>Ga0181604_10000031_pt1 | contig 117789 bp, 109 predicted proteins | sample 041ome_12_FD_148663 | JGI IMG/M metagenome (GOLD analysis project Ga0181604, IMG submission 148663) | Coastal salt marsh microbial communities from the Groves Creek Marsh, Skidaway Island, Georgia - 041410US metaG (spades assembly) | ecosystem: Environmental > Aquatic > Marine > Intertidal...
GATAAATAATATAAATCCCAAACCGACAAATGCTGAACCAAGTGGCATATGCATTTGCTCTCCTACAGACAAAGCTTCATTACCCACACCAGGAAAGACTCCTTCAGTTAGTTGTCTGCCATTAAAAGCCATAAACAACCCTTGTAATATATTTAGAAGTCCAAAAGATGTTAAAAGTGTTTTGATTTTCATTTTAATTGATTTATAGTTAATAATACCTCTAAGATATAGAGAATGGGGTTTATTTCAAAACACACTACAAACTTCCCCCAAACAACCCCCCCCTAAAACCACTACATGGAATCTCAGGGTTAAGGCAATGATATCAATAGATTAGAGGGGGGTTTTGTTTTGGGGAGGTTAGATTAAACTTTCCATTGTGTTTGTTTTAAGAAACCCTTTGTATTGCTTCAGAGGCAAAGGCATGTGCCTCATAATTGTATTTCAGGTCAATTAAATCAACTCGAGATTTTTTTAATCCTGTTCAAGGATTGGTTTTTAAATTCTGCTGGTATTCTTTTGCATTTCTTTTTTCTAATGAAAAGGAGATTGAAATAACGGCAAGAAAAACCGTTGGCTAAATGCCCTCCTCCTGTGTTTTGATTAGCAGCTGCTAATGGAGCTTGCCCTATGCAGAATAATGTACTGTACAAAAAAAGCCCTCCGTTTCACTGGAAAGCTTCTCACTGGTTGAAATCATTGGAATTTTTCCAATTTAACAACACACAACTTCTTTAAAGTGCGGTCTGGACGGGACTCGAACCCGCGACCCCATGCGTGACAGGCATGTATTCTAACCAACTGAACTACCAGACCCAATTAGCGTGTGCAAATATACACACATTTTGTTTTTGCCAAACATTTATTAGGAAAAAGAAAAGTAAGAAGTGTAGCTTATTTTATCCTTTAGAATGCCGCATCAATAGCTTGAGCATAGGTTGTTTTTGGGGCCACCCCTACATGACGACCTACCAATTCACCACCTTTAAAAACCAATACCGTAGGAATATTACGAACGCCATACTTTGCAGCAAATTCTTGATTTGCGTCAACATCCACTTTACCCACTACAGCCTTGCCTTGGTAGTCATCGCTTAATTCTTCAATAATGGGGCCTACCATTCTACAGGGTCCACACCAAGCTGCCCAAAAGTCTACCAAAACGGGTTTGTCTGAATTTAGTACAACCTCTTCAAAAGTTGCGTCTGTTATTTCTAATGCCATTGTAATTAATTTAAGCCTTCAAATGTAGTTATTTTTGAACTAGGGAGGAATTCTAAAAATCAAATTTGCTTATGCCTCCATGTATTTTACCAATGGATTTAATTCAATTTAAAATGACACTGCTTTTCTTTTAAATCTTCTAATAAAGAGGAAGTGATTTTTATTTTTTGACGTTTGCTGTTTAACGTCAATTTTAATTTTTTTGTATCATCGTAAACATTAAAAAACAGGGCTTTGTCTCCTTTATACGACCTAAATAAAGCTTGTAACTCTTCTATTTTGGTGTCGTTTAATTGTTGAATGTCTAACTGAACAGTTAGTTTTTTGGCGTTGTTTTCCAGGGTCGATTGCAGCATTTCAAAATGCAAATAATCAATCCGTGGAGCGCCCACTTTTCCAGTTTCCCGATTTGCCCAACCTTCACGAACCATAAAACGAAGTCTGATAAATTGATTAACTACTAAAAAATGACGGTATTTTAAGTAATCTTCCCCAAAAATTCTAAACTCGTATTGATCCGAAAAGTCCTCGATACTAAATCGGGCCCATCCTTTCCCGTTTCTACTTTCTAGGTGTTGCACATCATTCACAATTCCGGCTACATTACACTCTCTATTGAGTAAAGGCTCAAGGTCTGTTAGTTGTTGTAATGAGATCGTAACAAAAAAATCCATTTCATTTTTAAAATCATCTAAGGGGTGAGAGGAAATGTAAATACCTACCACTTCTTTTTCTTTTTTTAAGCGGGCTAAATTTGACCAAGGTTCACAATCAGGAATTGTTAAGTCTTGATATGTTTGATTGGTTGATTCACCAAAAAGACTCATTTGTGATGCATTAATGGCTTCTTGAAATTTTGAGCCGAAGCGCAGGGCTTTTTCTAAAAAAGTAATCCCATCTCCGTCAGGATTAAAATATTGAGCACGGTGAATTCCTTCAAACGAATCAAACCCCCCTGCTAACGCCAAGTTTTCAAGTGCTTTTTTATTGGCTTGTCTTAAATCCACTCGTTTTACCAAATCGAATAGCGATTCATAAGGACTGTCTTTTCGATGCTCAATAATGGTTTCTACTGCACCACGCCCTACCCCCTTAACTGCTCCCATTCCAAAGCGTATTGCGTGTTCTTCATTTACCGTAAACTTGTAAAAAGATTCATTCACATCTGGCCCTAAAACTTGTAATCCCATCCGCCTACATTCTTCCATAAAAAAAGTGACCTGTTTAATGTCGTTCATATTATTAGACAATACAGCGGCCATATATTCTGCAGGATAGTGGGCTTTTAGGTAAGCGGTTTGATATCCAATCCAGGCGTAACAGGTAGAGTGCGATTTATTAAATGCGTATGCGGCAAAGGCCTCCCAATCTTTCCAAATTTTTTCTAAAATAGGTTCAGGATGCCCCCGATCTTTTCCTCCCTCAATAAATTGAGGTTTGAGTTTTTGCAGCAAAGAAAATATTTTTTTACCCATGGCTTTACGGAGCACATCCGCATCGCCTTTTGAAAAGCCGGCCAATTTTTGCGACAAGAGCATTACCTGTTCTTGATAGACGGTAATGCCATACGTTTCTTCAAGAAATTCAGCCATCTCAGGCAAATCATAGCTGATCTTTTCATTTCCATTTTTCCGGTCTACAAAGCTGGGAATATATTCTAAGGGTCCCGGGCGGTAAAGAGCGTTCATGGCTATTAAATCTCCGAAAACAGTGGGCTTTAAATCCTTTAGGTACTTTTGCATACCCGCCGATTCATATTGAAATATGCCTACCGTTTCTCCTCGCTGAAAGAGTTCGTATGTTTTTTGATCGTCTAGCGGAAATTGATCGGGGTTTAAGGTTATATTGTGTTTGTATCTTACAATTTCAACTGTATCCTTAATTAAGGTTAAGGTTTTTAAGCCTAAAAAATCCATTTTTAACAATCCGGCTTCTTCTACCACAGAATTATCAAATTGGGTTACGTAGAGTTCGGAATCTTTAGCCGTTGCCACCGGTACAAATTGTGTGATATCATCGGGGGTGATGATTACCCCACATGCATGTGTCCCGGTATTGCGAAGGGAGCCTTCTAATATCTTGGCTTGTTGAATGGTTTGTCCTGCAATACTATCCTCATCTGCAATGTTTTTTATTTCATTGACCCGCAACACCTCTTCCGAACGTAAAGTTTCTTTTAATTTACTTTCTTCCGTTGCAAAAAGGGTACTCAACTTTATATTGGGCAATAATTTTGCTATACGATCTGCTTCACCCAAAGGCAAATCCAAAACTCGAGCCGTGTCGCGAATGGATGATTTTGCAGCCATGGTACCGTAGGTCACAATTTGAGCCACCTGATTGGCGCCGTATTTTTGAATTACGTAATCAATTACTTTTCCTCTCCCTTCGTCATCAAAATCAATATCAATATCGGGCAAACTGACGCGGTCAGGATTTAAAAACCGCTCAAAAAGCAAGTCGTATTCTATTGGATCTATATTGGTGATTTTTAAGCAATAAGCAACAACAGAACCCGCAGCAGATCCTCTTCCCGGCCCCACGGATACCCCCATATTTCGAGCAGCAGCAATGAAATCTTGTACAATTAAAAAATAGCCTGGATACCCCGTATTGGCAATAACATTAAGTTCAAAATCAATGCGTTCAGTGATCTCTTGGGTCAGGTCCGCATACCGTTCCTTTGCCCCCAAATAGGTTAGGTGACGCAAATATTTATTTTCACCCTCGTGACTTTCTGTTTTATCAGCAACTTGAAAATCAACAGGGATTTCAAACTTTGGAAGCAATACCTCTCGAGCCAAAGAGAAGGATTCAATTTTATCTATGAGCCCTTGTAAGTTGAGTATGGCTTCAGGAACATCTTCAAACAAGGCTTTCATCTCCTCTTGCGATTTAAAATAGTATTCCTGATTCGGAAAACCATAGCGAAATCCCCTTCCTCTCCCTATAGGTGTAGCTTGTTTTTCACCTTCTTTTACGCACAATAAAATATCATGTGCATTGGCTTCCTCTTTTTTAACGTAAAAAGTATTATTTGTGGCAATTAGGGGAATATTATGCTTTTTTGAAAAGGCCAATAGCACTTCATTTGCTCTATTTTCACCTTCTTCATTGTGTCGCATAAGTTCAATATAAAGATCATCCCCAAAGTGTTCGTGCCACCACAATAAGGCTTCTTCTGCTTGCCGATCTCCAACATTTAGAATTTTTGAGGGAACTTCACCGTAGGTATTTCCCGTAAGAACGATGAGGTTGTCTTTGTAACGCTCCACTAATGATCTGTCAATTCTAGGCACATAATAAAACCCATCCACAAAGGCCGCCGAGGTTAATTTGGCTAAATTGTGATATCCTTCTTTATTCTTAGCTAAGAACACTATTTGATATCCATCGTCTCTTCTTGTTTTATCCTTATGGTCATCACAAACGTTTAATTCACATCCAATTATGGGTTTAATTTGATGTTCCGATTCTTTATTATGATTCGTTACCGCTTTTATAAAGTGGAAAGCTCCCATTAAGTTCCCCATATCAGTAATTGCAACGGCAGGCATTTTTTCAGCTGCTGCGGCTTCCACCAACTGATGGATACGTGTGGTTGCTTGGAGCACTGAAAATTGAGTGTGGTTGTGCAAATGAATGTAGGGGGCATCTAAAAGAGCGGCGGCGGTTTCTTTTGTAGGTTGTGATGCGATTGAAGACTCTTCATTTTGTACGAGTAATGCAGAGGCTTTTTTTAAATTTTGATGTCGTAATCCGATGAGCAAGAAGGGTGAGGTACGTGCTTTAAGTGCCTCTGTTTGGATCACTTGGTTTTCAAATGCATCCGGATGAAGTGCATCGCGACGTAGCAATTCTAAAAACGCCCTAGTGGTGGCTTCAACATCTGCCGTGGCATTATGGGCTTCCTCAAAACGCTCATCAAATAAAAAATGATAAAGTTCAGCAAGTGTAGGCAACTTAAACTTACCCCCTCGCCCTCCGGAGAGCTTGCATAAATTGGCCGTTTCTTCCGTACAAGTATCGAGAATGGGTTTCCCGTCCAATTCGTCCTTTAGGCCTAAGCGTAAATATTCTGCTCCAATAATGTTCCGGTCAAAAGAAACATTATGACCCACTACAAAAGTTGCCGTTTGGAGGGCAGTACTCAATTTTTTAAGCACCTCATCCAAAGGCATCCCTTCTGCTTGAGCTAGAGCGGTAGAAATTCCGTGTATTTGTTCTGAATCAAAAGGTATCGTATACCCTTCTGGCTGAATTAAATAATTTTCATGCGAAAGTACCTCGCCCGTTTCATCGTGAATTTGCCATGCAATCTGAATACAACGCGGCCAATTTTCACTGTCACTCAATGGAGCATCCCATCGTTTGGGCAAACCCGTAGTTTCGGTATCAAAAATTAAATACATTGAAACGAAAGTAGGAAATTATTACAGGGAAAGAAAAAGGATTTATTGTGACTTATTAACGGTTATAAAATGCCTTCGTCTTATTCTCTTTTAATGCCTTTTATTTTCAAATTAAGCCCGTATACTGTCGATCAGGAATGGATAAAAACAAGGAAAAAGTGGAAATAAAATATTGTATTTGTACCTTCCCATTGAAAAAGAAAAAAGAATAATGCCGCTTCTGGAATTTACCTCCAAAGGAATTTATTGCGCCCAAGCCAAGGTTTATCTAGATCCTTGGCGAGGGGTAAATAAAGCCCTTATTACCCATGGGCATTCCGATCATGCGCGTTGGGGAAGCCAGCATTATATGACTCACGAATTGAATGTACCCATACTAAAACATCGATTAGGCCCCCTATCGGTATCGGGAAAACGTTTTGGTGATCCTTTTAAAATTAACGGTGTTCAATTTTCTTTTCATCCCTCAGGACATATTCCCGGTGCGGCCCAAATTCGGGCAGAATACAAAGGGGAAGTATGGGTGTTTACAGGCGATTATAAAGTACAATCCGATGGAATTTCTACCCCCTTTGAACCGGTAAAATGCCATACATTTATTACCGAATGTACTTTTGGATTGCCTGTATTTCAATGGGAAGAGCCTCCTAGTATACATGAAAAAATAAATTTGTGGTGGGCTGAAAACCGAACTCAAAAAATAACCAGCCTTTTAATGGGCTATTCTCTCGGTAAAATTCAACGTCTTTTAAAACACCTTGACCCCTCAATTGGAACTATATACACGCATGGGGCTACTGAAGAAATGACTGCAGTATTGCGTGAATTTATTGATTTACCTCCCACTCAAAGGATAACAGCAGATACATCAAAAAAAGAAATTGAAGGGAATTTAGTTCTTGCTCCCCCAGCAGTTTTGGGTAGTGCCTGGGTGAAAAAGCTAGGGGAGCTTTCAACGGGATATGCTTCAGGGTGGATGGCTCTTCGTGGAGCCCGAAGAAGAAGAGCCGTAGATAGAGCATTTGTATTATCGGATCATGCGGATTGGAAAGGGCTCCTCAGTTCAATAAAAGCTACTGAATGTGAAAATGTAATTACTACTCATGGCTATACCGATCTGTTTGCTCAATACTTAAGGGAGCAAGGCTGGAATGCCAAAACTGAAAAAACACAATACGAAGGTGAAACCCTAGAAAATACAGCTGATTAATGAAACGTTTTGCCGCCTTAATAGAACAGTTGGACCAGAGCAATAAAACCAATGTAAAAGTTGCAGCCTTGGCTGAGTATTTTGAAAAAGCACCCCAAAAAGATGCTTTATGGGCAGTAGCATTGCTTTCTCATCGGCGCCCTTCCCGTCCCGTCACCACAACACTTATGCGCGCTTGGGCCGCCGAAGTGACCCAACTCCCGCTATGGCTTTTTGAAGAATCCTACCATATAGTTGGAGATTTGGCCGAAACCATTGCCCTGTTGGTACAACAAAATTCTAGCGGTTCCCCTCCTTCATTAGGCCAGTGTATTGATGAAATTATAGCACTAAAACCAAAATCAGAAGAAGAAAAAAAAGAATATATCCTAAAGCAATGGGAAAGCCTTAGCACTGTAGAGCGTTTTGTATTTAACAAAATACTGACAGGCGGGTTTCGTGTAGGAGTAAGCCAAAAATTAATGACTCGGGCTTTATCTAAAGCTACGGGTATCGATGAAAACATAATTGCGCATCGTTTGATGGGGCAATGGTCGCCGCTGACAACTACTTTTGATCAATTACTTCTTCATCCCAATCCTGAAGATCAAATTGCACAACCCTACCCTTTTTTTCTGGCCTATGCCCTAGAGGATACTGTCATGAAAAACGAAGACTGTAAAGAATATCGAATTGAACATAAATGGGACGGTATGCGTGCTCAACTCATTCTTAGGAAAGGGAAACCTTTTTTATGGAGCCGGGGCGAAGAGTTAATCACTGATAAATTTCCCGAACTTGCTTGTCTAGCAGAATCCTTGCCAGAAGGTACGGTTGTTGACGGTGAACTTTTACCCTATAAAAACAACGAAATTGGAGATTTTAATGCCCTTCAAAAAAGAATAGGCAGAAAAACAATTTCCCAAAAATTACGCCAAGAAGTACCCATTCGACTTATGCTTTACGATCTTTTAGAATGGAATGGAAAGGACATTCGTTCTCTTCCTTTACACAAAAGACAAGCCCTTTTGACTGATTTATATAAAAACCATATTACTGATGAAATGCCTTTACTTTTATCAGAGTCGCTTAGCTTTTCTAGTTGGGACGATGTAGCCAAAGAACGTGAGCGCGCTAATGAAAAAAGAAGTGAAGGGTTGATGATTAAGAGAAAAGAGGCTCCTTATGAAGTGGGGCGTAAAAAGGGAGGCTGGTGGAAGTGGAAATCTGATCCAAAAACTATTGATGCGGTTTTGACCTACGCCATGAGAGGTCATGGGCGCAGAACAAATCTATATACCGATTATACTTTTGCACTTTGGGAAAACGATGAATTAGTGACCTTTGCAAAGGCCTATTCTGGACTAACAGATGCCGAAATAAAAAAAGTAGATCGATTTGTAAAACAAAATACTTTAGATCGATTTGGACCTGTTCGACAGGTAAAACCTGAATTGGTTTTTGAAATAGCTTTTGAAGGAATTGCCGCTTCTACACGACATAAAAGTGGTGTTGCTGTTCGGTTTCCGCGTATTTTACGCTGGCGCCACGATAAAAAAAGCAAGGATGCCAATTCCCTTGATGACTTAAAAAAGTTGCTCACATGAACGATCTTCTCTCTTGGTTTACGGGGCAAAAATGGACACCTCAAGACTTTCAAAAAGAAAGCTGGACTGCCTACAGTGAAGGGAAAAATGGCATGCTACATGCCCCAACAGGCAGCGGCAAAACCTATGCCCTTTGGGGGGGAATACTTCAGGAAACCTTAAAAAATAAACAAACCCCAAAAGGGCTTCAGGCGCTTTGGATTACTCCACTAAGGGCCTTAGCTGTAGAAATTCAACAAGCTACCCAACGCATGACAACAGATCTTTGTCCTGGGCTTAAGGTGGATTTGCGAACCGGTGATAGCACCCAAAATGAACGAACCCGACAAAAGCGTTCGCCTTCATTTGGATTAATCACTACACCTGAAAGCTTACATGTATTAATCAGCAACAAAGAGCACCAACGTTATTTTGAAAATGTACAGGTAGTTGTGGTTGATGAGTGGCACGAATTGTTGGGCTCAAAAAGGGGGGTACAAATTGAACTTGCTCTGGCTTATTTGCGTTCTTTTTTGCCAAACTTAAGAATTTGGGGCATTTCTGCAACTTTGGGAAATAAGACTTTAGCCCGTCAGATTTTATTGGGTAATACCAAAAAATACACCACAATTACGGCACAAATTCAAAAAGAAATCAAGGTGATTTCCATAGTCCCTAAAAACATGGAACGTTTCCCATGGCGGGGGCACCTTGGAATCCATCTTTTGCCTCAAGTCTTAAAGTTGATTCAAAAAAATAAAACTACACTTGTATTTACGAATACCCGAGCACAATGTGAAATTTGGTTTCACAAGCTTTTAGAGGCCAATCCAAATTTAGCAGGCTCAATTGCCATGCACCACGGCAGTATTGATAAAAAAATTCGTTTATGGGTGGAAGAAGCCTTGAGAAAAGAGGAGTTAAAAGTGGTTGTTTGTACCTCTAGTTTGGATTTAGGAGTAGATTTTAGTCCTGTAGAAAGTTGTATACAAATAGGGAGTCCAAAAGGGGTTGGTCGATTCATTCAACGTGCAGGCAGAAGTGGTCACCGACCCAATACGCCCAGTACTATCTATTTTCTTCCCACTCATGCAATGGAGCTCATTGAAGCTGTTGCGCTTCAAGAGGGAATAAAACAGCAAAAAATTGAAGACCGAATTCCCTACCTCAACACTTACGATGTTTTACTTCAATTTTTGATGACCTTAGCTATAGGATCAGGTTTTTATCCTGATGCCTTATTTCCTATCGTTAAAAAAACATTTTGTTACCAAACCTTAGATCAGGAAAAGTGGCAATGGTTACTTAATTTTTTAATTAAGGGCAGCCAAAGCCTTGAACACTATGATGAATACAAAAAAGTAAGTGTTTTAGCCAATGGATTGCTTCAAGTTACCCATAAAGGAATTGCTATGAGGCATCGTTTGTCGATGGGTACTATTGTGAGTGATGCCGATTTAAAAGTTCGCTATCAAAAGGGAGGGTACTTGGGAACAATAGAAGAATGGTTTGTTTCTAAATTGAAACCCGGAGATGTTTTCACTTTTTTAGGGCATAATCTTGAACTCATTAGGTTACAGCACATGGAAGTGGTTGTCAAAAAATCAAAAGCAAAACAAGCAAAAGTACCTGCATGGATGGGCGGCCGCATGAGTTTTAGTGCGCATTTAAGTGATTTACTAAAATCAACCCTTCAGAATCCAGCACATGAAAATTCACCTGAATTTAAGGCGCTGGCACCTGTTTTTACTCAGCAACAAAAAGAATCCATAGTACCCAAACCTCATGAGTTTTTGATAGAGCGGTTTCATACCAAAGAAGGGTGTCACACTGTTTTTTATCCTTTTGAGGGCTACGCTATACATGAGGCTATGGCCAGTTTAATGGCCTACCGCATTAGCTTGTTATCCCCTATTTCATTTACCATGTCTTATAATGACTACGGATTTGAATTGCTTTCAGATCAGGCTTTTGATAGTACTCGTTTTATGGATAATGACCTTTTCACCATTCAGTATGTGCTTGAGGATTTAGAAAAAAGCATCAACCTTTCAGAAATGGCCAGGCGACGGTTTAGAGATATTGCCGTTATCTCAGGCCTAGTGTTTCAAGGATTTCCAAATAAACCCATTAAAACAAAGCACTTGCAAAGTGGATCACAATTGTTTTACGATGTGTTTAAAGACTATGAACCCGACAATTTACTTTACAATCAGTCGTTAGAAGAAACCTTTGACCACGGCATGGAACGAGGAAGGTTACTTGAGGTGTTTGAATCCATTCAAAAGCAAACTATTGTATGGAAGGAATGCACACAACCTACCCCATTTTCTTTCCCTTTAATTACCGATCGTATTCGCTCAAAATTATCTTCCGAACGAGTGGAAGATCGAATTAAAAAAATGTACCTCCAATTAGATAAAACCAATCGATGAAAGAAATAGTACTATGCCAACAGCATTTCCTTTTGCATCCGAGTGGAGGAATTTTTTGGAAAGAAACCCAAACATGGTTGTTAGCCGATGTCCATTTAGGGAAAGTTGCTCATTTTCGAAAACATGGTATTGCGGTACCCCGAAAGGCAGAGGGGGCTTTTTATCAAAAAATGGAAGGACTTTTAAAAGAATACCCTTCAAATCGCATCCTTTTTTTAGGCGATTTATTTCATAGCTATCAAAACAATGAATGGTTTTTGTTTGAAGCTTGGGTTAAGCAACAAAAAGCAGAATTAATTTTAATTCAGGGAAATCACGACATTATCCCTGCTCAAAAGTTTACCCTATTGGGGCTTACCGTTTTGGATTCCTTAGAAGAAGCAGAGTTTTTCTTTACACATTATCCTACAGAAAAAGAATCCTGTTTTGTGTTTTGTGGGCACCTTCACCCGGGGATAAAACTTATGGGAAATGGACAGCAGCGGCTTACACTACCTTGTTTTTATCGTACTCCAAAACAACTTATCTTACCTGCATTTGGTTCATTTACAGGGCTTCATCTGCTGTCTCCTAAAAGGGAAGATCAAGTATATGCCTTAACGGAAAATGCTGTAGTAGAAATTGAGAGAAAAAACTAGGAAACCCTTACTTTTGCGAGAAAAGGAATCGAACCACTATTTAATTCCATTGCTTCAACCCCTTCTCAAAAAGTCCTAAACCAGGTTTTTTTAGGTGAACGCGTGTCTTTGTATCTCAAAGGAGCTGTGGGTTCAGGGCTTACACTTCGAATTGCTACTGGATTTTACCACCATCCAAAACCCATTTTATTAGTTTGTGAAGACCGAGAAAAAGCCGCCTATCACCTCAACGATTTAGAGCAACTACTCGGTGATGAAACGGTACTTTTTTTTCCTTCGAGTTATCGAAAACCCTATCAAACGGAAACTACTGATAACGCAAACGTATTGCTGCGTTCAGCGGTACTCAACGCCCTTAGTTCTTCCAAAAAACCAAAGGTTATTGTGAGTTATCCAGAAGCTATTTTTGAAAAAGTAGTTTCTCAGTCTACTTTGCGCAAGCATACTTTAGAAATTAAAAAGGGAGATCGATTGTCTTTGGATTTTATTAATGAAACACTATTTGAATACCAATTTGAACGTGTTGATTTTGTGGCACAACCCGGTGAATTTTCGGTTCGAGGAGGAATTATTGATGTCTTTTCTTTTGCCAATCAACACCCTTATCGAATAGAATTTTTTGACGATGAAGTTGAAAGTCTACGCAGTTTTGATGTTGCTACTCAACTTTCTATTGCCCCTTTAGAACAAATCCAATTGCTCCCAAATACCTCTGAAGGGTTCAAACGAGCTACTCGAAAAAGTATTCTTGAAAGCATTGCCCCTGAGGGCATTGTTATTCTTCAAAATATTGATGGAAGTGCACGCGATTTGGCAACCCTTTTTGAAACGGCAAAGAAAAATTATGCGGCATTAACCGGTGAACTTAAACCCTTACCTCCTGAATCTTTATTTCTAAGCCAATCCGAATTTTTTTCACATGTAAAGGCACTGTCGTGGATCACTTTACTTCCTTCTGAAAAAATAAAAACACAACTTCAAGTATCCTTAAAACAAAGCCCTCAACCTGCCTTTCACCGAAAATTTGATCGTTTACTTGAATATTTACATCAAAATCATGACAAAGGGTATGCCAATTATATTTGTTGTGCTTCGGTCGAACAAGTACAACGATTAAAAACCATTTTTCAGGAACTCGAAAAAGACGCCAATTACAATACTGAAGTACTACCGTTATTTGAAGGATTTGAAGATATAGAAGCTCAAATTGCGATTTTTACTGACCATCAGTTGTTTGAACGATTTCATAAATACCATCTCAAATCCAGATACACCAAAAAACAAGCACTAACCTTAAAAGAACTTACCCATTTAGAAATTGGTGATTATGTAACCCATATTGATCATGGCATTGGAAAGTTTGGTGGGCTCCAAAAAATTGAAGTAGAAGGAATACAACAAGAGGCCATTAAATTGATCTATGCTGAACGGGATATTTTGTATTTAAGCATACATTCTCTGCATAAAATTTCAAAGTTTTCAGGCAAAGATGGAAAACCCCCTAAAGTTTATAAACTGGGCTCGAACGCTTGGAAGGTATTAAAGCAAAAAACTAAAAAAAGAGTAAAAGAAATTGCGTTTAATTTAATTGACTTGTATGCCAAACGCAGAGAGAAAATTGGAACGGCCTGTGCTCCGGATTCCTACTTACAGCACGAACTAGAAGCCTCTTTTTTATTTGAAGATACTCCAGACCAATTTAAGGCAACAGAAGAAGTGAAAAAGGATATGGAAAGTGAGCGCCCAATGGACCGACTCATTTGTGGAGATGTGGGCTTTGGTAAAACTGAAGTAGCCCTTCGTGCAGCGTTTAAGGCAGTTGACAATGGCCGCCAGGTGGCGGTTTTGGTTCCCACCACCATTTTAGCCTTTCAGCATTTTAAAACCTTCTCCAAACGCTTAGAAGAATTGCCCGTTCGAGTTGATTATTTAAATCGTTTTCGAACAACAAAAGAAAAAAATGGGATTTTAGAAGATCTGAAAGAAGGTAAAATTGACATTCTTGTGGGCACACATCAATTGGTAGGAAAAGGGGTGAAATTCAAAGATCTGGGCCTGTTGATTGTTGACGAAGAACAAAAATTTGGCGTTGCGGTTAAAGAAAAACTCAGAGACCTAAAAACCAATGTGGATGTACTGACACTAACTGCAACTCCAATTCCACGAACGTTACAATTCAGTTTGATGGCGGCTCGAGACCTTTCTGTTATTGCCACACCTCCTCCTAACCGCTACCCCATTGAAAGTGAAGTGATTCGATTCAATGAAGTTACCCTTCGCGATAGTATTTTATATGAAATGCAACGCGGCGGTCAAGTCTTTTTTATTCATAATCGGGTAGAAAATATTTTAGAAGTAACGGGAATGCTTCAACGTTTGGTACCCGATGCAAGAATTCGAATTGGTCATGGTCAAATGGAGGGAAAAAAATTGGAGAAAAACTTGTTGGATTTTATGGAAGGCAAGTTTGATATTTTAGTGGCAACAACCATAATTGAAAATGGCCTAGATGTTCCTAACGCCAACACAATTTTTATCAATGATGCCCATCGTTTTGGGCTAAGTGATTTACACCAAATGCGGGGACGCGTGGGACGAAGTAACAAAAAGGCCTTTTGCTTTTTTATTACCCCCCCTTTAAGCGCGCTTTCAAGCGATGCTCAAAAACGGATTCAAGCTATTGAACATTATGCAGAATTGGGCTCTGGAATTAAAATTGCCATGAAAGACCTCGAGATTAGGGGTGCTGGTGATATTTTGGGGGGCGAACAAAGTGGTTTTATCAATGAAATTGGATTCGACGCCTATCAAAAGATTTTACAAGAAGCCTTGGCTGAACTCAAAGAAAATGAATTTAAATCGCTTTTTGGAGAAGGTGAACTCCCTTCCTCATATGTCAGGGAAATTCAAATTGATACAGACTTAGAAGTGGTCCTCCCCGACGATTATATTAATATTGTTAAAGAACGTCTTTCATTGTACAATCGCCTGAGTAGTATCGAAAAAGAAGCCGAATTAATCCAATTTGAAAACGATTTAGAAGACCGATTTGGTCCTTTACCCCACCAAGCGGTGGATTTACTGAATAGTGTTCGATTGAAATGGAAAGGTCAGTCTTTAGGCTGGGAACGCATTCTACTTAAAAAAGGGCGAATGGTCGCTTATTTTATTTCAAATCCTGAAAGTCCGTATTTTCAAAGTCCACGATTTACAGCGCTTCTTCAATGGGTTCAAAAACAACAAGGCAAGGTGATATTAAAGGAAAAAAAGACCCCTCAAGGGCTCCGATTACAGTTGTCTTTTACAAATATAAATTCAGTTTCTGAAGCCCTTTCCGTACTGCCTGATTTAGAGTGATTTAAGCTCCTTTATCGCTTTAAAAGCAACATTAACATAATCTTCACCAACCAATATGGTAAATTCATTTGATGTTGATATGACCTCAAAAATATTCACTCCCTCCCAAGATAAGCGTTGAAAAATAAAATAATAAATCCCCGGAACGGTAACATTTTCGATGGGTAATTTCATAGAAATAGACGATAAATTGTCTGTTTTTTCAATTAAAATTTCTCTTTTAAAATACGTTTCAATCTTTGCTGTTAAATCACTGCTTACAATAATATTGGATTCTGTTACCCCTCGTGAAGAAGTATAAAAAATATTGGGGTCGTTTTTCACCTCTTCTAAAAAACGGGCTTGGGCATCCAGCAATGTATCCGAAATTTTAAAACTGTAGTCTGTTAAATTTGAGCGAACTGTTATATCGCCTATGGCACGTAAAACCTTAACGATTTTACGAGAAGTGTTCATTTCCGTTTCAAATTGAATGCGCTTTAAGGCCATTATGATTGCTCCTTTGTTTACAGGTTTCCTTAAGTTTTTTTCAATATCAACCTGAATATGACGCGCTAAAGAGGTCAAATTAATGATTCCGTCTGAAAGCGCTGAAGAGAGATAGGGCTTCTTTTTAATGTATTGAGATACCGCAGCAGTGACTGTCATAAAGCGTATTTTAACAAAGTTGTTTAATTTGTAACAAAATTACATAATTTATAACAAATTACATGAATTTGTCAGTAGCGGTCTATTCCCAAGGGTAAAAGGCATTGGGAATGTGGTTGATTATCCATTGATTTTGTTGAACGATACATTCAATAACATCAAATCGAACCTCTACATTCAGCTCCTTTTGAATTATGTAATGATCCATAGCAGCACACAGGCGTTTTATTTTAGCTGAGGAAATAAAAGAAGCTGGTGTTCCAAAAAATTGGGTTTTACGTGCTTTTACTTCTACACAAATAAGGATTTCGCCTCTTTGCATAATTAAGTCTATTTCGGCTCTTCCCACGCAGTAATTTTTTTCAATACAGCAGTATCCTTTTTGTTCCAAAAATTGGCAAGCTTTCTGTTCGGCAAGTTTTCCAAAAAGGTTGTGTTCGGCCATTGTTCTTGAGATAGGGCATATTAAAGATAGTATCTCCACTTAGAAAAGGTGTAGATTTGTTTATTTTTGACAAAAATTGAATCCAATCCATGTCCAAACGCTACACAATCACCGCAGCTTTACCTTACACTAACGGCCCCATACATATAGGTCATTTAGCTGGGGTTTACGTCCCTGCAGATATCTACTCGCGCTATTTGCGTAGTCAGGGTCACGATGTTGCTTTTATCTGTGGTAGTGATGAGCATGGTGTAGCAATTTCACTCAAAGCCAAAAAAGAAGGGAAAACACCTCAAGAAATTATTGATCATTACGATGGCATAATCCGCACTTCATTTGAGGCATTTGGTATATCGTTTGATAACTATTCGCGGACTTCAAGAGCCATTCACCATAAAACGGCGCAAGAAATTTTTGAGGTTTTACATGAAAAAGGGGTGTTTGAAGAAAAAACTTCAGCTCAACTTTATGATCCTGAGGCTAAACAGTTTTTAGCTGATCGTTTTGTTACCGGCACCTGTCCTATTTGCCAAAATTCAGAAGCTTACGGAGATCAATGTGAAAGCTGTGGGAGTAGCTTAAATGCAACGGAGTTGATCAATCCACAGTCTACCCTAAGTGAAGCTCACCCCGAATTTAGAGAAACAAAACATTGGTATCTCCCGCTTGATCGCTATACCGAATTTATTACAAAATGGATTTTGGAAGACCACAAAAAGGACTGGAAGCCCAATGTTTACGGTCAAGTTAAATCTTGGGTTGATTCTGGGTTGCAACCGAGAGCGGTAACGCGAGATTTAGATTGGGGAATTCCCGTCCCTTTACAAAATGCCAAAGGGAAAGTTTTGTACGTTTGGTTTGATGCGCCAATTGGATACATTTCCTCGACTAAAGAATGGGCAGAAAAAACAGGAAAAGACTGGAAACCGTATTGGTGTGATCCTGAAACCCAACTGATTCATTTTATTGGAAAAGACAACATCGTATTTCATTGTATTATTTTCCCCGTAATGCTTCATGCCTCGGGGCACTATATACTTCCTGAAAATGTTCCTGCCAATGAATTTCTGAACTTGGAGGGACAAAAAATTTCAACATCTAAAAATTGGGCAGTTTGGCTGCATGAGTATTTGGAGGCATTCCCGCAACAACAGGACGTATTGCGATATGTATTGACGGCTAATGCCCCCGAAACGAAAGACAATGATTTTACTTGGGAAGAATTTCAAGCTCGCAATAACAATGAATTGGTTGCAATTTTCGGAAACTTTGTAAATCGGGTAATTGTACTAACACATAAATATTTTGAAGGGATTGTTCCAAATCCAAATTCCCTGCATCCTGAAGACCATGACGCTTTAGCCGCTCTTCAAACTATCCCTTCACAATACTGTGAGTCTTTAGAGAAATTTCGTTTCCGAGAGGCCAGCCAACACCTGATACAATTGGCCCGTGTGGGAAATAAATATTTAGCTGATGCCGAACCGTGGAAACTTATAAAAACCGATCCTGATCGCGTAGCCACCATCCTCTACGTTGCGTTACAATTAACAACTGGCTTGAGTATTTTAAGCGCTCACATTCTTCCGTTTACAAGTGAAAAGCTTCAAAAAATGCTCAAATTAACTTCAAATGGCGATTTGTGGGCCTTACTAACTTCAGGTAAAGCACTCCTTCCTCCTCAGCATCAAATTGAATCGGCTTCCTTATTATTTGAAAAAATTGAGGATGCCCAAATGGATTTTCAAAGAGAAAAATTAAAAAATACAGAAAAAGAGGGGCATTCGAATGCGGCTTCCATTGCTCCAGAAAAACCACAGGTTGACCCTAATCTTTTTAATGAACTACAACTCAAAGTGGGTCAAATAGTAGCGGCTGAAAGGGTGCCTAAAACCAAAAAACTGATGAAAATTTCGCTTGAAGTTGGTCAAGAAATTCATACCGTGGTGTCTGGAATAGCCCAAGATTTTGAGCCTGAATCACTCATTGGAAAAAAAGTGACATGGCTTTCCAACTTAGCCCCTAGAACATTAAAAGGAATTGAAAGTAAAGGGATGATTTTATTAGGTGAAGATGTAGAAGGAAAATTGGTATTTGTTTCTCCTGACGATTCCGATGCAACCCCTGGATTAGAGATTCATTAATTGTTTTGATACGCTCATTTCCTATAGCATACCACTCTTCGTATAAGCTTGCTCTTCCCGAAAACCATCGGTTCCCAATGGATAAATATGAGTTGCTTCCACAGCAACTTTTACGAGAGGGCACTTGTGAACCTTCCGATTTTTTTGAACCTATTCCTGCCCCAATAAAAGTTGTAGCACTTGCCCATGATTCAACCTACATTCAACGATTACTCAATCTTGACCTTACCCCTAAAGAAATTCGAAGTATTGGTTTTCCGTTATCACCCGAATTAATATCGCGTGAATTTTTAATTGCTGGAGGAACAATTTCAGGGGCGGAACAAGCTTTATCAACAGGTGTTGCATTTAATATTGCAGGTGGCACTCACCATGCCTTTCGATCAAAAGGAGAAGCCTTTTGTCTGTTAAATGATCAGGCCATTGCAGCTCATTACATGATATTGAAAAAGAAAGCTAAAAAAATTCTCATTTTTGATCTTGATGTGCATCAAGGAAATGGAACAGCAGAAATTTGCAGAACTGCCGATTCGATTTATACCTGTTCGGTTCACGGTGCAAAAAATTATCCCTTCCAAAAAGAGGTAAGTGATTTTGATCTGGCTTTAGAAGATCAAACTGAAGACGCTATTTACTTAGCCCACATAGAAAAATTATTACCCGAATTAGTAGATAAGGTTAAACCCGACTTTATATTTTACTTGAGTGGAGTTGACGTATTGTCAACTGATAAATTGGGAAGATTAGGACTGAGTTTAGCGGGGTGTAAAATGCGTGATCGTATTGTCTTTGAATTCGTTCAAAATAAGGGAATTCCAATACAATGCAGTATGGGTGGAGGATATTCTAAAGACCTTAAAATTATAATTGAAGCCCATGCCAATACCTACCGAGAAGCGAAACGTATTTTTACTTAACCTTTATGCCAAGTTTGACTTTTCATGTTAATGGCAGCAACTACAATATCTTTTCTACTTACTTGACCAACGAGTCTGCCATGTTCCATTACGGGATAGCGTCTTCTACTTGATTTTGAAAATTTTGACGCCGCATCAAAAACGCTTAAATTGGACTCAATAGTGTCCACAGGGGTAGTCATAAAATGATCTACAGTTTTATCTAATATGGGCATGTTAAAATAGCGGCTGTCTGAAATTTGTTTCATACAATCGGCCTCAGAGATTACCCCTACTAGGTTACCTTCTTTGTTTACCACTGGACCTCCAGAGATTCGATATTTTATAAAGGCCTTCATCACTTCGTAAATGCTTTGCTTAGGGTCAAATACTACGAGTTGACGCGTCATTATGTCGGCTACAGTCAACGTACTCGGTGTTTCCTTCCCGATGGCGGCACGCTCTCCTTGAAAACTTTTTACTGGCATAATTAGTTGGGGTTGATTTTTATAAATATATCATTTTTTTGCTAATAAAACTATAGGAATCGTATTTATAATGCCCTTTTTATGAAAATATATCATTATAATTGTCGGAAATTTGATTTTGAAATCCGTAGGTATTTTAGGTTGTGGTTGGCTAGGTAAAGCACTTGCTCAAAGCTTGATTGAACAAGGTGTTCACGTTAAGGGGTCGTGTACTTCTGAAGCAAAAGCAACCTCTTTAAAAAACGCGGGCATTAAGGGTTATGTAATTGATTTACAATCGTATAAAATTAGTGGTGACCTTGCTTTTTTTGATTCAATTGAGGCGCTTTTTATTTGTATTCCTCCAAAACGAGCAGATAAAACTTTTTCACTAAACCAAAGTTTACACCATTTATTTACGCAGATTCCCGCTCTTTCAAAGACCAAAATTCTTTTTACAAGCAGCATATCGGTTTATGGAAACCAACCGGGTGTGCTTACAGAAGAGCGCAAACTTCAACCCGAAACAGAAAACGCAAAAGAATTGGTGGCCAGTGAGAAAGTAATACTTGATTCTTCAAAAAATAGTGTTGTGATTCGGTTAGGGGGATTGATAGGTGATGACCGAAATCCGATAAATTCACTCTACAACAAACGCATAGCCAACCCTAATGGGAATATCAATTTTATTTCACAAAAAGATGCTGTGGAAGGTTTACGTGCCCTTCTTTTTTCAGATGCACAGGGAGTATTCAACTTGGTCACCCCTCACCATCCAACTCGAAAAGAATACTATACTTTTGCTGCCCAAAAATGGGGCTATACCCCTCCAAAATTTTCTGAAGAAGAGGGGGTAAAGAAAATTGTAAAGGGTGAAAAAATTACCCATTTCACTTCTTTTCAATATACTGTCAATAATCTGTTAATATAAATTTGAGGCCTACAGAAAATACCCCAACTGCTTTTTATACTTTACTGATACGAAATTGGCATGACAAAAAAGAACCAATATATCGGGAAGTTAGAGGGGCTATTAACCCATTTAAAAAACGCTAAGCTAGAGTATTTAAAGGCCGCAGACCAACTCAATAACGCTGAACACAAGCGGTATCTCAATCAGCAAGCTACTCTACGAAATCGTCTTTTTCAAGAAATACTTGAGGAACTTCGTCGCCATGGAATGACTTTAGACAACCTAGTAATTAGCCGATTTAATTTTGATCAATTGTTAATATCTTCCATTGATATGCTTCAAGCCTCAGCAATTGAAAAATGCATTCAATCGGACACCTATTTACTTGAAAAATACAATGAAATTCAGGAGGGATTTGATTCAGAATTGGACCTTTTCTCGGCCTTTGAAACGCTTCAAAATGCACTCGAAAAAAATAAAGCGCTTGTAACTAATTTTTTCTCAAAGCGGGGAATAGACTCGATTTTTTAGTTCAAGAGTATCCAATTCCACTTCCCCTTCTCCTTCATCAAGTGTATTCATGCGAGAAAGTAAGGCATTGTAATAGTCATAAACCAGGACAATTGAAGGAATTAAAGAATCTGCTTTATAGTGTTGTGTAAAGTACCTGGACTTAAGCACCTGCATTTGAACTACCTTAAAGCGACTTCGAATTTGGGGAACTTCTAAGGTTGGAGGTAAATCTGCTAAAAGTATTTTGTTCAGCCGCGCAGACAATGCAATTAAATCCACTTCCACATCTTTAAAATTCAACTCTTTTAAACGCTCCATCGATTCGTGTAACTTAGAGAATTCTTCCCATTCTGCTAACCCCTTATCCTTTAAAAAGCTTTCCGGATAAGACGCCAATTCAACTGTGGGCAACTCAAAGGTTGAACTCACTGAGGTTGTTGATGAGGAATTCGCTTGGGAAGTATCCCCTTGCTTACATCCAACGAATACAACAAAACAAAATACAAGAAAGATATAGTTCTTCATTTTCATTTACCAAAGTTACAAGGAATTCAAGCGCATGAGCAGGAGGGTAAAAAATAAAAATTGAAGAATGTAAAGGTGGAAGGCAAAAATCGTTTTTACCGCAGGGCGTGTCTTGTGAAATATCATTTGTAATGGCATAGCCACAAATGCCCAGCCCAAATAATTTTGAATGGGAGCAACACCTCCTTCAAACGTCCAAAAATCTAGTTGTGGAGCTATAGGCTCCATAACCAAATCTAAAAAAACCATCAATCCAACACCCAAGAGACTTTTAAACCAAAAATTGGTTGTGAAAAAGGCCGCAATTTGTCCGGTGATAAATACCAATACACACCAATTAATTCCTATCAGCAAAGGAACTCCTAAAAACTTTATCCCTAAAACTGCACCATAGGAATATTCACCAAAAAACCAGCCGTACTGAACCCCCAAAATTTCTGCTCCCATACCCACCATAAAACACAATAGAACAAGAAAAGAGGTTTTTAAATTGAGCTTTGTGTTTACTAAGAGAAGTGAAAAACTGAGTAACAGATTAAGGGGTGTAGCGCGAATAAACCATTCACTATCACTATAAATAATTCCAATAATTCCTGACAAATGGAACAGCCATATCAAGCCGATTGATAGTTGTAATTTACCAAGGGGGAGTTGTGTTGTCATGGGCTGTATACAGGAATCATGTCATCTACTATTTTGGCTGAAAGCAAACAAAGCGGTATTCCTCCACCTGGATGAACGCTTCCTCCACAAAAATAAAGGTTTTTTAACCGCTTTGAAAAATTAGGATGTCGTAAAAAAGCAGCCATGGCTTTATTACTAGAAGCCCCATATAAGGCGCCCATATAAGAAGTCGTTTTGGCTTGTATCATCGGTGGGGTTAAAACCTCTTCACACACAATAAGCGGTGCTATATCTTTATTTAATTGCTTTGATAATTTTGCGATAACAATTTTTCTTAGTCGGGTTAGCTCCTCCTCCCAATTTTGACCGTGATCTGCTGGTGTGTTGATCATTACAAACCAATTTTCTGAGTGCTTAGGGGCGTCAGCAGGCACATCTTTTGACGTAATGTTTATGTAAATTGTAGGGTCGTCATCAATAGATTTTGAATTGAAAATAGCCTCAAATTCTTTTTTGTAATCTTTTGAAAAAAAGATATTATGCAAGTCTAACTCTTGAAATGAATGGGACATACCCCAATAAAAAATAACCGCCGAGCTAGAGCGTTCTTGACTTAAAATTTTCTCAGGGCGTTTTTGAGTAGGAAGTAATTTTGAGAAGGTATAGTAAACGTCCATATTAGAAACAACATGTGAATAGGGTAGCTCTTTATTCTCCACTTTTATGCCCGTTACAGTTTCTTGGTCCACTTTGATTTCCTCTACTGTTTTTTCATAATGAAAAGTGACCCCATTACGTTCTGCCAATTTTACTAAAGCATTTGTAATGGAAACCATTCCTCCTTGAGGAATGTAGGTGCCATAATTTCCTTCTAAGTGTTGTATTAAGGTCATCATTCCCGACGTTTGGAAAGGATCAGAGCCATTATAGGTTGCGTATCGATCAAAAAGTTGAATTAAGTGAGGCGATGAAAAAGCCTTTTTATTGGCACTGTGTAAACTTCTTTCTAATTCAAAGATAGGAAGTTGAATTAGGGCTTTAAGCGTATCGAAAGAGACAAATGTTTTTGATTGGTGAAGGGACTGATTCAAAAAAATCGGGGCGGTGAGGTCGTATTTTTTTTTGGCCCTTTGCAGGTATTTTTTTACCCGCGATGCAGGTTCCCCAAAAACTGTTTCAACTTCATTCAAAAATCGATCTTGATCACTATAAGCTGTAAATCGGGTGCCGTCTTCCCAAAAATATTGGCAGGCAATTTCTTTTTTTGAGTATTGAAAATGATGTTTTGGATTTTCTCCCGCTTTTTCAAATAATTCAGTAACAAAGTGTGGCATCGTAAAAAGAGACGGGCCCGCATCAAAACGAAAACCCTCCTTCTCAAAGGCGGATAATTTACCCCCAGGATAGCTGTTTTTTTCAAATACATCTACCCGATATCCTTTTAATGCCAAGCGAATGGCAGTAGCAATTCCAGCGATACCTGCACCTACTACAGCTGCTTTATTCATCTACCTTTCTGTTATTTCATCTGAAAGTAATACAAACCGCGAAAATAGATCTTCTTGATACCATTTTTTCTGTTTGGTTGTTTTCACTATTGAACTGTGATCTGTATTTCGATAAGCAAATTGATGTACCGAATCAAAGTGGTCCCAAATACTTACTGTGGCCTGTTGTACTAAGGGCCATTCTCCAATTCCTTTATAAAACAGAACCCCTTTTGCCTTTTCAATGGCTTTACTGGCTTTAGGCACTGCACGCCAAAAGGAAAAAAGTTTGTTCCAGCGTAAGGTTGCTCGTGTTATTACAACAACAGGGTTTTGACTTTCTACATTGCCCTCTTGTGATTGAAATGGATTAATTCCATTCCATTTTCCATGACTTTTTACGGAGTCTAAAATTAGTGTTCTTTCCCTAACTGATTTCGACTTATACAACATAAAAACAGGATGTTGATTCATACAATTTTCAAACTTTTCCTGATTTTCCCATACCCCTAAAAAAGCATAAGTAGAAAAATCAGGCCAAAGGCTAAATCCCTTTCCCCCTCCTGTACCTAAGAATTTAAAAAATGTAAGTCCCGGAACCTCATCCCTTTTCAAAGGATTTAAACCCATTTGTTGAAAAGCCCAAAATCGGTTTGATTTGAAGGTAAAAAAGGTAATTGTTGTAATTGGTTTCAATACGTAGTAGAAAACAAGTTAGTGTTGAACAAGGTAACTAAAAAAAGAAAACGTCTCTGATAAGGATTTTAGAATCTACTTATGGAAGATAATTTCAGAGACGTTTTGAAACCAAATTGAATTTAAACTTGTTTAAATATATATAATTTTTATTAAACAAAATTTACATTTGAAATTATTTTTTTTGATTTTACTTTCAATAGTATACTAACTTATTCATTATCAATGCTTTATTTTTTATTCAAATTATTTAGAATCACAAGGGGAAGAGAGTATTGCGTTATGTATTTCGTTTTTGGTAAACAAGGCGCAACCAGAAATCGATTCCAGCAAAACCGTTTCACTTTGGTGTTCCGGTTTTTTTTGGTAAGGTAGATACAGTTTGTAGTTGCCAGTACAGAGTGGGGAAAAGTTTTTGCTACTATCAATTCACTTATTGATATAAGTACCAACAGAAATAATAATGCCTCTTTTGTTGAAGAAATGCACAATGCCAAAAAAAAAGGTTAACTTCCTTTTTATTACATTTCAAAATGAAAAAAATATTCTTCTTTATACTCCTAAGTACCTTCGTATTGGGATGGTCACAAACATCAACTCATCCTCTTAAAGACAAAACCATTTTGGTTGTTTACGGAGGCTGGAAAGGGCATCAACCCAGTGTTTTTGGTGAAAAAATTGCCGAATGGTTTTCGTCAAAAGGAGCCTTGGTTAAAGTCACACAAGACACTGAAATTTACACCGACAAAGCCTATATGGAAACCGTTGACTTGGTAATAAACCACATTACAATGAGCAGCATGAGTGGTAATGCCTCTCGTGGTCTTCAACAAGCTGTGGCTTCGGGCACAGGTCTTGCAGGATGCCACGGTGGATTAGGAGATTCCTTTCGGGAGAATACGGAATATCAGTATATGGTTGGTGGCCAATTTGTAAAACATCCGGGGGGGCAAGTAGACTATACAGTTACGATCCTTGATACAAACGACCCGATAACGGAAGGAATTTCAACTTTTGATTTGCATACCGAACAATATTATATGCATTTTGATCCTTCTGTTACTGTTTTGGCAACCACCACTTTTTCTGGAGAACACGATTCTTGGATTGAGGGTGTGGTTATGCCTGTAGTTTGGAAAAAAACATATGGCAAGGGTAAGGTGTTTTATTCTGCAATAGGGCACTCTGAAGATCTTTTTGATATTGACGAAGTTTGGACCTTGATCACCCGTGGAGCAACATGGGCCTCTCGATAACCGCACTTAATATTTACTGTCTCGATTCAATTTTCTTTTTATAATATCTTTATGCCGTTATGAAAAGAAAAATTATCATTATTGGATCTGGATTTTCAGCACTTTCTGCAGCCAGTTATCTCGCACAAAAAGGGCATGATGTTCATGTTTATGAAAAAAATTCAAGCCTGGGAGGTCGGGCCAGGCAGTTTACTAAAGAAGGCTTTACTTTTGATATGGGGCCTTCATGGTATTGGATGCCCGATGTATTTGAGTCTTTCTACAATGATTTTGGAAAAACCACTTCAGATTTCTACAAACTTGAGCGTTTAGACCCTGGATACCAAGTGATTTTTGGTGAAAATGATTTTATGCCCATTGGCGATTCTTTAGAAAAAATATACCGTGTTTTTGAAAAGGAAGAAAAAGGAAGCCATAAAAAACTGGAGCGCTTTATGGCAGAAGCAAAAGAAAATTATGAAATCGCCATCAAAGATTTAGTTTATCGGCCAGGAATTTCTCCCTTAGAATTAATTACTCCCACTACAATTCGGAAAGTTCGACTCTTTATAAGCACCATACAAAAAGAGGTTTTTAATAAATTTAAAAGCGATAAGCTCAGGCAGGTACTTCAATTCCCTGTTCTTTTTTTAGGAGCGAAACCTGAAAACACCCCGGCATTTTATAATTTCATGAATTACGCTGATTTCGGTCTTGGGACATGGCATCCTGAAGGCGGTATGTACAGTATCGTTAAAGCTATGGTCTCTGTTGCAACATCGTTAGGTGTGCATTTTAATACTGATGCTGTTGTTGAAAAAATAAATGTAGATTCAATGGGCAAAGCCATTGGGATTCGGAGTAATGGTGTAGACATTCCTGCGGACATCGTGCTGTCAGGAGCGGATTATCACCATAGTGAAACCCTTTTAGAAGAAAAGTACAGAGCCTACAGTGAAGCCTATTGGGATAAAAAAGTTTTTGCCCCTTCTTCTTTACTTTTTTATATGGGACTTGACAAAAAAGTAGACCACTTATTACACCATAATTTGTTTTTTGATGTTGATTTTACTACGCACGCTAAAACGATTTACGATACCCCTTCTTGGCCCAAAGAGCCTCTTTTTTACGCCAATTTTCCATCAATTTCTGACGCGACAATGGCACCCAAAAACAAAGAAACGGGGTTCATTCTTATTCCTATTGCACCCGGCATAGAAGACACCCCCGAAATGAGAAAAGAACAATTTGATATTGTTTTAGAGCGAATGGAGAGGCTAACCCATCAAGACATCAAAAAACACATTCTCTTTTCGGAATCTTATTGTGTAAACGATTTTGTGTCTGATTACAACTCCTACAAAGGCAATGCTTATGGAATGGCTAATACCCTTTTACAAACTGCTTTTTTAAGGCCCAAACTGAAAAGCAAAAAAGTGAAAAACCTCTATTTCACAGGCCAACTTACCGTTCCTGGTCCTGGAGTACCCCCGGCCTTAATTTCAGGCAAACTAGTGTCAGATTTGATTGGTTGATATTAATCTTTTGGATTTATTACCCACCAAATAAATTCAATTTCACTATCGCGTACCGCCAATACAGAATCTAGTAATTTTATACTTTTCTCAAGCGAGGTTTTGTAGTCTACTAGCTGATCTTTAATCGAATATTCCCAAAGCTCAACTCGCTTGAATAAATTGTATTTTACAAATTTATCTTGCTGGACATATTTTCTGTTTTTAATCCAAAATGCGGGATCGTCTATATCCATCCATGGCAAATCGTAAACCCATTTACTCGCAATTCGGTCAATGTACTGGGTCACAAGTCGTTCTTCAACTTTTCCCGTATTTTCGATTAAATATTTTAACGCTGAACCATCGTAGATTTAAGTCATTTGAAGACCTACAGCCTTGGGCAGTAAACGAAATGTACCGTCTAATTTTATAGCATCAAAACTAACTCTAGGAGGATCAAAGGGATCTCTTTGATTGTAACGCCCCATGGGAGGAAAATATTATTTCCCATTGGGTTCTTCTTGATCTTCTATAAAATCAATAAAAATACTATCGTTATTATCTTCCCATCGAACATATTGTTTAAGGTACATTTCGGATACCCAATCAATTTGCTCCATATACGTATTGGTATAGACTAAAAGGGAATCCACTTCCTGTCTTAAGTTGGTTAAATTTTCTATGGCATCTTCTCGGTCGTCTGAATTACCTCCTTGTTGTTCTATTCCAAAAGAAACCGTTACACCAAAAACCAAAAGAATAAATTGGACTACAGATTTTTTTAACCTGTCCCAAAAATCTTGAATGTCAAAACGTTCCCCTAAAGTAAAGAGCCGAACGAACCAATGCAGTGGCTTCTTGTCTTTGTTATTGTCAATTAATATCTATAGTCGGTAGATTATAAATGTAAACATATTTTTGCAATGCTCTACACTGAAGGAACTCCAACAAAAATTTTTCTCTTTTAGAAAAGTAACGATTTCTTAGTCTAATTTTTGGGTGAAGGGAACTGAAGAATCAAAAAGTTCATCCAGTAAACCAAACAATTGCATTTCAAATTGGGTAAGGGTTTCAACATCAAACGACAAATTGTGTTTTTTAGATTTTGATTCTTTTCGGTGAAGAGGCAGGAAAGTTGTGTTATAGTTTTTGAGTGGAATTACTCCAGCTGAATGTAGCTCTTCATTAAAGTTATCGTGTAGTGAATAGGCGTACAAAAGCACTTGAAATAAAGCGCTTTTTTTAGGGTCTGTCGTGACTTCCTCCCAAGATGAAAATCCTACGTCATTTAAAGTAACCGCTCCCGTTTTGTAATCAATAATGCGTCGTTCACCGTTTAAACAATCTATCCTGTCTACAGTTCCTTTAAGAAGGAAAACATTCCCGGTATGGGGATGTGTTATTTTTTTAGTAAATGGATGCTCTAAGGCTTCAATGCGAAGTGAGTTTCCGGCAGAGATTAGTTTTTTTTCTGCGTTCAAAAATTGATTCAAAACCTGGCGCATACTATGAGCCATAATATAATTTTTACCTCGTAAAGAATTGTTTGCGCCAAACTGAAGTGCCAACTTATCCGTTAATACCTTCGGGAGTGTGTCTATCATTTCATCTACATCCTTTAGGGTGAGTATTTTGCCCACAAAAGGCGTATATAAGGTTTCCAATGCAGCATGAATTATTGTCCCCTTATCGGCAGCATTAAGATGGTTTTCAAACTGATCTAGAGGTTGAATTCGAAGTAATTTTTGCTCATAGAATTGATAGGAATCTCGAATGTATAAGGCTAATGAGGATGGAGAAAAACCTTGTATACTTAGCGCTTGCAATTGTTCTATCACTTCTTTAGATTTTTCTGCTTTTTTTGGAACAGTTGTAAGTGTAGGTATTTTAATGTTTAAGGTACTTAACGTAAGTTCATGCTGTAGGGGAGAAAAATATTCCAATTGCACTAAAAAACGACTCTTTTCTCCAGAGAAAAGACCTTCTGCTGCGTTATTATAAATCAAATAGATTTTTTTAGCTCGTTGTAATACTCTGAAAAAATGATAAGCGTACACATGATCTTGTTCAATAAAAGTATTTAATCCGAATTTTTTTCTAACATCAAAAGGAAGTAAAGGGGTAGGGGTTTTTCCTAAGGGTAAGATGCCCTCATTGACATGGGTTATGATTACGGTATCAAAGTCCAATAAGCGTGTTTCAAGTAGCCCCATGATTTGAATTCCCTTTAGCGCATCTCCTTTAAAATCTAATGTTTGTTGTGCGAGCAGTAGTTCAAAAACTTCTTTAACCTCTGATAGTGATGTTCCAGGAGTATAGGTATTGAAAAGCATTTTACATGAAGTCCATACCGTAAATAATTGTTGGCTAGAATACAATTCCATTAGTGAAGAAGAATTTTCAGAATGGAAAAGAATGCATCGTTCCGCTATGGAAATCATACGGTCAATAAAAATTTCCGCCGTAGTAAAAGAAGAAAAAAGAAGGTCACCTACTTCTCCTTTAGTTACTTTGGATAAGGAAATAAAGGGACTGTTTTTTGTTTCACATTCTTTTAAATAGGAAGCAAAAGGAAATGTACATGTTTTTATAATCTCTTGAAAAATAGAATAATTCGAAAGCCTCTTTAGGTCCTCATACAGATAGCCCTCCGCTGAAAAATGAGTGTGTAATCTTAACAAATCCAAAAATAAATTCGAAACCACAGTATTTTTAAGGGGATAGCCCATCGTGACATTCCAGGGCACATCTGACTCTGGAAGACCGGATAATACAGCTTGTAAAACGGTTTCCTCTCCTAACACCAAAGCCACAGTTTCCTTAGGGTAGCGTTCATAATTTTCTTGAGCTAATTGACTCGCCAATTGGGCTTGTGACTGATTTTTAACCGCACTAATGATTTCAATTTTTTTAGGATCGGTGTAATACGCCTTAAATTGCTTTTGATCTTCATTTTGTAAGCCTTTCCACTGTTTAAAGTGTTGGCGTATAAAATGGCCGGCACTGTGGTGTGGATCTGTAAAAAAGGAGCGGTCTAGATCCCATAAAACTTCAGCCTTATCCGCAGAAATTAATTCTTGAATGAGAACCGATTCGGCTGTTGTAAGGGCATTAAACCCAACAAAATAATGATGAGGCGACGATGAAGCTAGGTAGTGTTCGAGCTGATGAGTCGCTTCGCGAAACAACATTCCTGAATACCCCATTTCACGTTTGCTTAGCGTCTTTTTTAAACTGTAATAGAGTTTAGGAATGGCTTTTTGAAAGGTAAATTCAGTCTCTGTTTTTTTTACCGAAGGATTCCATTGTTCCAACTTTTCAACCTCAGACATAAATTGAAATACCTCTTTGGGTTCTACCAATTGATTGTCAATCTCATTAAACTCACTTATCAAAAGTGAGGACCACTTTAAAAAAACAGAAAAGGAAACCCTTTTTTCTTTATGAGTTTGCTCCTTATAAAGGGAATAAAAAAGAAGGTGAAGTTCCGTTTTAGGCACCAAAGAAAAGCCTGACAAGTCTTCGACAAATTCTTCAATACTGATAATTTCAGGAGAAAATAAAGTGCTTTGAATGGTTTGTTTTAACTCTTCTTTTAAAAAGAGTATCGCCCTACGTGTAGGGACAATAATCTTAACCCGAGGATGAATCTCTAACGCGGGTGTTATCCTTAGCGCAACATCACCTAAAAACGTTTGCATCCTTAAATGTAAAACAATCAAAGGATGCAATACGCCTTAATGAATAAATTATTTCAACTTAAATTCAGTTCTTCTGTTGAATTTTCTACCTTCAGCAGTAGCGTTGGATTGAACAGGGCGTGTTTCACCAAAGCCAAGCGTTTGAATTCGGTCACGAGAAATTCCTTTACTTATAAGATGATCTTTAACCGCACTTGCCCGACGTTCTGATAAAGTTTGATTGTATTCCACATAACCTGTACTGTCTGTATGTCCATGCACTTCAACAAAATAACCTGAATTGATTTTGAGTAGCGTTACTACTTCATCAATTATGATAGAACACTGAGGTGTGATCTCAGATGAATCTACTTCAAAATAAATTCTTTGGCCAATCTCATCCAATTGAATTACAACCTCTTCTATTGCATCAGGACAGCCGCTATTTTCGGGACTTCCGGCAACTTCTGGACAATTGTCGTCCTCGTCTTTTATTCCATCTCCGTCACGGTCAGGACATCCTTTTAATGCTATACTGCCGCCTATATTTGGACAATCGTCCTCAGCGTCTTGAATTCCGTCTTTATCTGTATCCGGGCATCCATTAAAAATGGGAAGTCCAGCGGTATCTGGGCAAGTATCTTGCGCGTCTGGAATACCATCTCCGTCGCGGTCAGGACACCCCTTTAGCGCTGCAATACCAAATACGGTTGGGCAATCGTCTTGTGCATCGGTTATGCCATCACCATCTTGATCAGGACATCCCTGTAATGCTTGTGTTCCAGGAATATCAGGACAAGCATCTTCTTTATCAATAATGCCATCCCCGTCTCGGTCAGGATCAGCACCAAACAAAAAGGCAACGCCAAGTAAATGTTGGAAATGTTTTGTGCCGTAACGCTCACCCGTATTTTTATAAATCGATTCGAGGACGATCCCTGTTTTCTTTTTTTCGCCAAACCAATATTCTAATCCTGCGCCTAAATTAAAATAACCTGCTCCAGTCTCTCCAAAAATGGCATATCCTCCACCAATTTCTAAAATGGGCAATAGGCGTTGGAAACCCATCACTTGTCCTAGATAGTAGGTTACTGTAGCGTCTGCATTATAATAATTATCATCGCCGGTAAGGGTTCCGTAGTGTTTTATTTTGTTAAAACTAAATCGCGTTCCTAAAGAAAATCCAGCACCTATATAATTTTTAATTCCCACAAAGGAAGGAAAGGGGGTTATATTCCAATGGTCAATATTCAAAAACTCTTCAAATAGAGCACCTGATCCAGAAGCACCGGTAGGAAAAGTGTCTACACTGTTTATCCCGAAATAAAATTGCCATGGATTTTCTTCAGATTGTGCCTGTAGATTGCAAAAAGAAAATAAGCCTGTTGCAAACAGGAGGGGTAGTCGAAAAAGTTTCATAAGTAGGTTTTATTGTATTATGTTTTTAAATGGGGTTTTGGGTTTAAAATAGATAAATTTTACAAACTTTCTATTTTTTGAACAGTAATATTTTCATTAATATATAGAATAAATTTTTCAATGGTATCGATATTCATAGATTCTATTGCTTTAGCGTAACTTAAAAGTTGAATTTGGTCTTCCTTTCTTGGGGTTCCTGTTTTATAATCTACAATTGCGGCTTTTCGATTTTCATAGAATACATTAATTCGATCGGGCCGAAGTGTTTCTCCCTTTGGAATTAGAATTTCCTTTTCACAAAATACTGCTCCACTTCCGTTAAAGAGGTGTTCTATCAAAGGGTGGGTGACAATTTTAATGCACTGTTCTTTAATAAGTTGCTTTTCTTCTGGAGTTAAATCGTATGGCTTCATTTCGTGTTGAAATGCATCTTCTACATCCTCCGCCGTTTTTATTTTGGCCATCATTTCGTGTAAAAAAAGACCGTACTGTTGTGCCTTTTGAGAGGGTAAGCTCAGAGGTTGATTAGCAACCAACTGCTTTTTCCATGATGTAGATTTTCGAAATAAAAGGTCCCGTATTTTTAGCTTTTTGTGCTGTGGTGGCTCTTCCCGTATTGCTTGTCTTACGGGATTGCCGAAAGTTATCCCCCCATCATCATTCCAATTTTTACCTATTGAATTTATAAAATTGGCGAAAAGTTGAGCATATGAAGGAGAAGATTCCGGACCGGTTTGCTGTGTAATAACATACAGTTGTTCTACCGCTCTTGTCATTGCAACATAGAGCACATTAACTTCATCCATAGCACTTTCACTACAAATCTTTTCATAAAGTTCGTTCCCTCTAGCTCCATATTCCATAAGGTCTTTAGAGAAGGTGAACCAACTCCACTTAATTGTACTTAGGTGACCCTCTTGAAAAGGAAACCATACTTTGGTTTTCTTATTAGGAAGTAAGGAGGTATCCAAGAATGGTAAAATTACTACCGGAAATTCAAGTCCCTTAGCCTGGTGTATTGTCATTACGGTTATGGCCTCCATTTGTTCTGGCATACTTACGCGAATAGTTGATGAACTCAAGTTCCAGTGTGATAGAAAAGCACTGGTATTCATTGTATTCTGTGCACTAAAAACAGAAACCTCTTCTAAAAAAGAAAGAACAAAGGGATCGGAAGGATTTATAAAAGGCAGATGTTCAATCCAATGTTCTAGACTATCCAAAAGCATTAGCTCTTTTGAGGCTTTCCAGTCAAAATGCATATGGCCTAAGGAACATAATGAGGTAAAAAAGGAGGCCGTATTGAGATGAAGTACTTCCGTAAGCGTCTTGTGGTATTCCTCCGATGACGAGTTGAGTTGTTCCCAATAGGCATCAAAAATAATTTTATGTTGTTCTGCATCATTGGGTTGGATACTTAATTTTAGAAGGGCTAAAAGAACCTTGACTTGTAGGGATTTTCCTACAAGTAAGGCGTCTGAAGATAAGGTTGCTATATTGTTTTCAGCCAAAAAGGATACCATTTCATCCGATTGAACTTTTGTTCGAACCAAAATGGCGATTTCATTGCTGAGGTATCCTTTTTCAAGAACTTCAGCCACTGCAGTAATTGTTTTCTCTAAATAAAGAGGAATTCCCTCGGGTTTGGTTTTGGTTTCGGGTATGGATTCTAATTTGACAAATCCTCCATAAGATTTTAGTTTTTGTTGACTGTCTTCACCGTATACCTTTTTTAAAAAATCGGATTCAAAATGGGTTGCAACAGATTTAAAAAAAGCATTATTAAAACGCACTATTTCTTCTCCCGACCGGTAGTTAAAACTCAAATTTTCAATGTCAGGTTGAATTTGAAAGGGGCTTTTCAATTGCAATAAATCCACAAACTGATCTAAATCGCCACCACGCCAACGGTAAATTGCTTGTTTTGGGTCGCCAACGAGCAAAAGTTTTCCTGATTCTCCTGAATGCATTTCGCTTTCTATAGAATGGGCTATAAGGGGAACTAAATTTGCCCATTGCAATTTTGAAGTGTCTTGAAATTCATCAATAAAAAAATGGGAATAGCGCTCACCCATTCGCTCAAAAATATAAGGTGCATCTTGCCCTTGAACCAAGGTGTTGATTTTTTGATTAAAGCCAGACAACAGCTGTATTTCTTTATCCCGCTGCAAAGCAATTAATCGTTTTTCAATAGAATGCAATAAAACTCTGGGGGTCCAATTTTTTAACGTTTTCTGTAATAAACGTATAGTCCCTACTGCATTTTTAATCTTCAAATAGTACGCTAATAATTGCGGTTGGATCAAGTCAATTTTTGAAGCTTTATCTGAAGGGGTAGTCTTAGTGTACAATTCCTCATTTCCCCGTAACGACAATTCCAGTTTGTTTTTATATAAACCTTCCCATTTCCCTTGTTGCAGTTTTTCTATATGATTTTTTAATAGCCCTCTTTTAAAATCAGCTAGATCCAAATCCATTTCAGTCAATAGGGACACTATTGAATTGACTTGGTTTTGGATTTCTTGCTCACAGGTTTTGATTTCACGCGTAATCAACTCTACATCCAATAAATGATCTTCTGGTGTTTTTTCTTGAATTTCAGCTAAAGGAATCTGATCGTTTTCATTGACTAATAATGCGGCAAATTGATCTAATTCTTTTTGAATATCCCAACTGTTTTCTTGTCTGACTTTTTCATTGCTAAATTCCGTCAAAAGCGAGGTAATAAACGGATCCTTGCCTACATCGTGTATTATCGATTGAACGGTTTCTTGTAATAAGGGGGTGGCATCAGTAACCACCTCAAAACCGGGAGGTAAATTGAACTCTTTTGAAAACACACGTACTATCCGATGGGCAAATTTATCCAATGTGATCACGTCAAAAGATCCGTACTCAGCAATTAGATTTCTTAGGATAATGCGGGCTCGACGTTGCACCTCAAGGGATTCAATGCTCAATTCTTTACTCAATTCGCTCCGAATCTCATTTTCTTTAAAGGCTTCATTCGAAAGTTTCCAAAGCTGTTCTAAAATCCTACTTTTCATTTCGTTTACTGCTTTGTTGGTAAAGGTTAACGCCAACATGTGTCGGTAAGGATGCGGTTGTGTGGACGCCAACAAAAATTTTAAATAACGGTATACAAGGGTGTAGGTTTTTCCAGAACCTGCTGATGCTTGTATGAGATGAAAGCCCGTTTTATTCAAGGATTTTTTTATTTAAAAATAAGGCTTTTACGGGCGACCCTCTGATTCAGAAAAGAAATTTTATTTTTGCACTAAACTTTTAAACATATATTATGGCTTTTACACTTCCCGATTTACAATACGATTACAATGCCTTAGAACCGCATATTGATGCGCGTACTATGGAAATACATCATAGCAAGCACCACAATGGGTATACGACTAACCTCAACAACGCAATTGCAGGTACTGCTCTTGAGAACGAAACCATTGAATCCCTCTTAAATAATTTGGACCTAGACAATAAAGCGGTTCGAAATAATGGCGGTGGATTTTATAACCACAGCCTTTTTTGGAGTACCATGGGGCCAAATAAAGGAGGGCTTCCTACGGGAGCTTTAGCTCAAGCTATTGACAGTGCTTTTGGTTCTTTTGAAGAATTTAAAGCTGCCTTTTCTAAAGCAGCGGCTACACAATTTGGCTCAGGATGGGCCTGGCTTTGTGTACATAAAGAGGGAGGATTAAAAGTTTGTGCTACAGCCAATCAAGACAATCCTCTTATGCCCGGTATAGGTTGTGGTGGAACTCCCATTTTAGGACTTGATGTTTGGGAGCACGCCTATTATCTTAACTATCAGAACAGACGTCCAGATTATATTGACGCTTTTTTTAATGTGATTGATTGGGATGCTGTAGCGGTTCGTTACGCAGAAGGAGTTTAATCTTTTTTCTAAAAAATAAAAGGGAGGAATAAATTCCTCCCTTTTGCCCCAAATCTTACCATGAACTTAACCTACTTATGTTCTGGTTCTTCAAAGATGATATAAGAAATTAGTTTCGTTTTATTAATTCGTTTAAAATCGTTTTTTGTCGATAAAACGTCAATATGCTCTCTGGTTATTTTTCTCTACAAAGTTGATAAAGGCCTGATTTACTACTCGACATCCCCCAGGGGTTGGATAATTTCCGGTGAAATACCAGTCTCCCAAATTTTTTGGGCAGGCCGTATGTAAGCCTTCAACTGTTTGAAAGATAATTTCAACCTCGGCTTTTATACTGTCATTTTTAAGCATTTGAGCCATTTTTTTAGAGATCTGCTCTGCAGTAAAAGGTGCGTATAGTGCTTTGACGTGATTTGGAGGGGTATGTTCTTGATTTATACTGCTTTCTTTACACTTTGTATAGATAGAATCTATAATTTCTTTATGGCTTCCCCCCTCTTCATGTAAGGCCAGTGCCGCTCTAAAGGCAATAAACTCTTCCAATTTAGCCATATCAATTCCATAGCAATCAGGATAGCGAATTTGAGGAGCACTAGACACTACTACTATCTTTTTAGGTCCAAGCCGGTCCAGCATGCGTAAAATGCTTTTCTGTAAGGTCGTTCCTCTTACTATACTGTCATCAACAATTACTAAATTATCCGTAGGGGCAACAATCCCGTAGGTAATATCATATACATGGGCTACCAGATCATCACGCCCGCTATCTTCAGCAATAAAGGTTCGTAGTTTTACATCTTTAATGGCAATTTTTTCAATTCTAGGCTTGAGGTTCAACAGTTTTGTTAACGACTCTATGTCCGGTTTTTCTTCTTTTTTAAGGGCTTCTTTAAAAGTAGTTCGGACATGATTTTGAACCGCCCCAATCAGTCCATAAAAAGAAGTTTCTGCAGTATTAGGAATAAAAGAAAACACGGTGTTTTCTAAATCGCCTCCGATGGATTTATGTACCAAAGGAAAAAGTGCGTCGCCTAAATCCTTGCGTTCTTGATAGATTTCAGCATCGTTTCCTCTTGAAAAATAAATTCTTTCAAAAGAACAGGCTCTTTTTTCTTTAGGTTCTAATATTTGTTTTACTGTAGCCTCGCCTCCTTTTTTAGTAATTAGTGCACTTCCTGGATCAAGTTCTTTTATACTCGAAAAAGGAACATTAAACGCTGTTTGAATTGCAGGGCGTTCTGAGGCTACCACAACAATTTCATCATCAGTGTAATAATACACTGGACGAATCCCCACAGGATCTCGTAACACAAAAGAATCGCCATGTCCAAATAAGCCGGCCATCGCGTATCCTCCATCAAAATTCTTTGCCGATTTTCTCAAAATTTTGGAAATCTTTAACCGCTCAGCAATTAACGGTGAGGCTTCCATTTTTGAATACCCCTCTTGCCTGAGTTTTTTGTAAATCTTTGCTACAGCGTCATCCAAAAAGTGTCCAATTTTTTCCATTACCGTAACCGTATCTGCTTTTTCTTTTGGGTGCTGGCCTAACTCTACTAGGTTATTAAAAAGTTCATTTACGTTGGTAAGGTTAAAATTTCCTGCAACGATAAGATTTCGATGCATCCAGTTGTTTTGCCGTAAAAAGGGGTGTACACTTTCAATATTGTTTTTGCCAAAAGTACCATAACGAACATGGCCAAGCATCAACTCTCCTACATAGGGCACTTCTTGTTTTAATTGTTCCGGATTAGACAATAAGTTTGGACTTATTTCCAATTGTTTTTGAATCCGAGAATTAATGATTTTGAAAATCTTTTGAATGGGTTGGTTTTCAGCGGAACGCACACGGCTTATATAGCGTTGGCCTGGCATCATATTGTATTTAATACTCGCAAAGCCCGCTCCATCCTGCCCTCGATTGTGCTGCTTTTCCATCAACAAATACATTTTGTTGATTCCGTATAACGCACTTCCGTATTTTTCTTTGTAAAAAGACAGCGGTTTTTTTAACTGTAATAGGGCAATTCCACATTCGTGTTTAATCGCGTCGCTCATTGAATTTACGTTAGGTGATTTCTATTTCAAACTCGGTTAGGGCTTTAAAAGCCTCTATTCTTTGATGCAATTGTTTCGGAGTTAAGGACGCTAGGGCTTCTGTCCCAAATTGTTGTACCGTAAAGGAAGCCATAGCAGAACCCACAACCATAGCTGATTTCATGGCTTCAAACGACAGGGTTTGGTATTGAGTTAAAAACCCAATAAATCCACCAATAAAACTATCACCAGCTCCTGTTGGATCAAAAACTTCTTCTAAAGGCAAACCGGGTACACAAAATATTTGGTTTCCATGAAAAAGCAAAGCCCCATGCTCTCCTTTTTTAATGATAACAAAATCCGGGCCCATGGCCTGAATAATTTTTGCGGCTTCTACTAAAGAATGTGTTCCCGAAATTTGACGGGCTTCTTCATCGTTTATCGAAAGTACATCAACCTTGGCAATAACCTCATCCAATTTTTCACGATACCCCTCTATCCAAAAATTCATCGTATCCATAACCACAAGACTCGGCTGTTCAAGCTGTTCTAATACGGCAAGCTGAAGGTTGGGATCCAGATTCCCTAAAAGGACCATACTGGCATCCTTGTAGTGGTCTGGAACTATGGGTTTAAATTTGATTAATACGTTGAGTTGTGTATCTAAAGTGGTTCTTGAATTAAGGTCGTTGTGGTATTTACCGCTCCAAAAAAAAGTCTTTTCCCCTTTAATAATTTCAACTCCAGTTAGGTCTAACCCTTTTGATTTTAATAGTGAAATATGGGATTCATCGAAATCTTCGCCTACCACAGAGACCAATCCACAGTCTACTTTAAATTGTGAAGCCGCTAAGCCTATATAGGTTGCACATCCCCCTAAAATTTTACCCGTTTTACCAAAAGGGGTTTCTATAGCATCAAAGGCCATAGTGCCTAGGGCCAACAATTTAGTATTCATCCTACAAAAATAAAAAACTCTGCTGGGCTAGAGTCATTAATTTACGAACATTTACAATTTGTAATGAACAAAAATTTCAACTGTCTTTGCGATTTGATTCCAAAGCTTGGAATCCTAAATCGGGTACTAAGTTATCGCCCTTGGCAGCTTGAACTGCAAGAGCATCGCAACGTTCATTTTGTGGGTGATGATTGTGTCCTTTAATCCAGGTAAATCGGACATGATGTTTTCGATACACCTTGAGAAACCGTTTCCATAAATCGACATTCTTTTTTTCCTTAAACCCGGTTTTTTCCCATTGAAAAACCCATTTTTTTTCCACAGCATCTACCACATACTTCGAATCGGAATAAACAACAACCTCTATGGGGGCTTTTTTTAACGCCTCGAGTCCTACAATTACAGCTAACAATTCCATCCTATTGTTTGTAGTTCGAGTATACCCGGACGAAAATTCTTTAATGTATTCTTTACCTACCCATTCTAAAATTATTCCATAACCTCCGGGGCCAGGGTTTCCCAAAGAGGAGCCATCGGTAAAGAGGTTAATTTTTTTGGTAATCATCCTCTCTCTCATTTAGTAAAGTGGCTATCACTCTAGGAAAATGTTCATATTCAAGAGCATGAACTTTAGCCGCAATCTCCTTTACATCGTCTGAAGCATCAAGAGTTACTTTGGCTTGATGTATAAAAGCGCCTCTATCGTATTCTTCATTTACAAAGTGAATGGTAATCCCGGTTTCCAGTTCTCCGTTTTCTTTTACGGCTTGATGAACGTGATTTCCGTACATCCCTTTTCCGCCATATTTGGGCAATAACGCAGGGTGGATATTAATAATTTGATTGGGGAAATGGGTAATCCAATCAGGTCCTATCTTCCATAAAAACCCTGCCAATACTATCCAATCAGGTTTTAGCAACTGAACTTCTGCTAATAAGTGCCCATTAGTGAACTCTTCTCTAGAAAACACACTTACCTTTATTCCAAGTCTTTGGCCTCTTTCTATAACACCTGCCTGAGGATTATTGGTCAGAACGCCTAGCCATTCCACTTTTTTATCTTGTTCAAAAAAGTGAACAATATTTTCGACGTTTGACCCGTTACCCGAAGCAAAAAACAATATCTTTTTTACCATTCCCTCTGCCTTTCAAAGGCTAAAGATACGATATTGCCGTAAAGGTCTTTTTTAGAACACATCAAAAATTTGCATAATTAATCTACTAATTATTGTATTCCTTTAAAGTTTTATACTTTTGTCATTACTTTAAATAACAAATTACACTTATTATGTCAGACATTTCTGCAAGAGTAAAAGCCATCATAGTTGATAAACTAGGGGTGGATGAAAATGAAGTTGTTGATGATGCAAGCTTTACTAATGATTTAGGAGCTGATTCATTGGATACCGTGGAGTTAATCATGGAATTCGAAAAAGAATTTGACATTCAAATTCCTGATGACCAAGCAGAAAACATTTCTACTGTAGGTCAAGCCATTAAATTTATTGAACAAGCTGAGTAATTAGGTTTTATGGAACCAAGACGTGTAGTCGTTACCGGATTGGGAGCCTTAACACCCATTGGAAACACCCTCTCAGCTTATTGGGAGGGCTTGTTATCAGGTACCAGCGGGGCTGCTCCCATAACTTATTTTGATCCAGCCCTATTCAAAACTCAATTTGCGTGCGAATTAAAAGATTTTGATCCTCTCAATCATTTTGATCGTAAAGAGGTGCGTAAATACGACCGATTTGCACAATATGCCTTAGTTTCTGTTGAAGAAGCCTTACAAGATGCACATCTTGATGTGGAATCTGTCGACAAAGATCGAGTAGGTATTATTTGGGGGGCAGGAATAGGAGGTCTTGAAACTTTTCAAAATGAAGTGCTCGAATTTGCGGCTTCAAATGAAAACCCAAGATTTAATCCTTTCTTTATTCCTAAAATGATTGCGGATATTGCTCCTGGGCTTATTTCAATAAAATACGGTTTTAGAGGCCCTAATTTTGCAACCGTTTCTGCTTGTGCTTCCTCTTCAAACGCAATGATTGATGCCTTAAATTACATCCGATTAGGATATGCAGATATCATTATCACGGGTGGATCAGAAGCAGCAGTAACCAAAGCGGGTATTGGTGGATTTAATGCCATGCATGCTTTATCAAAAAGAAATGACGATCCGAAAACGGCCTCTCGCCCTTTTGATAAAGACCGAGATGGATTTGTTTTAGGAGAAGGAGCCGGAGCTTTGGTATTTGAATCCTACGAACATGCTATTGCCCGAGGTGCAACCATATATGCTGAAATTGCCGGAGGCGGATTATCTGCCGATGCACACCATATGACAGCTCCTCACCCCGATGGCCTTGGAGCCATTAAAGTGATGGAGAATTGCTTGCGTGATGCCCACTTAAAGCCTACTGATGTAGACGCTATCAATATGCACGGTACCTCAACGCCTTTGGGAGATATTGCTGAATCCAATGCCATTTTGCAGGTTTTTAAAGAACATACCTACAAATTGAACATCAATTCAACAAAGTCAATGACGGGCCACCTTTTAGGTGCGGCAGGTGCTGTAGAAGCCATTGCTTCTATTTTAAGCATAAAGCACAGCATCGTACCCCCTACCATCAATCATCAAACGCCTGATGAAAATATTGATCCCAACATCAACTTTACTTTTCATAAAGCACAAAAAAGAGAGGTAAATGTGGCGCTATCTAACACCTTTGGGTTTGGAGGACACAATGCCTGTGTTTTATTTAAAAAGATATCTTAAAACTCAGTGAAATTTTTACACTACTTTAGAAATTCCCGAATGCGTTCATCCGGGGATTTTTTTGTGCAACTCAACCTAAAACTTGGCATTAAGCCAAAAACTAAGAAACTTTTTAAAGAAGCCTTTACCCATAGTTCTGTAAACTTAAAAAATGAGGAAGGCAATTCGTTGAATTATGAACGCTTAGAGTTTTTAGGAGACTCCTTGTTAAATACCGTTGTAGCTGAATATTTATTCTTTCAGTTCCCCGAATCACAAGAAGGTGCATTAACCAAGTTGAGAGCAAAAATTGTAAGTAGAAAACAATTGAATTTTATTGGGAAAGAAATGGGGCTTATAGAACTAGCCGCATTGGCTCCACGCCATTCTCAAACAGGTGATAATATTCATGGTAACCTTGTCGAAGCCCTTGTTGGCGCGCTATTTGTTGATCAAGGCTATCAAAAAACAAAAGCGTTTACCTTACGTCATATTATTGACCCCTATATTGATATTGAAAATCTAGAAACCTTAGTGTTGAGTTACAAAGCGTTTTTAATTGAGTGGGGGCAAAAAGAAAAGAAAAAGATTCACTTTGAAACGTCAAGTGATAATGGTCTTGATCCGAATGTAAATTATTCGTGTCAAATTTTTTTAGACGACAAAGCCATCGCTAAAGCGAGAGCACTATCGAAGAAAAAGGCAGAAGAAAAAGCAGCACGAATAGCTACTCATGCCCTTAAGATTAAACCCCTTGCTGAACATGGCCATTAAAAGACACCTTTTGACTTTAGAGGAGGATACTAAAACGCTTTATGTTCTTGCCATTCACAGCGAATCAGAAGATTATCAACTGGCTTTTCAATTAAACAAACACTGTAACACTTCGTTTAAACGGAGTAAAGATGACATTAGCAACTCCCAAAATGTATTGTTTTCTCGCTTTATCTGGGAGGATCTGGCTTATGACACGCAATACGCCCTATTGTCTAATAAAAAGCAAATTGAATCACCAGCCATCGCAATAAATAGTACGGCTTTATTTGACCTTCCTGTAAGAAATCAAGTATCTTTGTTCCCTGAATTTAAACAGGTTGATTTTTTTATCGTTTCAAACGATCAAACCGCTATAGAGACACTATTTGAGTCACTAAAATTGCTTCCCATAGTTTCAACGGCATATCCCGTATCTGTAGCCCAATTTAAAAATCGATCCCATCTAATTTTTGAATCATGAATTCAATTAAAAAAACTAAAATAGTAGCTACCCTAGGGCCTGCAACTTCATCTGAAGAGGTTCTTGAAAAGATGATACTGGCTGGGGTTAATGTTTTTCGGATCAATTTTTCTCATGCAGATTACGATGATGTTGCTCAACGCATTCAAATGATTCGTAATGTTGATCAAAAACTAAATACCAACACGGCCATTTTGGGTGATTTACAAGGCCCTAAATTACGCGTAGGTAAAATGGAAGAAGGTGCCGAACTACATCCCGGTGATGAGGTTGTTTTTTTAACAGATAAGCCCTTTGTTGGCAACGCAAAAAAAGCCTACATGAATTATCAAAATTTTCCAAAAGACGTCTCCCCAGGGGAACGTGTTTTGTTAGATGATGGAAAATTAATTTTTGAGGTAAAAGAAACCAACAAATCAAACGAAGTAAAGGCCATTGTCATTCAAGGAGGGCCGTTCAAGTCAAATAAAGGGGTCAATCTGCCAAACACGAAAATATCGCTACCTGCACTAACCGTAAAAGACATTGAAGATGCAAAATTTATCTTTACTCAAGATGTGGATTGGATTGCACTCTCTTTTGTTCGGCACAGTCAAGATTTAATTGACCTGCAGGAGTTAATGGCAAAGCATACAGACGTTAAAATTCCTATTGTAGCGAAAATAGAAAAGCCCGAAGCCATAGAAAATATCGATAAAATTATTGCCTACTGTGACGGACTAATGGTTGCTCGGGGTGATTTGGGTGTTGAAGTACCTGCAGAAGAAGTGCCTTTAATTCAGAAACGATTGGTGCTTTTAGCGAAAAAAGCGCGTATTCCTGTCATAATTGCTACCCAAATGATGGAAACTATGATCGATAGTCTCACCCCTACAAGAGCAGAAGTAAACGACGTGGCAAACTCTGTTATGGATGGTGCTGATGCTGTAATGCTATCAGGAGAAACCTCTGTGGGCAAGTACCCGGTAGAGGTTATTAATACGATGTCTAACATTCTGCGTTCAGTTGAAAATTCGGAATTAATTCGGGTTCCTCAAGAACCGCCCACCCTTCGTACGAAACGATTTATTACAAAATCCATTTGTTATCATGCTGCTCACTTAGCAAATGATATAAAAGCTACAGCCATTTGTACCCTAACCAATAGTGGGTATACCGCCTATCAAATTTCAGCGTGGCGACCCTTAGCCCATGTCTTAGTGTTCACTTCGAATAGACGAATACTCAATCAATTAAATTTACTCTGGGGTGTAAAGGCCTTTTTTTACGACAACCTAAAAAGTACAGACAAAACGGTGGAAGAAATCAACCACATTGCCTTAGAGAAAGGATATGTTGAAAAAGAAGATATGTTGGTCAATTTAACCGCTATGCCTATCGAATCCCGGGGAATGGTTAATACACTTCGTGTTTCTGTAATTTAAATTAGAAAGGGATTTCCAATTGAGGTCGGTTTTTTTTAGGAAGGGGCTCTTTTTTAGGAGCTGCTTTTGTGTTTAAATTCGCCACAGAAATTCCTATTAATCGAACTGAATTCTCAAGTTTTTCTTGGTATAAAAGCTCTTTTGCCTTTTCAAAAAGAAGCGCTTTGGTAGACAAATAGTAATCGCTCGTATTGCTTCGGGTTTGTATTTTAAAATCGCTGTATTTCAACTTAAGGGTTAGGGTTTTTCCCGCTACATTGTTTTTTTGTAGCCTTACTTCTAAGAGTTCTGAAAGTGTTTTCAGTTTGTCTTCCAAAAATAACTCGCTACTTAAATTGGTATCAAAGGTCCGCTCTACACCAACAGATTTGGGTATCCGTGATGGTTTCACAGGGCTATTATGTATGCCCCTAACCACATTGAAATAATGAATTCCGGCTTTGCCAAAATGAGTGGATAAAAATTCCTGTGATTGTGCTTTTAACTCTTTTCCCGTATAAATGCCAAGCCGATACATTTTTAATTTTGTTTTGGTGCCAATTCCATGAAACTTTTTTACATCAAGCGATTCAAGAAAGGGTATTATTTCATTAGGAGGTAAGGTTTTTTGTCCGTTCGGTTTGTGCCAGTCACTCGCAATTTTTGCTAAAAATTTATTCGTTGAAATTCCCGCAGAAGCTGTTAGTCCCGTTTTAGCATAAATTTTATCTCTTATTTCTGTAGCAATTTGAGTAGCTGAAGGGACGTCTGAAACATCCAAATAGGCTTCATCAAGGGAAAGCGGCTCAACCAATGGTGTGTATTCGTAAAAAATGGATCGAATTTGGTTTGAAATTTCTTTATACCGATCAAATCGGGGTTTTGCAAATATTAAATGAGGGCATAACGATTTGGCCATTGCCCCACTCATTGCACTTCGCACGCCGTATTTTCGCGCTTCATAACTTGCTGCAGCCACCACACCTCTCGTTCCGCCTCCCCCAACAGCCAACGCTTTACCTTTCCAAGCGGGATGATCAAGTTGCTCTACAGCAGCAAAAAAAGCATCCATATCAATATGAATTATTTTGCGTGTAGGAAGTTGTTCCTGCATTGTAGAAACGAATTACATTGGTTAAACGGATTTTGTGAAATGATATTCACGTTCAATAGCACATACCCGAAGCTTGTACCAAGCATAGGCTTTTTCTTTTCCAAAGTGTTGAGCTGCTTGATGTAGACTGTGTTTTTTCCAGTGGGCAATGGCATCTTTACTTTCCCAATAACTAATGGTAATGCCTGTACCCTCTGGATTTCGATAACTTTCCATTCCTAAAAATCCAGGTTGTTCGGTTACCTCCTTGTGCAATTCGGTGGCAAATTCGTGATAGGGTAACGAATCTTTTTCAGCTAACTGATTTGTAAAAAGTACTGCATATCCTTTTGCTTTCATTCGTCTTTATAAATTTTTACGGTAAGCTCCCCTTTGGCGTTGATGTGGGCACGATACATCCCTGTAGTATTCATTTCCATAGCAATATTGCCTTTTGAGTCAATTCCTACAATACCCCCATCACCTCCAAGAGGCCCTACTTTTTCATGAATTACTTGATAGGCTGCTTGTTCTATACTCAACCCTTTGTACTCCATCAAAGCGGAAATGTCATGGGCAACCACAGAACGGATAAAAAATTCGCCCCAACCGGTAGCCGAAATGGCACAGGTTGCGTTGTTGGCATACGTTCCCGCCCCAATAATTGGAGCGTCGCCTATTCGGTTCCACTTTTTGTTGGTCATCCCGCCTGTTGAGGTACCTGCGGCTAAATTACCTTGTTGATCAAGAGCTACACAGCCCACGGTTCCCATACGTTGTTGCACAAGGTAGGGGTCTGTAGCCACCTCAACCGCACTTTGGCGGCGCTGCTCAGCCTCTTTTACCCTTTTTAGAGAATTGATTCTTCGTTCGGTAAAAAAATACTCAGAGGGCACCCATTCTAATCCTTGTTCTTGAGCAAATTGGTCTGCTCCTGCACCTGATAACATCACATGAGGTGATTTTTCCATTACGGCTATAGCCGCTGAAATCGGATGTTTTACATGCTGAACTCCCGCAATAGCCCCAGCATCTAACGTTGCTCCGTTCATAAAGGAGGCGTCGAGCTCAATGGTGTCATCTGCTGTTAATACAGCTCCCTTTCCAGCATTAAACAATGGGGAGTCTTCCATTACATGAATTGTTTTTTCTACAGCTTCTTGACTTGTTCCGCCTTGTTTTAGAATTGAATACCCCACTTGAATGGCTTGGGTAAGGGTTTCACGATAAGCCGCATCCATTTCTGCAGTCATTTCTGAACGCAAAAGTGTGCCCGCGCCCCCGTGTATTACTATTCCAAATGTTGGTGCAGAATCCTCCTTAATCTCAGCAGACTCTTTACATCCCGTTAAGAGGAGAAGGGCAAATAGATAGAATATCTTTTTCATTTGTGTTGATTTAGTGATTGATATGCGTTTTATTTCTCATTTTACTTCATTTATAAAAGTCAAAACAAGAACTATTTCAATGTTTTTTTAAAGGTAACTTTTTGGTTTCATATCAACAATGGTTCATCCCTCTTTTGAAATCAACAAAATGGATTACTTTTACAAAAAAAAAGTATGTACGCCATTTTAAAAACTGTTCATTCCTATTGGGCCTATTTAGTCCTTATTACCTTAATTTTAGCCGTTCTGAATGCCTTTAGAGGGCGGTTTTCAAATCAAGAATTTGCTCAAAAAGACCTCCGTTTGAGTCTTTTTGGATTGATTTTTTCGCACATACAGTTGCTTATCGGACTTCTCTTGTATTTTGTTTCTCCTTGGTTTGATCAATGGTCTGCCCTAGGTATGGGAGTAATGAAAAATGCAGAATCCAGGCTGTATCTTGTAGAACACCCCATAACCAATATTCTGGCTATTATTTTCATCACAGTTGGCTGGTCACTCCACAAAAGACAAGCAACATCTACTAAAAAATTCAGTAGAATTGCCGTATTTTATGGTTTAGGGCTTTTGTTGTTGTTAAGTCGAATTCCTTGGGATTCTTGGATATAAAGACTATTAATACCCTTTCTGCTTGAAACTTATTAAACCTTGGGCCCCAAAGGACACTATTGCTGTAATAGGGAGTGGTAGTTGGGCAACGGCTTTAGTAAAAATCTTTACCGACAATAAACTTCTTGTGCATTGGTATGTACATCGGGAAGAAGATGCCCTCTTTATTAAAAAGCACCAAAAAAATCCAAAATACCTTACAGGGGTAAAATTTAAGCGCAATAGAATACGGGTCAGCCATGACATAAATGCAACCCTAGAGGCTTGTTCATGGATTGTATTTGCCGTTCCTTCAGCTTTTATTGAATCCATTCTAAAAACTATTGAAATAGACCTTTCACAAAAAATAATTGTCTCAGGGGTGAAAGGAATTTTACCTCAATCAAATCGGCATTTAGGTGACTTTTTACATCATCAATTTAAGGTTCCTTTATCACAATTTATTCTTATAGCTGGGCCAACACATGCTGAAGAAATTGCCCTTGAACGCTTATCTTATCTAACCCTTGTAAGTGAAAATGAATCAATAGCAGCCCAACTGCAATCTAAGCTAAATGTGCCTTACGTTCAATGCCACTACTCAGGTGATTTACTAGGCATAGAATATGCTTCCATTTTAAAAAATATTTATGCCATTGCCTCGGGTATTGCTTTCGGATTAGGGTATGGAGATAATTTTCAAAGTGTACTAATCAGTAATTCTATGGGAGAAATGGAGCGTTTTTTACACGCTATTCATCCTACTGAAAGAAACCTTATAAAAAGTGCCTATTTGGGAGATTTACTGGTCACGGCTTATTCTGCATTTAGTAGAAATCGCAGATTTGGAACCTTACTCGGTAGAGGCTATACCGTAAAAGAGATTCAATCGGAAATGCAAATGATTTCTGAAGGTTATTTTGCTTTAAAACCTTTGCATGCCCTAACGCAAAACAAACAACTTTCGCTCCCCATTTTTTCCACAGTTTATGAAATTGTACATGAAAGTTTACCTGCAAAAAAAGGATTTAAAAGGCTTACAAAAAAGCTCGTTTAAAGGGTCCCTTTGAATTGTTTTAAAAACCGAATGTCGTTTTCAAAAAACAATCGAATATCACTAATTTGATACAACAGCATGGCGATGCGTTCGATTCCCATTCCAAAGGCAAATCCTGAATACTCCTCTGGATCGATACCACAATTTTTTAACACATTTGGATCTACCATACCGCAACCCATAATCTCTAGCCAACCGGTCCCTTTTGTAATTCGGTAATCCGTTTCGGTTTCTAATCCCCAATAAATATCGACCTCAGCACTGGGTTCCGTAAAGGGAAAATACGAGGGTCGTAAACGGATTTTTGAATTTCCAAAAAGCGATGCAGTGAAATATTCAAGGGTTTGTTTTAAATCGATGAAAGACACATCTTTTGCAATATAAAGCCCCTCAATTTGATGAAAAATACAATGCGATCTAGCCGAAATGGCTTCGTTTCGAAACACACGTCCAGGCGAGATTGTTCGAATAGGGGGTTGGTTTTTTTCCATATACCTTACCTGAACTGATGAAGTATGTGTTCGCAATAAAATATCAGGATTGGTTTGAATAAAGAAGGTGTCCTGCATATCTCGAGCAGGGTGGTATTCCGGCAAATTAAGGGCAGAAAAATTATGCCAATCATCTTCAATTTCAGGGCCTTCTGATACGGTAAAACCTATTTGAGTAAATATATCAATGATTCTATTTTTTACGATAGAAAGAGGGTGCCGGTTTCCTGAAGGAATCGGAAAAGGGGTTCGTGTAGGGTCAGGAATTGTTTGCTTACCCCCTTGAGCTTGCAATTGAGATTGTAAGGTTTTTACTTTTTCATTTACCTCATTCTTTAGGGTGTTAAGTACTTGACCAAATTCCTTTTTTTGATCAGCGGGCACATCGCGAAACGCCGCAAAAAAATCGTTTAGTAATCCCTTTTTCCCTGCATACTTAACTCGAAAAGACTCTATTTCTTTACTATCGCTACTTTGAAAGGCTTCTACTTCGGTTAAGTGTTCTTTAATTTTTTCAATCATAGTGCAAAAATAAAGTAGTTTTAGGAAATGAGCCCTTGCTTGAGAAAGTATTCTACAATTGAGGTTTTCATTAATACACTTTGCTCACCGGGTTTTAAAAAAGGTAAGGGGGTGGTGCTTTTAAAATGAGGCCAACCTTGCTCGTCTATAAAATCAAAACTGTAATAGCCATAAGGCTCTAATACCGTGCAAATTCCAATATGGATTAAATTGACATTATCTTCTTTTTTAAAGCGTTCGTGGGGTTTACCAAACTCTTGTAATCCTATCAAATACAAAATACCTTCAACGTCTAAAGCTTCGCCATCTGAAAATTGGTCAGTCAGCATTTCCACTAGGTTTTCCCAGCGAGACTTTAGAACGGGATCAGGTGATGATTTTGGCATACACAAAAATATTATTATTCGAATAAGTTGGTTCTTTTAAGCGCTATTTCTTTTGCTAAAAAGATGTATTTTGGTGTAATGAACTCTTTTGATCTCATCGTTTTACTTGTTTTGGCCTATGGTGCAGTCCGTGGAATTAGCAAAGGTTTTGTTGTTGAATTGGCTGGGATTGTAGGTTTATTTCTAGCTCTTTATGGCGCATATCAATTTGGTTCTGCGGTAAAAAGTGTCCTGACAGAATACGTTACATGGGATCCAAAGCTTTTGTTTTCTGTATCTTTTTTATTTCTTTTTATTGGAATTTTATTCGGTGTTTCGCTATTGGCTAAACTCTTGACCAAAACGTTGAAGTTTGTTGCGCTAGGATGGCTTAACCGATTGGCAGGAGGCCTTTTTGGAATTTTTAAATGGTGTATCCTCCTCAGTGCATTGCTATTAGTAGCCCAAGAAATTAACTCTATCATTACTGTACTCCCAGAATCAATAACCGAAGAATCCGTTAGTTACCCCTTTTTAGGAGAAATGGGTCGCTTTTTGATTGATTGGGGTCAGCGTTTTCCCATGGAGGATACTCCACAAATTATTTGAAAAGATTTTCTTTTAAACTTCGTAACTCGGCGTTTTTAATCCAACCCTCTGAACCATTGGCAATCCGGATTTTATTCCACTCTTCTAGCGTGTCAAGCCATTCTATTTTAGTTCCTTCATGAAGCGTAAATAAAAGTTCACCTTGGGTATTGGGCTCAGACCAGACGTCAATTTGTTTTGAAAACAAAATGGCCTCATGAAGGTCTTTTTCTTTTTTGTTTTTTACGATACCAATACTAAAACTGGCTATTCCTAAACATAAAGCAAGAAGAGAAGTGAAAAATAAAGTTCGTTTTAATATTGAACTTCCTACAAAAAGATACCCTAAAAACAACAAAACAAATAACCAAAACAAAACAATCGTAACCCGTCCCAAAGTGCTCAGACTAAAAAGGGAAAGTAGTTTGGATTCTAAAACTTGAAGTTGGGTTTGAGGTAAGGGTTCAATCGCATCAAGAGTCATGTTTTTTGCAAAGATACTATTCATCAAAACCGCTTCATTTGTAGGGTCAAGCTGTTTGGCTTTTTCATAATAAAAAATACTCTCGGCCACATGGTTTAGTCGGTAGTGGGCATTTCCTAAATTAAAATACAATGCTGAACTGTGTTGCCCCATTTTTAAAACTTGTTCGTATAAGGCCACCGCTTTACTGTATTCCCCTTCATTATAGGCTTGATTTCCTTCTTCAAATAAAGGTTGCATTGAGGCTTGCGCATGAAGTAAAGCGCCTAGTCCACAAAATATGACGATATAAAATAACACCGTTGATTTTCGATAAATAGCGTGTCTCTTTTTCATAACTGTCGGTCTAATGAGGCTATGCTCGTACTTGCTTTTTCAAAATCACTTTGAATATTTACCATAGAGCCTGGTGCATATCGGGCTCTTTCACAATTTTCAATACTCTCTATAAATTCTTGAGCCGCTTGCTCTTGTACTTTTTTCTCAACTAAAAGCTTTTTAATATTGGGCTTGCTCATTTCTGTGGTTTCTATCTTGAGTTTCGCTTTCAAATAATTGTGCAATGCCCTTTCTAAGGCTTCATAAAAGGCCGTTTGATTGTGGATTGCCTTTTTTGCAGAGCTTAAATATTTTTTTGATAATTGTTCTGCTCTGCGCTGTTTTGTGAGGGAAATATTTTCAGGTTTTTGAACAATAAACTGGTTTATGAAATAGCCTGCTATTAAGAGAACAAAGGGAATGCCTAACAAAAGCCAAAAGGGAACGCTCCACCAAAATTCCGGAGCGGCTATAGGAACTAATTGGGTTTGGAGTTGGATAAATCGAAAGGCGCTTTCTGGGACTTGCAAATTTTGTTTTGGCAGTTGTGCAGACGGTGTTCCTTGCGATCCCATCGCTACGGGTCCGTCAAAAACATCTACAAGTAAATCTTGTGAACGAAGTGTTTTATAGGTAGCTGCTTCTGGATCAAAATAGGAAAATTCTAAAGTAGGTATGGGGTACTTGCCCTGAAACTGTGGAACTATGGTATACACATCTTCTACGCTACCCTGCATTCCAGAAAGGGTTACTTTCACCTCTTCTTTATGTTCAGGCTCATAAACTTCAAGGGTTTTTGGAACATTGATTCGCGGAAGGTTAAATAGTTTTAAATTTCCGTTTCCGTTTACCTTTACTTTTACCTGAAAAGATTCAGATGCTTTTAATGCACTTTTATCTAAAATTACATCAAAATCAAATTGCCCAACGGCACCACTGAATTCAGCAGGCTGATCAGTTAAAGGCAATGTTCGTACGTTTATTCTCTTTTTCCCCGTTGTAATTACTTTTTGGGCTTGAACTGGAATTTGTCTGCCAAATAAATCCCTTTGATTTGTTGGCACTGAAAGGCTTAAATTCAAGGTTAAGGGTTCTATTTCTAGAGGCCCTGTTTTTTGGGGATAGAGAACCACTTTACGCCAAACAACCTCGTTGAATTGTTCGCCGTTATAATTTCCTCTTGGATTCACTTGCACCCGACCGATATTGATCATTTGACTCCAAAAATCACCAAAAGTTGGTGACTCCATTTCTTGAACATCTGAGATGGAAATAGGATTCCTAAAGTAAAGTTTGTACACCACCGTTATGCCCTCATTCAAATACGGGTTGGCATCTGATATTTCTGCAACTAAACGAATGTTTTCGTCTGTTATGTAATCTATATTGTTGGGGTCATTAGGTTGTTCAACGGCTTCCGTAACTTCAATTTCTACGGGTAGGGTTTTATACACCTCCCCTTCGATAGTGATTTCTGCTTGCCCTAAGGTGACTTTCCCTTTGGTTAAGGGAGTTAGAAAATAGGTATAGGTTTTTGAAAAACTACGTACTCCATTGATCCAAGAACGACTTACTGATTGTTGCGGTCCACTGACAACTTGAAAATTGGTAAATGAAGGAGGATTAAAATTATCTCCATTTTCATTCATCTCAAAATCTACGCGTAATCGCTCGTTTAACCCCAAACGCTTTTTGCTCACCTTTGCCTCAAAGGTAATTTGGGCCTGAAGGTGAATGGAGAACATAAAAAGTATACTCCAAAGAAATCGCATTGCTATTTTAAGATGCATGGCTACCAATCTTTCTTTCCTCGAACCGGTACCCCTTTTACTTTTTTAGCGTTTACCTTGTCTTGAACCTCTTTTTCTTGGTTGTTCATAGCCTCGAGTAAACTTTGTACTTGTTGGGGTGACAGTTCTCCTTGTTTTGGGGGTTGTTTTTTTTCTTCTTGCGGGTTATTGGGTTGGTTTTGATCTTTTTGTTGATCTCCTTCATTTTTAGGATCGCCTTCATTATCAGATTCTTCACCCTCATCCTTTTGATCGTCTTGATTTTGTTGATCCTTACTATCTTGATCACCTTCCTTATCCTGATCTTTTTCTTGCTCCTGTTCCTGCTCTTTTTCTTGTTGGTCTTGGTTGTCTTTATTGTCGTCCTGTTCCTGTTCTTGAGGCGGTTCTTCTTTATCTAGTAGTTCTTTGGCTAGTGCGTAGTTGTATCGTGTCTCTTCATCTGAGGGGTTATTACGCAGCGCATTTTTATATGCTTCAACCGCTTTTTCGTATTCCTTTTTTTGCATAAAAACATTTCCCAAATTGTGAAATGCACGGTGCTTTTCGTCTTTGGAAGAGGCTGCTTTTTGTGTTTGGAAAAACCGCTGACTGGCCTCGTCAAATTGTTCCTCTTGGTAATGTGTATTTCCCAAATTGAATAGGGCTTTTGACTCTTCAGGAGCTAATGAAAGTGCTTTACGGTACGACTTTTCAGCATCAACAAAAGAGGCTTCTTTCACTTTTGAGTTTCCTTCATAGATATGATTGTTCACCTTTTTGTCTTGTGCATGGAGCACCCCTAAAAGGCTTAAACAGAATCCTATTACTACACTATACTTCATTGTTCTCATTAAAAAGATTCAATTTTTGTACCCACTTTGTTTTGGTTTCAAACAAAAATAAGTCGATTATAAGAAAAAGTAAAGCAGCAAATAAAAAAGGCTGAAAACGATCTTTATAGCTAACAAACTTTTTGGCTTCAAATTCTTTTTTATCCATTGCCTTTAATTGTTCTGAAACAAAATCAAGCACTTCTTGGGTGTCGTTACCTTCTTTGTATGCGCCCCCTGTGGCAACAGCTATAGATTCTAAAATTGATCCATTGCGTTTGGTAACAACCACTTCTCCCTCTTGATCTTTTTTGTAGGACTCAACAACTCCATTTCGTTTTAACGGAATGGGAGCTCCTGCCTCCGTTCCTACTCCAAAGGTGAATATTTTAATCCCAAGGGTGGCTGCTCTTTGTGCAGCATCGGTTGCCATTTCAGAATGATCTTCTCCATCTGATATTAAAAATATAACACGATTGGTTTGATCTTCATCATCAAAAAAAGTACCTGCTAAATCAATAGCACTGTCTAAAGCCGTTCCTTGTGAAGACAACATATCTGTATTGAGACCTTGTAAAAACATTTTTGCTGCACCATAATCTGTTGTAATGGGCAATTGGGGAATTGCCTGAGCTGCATATGCAATAATTCCTACCCGATCACTGGCCAATTGATTTATGATGGCTGAAACCAAACGCTTTGATTTTTCAATTCGATTTGGGGCTACATCCTCAGCAAGCATACTTTTAGAAACATCTACAGCAAACACAATGTCTACACCTTCCCGTTTTACGGTTTCCAATTGGGTTCCAATTTTAGGGTTCATTAATCCCAAAACAAGTAATGAAAGGGCTAAACTGAGCATCAGTAATTTGAGTACGGGTTTAAATTGAGATCGAAAAGGACTGAGTTGTTCCAATAGAGCCGACTGTGCAAAACGGGCTTGGGTTTTTCTTTTCCACCGTCGAACTCCAAAATACACTACCCAAAGCACCGGTAAAAGTGCCAGATAGTAAATGTATTCGTAAGCGTCTATTTGATACATCGTTATATAAAGCTTTTAAATAGCGTATTTCGCGTGAACCATTCTATTAAAAGAAGTGCTAGGGCCAATAGCACAAGAATACGGTATTTTTCTTCGTAGTTGTAGTATTTGAATTCTTCAACTTCTGTTTTTTCTAATTTATTTATTTCCGCATAAATTTCCTCTAGTTTTCGATTGTCTGTGGCCCTAAAATAAATTCCTCCTGTAGCCTCTGCTATTTCTTTTAATAAGGCTTCATCTATTTCAACTTTGGTGAGTCCGTATTGGAAATTACCGTTGGGTAAAATGGCTACTGGGGCTCGAGCGGTACCGTTGCTCCCTAAGCCAATAGTATAGGTTTTGATACCAAATTCAACAGCCAATTCCGTAGCAATTTTGGGGTCAATAAAACCTGAATTATTTACTCCATCTGTTAAAAGGATGATGACTTTACTTTTGGCTCTACTGTCTTTTAATCGATTTACAGCAGTAGCTAGTCCCATACCAATGGCGGTACCGTCTTCAATTATTCCTTGATAATCAATTTCGTTTAATGCTGCCTTAACAATGGACTTATCACTCGTTATGGGTGTTTTGGTATAACTTTCCCCTGCATAAACTACCAAACCGATCCGATCGGAAAGACGTTCGTCTATAAATGAAGCTGCAACTTGTTTTAGGGCTGATAATCGATCGGGTTTTAAGTCTTGTGCCAACATGCTTGAAGACACGTCAATGGCCATCACAATATCAATCCCTTTATTGGTTTTAGTTCGTGTAGACACATCCATAGTTTGAGGACGGGCTATGGCAAGGACAATGAGCCCCATAGCAATTAGCCGTAATGAGAATAAAAAGGGAAGCAGTTGGGCTAAAAGATTCGATTTGCCTTCAAAGCCAGTTAACCCCGGCATTTTCAAAGTTGCTTGACTTTTCTTCCATGTTAAAAGATGCCATGCTAACGCCACCGGCAACACGGTTAGTAACCAAAGATAGTTAGGATTAGCAAAGTATATACCTTCAAACATGTTTATAATTCTTTAATCAATTCAATGCTATTTACGATGCGTTGTTCTATTTGAGGAGCATAACGATCTTCTTTTTCGTACATCATGGTAACAATGATTGTGCCCTGATCAAATGCAAGCAGCAGTGCTGTAAAGGTACACCGCACCAAATTGTCCGCTCCATTTTTTGGATAATCTAAAGTTCCAAAGATTTTGGCAACGGGAAGCCCTGATGCTAAAGTCATTTCCTCCGTTTTGATAAAAATATTGACAGCTCCCTGCGCTTCAAATTTTGATAGTATACTATTGACTAATTCCTGTCCTTTTTCCAAATCTGCTTGTTGAGGATCAGTTCCGCCTTGTTCAGGTGTCGAGCTTGTGGGTTTTGGAAAATCAAATTGAAGATCAATAAAGAAGGGGCTTTCAAAGCTGCCCAATCGGAATTCTTGAAGGGGGGCTTGGGTTTCCAGAACCCGTTCTAATACTTCAGGGGTTTCAATTAAAAGGGGAGGTGTTCCGTATTGACTTTTCACCCATTCACCACCGATCATAACTTTGGTAGGATAGCGCAATAGGGTGTCTCGAACCGGGTAGAAACCGAAAATGAGCATCGATACCACCAGGGTCAAAACAGCTGCGATACCCAAACCGGACACCCCCCAAATCCATTGTTCTTTTCTTCGCTTTTTAGCTAAATATTCTTGATAGGCGGCTTTTGCTTTTAGTTCTTCTTCGGTTGGTTCTGGCAGCGCTTCTTTGGTTTCAATAACCACATTTTCCATCGTTTTACGATCCGCTAAAGCAGTGCCGTATTCGGGAGTTGATTTCGCAAATTTGACTAAATCTGCATTTTGCAATACTTCGCGTAGGCGTTTTAATGTGCTGAGTTCCAAATCGAGAGTACCCGCATCTTTGCGCATTTCTAGTTTAACTAACAGTTCTTCAGAGGTACTTTCAAGCGCATCTATTTTTGCTTCTTCTTCAAGATATCTTCGAATAACATCAGTCAATCTGGAGTAATAGATTTTGTATTCCTCTTGTACCAAAGGAGTTTCTTTTTCTAACGCTTTGAGTTCATCTAGTGCACGGTCAAAGGGAGGCCGTTCTTGATCGCGTAATTCTTTTCTTCTTTTTTGAAATAAATACCCATACAATACACTTCCAAGTACAAAGGCAAAAAGAAGCCCCCAAAGAAGTTGAGAAAGTAAAGTATCGTAATTTTTAGCCACTTCTTCAAGCGGTTTAATATCGTAGAGTTTTTGTTGTGTTGTATCCACAACAATCGTATTTACTCTAATGGGGATAATATCTGCAATTTTTGAAAAGCCATTCACCAAAACTTGTTGTTGGGGAATGAAGTAGTTGCCCGAATCAAACTGAATTAAGGCGTATTTTTTGGTGTAGAGGTAATGCGCTTGTGTGCGGATCGTGTCTACAGGGCTTTCTTCTAAAAGCTCGAAGGGGGCAAACAAGGGTTGCTCAGGAAATAAAACTTGAGCTGTACTATCGGCTTTTATTTGAAGTATGTAGTTGAGTTGTTCTCCAATTTTAACGGTGGTGGTGTCTACGGCTACAGTGAGGGTTCCCTCTGTTTGACTCCACAAAGGTGACAAAGCAAAAAATAAACCCAAAAGACTAAAGTGCTTTTTCATCATACCCTTGCTTTAAAATAACCCAGTAGTTTTTTAACATAGCTTTCCTGAACACTACAACTAATCTGACCTGCTCCGTTTTTTCGAAACCCTTGTTCGAATTGGTTAACGTGTTCTCCATAATGGAGGGCGTACTTTCTTCGCACTGATTTCGAAAACGTATTGATCCATCGTAATTTGCCTGTTTCGGCATCCTGCATGGGAACAATTCCTAAATTGGGCAAGGCCGCTTCAACCGGATCATAAATTCGTATTCCGGTCAAATCATGTTTTTTTGAGGCAATTCGCAATGTTTTTTCGTAATCGGAATCTCTGAAGTCAGACAAAACAAAGACAATTGCCTTTTTCTTTAACACACCCGATAAATACTCCAATGCATTCGAAATGTTTGTTTTTTTACTTGTGGGATCAAATTCTAGTAATTCGCGAATAATTCGCAAAATGTGTGACCTCCCTTTTTTTGGAGGAATAAATAATTCCACTTGATCTGAAAATAATAGCAACCCTACCTTATCGTTATTTTGAAGAGCCGAAAAAGCCAAAGTGGCTGCAATCTCAGTTAGATAATCTCGCTTAAATTGGGTTTGGGTACCAAAAGCCTCAGAGCCACTAACATCCACCAACAACATTAATGTTAATTCTCGTTCTTCTTCAAAAACTTTAACAAACGGCTCATTATACCGTGCCGTAACATTCCAATCAATAGACCGAACATCATCACCGTATTGGTATTGACGTACTTCACTAAAGGTCATTCCTCTTCCTTTAAAGGTAGAATGATACTCTCCGCCAAAAACATGATCGCTCAGGCGACGGGTCTTGATTTCTATCTTACGTACTTTTTTCAGTAGCGCTTTTGTATCCATTGCGTCCTGTAGAGGTTTGCTTTAATAAGGGGTTGAACTAGGGTACTTCTACTTCATTGATAATTTGACTAATCAAATCTTCAGAAGTAATGTTTTCTGCTTCTGCTTCATAAGTCAAGCCAATTCGGTGTCGGAGAACATCGTAAATAACGGCACGTACATCCTCTGGTATCACATATCCCCTGTGTTTTAAAAAGGCATGGCATTTAGCCGCAGTGGCTAAGTTGATACTTCCTCTTGGAGAAGCTCCAAAACTTATTAAGGGTTTGATTGAATCGAGTTTATAGTTCTCGGGATATCGGGTTGCAAATACCAAATTGAGTATATAATTTTCAATTTTTTCATCCATATACACTTCCCGAACTGTTTGTTGAGCTGAGAGAATTTGTTTTACACTAACAACGGGCTTAATCTGCTGCGTTTGACTATTTAAATTGTTACGCACAATAAGTTGCTCTTCGTTTAATTTAGGGTAATCAATTACCGCCTTGAGCATAAATCGATCTACTTGAGCTTCGGGTAAGGGGTAGGTTCCTTCTTGTTCAACAGGATTTTGAGTAGCCATTACTAAAAACGGAGCATCAAGAGGAAAAGTCGTATCACCAATCGTAACTTGCCGCTCTTGCATAGCTTCTAATAATGCCGATTGAACTTTGGCAGGAGCTCTGTTTATCTCATCTGCAAGAACAAAATTTGCAAAAACAGGGCCTTTTTTTATTGAAAAATCGTTTTCCTTAATGTTGTAAATCATCGTTCCCACTACATCTGCGGGAAGCAAATCTGGCGTAAATTGAATCCGACTAAAACTTCCTTTTACTGCTTGACTTAGGCTATTTATGGCAAGTGTTTTTGCCAAACCAGGCACGCCCTCTAAAAGAATGTGTCCTCGCCCTAATAATCCAATAAGCAAACTTTCCAACATGTGCTTTTGACCAATGATGACCTTGTTCATTTCAAGAGTCAATAGATCTACAAACGCACTTTCCTTTTCAATTTTTTCATTGATTGCTTTAATATCAATCGTAGTAGATGTCGTATTCATAGATTTTTTTCTGTTTTTAACGGAATGCAAATTTGAAGAATTATAGCCCGTATTCTTGTTAACATTTGGTTAAAAATTAGTGGGATCTCCTTGGCAAAAGCCTTTATTTGTTCCTATTTTTAGGATGAAAATAATGCATTTTATTTATTTATGCCCAAGATCGATCATTAATTCAAAACGGTTTAATTGAATCTTAAACACAAACGATTTTTTAAACACTTTACAAAGGTACACCGAGATACAATATCCATATGAAAGATAAAATAGTTTTAATCACAGGAGCCAGTAGCGGAATAGGATGGGCTACAGCAGAAGCCTTTTCCCATCAAGGCGCAAAAGTGATACTGTGTGGTCGCAGAGAGCAAAAACTAAAAGAACTTGCACAAAAACTACCCACAACAAGTCATATTTTATGTTTTGATGTTCGGGACAAGAATGCGGTTTTTTCTACCATTACTAGTTTGCCAGAATCTTGGAAAAAGATTTCTGTTTTAATAAATAATGCAGGAAATGCACACGGTTTAGATCCGGTTCAAACGGCAAGTATAGAAGACTGGGAAGCTATGATTGATAGTAATGTGAAAGGGCTTTTCTATGTTACCAAAGCCGTTTTACCAGTAATGATAGAGGCTCAGAGCGGTCATATAATAAATTTAGGTTCCATAGCCGGTAAGGAAGTTTACCCCAATGGAAGCGTGTATTGCAGCAGTAAATTTGCAGTTGATGCCTTTTCTCAAGGCCTTCGAATCGATTTAAACTCCCACGGCATAAGAGTAGGTTGTATTCACCCTGGAATGGTAGAGACTGAATTTTCGGAAGTACGATTTAAAGGAGATGTTGATCGTGCCCAAAAAGTGTATCAAGGGGTTCATCCCTTAACGGCCAGGGATATTGCAGACGCCATTATATACATGGCCCTGGCTCCAGAGCATGTGAACGTTGCTGACATGCTTATTCTTCCTGCTCAACAAGCCAATGCCTATACGTTAAATCGGAAATGATAAGGGTTTAATCATTTTATTATGGGGCACTACTTGCTCATTTTTAATACCTTCCTTAAACCTATTCTTTTAAGATTGATGAAAACCTACTTGTCATATGCTATGGCATTGGGGGTATTGCAATGCTGGTGGGGTCAACAACAAGCCCTGATGGTGATTTTTTAAACAACCAAGAAAACACTAATGGTTTTGTTGCTATTTGGCATTAAAACTGCCAATTTCTCCATAGTGTAAAACAATAGCAAAACCCATAAAATCGATTAAAAGTCGCTATATTTGCGCTTTATTTAGACCCATTCTTTATTAATATGATAAAGGTTGCTACATCTGCAAAAGAAAAAGTTTCCGTTTTAATGCGCGAAGAAGGCTTCGACCCCATTAATGACTACATCCGTGTGGGTGTTAAAAGTGGTGGATGTTCAGGATTATCCTATGATTTAAAATTTGATAACGAATTTCATACAGAAGATCGACTTTTTGAAGACAACGAAATTAAAATCTTAGTGGATAAAAAAAGTTTGTTGTATTTAGTAGGCACAACACTGGAATACTCCGGAGGGCTTAACGGCAAAGGGTTTGTGTTTAACAACCCTAATGCACAGCGCACCTGTGGATGTGGTGAAAGTTTTTCACTTTAAAACACCAAGCATGGCATATACAGAAGAAGAACTTAAGAAGGAATTGGAAACTAAAGAATATGAATATGGTTTCTATACCGATATCGATTCTGATACGTTTCCGATTGGATTAAACGAAGAGGTGATCCGTAAAATTTCCGAGAAAAAAGGAGAGCCCGAGTGGATGATGGACTGGCGACTGCAAGCCTATGCATCATGGTGTGAAATGAAAGAACCAGAATGGGCTAATGTTACCTACAAGAAGCCTGATTTACAGGCCATATCGTATTATTCCGCTCCCAAAACCAAACCCAAATACGACAGTTTAGACGACGTAGACCCTGAATTGCTTAAGACATTCGAAAAATTAGGAATCTCCTTAGATGAACAAAAAAAATTAAGTGGAGTGGCTGTAGATATCGTGATGGACTCCGTCTCCGTAGCTACCACATTTAAAGAAACACTTGCGGAAAAGGGTATCATTTTTTGCTCCATTACTGAAGCCATAAAAGAACATCCTGAATTGGTTAAAAAATATATAGGATCCGTTGTTCCTCCAAAAGACAACTACTACGCGGGATTAAACAGTGCTGTTTTTACTGATGGCTCCTTTTGTTACATTCCAAAAGGGGTGCGTTGTCCAATGGAATTGTCTACCTACTTCCGAATAAATCAAGCAGGTACTGGGCAGTTTGAACGCACTCTAGTAATTGCAGATAAAGGGAGTTACGTGAGTTATTTAGAAGGGTGTACCGCTCCATCGCGTGATGAAAATCAATTGCACGCTGCGGTTGTAGAATTAATTGCACTTGATGATGCTGAAATTAAATATTCAACTGTTCAAAACTGGTTTCCTGGAGACAAAGAAGGAAAAGGAGGCGTATTTAATTTTGTAACCAAACGTGGGATTTGCCACAATCGATCTAAAATTTCATGGACTCAAGTGGAAACAGGATCAGCAGTCACCTGGAAATACCCTTCGTGTATTCTTAAAGGAGATGATTCCATTGGTGAATTTTACTCTATTGCCGTTACCAATAATTATCAACAAGCGGATACAGGAACCAAAATGATTCACCTGGGTAAGAATACCAAAAGTACCATCATCTCTAAAGGTATTTCAGCGGGGCAATCCCAAAATAGTTATAGAGGTCTTGTCCAAGTTGGATCAAGAGCTTCTAATGCTAGAAACTTCTCACAATGCGATTCGCTCTTAATGGGCAATGCTTGCGGTGCGCATACCTTCCCCTACATAGAGGCAAAAAACAATAGTGCACAAATTGAACACGAAGCCACAACCAGTAAAATTGGAGAAGATCAAATTTTTTACTGCAACCAACGTGGAATCGACACCGAAAAAGCCATTGCTTTAATTGTGAATGGTTTTAGTAAAGAAGTACTCAATAAGCTTCCGATGGAATTTGCTGTAGAAGCCCAAAAACTATTAGAAATTTCCCTAGAAGGATCTGTGGGATAAACAAAAAAATAATGCTAACAATTGAAAATTTACATGCCGAAGTAGAAGGCAAAGAAATTTTAAAAGGAATTGACCTAGATGTCAAAGCTGGAGAGGTACACGCCATTATGGGCCCAAATGGTTCAGGCAAGAGCACCTTGTCTTCTGTTATTTCGGGAAACGAAGACTATGAAATTACCAAAGGAAACTTGGTGTTCAAGGGCACCGATCTTGCAGAGTTAGATGCCGAAGAAAGAGCACATCAAGGTGTCTTTTTATCCTTTCAATACCCTATTGAAATTCCCGGGGTTACGGTAACCAATTTTATTAAAACTGCCATTAATGCCAATCGAAAAGCCAAAGGTTTAGCCGATATGCCCGCCAGTGAGTTGTTAAAGAAAATTCGCGAAAAAGCACATTTGTTAGAAATTGATTCTAAGTTTTTGTCACGTTCATTAAATGAAGGGTTTTCCGGAGGAGAAAAAAAACGAAATGAAATTTTTCAAATGGCTATGCTCGAACCTGCATTGGCCATTCTAGATGAAACTGATTCTGGTCTTGATATTGATGCTTTAAAAATTGTAGCCAATGGAGTTAACAAATTAAAAAGTAAAGACAATGCTGTAATTATCATCACACATTATCAGCGATTATTAGACTATATCGTGCCCGATTTTGTGCATGTTCTCTTTGATGGAAAAATTGTTAAGTCAGGCACAAAAGATTTGGCTCACGAATTGGAAGCTAAAGGATATGACTGGATCAAAGAATTAGCATAACTATGGAATTTAAAGAAAAATTACTTTCTTCCTATTTGGCTTTTGAAGACGGACTTGATCTCACGGACTCTGTTCATCAAACCCGCGCTAATGCACTGAAAATTTTTGAACAAAAAGGGTTTCCTACCAAAAGAGAAGAGGCTTGGAAATACACCTCTCTTGATGCCCTACTGCAATTGGATTACGCCCTTTTCCCAAAAGCAGAAACCAGTATTAACCTCAACGAGGTAAAAAAATATTTCCTATATGATACCGATACATACAAAGTGATTTTTATCGATGGGGTTTACAGTCCTTTTTTATCCAACACCACACACGATGGGTTAGATGTCTGTTTGATGTCTGCCGCATTAACAAAGCCAAAGTATCGCAAACTTATCGATTCTTATTTTAATAAAATAGCTGCTGAAAAAGACAGTCTTACAGCACTCAACACCTCCTATGCTAAAGAAGGGGCTTATATCTATATCCCCAAAAGTACCGTAGCAGAAAAACCAATTGAAATTATCCATTTTTCTTCGGGTATAGAAAATGCCCTTTGGTTACAACCAAGAAATCTTATTGTTGTAGACAAAAATGCACAAGTTCAAATAATTGAAAAGCACCAAAGTCTAAAAGAACATCCCGTGGTGACCAATAGTGTGACTGAAATTTATGTACATCAAGATGCATTTGTCGACTATTATAAATTACAAAACGATCTTCACTCCGCCTCTTTGATTGATAATACATACATCGTTCAAGAAAAAAACAGTCACGCCAGTGTACACACCTTTTCACTCGGCGGAAAATTGATTCGAAATAACCTTCAGTATTTTCATAAGGGAGAACACATTCGCTCAACACTAAAAGGATTGACAATTTTACATGGCAAACAACACGTAGACCACTCTACCCTTGTGCACCATGCTCAGCCCAACTGTGAAAGCCATCAAGATTATAAAGGAATTTTTGCAGAACAATCAGAGGGGGTATTTAACGGCCAGATTAAAGTGAATAAGATTGCTCAAAAAACAAACGCCTTTCAGCAAAACAACAATCTATTGTTGGATGACAAAGCCACGGTAAATACCAAACCTCAACTTGAAATTTTTGCTGATGATGTAAAATGTTCGCACGGCTGTACAATTGGTCAGTTAGATGAAGAGGCCCTATTTTATTTACGCTCAAGAGGAATCCCCAGAAAAGAAGCGAAAGCCTTAATGACCTATGCTTTTGCCAATAATGTTTTAGAAAGTGTACAACTCCCTTCACTAAAAAAAAGGATCAATACTTTTATTGCCAATAAATTAGGCGTTAACCTTGGTTTCGAGTTATAAATGTTTGATGTACACCATATCCGGCAAGATTTTCCAATTTTATCTCGTGAGGTAAAGGGACAGCCTTTGGTATATTTTGATAATGCCGCTACATCGCAAACCCCAAAACAAGTTATTGATGTCATATCCGATTATTACAGCCGTTACAATGCCAATATTCATCGAGGCGTTCACACCTTAAGTCAAGAAGCCACAGATGCTTATGAAAATGCGCGACACTATATTCAACGCCATTTTAATGCTGCCCATCCTCATGAAATTATTTTCACCTCTGGCACCACTCATAGTATAAATATAGTAGCTGCTGGTTATGCAAGCCTATTGCACCCCGAAGATGTATTGTTGGTTTCTGCCATGGAGCATCATTCGAATATAGTGCCTTGGCAAATGCTATGTGAAAAAACGGGTGCGACACTTAAAGTCATCCCAATGACACCCCTAGGCACCCTTGATATGGATGCCTTTGGTTCCCTTTTGTCCTCCCGAACACGATTGGTCTTTGTAAATCACGTATCAAATGCATTAGGCACAATAAATCCTATAAAAACCATTATTGAAAAGTCCCATCAGGTGGGCGCTCATGTATTAATTGACGGAGCCCAAGCAAGTCCGCACATCAAGGCAGATGTTCAGGCTTTAGATGTGGATTATTATGTTACTTCTGCGCATAAACTCTGTGGTCCTACCGGAGTTGGGATGCTTTATGGAAAAGAAGCCTTGCTAACCGCATTGCCGCCTTATCAAGGCGGTGGAGAAATGATTGATGAAGTCACTTTTGAAAAAACCACATACGCTGCTCTTCCACACAAATTTGAAGCCGGAACACCTCATATTTGTGGAGGTATTGCCTTTGGTGCAGCTTTAGAGTACTTAAACAAAATTGGATTTGAAACCATTGCCACTTATGAAAACGAACTGCTTCACTATGCGACAACTGCATTACTTGGTATTGAAGGATTAAAAATATACGGCCAAGCAGACCCAAAAACAGCCGTGATTTCGTTCAATATCGAAGGGATTCATCCCTATGATATTGGCAGTATTTTAGATCAGTTAGGCATTGCTGTACGAACAGGACATCATTGTACTCAACCCATTATGGATTATTTTAAGATTCCAGGTACTGTAAGGGCTTCCTTTTCATTTTACAATACAAAAGAAGAGATCGATCGATTAGTGGCAGGTGTTCGAAAGGCTCAAGCCATGTTACAATAATTTACTACTTTTAGGTGTGAATTCAATAGAAACAAAACAAGACGAAATAGTCGCCGAATTTTCCTTTTTTGAAGATTGGACACAACGCTATGAATACTTAATTGAATTGGGGAAATCGCTTCCTTTAATTGCCGCAGAATACAAAACCGATTCTAATATTATCAAAGGATGTCAGAGTAAAGTTTGGGTTCATGCCGAACTCGATCAAGACCGTTTAGTATTTACCGCAGACAGTGACGCTATTTTAACCAAAGGAATTATTGCTTTACTTATACGCGTATTTTCGGGGGAAAACCCAAATACCATAATAGAGGCCAACACCTCCTTTATTGATCAAATTGGGCTAAAAGAACACTTATCGCCCACCCGAGCAAATGGACTTGTATCTATGATAAAACAAATGAAACTGTACGCAATTGCCTTTCAAACTCAACTCAAACCGTAAACCATGGCTGAATCGATAGACACACATGCATTAGGAGAAAAAATTGTTTCCGTTTTAAAAACCATCTTTGATCCTGAAATTCCTGTTGATATTTATGAATTAGGACTTATTTATGATGTGTTTGTTAATGAAGACATGGAAGTCAAAATTCTTATGACCCTTACCACACCTAACTGCCCTGTAGCCGAATCGCTTCCTATGGAAGTAGAGGAAAAGGTAAAATCGATTGATGAGGTAAAAAGCGTAGAAGTAGAAATTACTTTTGACCCACCATGGACTCAAGATTTGATGAGTGAAGAAGCCAAATTGGAATTGGGAATGCTTTAAAAATGGAAGAGCCCATTCTCAATATAGTGGCTAAAAGCCCCCTAATTACTCTTGATTTAGAGCATCTTAAACCGAAAGGTGTCCGAACCTTTGTGGACATTTCGGTATGGTTAGAAGAAGGCTTGGTGTTGCGAGAAAAACATTTTCGACACACTTTAAAAGAAGTGGATTGGAACTCATTTTCAGGGCATCATATTGCTTTAGGATGTTCTACAGAAGCCCTAATCCCCGCATGGGCTACCTTATTGATTACTACGTATTTACAACCCATAGCAAAGGAAATTGTTTTGGGTTCACTTCTTGACTTGGAACGCCATTTGTTCCAAAAGGAATTAGCCACGTTACCTTTAGATAATTTTATAAATAAACCTATTATCATCAAAGGTTGTTCAGATCCAACTATCCCACAAGATGCTTATATACAGCTCATTCAAAGGCTTCAACCCGTTGTGAAAAGCCTTTTTTATGGCGAAGCTTGTTCTTCAGTACCTTTGATGAAGGCAAAAAAACAAGGTGAATAATTCAACACATTCTGTTCTTATCATTAGCTACTACTGGCCTCCAGCTGGCGGATCTGGAGTACAACGCTGGATGTATTTTGCTAAACATTTAAAACAACTGGGGTGGTCACCACATGTGCTTACTGTAACTCCTAAAAAGGCTTCCTATGCCGTGTTAGATTCCAGCTTACAACAGGAAGTGAGTGACATTCCTGTGAGTCGAACTCAAACTGCTGAGCCTTTACGATGGTATTCCCTACTCACTACAGCTTCCAAACATAAAGGCATTCCTCAAGGAGAGGTCAAAACTAAAGGGCTTCTGGAAAAGCTTGCTGCATTCGTACGCGGAAATTTTTTCATCCCCGATGCGCGAAAAGGATGGCGGTATTTTGCCCTTGACCAAGCCCAGAAACTCTTTGAAGAAAAGAAATTCTCCTTTGTAATCACTACGGGGCCTCCGCACTCTGCACATTGGATTGGACATCAATTAAAAAAAGCGTTTTCAGTGCAGTGGATTGCCGATTTTAGAGACCCTTGGACTACCCTATTTTACAATTCGCAATTGTTCAGAATGCAATGGGCAAAAGAAAAGGATTTAAGAGAGGAAACCGCTATTCTGCTAAACGCAGATCGCGTTTTAACTACTGTTGGCGGCGCCTTTCATGAGGAGTTAAAATCAAAAGCGCCACAGCAATTATTTTATGCACTTCCCAATGGCTATGATTCGGATTTATTGCGTAGTACACCCAAAACACCCCAAAAAATATTCCATATCGTTTACACAGGACTGCTCACTGAAAATCAAGCCTATGATAGCCTAGTGAATGCTTTAAAAAAGGTTCAACATCGGCATTCAATTCAACTGTCACTTGCGGGCCAAATAGGGCAAAATACCATAGAATACTTTCGCAACGAACTCCCGCATATAAACATCACACACCATGGCTATTTACCGCATGATCAAGCCGTAGCTCTTATGAAGAGCGGCGACCTCTTATTAAATTTTATATTTAAGGGGGCAGACAAAACGATGATCTCTGGCAAATTACTAGAATATATAGCCACCGGAGTCCCCATTTTGTGTATTGGAGATCCGGAAAGTGAAGCCGCCCATTTTTTACAAAAAGGTACTGCTGCAGTAATGGCTAAACCTGACCAAAATAAGATCATTGAAGAATGTATCCAAAAAGCAATCCTCCAAAAAGGGAAATGGGTCAATCATTATCCTGAATTGGAGGATTGGAGTAGAGAAGCACTTACAAAAAAGCTAATTCAAATTTTAGAATCGCCTTTAATAAAGCAAAAGTCCTAGTCTTAAGCCTAAAAAAAGGCAACCCACAAAAGCCAAGGGGTTACTTCGTAAAAAAAAGAAACCAACCCCCATTCCCAGCATTAACCCTGAGCCTATCAAAATAGCATTCTGTTTCATATAATATACTATGCATTAAAAGGTAAAAAAAAGGAAGAATTACGACCTGTACAATTGATGCTCTTCTAGGTACTGAAAACTAAGGGATGGCATCAAATGGCGGAAGGGTTTTTTTTGTAGGATTAAATTACGTAGGGTTTCCGAAGCGTAGTCAAGCAAAGGGGCTTGAATGATTTTTATTTTGTTGTGATCTAAAAATTGGTCTGGCAGCTTTTGCGAATGTTTTCTTGGATATACATAAAGTGTAACGTAATTCAAAATCGATTCATACGCTTTCCAAGTATGAAAGGCAACTAAATTGTCAAATCCCATCAAAAGAACAAATTCTAGGTCGGAACGGGACTTTTTGAGCTGGTTTAGGGTATCAATAGTGTAATTGGGTTTCGGAAGTGTAAATTCAATATCACATACCTCTAGATATGGAATCTCTTTTACTGCCAATTGCACCATAGCCAATCGGTGATGGTCCGCTAAAAGGGAATCGTTGACCTTAAACGGGTTTTGCGGACTTACTACAAACCATACGGCATCAATATCGGTTTGCGTAGCAAAATAATCTCCTAAAGCAAGATGTCCGTTGTGAATAGGATTAAAAGTACCAAAATAAAGACCGATTTTTTTCACCTTACAAAGGTAGTCAACCCTTAGGAATTAAGGAAGTGTAAAACCGTTTGAACTACTTCCTTTTTTGCTGTTTCCAAAGTATCATTTACCAAGATATAATCAAATTGATTGGCATAAGAAAGTTCTTTTTCGGCTTTGGCTAAACGTTCTTTTATTTTTTCTTCTGAATCCGTTCCTCTTTGACGTAGTCGTTCTTCTAATGCTGCTACAGATGGGGGCTGAACAAATACAGCTAAGGTGTTTTCAGGGAATTTATTTTTAATGGAAAGGCCTCCTACAACGTCAATGTCAAACAATATATGTTTGCCCTCTGACCACAACCGATCAATTTCAGACTTCAGGGTGCCGTAGTAGGTGTTTTCATATACTTCTTCAAATTCCACAAAGGCGTCCTCTTTAATTTTAGCTTGAAAAGCTTCTGGTGATAAAAAATAATAATCAACTCCATTTTTTTCATGCCCTCGTGGGGGTCTTGAAGTGGCTGAAATAGAGAATCCAAAGGGGATGTTTTTCTGGAGCAAATGGTGCACTAATGTGGTTTTTCCACTTCCTGAAGGGGCTGAAAAAACAATGAGTTTCCCTTCCCCCTCCATTATAAAACGTTTAAAAGTTGTTCCTTTACTTTTTCAAGTTCATCTTTCATTTGAACAACACACTTTTGCAATTCTGCATGATTGGCTTTTGATCCAATGGTATTGATTTCACGCCCAATCTCCTGAGTGATAAAACCCAGTTTTTTTCCATTTGGAAATTCGTTTTTTAACACATCGCGGAAATAGGATAGGTGGTTTTGAAGTCTTACCTGCTCCTCTGTAATGTCTAACTTTTCCAAATAATAGATCAGTTCTTGCTCGAATCGATTCGAATCTACCTCTAGGCGTAATTCAGCCATAGCATTTGCTATCTTGGTTTGGACTCTTTCTTTTCTTTCCGGTTCTAAAACTTTTATTTTTGAAAGTTGCTGTTCGAGCAAATCCAAGCGCAGTAAAAAATCCTGTTCCAACACCTCTCCTTCGTCTTTTCTAAAACCAATTAGAGTTTCAAGGGTTTGGTTTAATGTATCTATAACGCGCTTCTTTTCTGCCTCACCAAGTTCTTCCGGAGATGAATTTAAAGTATCAGGTAATCGAAGTGCCATGGCCATTCGTTCACTTTCTGATGCCTCTGCTATTGCTTCGAGTTGTTTCATATACGAAGAAACCACACCACTATTTATAATCGTAGGTGCATTTCCTCCGTTGTATTCCACATAGATGCTTACATCTATTTTTCCACGGAAGAGTAGTTGCGTAATTCTTTTTCGCAATTCAGATTCTAATTCTCGTAAATAAGAGGGAATTCGCAAATTAATATCCGCTGTTTTACTGTTAAGTGAGCGAATTTCGATACGAATGTTTTTATCTTCCCATTGGACTTCGGATTTTCCGTAGCCTGTCATGGACAGGATCATAGGCGGTTTTTTAAAGTTCTCTGATTTTTATGTTGCGGAACGCAATTACGTCACCGTGATCTTGCAGTCCGATTTTACCCGTTCTAAATTTTCCAAAATCTTTATACCCCCTTGGATTATTAAATTTTGATCCTGCAACAAGGGCGTCCCACTCCTCACCGTATAAGGGAAATTCAACGATTTTGGTTCCGTTAAGTTCAATACTTCCCTCATTGGTTGTATAGTTGATTGTAATCAAAAAGTGATTCCAACTCCCTGCAGGCAGGCAAACCTCTTCAGAAGGCTGTACTAAATCGTAGAGCGCTCCGGCCTGATGAAAATTAGGATTCACTTTTGAATCGGGGTGTCTTTCGTTGTCAAGGACTTGAACTTCAGGCCCAGTTACATAGGGTTTACCGTATTCCGGAAGCTCTTGTACGCCCCAAAAAATACCGCTATTGCCTCCTTCAGCTATATTCCATTCTAAGGACAATTGAAAATTCGAAAATTCTTTATCTGTCACAATATCGTGTCCTCTATCTCCTTGGCGAACTAAGGTGGGGTCAAAGGTTAATTCACCCTCACGAACTACCCACGCCGTGGGGGTATCCGGTTTATTGTAACGATGCCATCCGGCTAAGCTTTTGCCATCAAAAAGGGAAACCCAATTGTTCTGCCCATCATCAAAAGTTTCAGGGGGGGAACTGCTGGTTAGGAGTAGTAAAGAAAATACTATTAAAAAGGGGTTTTTCATCGTGTTGTTACAGGTTAAGAATTTTCTTTAGGAAGTCTTGATCAATATCCCCACCTGCAAAATCGTCAAATGTTTTTTGAGTAGCTTCTATAATATGACTTTGAATAAAAGGTGCCCCTTCCCGAGCTCCTTGTTCAGGACTTTTAATACAGCATTCCCATTCCATAACTGCCCACACATCACATCCGTATTCAGTAAGTTTTGTGAAAATGGTTTTAAAATCGATTTGTCCATCGCCAGGAGAACGATAACGTCCCGCACGGTCAATCCAATCTCCATAACCTCCAAAAGCGCCTTTTTTGCCATTAGGTTTAAATTCGGAATCTTTGACATGGAAAGATTTTATAAATTCATGGTAATGATCAATGTATTCTATATAGTCTAATTGTTGCAGAACAAAGTGACTAGGATCATACAATATATTTACTCTTTTATGATTGTTTGTTGCTGCTAAAAAGCGTTCAAAAGTAACCCCATCATGAAGGTCTTCTCCGGGGTGTATTTCATAGCAAACATCTACCCCGTTTTCATCATAAACATCGAGTATGGGTTTCCATCTTTTGGCAAGTTCTTCAAAACCTAGTTCAACCAAGCCCTGCGGGCGTTGAGGCCAAGGATGCCAGGTGTGCCACAATAAGGCTCCTGAAAATGTAGCATGTGTGGTTAAGCCCAATCGCTGACTTGCCTTTGCTGCTTTTTTCATTACCTCAATGGCCCATTCAGTACGTGCCTTGGGATTATTTTTTACTGCTGGTGGTGCAAAATTGTCAAACATTAAATCGTAGGCAGGATGTACAGCGACCAGTTGTCCTTGAAGATGGGTTGATAATTCGGTGATTTCTAGCCCATAGGAGTTGATTTTCCCTTTTAACTCATCGCAATAGGTTTGACTTTCAGCCGCTTTATCTAGATCAATGAGAAACGATTCCCAAGTGGGTATTTGGATTCCTTTATAACCTAAATCTGCAGCCCATTTACACATGCCTTCAAGGGAGTTGAAAGGGGCTTTACTGTCTACAAATTGAGCGAGAAAAATTCCGGGCCCTTTTACTGTTTTCATTGGTTTTCCATGGGTAGCCATACGTTTCCATTTTTATGTGATTCAACAACTTTTTCAATAAAGAGCATGCCTCTAACCCCATCATTCATAGTGGGATATTCGCCTGTAAACGAAGTTTCTCCTCGAAGCGCTTTGGCTACACCTTTATAAATATTTCCCATAGCGTCAAAAATACCTTCGGGATGTCCGCCTGGTAATTTAGTTCCGTCTGCGGCAACATCAGATACATAGGCGTTTCCGGGTTTTATTACACGTCTAGGTTCATCATCTTTCAAGAAATATAGAAAATTAGGGTTTTCTTGTTCCCATCGGAATCCTCCGTTTCGTCCGTAAATAGCAACGGCTAGGTTATTTTCCTCACCCGTTGCAATCTGACTGGCTCGAATTACTCCTTTCGCTTTATTTGCAAAGCGAATAAGCACAGTTCCGTCTATATCAAGTGGATTGTCATCGTATAGGGTATTTAAATCGGAAAGCAACGACGATACTTCCATTCCTGTTAAATACTCTGCCATTTGAAAAGCGTGTGTTCCAATATCACCGATACAAGAACTAATACCTGCTTTTGAAGGGTCTAATCGCCATACGTTTTTTCGTACATCTTTATCGTGAATCACAGGGTTGATCCATCCTTGGTAGTATTGAATGTCAACTTTATGAATTTCACCTAAGGCGCCTTCAGCAATGAGATGCTTCATGTGCCGAACCATCGGATACCCAGTGTAGGTATAGGTTACTGCAAATATGGCATTGTTTTTCTTTTGTAAGGCTTCCAACTCTTTCGCTTCTGAAAATGAGGTTGTAAGGGGTTTTTCACATATTACATTAAACCCATTTTCAAGTAATTTTTTAGCCATAGGAAAATGAAGGAAATTGGGGGTTAAAACTGAAACAACCTCAATTCGTTCGTCGGCGGGTTTTTTGAGTTCTTCCTCAATTAGGGTGTCAAAGTCAACATAAACACGGTCTGTATTGACGCCTATTTGTTTGGCAAATTTAATATTGTCATCATAGTTCGGATTAAATACACCTCCTACTATTTCATAACGGTCGTACATATTAGAGGCTACACGGTGTAATACGCCAATAAGCGAGTCTCCACCGCCACCCAATACACCTAATCTGATTTTACTCATAATGGTTTAATTTTAATGGTTTCGTTTTTAAAAAGGATTAAAAATAAGATTAATACTACAAAAGAAAAAATGGCGGGTTGAATCCAAATTACCTGCCATTGATGGCCTTCTTCAAGTACATAAAGATCGGTTAACCATCCTGCAAACCGAAAGCCAATTAGCATTCCCAGTCCATATGTGGCAAGAGTAATTAGTCCTTGTGCTGAACTTTTGTATTTTTCACCGGCTTTAAAATCGGTATAAATTTGTCCTGAGACAAAGAAAAAATCATAACATATACCGTGAAGTATAATACCGAGAATCAACATCCAAGTAAGTTCTCCTGTATTTCCAAAAGCAAAAAGCGTATAGCGAATGCTCCATGCTAAAATACCAACGATTAGGGCTTTCTTAACTCCGTATCGTTTCAGAAATAAGGGCAATAGCAAAAGAAAAAGTACTTCTGAAATTTGGCCCATTATCATTTTAGAGGCGGCGGCTTTCATTCCAATTTCATTCAGAAATTGATTGGCGTGTTGGTAGTAAAAGGCCAACGGAATACAGATTAAAATAGAGGCTACAAAAAAATATAAATAACTACGGTCTTTGAGGAGTTGCAGAGCGTCCAACCCTAAAATTTCTTTGAGTGAGCTTTTTTTGTTTCCTGATGCTTTTGGCGGTGTATTGGGTAGGGTAAAACTGTAAAACCCTAAAAAAAGTGAGGCTCCAGAGGCCATGTAAAAGGTATACTCAAGTACTTTCTCGCCTTCCCATGAAAGATACCCAATTATTAAACCTGCTGCAATCCATCCTATACTTCCTAGCACACGAATGGGTGCAAATTCTTTAGAAGGATTTTTCATTTGATGAAAGGCAACTGAATTTGCCAATGCTAAAGTGGGCATATAAAGCAACATATAAAGAAAAACAAAAGGATAAAAATTCGGGAATGTGGTGGCTGAAGCAGCGTAAAATAATAATCCTGCTCCTGTTAGATGCAATACCCCTAAGATTTTTTGTGCAGAAAAATAACGATCTGCAATTAAGCCTATTATAAAAGGGGCTATAATGGCTCCTATAGATTGTGTTTCGTAAGCCAAAGCCAGTTCTTTACCACTAGCATTAAATCGCTGTGACAAAAAAGTTCCCATGGTTACAAACCAACCTCCCCAAATAAAGAACTCAAAGAAAAAGAGAATTGAAAGTCGAAGTTGAGTTATGCCTTTCATGCCCTTATTGTTGCCCCAACAGTCTCCAGAAGTTTTTTAGTTGCCACTATGCCTTCGGTTTCTGATAAACGATTGCCTTCGTATTCTACACCAACAAAGCCGGTATATCCTGCTTCTTTTACAAGAGTTAGTAAACGAGTATAGTCTAAGGTTGTTTCTTGACCCTCAGCATTAAAATCATTTGTTTTTGCACTAACTCCAAAAGCTTTAGGCATCATTTCTGCTACCCCTTGATACGGATCGTACACCATAGAACAGCTTCCGTCAAAAATAGAACCGTAGCCTTCATCAGCAATACAGAAATTTCCAAAGTCTGGTAGTGTCCCACAATTTGATTTTCCTGTACCGTTTATGGCACGCATCAAAAAGGGAACGTTTGAACTCAATCGGCCGTGATTTTCTACGATCACATTGATTTTTTGTGGAGCCGCATGATCCGATAATTCGGACAAACTAACTATAGAATTTTCAATCCATTTTTCGGGATCTTTTTCTCCAAAAAGATTTAATCGAACGGCACTACACCCCATAGCACTAGCTGCATCTATCCATCGTTTGTGATTGTCTAAGGCTTGAAGACGGGTGGCCTGATCAGAACTTGAAAGATCGCCTTCAGAGTCAATCATGATAAGAACATTTTGAAGGCCATATTGAGTAGCAAGCGTGTTGTTTTTTTCCACAAAAGCAGAAACAGCCGCAGACTTGTCGGCACTATTCATCACATCAGGATACAATTGATTTACATATTCAAGCCCCTCAAAACCGAGTTCACTTGCCATTCGAGCAAATTCATATGGGGACGTTCCCCCACGAAAAGCTTTGTGATAGGACCACTGGGCTAGGGATATTTTAAAAAATAAGGGAGTGGTTTTCACTTCATTCTGACAGGCAATAAAGGAGGGAAAGCTAACCGCTCCAATACCTGAAACTCCCATAATTGATATAAAGTCTTTGCGTTTCATACAACAGTTTTTGGTTTCTTTTCAACAATTCCGCAGGATTAAAAATCCTGATTATCATAAAACTGAAATTTTGAACGTCAGTTTTCTTCAACAGTTTTTAAAATTAGCGAAATAAATAAGATGACAAGAGAAATTAAGTATATTTAGAGTCTTGAATTAAAACAAAATACGACTTTATCAATGGAAACAAATTACGATGCCATAGTGGTAGGTACAGGAGTTAGTGGTGGTTGGGCTGCCAAAGAGCTTTGTGAAAAGGGGTTAAAAACCCTAGTTCTAGAACGCGGAAGAATGCTCAAACATGTGGAAGATTACACTACTATGAATGACGATCCTTGGGATTACAAACACGGAGATGTAATTACTCAAGAAATTCGCGAACAACAACCCAAACAAAGTAGAACGGGCTACGTAAATTCAGAATCTACTAAACACCTATTCGTTAATGACTTAAAACACCCTTACAGCGAAGAAAAACCATTTAACTGGATTCGTGGTTACCATGTAGGAGGACGCTCATTAACTTGGGGAAGACAATCCTACCGATTAACTGACTTTGATTTTGAAGCCAATGCAAAAGACGGTGTTGCAGTAGATTGGCCCATTCGATATAAAGATATAGCCCCTTGGTACCATTATGTAGAAGATCACATTGGTGTAAGCGGTGAAAATTTAGGCCTACCTCAATTTCCTGATGGAAACTATTTAAAGCCTATGGAATTGAACTGTTCGGAAGACGTGCTCAAGGCCGCTGTCAATTCAAAATATACCGACCGCGTAGTTACCATTGGTCGTGTGGCACACATTACAGAAGGCACTAAACCGGGTGCAGGTCGTATCAATTGTCAATACCGAAATCTATGCCGAAGAGGTTGTCCGTTTGGAAGTTATTTTAGCAGTAACTCATCAACACTTCCCATGGCAGAGGCTACCGGAAACATGACTATGCGGCCAAATTCTGTAGTTCATGAAATTATGTATGATGCCGATAAGAAAAGAGCTTCAGGAGTTCGTGTGATTGATGCAGAAACAAAAGAAGTATATGAATTTACAGCGAAAGTTATTTTCTTATGTGCTTCAGCAATCGGATCAACTTCCATATTGCTTCAGTCTAAATCCGATCGCTTCCCTAATGGTATGGGTAACGATTCCGGAGAATTAGGACACAATCTTATGGACCACCACTTCCAAGTAGGTGCTTCAGGATCAGTAGAAGGATTTGAAGACAAATACTATACAGGCAGAAGACCTAACGGAATCTATATTCCCCGTTTCCGTAACATAGGAGGCGCTACAAATCAAAAAGATTTTATTCGGGGCTACGGATACCAAGGAGGCGGAGGCCGAGGCGGTTGGTCAGATAAAGTTGCTGAATTAGGCTACGGTGCTGGATTTAAAGAAGCCATTACCGAACCCGGCAGTTGGTCTATCGGATTAACGGGCTTTGGAGAAATTCTTCCTTATCATGAAAACAAAATCATGCTCGACTATAACAAACTCGATGAATGGGGACTTCCAACGGTGTCTTTTGATGCTGAAATCAAAGAGAATGAACAAAAAATGCGTATCGATATGGAAGAACAAGCTGCTGAAATGTTAGATGCTGCAGGCGTTAAAAACATTAGACGATACAACTCGAACTACATTCTTGGAAACGGTATTCATGAAATGGGAACTGCACGTATGGGCCTTGACCCAAAGACCTCAGTTCTTAATGGAAATAACCAACTTCATTCCGTGCCCAATGTATATGTTACTGATGGCGCCTCAATGACCTCTGCGGGAAATGTGAATCCCTCACTCACCTACATGGCATTAACTGCCAGAGCAGCCAATCATGCTGTTGAAGAATTGAAAAAAATGAACCTTTAATACCCACAAAAATGGATAGAAGAAAAGCCTTACGAAATATTGGAACAGGAATTGGAGCAATTGCTGTAACCCCAACTGTTGTTAGCTTATTTCAAAGTTGCCAAACGGCGGCTACGTATACCCCTGTTTTCATCCCAGCAAATGATTTTGGAGCCATTGCTGATATTATGGAGTTGATTATTCCTGCTACTGATATACCCGGTGCAAAAGAATTAAAACTTCCAGAATTTACAGATGCCTATATCAATGCCGTATGGAATGCACAGCAAAAAGAAAGTTTTGCTTCAAGTTGGGATGCCTTTAAATCAGCTACTCTTGCCACTTCAGGAAAAAATGATGCCAGTTCACTCAATAGTACGGACTGGGATGCCCAATTGGCAAAATATTTAAAAGGAACCCCTGTAGAAGGAGAAGATGAAGCCGCTCGATTTGCTACACAAATTCGCAGTCTTACAGTAAATGCGTTTAAAACCAATGAGTTTATCGGTGAAAACGTATTGGCATATGCCCCAGTTCCTGGTGAACAACGAGGCTGTGTAGACTTAATGGAGGCTACTGGCGGAAAAGCTTGGTCTTTATAACGTTCTTAAATATTCACTAATCGCACGAGCCTCCTCTTGAGAAAGGTTCTGGTTGAGCATTTGAATGTTATTGTATTCTTGAAGCAAGGCTTTAGCAATAGGGTCTTGCTTCAACATTTCTGTAGGATTCAAAAGTAAATTCATCACCCACTCTGGGCTTCTTCGATCGTAAATTCCACTCATCGCAGGCCCAATTAATTTTCGATTTGGCATATGACATGCCATACACTTTTGCTTAAACGCATTTTCACCTTCAGCTGCCATTTGCGAATCAATCGAATCGCCAAAGTCAACACTACTGATAGGCCCTATCCCTTTGTTGTCTAAATCAACAGGAACAGAAGAATTATTTGTTGTTGTTGATTGTTTCTCTTCTTTTTGTGTTCGATTGTATTCAAACCCTTTTTTCTTTTCTTCAGAGGAACCACAACTCATAAATAAAATAATTCCAAAGACAACCAGTAAATTTTTCATGAAAATAAATTTCCTCAAAAATAGAAAAAGAATAGTTTTATAGAAAATTGAGTGCATGTTTTTAAAAGAATTCGAAATTCGCTGGAATGACCTAGATGCAAACCGTCATTTAGCAAACATTTCGTACTTAAGTTATGCCAGTGATACTCGTATGGCTTTTTTAACCCAACTCGGGATTTCTCATAAAAAATTAACAGAATGGGCCATAGGCCCTGTGGTTTTTAATGAGCAACTTTTTTATTTTAAAGAAGTACTCCCAGACCAACGGATCCGTGTTTCTTTTGAGCTGAAGGGCATGAGTGAAGACGGAAAATTTTTTCAATTCGAACACAACTATTATGATCCCGAAGGCAATAACCTTGCCCGCTGTGAAATGATGGGAGGTTGGATGGATCTCAAAAATCGAAAATTATGTGCCCTGCCCTCAGCCGTTTTAACCCTTTTCAAAAATGCAGCCCCCTCTGATTCTTATACTCTTTTACAACCGGATGACACCCGTAAAGCCAGTCAAATTCCAATTTCGTTAGATCAAAAACTAAACCCATGAAGTCAATTCCTCTTTTACCCCTAGTCTTAGTGTTGCTTTCCTTCCAATTTACCGTTGCGCAAGAAGCGCTCACAATAGATAAAAAAAGTGAACGAGTGGTTCAAAAGTTGCTTAAAAACAAACAGATACAATCTGCCTTTGAAACCATTGTTCAATTAGAAGGTAAAACACAAGAACGTCTTATTGAACTTACAGAAATTGAAGCTCCTCCATTCAAAGAAGAAAAAAGAGCAAAACGATTTGCTGACTATTTCACAACATTGGGTTTAGATTCCGTTTGGATTGATGAGGTGGGAAATGTTTTAGGCCTAATGAAAGGAACTGAGGGGAATAAAACTGTTGCTCTTGATGCGCATTTAGACACCGTTTTTCCTGAAGGTACAGAGGTTACCGTTCGGATAAAAAAGGATACGCTTTTTGCTCCCGGAATTGGTGATGATACCCGAGGCTTGAGCATGGTATTAACCCTTATTGAATCTATACGTCAAAATTCCATTCGCCCAAAAGACCATATTTTGTTTGTGGGTTCAGTGGGTGAAGAAGGATTAGGTGATTTAAGAGGAGTTAAGCATTTGTTTCGTGAAGGAGGCCCAAAAATAGACAGCTGGATAGCCATCGATGGTGGAGCCATTGGCAGAATTAACAATAAAGGACTTGGCTCTTATCGCTATCGGGTTACTTTTGAAGGACCCGGAGGCCATTCCTGGGGTGCTTTTGGATTAGCCAATCCACACCATGCATTGGGTACAGCAATTCACAATTTTGTAGACGCAGCAGACCAATACACTGCTGATGGACCCAAAACAAGTTATAATATAGGGGTAATTTCTGGAGGTACCTCCATTAACTCGATCCCCTTTGAATCCATCATGGAAATTGATGTTCGTTCTATTGAACCTTCCCGTTTAGATGCTATGGAAATTCTTTTAAATAAGGCTGTAAATAGTGCACTTTCACATCAAAATCAAATAAAACGAAGGGGGCCTGACTTAACTGTTCGCATCGATAAAATTGGAAATCGCCCTTCAGGGGAATTAGCAGAAGACCTGCCGTTAATTCAAAAAACCCTTGCGGCCACCACACTTTTTGGAGCAAAACCCTATTTAACACGAGGGTCAACCAATTCCAATATTCCCATTTCAAAAGGCATACCCGCGGTAACCATCGGGCGGGGTGGCGACGGTGGCAATGCGCATGCGTTAGATGAATGGTGGATTAACAAAGACGGGCACAAGGCCATTCAATTGGCGTTGTTAATTCTTTTGGCTGAAACGGGGATAGAATAGTGACTAGGTCACAACCGCTTTTGCCTTTATTTTTTGGGAAACTAAATAAACCCCTAAAAAAACAAGAATACAGGCCATGATTTTGACACCGTCTAATCGATCATTCCCTGTAAATACAGCATATAATATAGTAATTAGTGGCTGTAAATAGGTAAAGGCACCTATGGTTGTAGCGGGAAGGGTTTTAAGCGCATAAACATTGAGTAAATAGGTAAGAAAGGTAGTTCCTATTACGACAAATCCCATGCGCCAAATGGCATCAAATGGAAGCATTTTCCATTCTACCGCTCTAAATTCAGAAAGGGTAACCGGAAAAGTCAAAATTACCCCAAGCAAAAACATCCACTTCATGATTGTAATAGTGCTGTACTTTGTGGTAAGGGGTTTTACCAATACGAGATATGCTCCAAAACAAATGGAGTTGATAAACATCATCATATTTCCAAGAGGTACGTTGGGTGCATTTTGAACTTGGAGCGTATTTCCATAAAGTACTAATAATAGTGCCCCAATAAAGCCTAAGGTAATTCCAATGTATTTTTTGTTTGTCATTTTTTCTTTTAAAAAAATGGCTGACAAAATTAAAATGAAGATAGGCGTTAGGGTAACCATTACTCCACTATTTATTGGAGTGGATAGTTGAAGCCCTTTAAAAAACATCAACATATTGATACACATTCCCAAAAGGGCAGCAAAAAATATACGCGGGTAATCTTTTCGATCAATACGCTCTTTTGGCCCCCAAAAACTAATCCCCCAAAACAATAGTGCCGCGCCTACTACCCGTAACATTATAAACCCATATGCACCTATATAATGTGGCATTACTTCTTTTGCAACAGTGTGGTTTATCCCATAAATGGTAGTAGCAGTAAATGCTGCAAGTAAGGCGAGTACCCTATTGTTCATGTAAAAAGGCTTTAGCTTCGGCAATCACCTTTGCTGTATTTCCAATAAAAAGTTGGGATTCACAAAATAAAACGGGTCGCTTTAAAAAGGTGTAATGTTCTAAAAGCAACTTTTTGAAATCAGACTCAGTTAGGTTTTTCTCTTTGAGTTTTCGTTGCGAATAAAGCTGAGCACGCTTACTAAATAAGGCTTCATAACTTCCCGAAACCGCTTTTAATGCCTCCAGTTGTTGAGCAGTTAAAGGTTGTTTTTTAATATCCACTTGAGCAATACTCTCCGGTAAATTCAATTCTTTTCGAATACGTTGACAAGTATCACAAGTTTCTAAATAATAAAAAACACACATGAATTAGACTTTGAATGCAAAGAAAATCATTTTCTTTAAAAACAGCTGAATTCCTTAAAATCAAATACCTTTACAGCGCCCAAAATCAGCTTTTATGAAGGGAAAACTCCACTTTAATAGCAAAACCATCCACGGGGGTCAATCTCCAGACAAAGCCTATGGCGCGGTGATGCCTCCCATTTATCAAACCTCAACCTTTGCGCAGTCCTCTCCAGGAGTTCATTTGGGATATGAATATAGTAGAACCCAAAATCCAACTCGTCATGCTTTAGAAAAAGCATTAGCCAGCATAGAGTCAGGAACCTATGGCTTTGCTTTTGGGTCTGGTTTAGCTGCCATGGATGCCGTTTTAAAACTTTTTAAACCGGGTGATGAGATTATATCCACCCACGATTTGTATGGAGGTTCTTACCGATTGTTTACCAAAGTATTTGAAGACTTTGGTCTTTTGTTTCACTTTGTTGACTTGAAAAATCCAGACGCCCTTCTTGAAAAAATCAATTCAAAAACAAAAATGGTCTGGTTGGAAACACCAACAAATCCAATGATGAATGTTATTGATATTCAATCGGTTGCTAAAATATGTAAAAAGCATTCCCTTTGCTTAGCGGTAGACAATACGTTTGCTTCTCCTTACCTTCAACAGCCCTTAACCTTAGGGGCTGATATTGTTATGCATTCTGCAACGAAATACTTAGCAGGCCATTCTGATGTTATTTTGGGGGCGCTGGTCACGGATAATTCTTCGTTAGCAGAACGATTGGCTTTTATCCAAAATGCCTCGGGGGCGATTCCGGGTCCTATGGATTGTTTTTTGACTTTACGGGGAATCAAAACATTACACGTTCGCATGCAACGTCATTGTGAAAATACTGCTCAAATTGCCCATTTTTTAAAAGCGCACCCCAAAATAGAAAAAGTGTATTGGCCCGGTTTTGAGGAGCATCCCAATCATAAAGTGGCAGCGTCACAGATGAATGATTTTGGGGGAATGCTTTCCTTTGTTCCAAAAGGAGCTCACTTTGATGAAGCCATCCAAATTGTTGAACAATTACAGCTTTTTACCTTGGCCGAATCACTCGGTGGGGTGGAAAGTCTTGCAGGACATCCGGCCAGCATGACACATGCCTCAATTCCAAAAGAACGTAGAGAAAAAAATGGGGTGGTTGATGCTTTAATTCGATTAAGTGTCGGGATTGAAGATATACGTGATTTATTAAATGATTTAGATCAAGCTCTTGGTACGTTAAAATGATAATTCCTCCAAATAAAAAAATATACTTTTCCTCCGATCACCATTTTGGAGCCCCTGATTTTTCTTCTAGTAAACATCGGGAAGCTTCCTTTTTAAATTGGATGAATAAGATAGAATCCGATGCAGCACATCTTTTTTTGGTGGGCGATTTATTTGATTTTTGGTTTGAATACCAAAAGGTCGTTCCCAAAGGATTTGTCAGAGTACTCGGGAAAATAGCACACTTTGTTGATCGTGGAATTCAAGTTCACTATTTCGTCGGAAATCACGATTTGTGGATGAAAGATTATTTTGAAACAGAAATTGGAGCCAAAGTATACCACAACCCTTGTGATTTTACTTTTGGTAAAACTAGGTTTTATATAGGCCATGGTGACGGTTTAGGTCCGAACGACAAAGGATATAAGCGATTGAAAAAAGTATTTACAAACCCTTTGGCAAAACGGTTGTTTCAAGGGCTTCATCCCGATTTAGGCATACGCCTAGGAAATTATTTCTCTCAAAAAAACAAATTACTTTCTGGAAATCAAGAGGCTCAATTTTTAGGGAACGATAAAGAATGGCTCGTTCAGTATGCGCAGCGGAAATTAACCCAACAACATCGAGATTATTTTATCTTTGGACACCGACATTTACCCCTTGAAATTGATCTTACTCCAACATCAAAATACATCAATATAGGCGACTGGATTACCCATTTTACCTATGCAGAATTTGATGGCGCTCGGGTGAATTTAAAAGAATGGAAATCTAAATGATAGAAGAAAAATCACTTGAGGTTGAAAAAACGGTTTTGGTAGGAATTATCAATTCCCACCAAGATGCCGAAAAATCAAAAGAGTACTTAGACGAACTCGCCTTCTTGGCCTATACCGCTGGAGGGGAAGTAATGCAACGTTTTACTCAAAAAATTGAACTTCCAAATCCGAAAACATTTATCGGAACTGGAAAAATTGAGGCGTTAGCCACCTATGTTCATGAAAATGATATTTCTACAGTCATTTTTGATGATGAATTAACCCCTGCCCAACAAGGAAATATTGAAAAAATGCTCAAAATAAAAGTCTTGGATCGTACAGGACTTATTCTGGATATTTTTGCTCAACGGGCACAAACCAGCTATGCACGAACCCAAGTTGAGTTGGCCCAATACGAATATTTACTTCCTCGACTTAAAGGACTTTGGACCCACTTAGAGCGCCAACGTGGGGGAATTGGTATGCGGGGGCCTGGAGAAACAGAAATTGAAACTGACCGCCGAATTGTGCGAGATAAAATTTCATTACTCAAGAAAAAGCTTATCATTATTGACAAACAAATGGCCACTCAACGCGGCAACCGCGGCTCTTTAGTTCGTGTGGCTTTAGTGGGATATACCAACGTGGGAAAATCTACCTTGATGAATGTTATTTCCAAAAGCAATGTCTTTGCAGAAAATAAATTATTTGCTACGTTAGACACAACGGTTCGAAAAGTAGTGATCGGAAATCTCCCTTTTCTATTAAGTGATACGGTTGGTTTTATCCGCAAACTGCCCACGCAACTCATTGAATCTTTTAAAAGTACGTTAGACGAGGTGCAAGAAGCTGATTTGCTGCTCCATGTTGTTGATATTTCTCATCCTAATTTTGAAGACCATATTGACTCTGTAAATCAAATCTTAAAAGAAATCCACAGTTTAGATAAGCCCACCCTTATGGTCTTTAATAAAATTGATGCCTATAGCCCAGAACCTTGGGACGATACGGAATTAATTGAGGAACGCTCAACCCAACATTATTCTATGAAAGAATGGGAACAAACCTGGTTGCATAAAGCCAATGGGCAAGCCTTGTTTATTTCTGCTTTGAATAAAGAAAATTTAGAAGACTTTCGAAAACGGGTCTACCAAGAGGTGCGAACCATCCATATCACACGTTTTCCCTACAACCATTTTCTCTACCCCGAAGGACTTGAAGCCTAAGCGACCATTTTTAATATCTTTACGGCAAAAAGCATGAACCGCAGCCTTTATATTTTCCTTATTTTTCTATTTTTTGCTTGTCAAAAAGAGGACACAACTACTCCCCAAATTAATTTGGTTGAACGCAGTTTAGGAGTAACCGCAACACCTTCACCTCTAGGAGAAAATACCCTTTTTTATGAAAATATAGCGTACGGTACCGGAGCGCGAAATACGTTAGATATAATTCTTCCTAAAGAACAAAAACCCGAAGGAGTAGTGCTCTTTTTTCACGGTGGGGGGTTTGTCTCTGGAGATAAATCAGATGCCTATACTGCGCTCTTAAAAAACACCATGGAACAACTTATAAACTCAAATATTGCAATAGTTAGTGCGAATTATACCTTTATCAATAGCCCCGGAACTTCAGGTGTTATTACGGCATTAAATGACGGAGAAGTCGCACTTAACTTTATTAAAAACAAGTTGGAGGTACTCAATATTCCTACTAATAAAATTATACTTGCAGGGGTCTCCGCAGGGGCAGGTATTGCACAGTGGAACGGATACCGTGAAGCGAGTAATGATCAAGTTCAAGGAATTGTTGCTTTAGCCGCACAAAGCACCTATAATTTATATGAATGGGAAAACGTTTTTCCAGGTTTTAAGTTGGATGAATTGCGCAGTTCCCGTCCAGAAATTGAAAGTCTATTTCGCCTTTTTTACAATGGGAGCCCCACACAAACCGACCTTGAGGCTGTAGATTACAGAGCTTTTATGGATCGGAATGATCCCCCGGTTTATATTCTTAATCAAGCCGGAGATGAGGTGGTAGATCCCGCCGGAAATCTTGACTTTGATGTTTTATACCATAGTTTTTTACACGGTGATTACCTCCGAAAAAAAGCCATAGAAGTAGAACTTATCTATTCTGGTCTATTTGTAGAAAGTCCTGAAAGCTTTATCATTAGATCCTTGGGGTTGTAGTCAGAAACTTCTTACTTATTTACGGCCTAAAAGAATACCCTTTATATTTTCCGTTTGGAGTTCTGAGAAAACTAGGGCTATACACAACCGCTTTAACAAAAAAAAGAGCCGTGGGGGTTTGGCGGTCTTGAGAAACAAGAATTTGATCAAATAAATGCCATCGGTCACGATAAGCCAAACTTCCTACGCCTTTTTTAAATAATGATTTCATGGGGTTCACTAAAGGAATAAACGTTTGGGAAGTATATGAAGATGAAAATAGTTTAGGGCAATCGCTTAGAATAGGTTCTTACCGATCGAGAGATGCTAAAACAATTACCTGGTTGATTAGCCCCCTTTTTACACCAAATGCTCAAGAAGAGCTTTATTTTTCCTTTCGAAGTTCAACTGCTTTTGCAGATAATAGTGAATTGGAATTTTTTTCATCTACTGATTTTGACGGAAATTATCTGAACATTAAAAAGGCTACGTGGAAAAAGGTAAATGCTGTAATTGCTTCAGAAGATCAAAGTGATATTTTATGGGTTGATAGTGGGGCTATCCCCTAGGGAATACTCCCATTTACTTTGCATTTCGCTACACAGGCAGTGGTAAAACTGCCCAAGACGGTACTTTTGAACTAGACGATTTTCGTATTTATAAACCTACTTTTGAATAAGTTTTTGCAGGAAGCCCTGAGATTTCATTTATTTTACCCGTAAAAATTTAAAATCCTGTTTTCCTGATCTCTTTTTATATTCTGATCTGTACTTTTGCGACATGTTTGATGATAAAAACCCTTCGAAAACCCCACTTTCAGATTTAGGTGAGTTTGCTTTAATAGATTTATTAACAAAAAACTTTACCCTTAAAAACAAGTCAAGCCGGTTAGGAATTGGAGACGATGCAGCACTCCTCGATCACGGAAAAAATACGGTTGTAGTGACCACAGATTTGTTAGTGGAAGGGGTTCATTTTGATTTGTCGTACATGCCCTTAAAGCACTTGGGATATAAAGCCGTAGTGGTCAATGTTTCTGATCTTTATGCAATGAATGCCCTCCCCGGTCAAATTACGGTCTCCTTTGCCGCATCAAATCGTTTTACTTTAGAAGCCCTCGAAGCATTATACGAAGGAATAGCCGCCGCTTGTTCTCTTTATGGGGTTGACTTGATTGGTGGCGATACAACCAGCAGTACTTCTGGCTTAACAATCTCAATCACAGCCCTAGGAAGTGCTAAAAAAGAAAAAATTGTAAAACGCAGTGGAGCCCAAGAAAATGATCTTGTAGTTGTCAGTGGTGACCTTGGAGGGGCCTATGCAGGATTGCAAATTTTGGAACGCGAAAAAGCGGTTTTTAACGTAAATCCAAATAACCAACCCGATCTCAGTCAATACACCTATTGCATTCAACGCCAGTTAAAGCCCGAAGCCCGAAAAGATGTTACCGAACTTTTAGAGTCGCTAGACATTCAACCTACCGCCATGATTGACGTGAGTGATGGACTCTCATCTGAACTACTTCATCTTGCTAAAGCATCAAAAGTAGGATTTCATGTCTATGAAGAAAAACTCCCTATTGACCCTGAGGTCAGTCTGGTTTGTGAAGAGTTTAAATTGAATTCAACAACTGTAGCTATGAATGGTGGAGAAGATTACGAACTGTTATTTACCCTATCCCAAAAAGACTATGAGAAAATTAAAAACCACCCCTACTTATCTGTTATTGGACATGTGACGGAAGAACGGGCAGGATGCCAATTAATCAATGGTCTTGGGGTTTCTATTCCGATTACTGCACAAGGTTGGCAATCCTTTACAAAAGGGGATTAACCTAGCCCTACATCCAGCGTCATCATCACAATAAATCCACCTATAAAGCCTAATGTGGCAATGTCGGTGTACTTGTCTTGTTGCGTTTCTGGAATAACTTCTTCTACTACTACAAAAATCATTGCCCCTGCGGCAAACGCTAAGGCATAAGGAAGAATAGGGGTGAAAAAAGTTACCGCCACAGCGCCAATTACAGCCGCTATAGGTTCAACAATGGCAGAAAGTTGACCGTACCAAAAGCACTTTAATCGACTTACTCCTTGGCGGCGCATGGGCATGGACACCGCAATGCCTTCAGGAAAATTTTGAATTCCAATTCCAATGGCTAAAGCTACAGCCCCTGCAATCGAGGCCTCAGGTATACCTGCAGCTACACCCCCAAAAAGCACACCTACGGCGAGTCCTTCCGGAATATTATGAAGTGTAATGGCCATTACCATTAAGGTCGTTCTACGCCAAGGTGTTTTTATTCCCTCTGATTCTTTAAAATTGATATGAACATGAGGTAAAATTTTATCTAATCCAAAAATAAAAAGGGCACCCAACCCAAACCCTATTATAGAAGGTATCACTTTAACAAATCCTGTTCCTGGGCTCATTTCAATCCCAGGGGCTAATAAACTCCAAAAACTAGCCGCTACCATTACCCCTCCTGTAAAACCAAGTAATCCATCTAATACTGCACGGTTCATTGTTTTTACAAAAAAAACCATCGATGCACCCAATGCCGTAATTCCCCAGGTGAATAAAGAAGCATAAAGAGCCCCCAAAACGGGATCTAAGGATTCGAAAAACTGGATTAGATTTTCCATGTTTAGTATTTGCTACAAAAATAAAGAGTTATTTAGGATTCACAATTCTTTATAAGGGTTTTAATTACTTTTACATAATTGCTATGAAAGCTAACGAGTTCGACTATATCATTTGCGGAGGGGGTGCTTCGGGATTACTCTTACTAAAAGAGCTATTGACCGACCCTTATTTTGAAAGCTGTCGGATTGCTTTAATTGAAAAGGAAGAAAAAAATACAAACGATCGCACTTGGTGTTTCTGGGAAAATCAAGCTTCTGATTTTGAAGATTTATTCGCCGCACAATGGACCAAGGCCCGCTTTGATTCTTCGGACCAATCTCTTGAATTTTCTTTGGCCCCTTATACCTATAAGATGTTGCGTGCCGAACCTTTTTACAAGGCACTATATGAGTCATTTACCCATTCAAAACAAGTAACCTTAATTAGGGCAGAAATCAAATCCTTAAAAACACATCCCGAACACACAGAGGTTGCCACAAATCAAGGGGCTTTTGTTTCTAAATGCGTTTTAAACAGTGTGTTTGATCCTAAAATACTGTTGAGTCAAACAAATTATCCTGTACTGCAACAGCATTTCGTGGGCTGGTTTGTAACTGCATCAACCCCCTGTTTTGATAAAGAATCCATTCAATTTATGGATTTTTCAATTCCCCAATACAATGAAACTCGTTTCATGTATGTGCTGCCCTTATCAGAAACCCATGCCTTGTTTGAGTATACTCTTTTTTCTGCAGAACGGTTGGCTAAAGAGGAATACGAACAAGGAATACAGTCTTATTTAGAAGGCTTAGGAATTACAACATTTCAGATAGAAGAAAAGGAATACGGCAGTATACCCATGACCTGTTTCCCTTTTGAAAATCAAAATGCACCTAGCCTTTTACATATAGGTACCGCAGGGGGATGGACCAAGGCCAGCACAGGATTCACCTTCAAAAACACAACACGACAAGTAAAAAATTTAATTGCTTTTTTAAAGACCAATAAACCCTTAAATCGCTTTACATCCCGCAATCGATTTTATTATTACGACTTGCTTTTTTTAGACGTACTTTCCAAATACAATGCTCAAGGGAGTGAGTTGTTTGAACGGATGTTTACTAAAAATTCACCTCAACAAATTTTTAGGTTTTTAGATGAACAAACCAACTTTTGGGAAGAATTGAAGATTTTATCTTCCTATTCGTTGATTCAAATTTCGTGGTTTTTAAAAGCCTTAATGAAGCGGCTTTTTTAAAATTTACGCTGCATTAAGTTGGTGCCAAAATCTTTAAAAAAGCGTTTCCCTGTTTCTTCCATTTTTAAAGTATCCAAAAGATGGAAGGCTTTTTGAGTATATTCTTCAACCAATTGTAAAGTAGATGATAAAGCTCCCGTTTGTGTAAAAATAGCTTTTACGGCTTTTATTTTTTCATCTTCTGAAACCTTTTCCTTTAAAGGTAAAAACCATTGCCGTAAGGCTTGCTGTTCTTCCGCAGTTCCTTTTTGCATGGCCAGATGAAATAGTATTGTTTTTTTATTTTCGATTATATCCCCTCCTACTTGCTTTCCAACAACTTTTGGATCGCCAAAGGCATCCAAATAATCATCTTGTATTTGAAATGCAAGACCTAAAAGCACCCCAAATTCATACAACCGTGTGGCTTGCTCAACTTCTGCATTCGCTATATGTGCCCCCATTTGCAGAGCAGCCCCAAGTAAAACAGCTGTTTTGAGCTTGATCATCTCAATGTAATTATCTAAGGTAACCTCCGTACGGGTTTCAAAATCCATATCGTGTTGTTGACCTTCGCAAACGGCGATTGCAGTAGTGCTAAAAAGGCGTGTTAAAATTCCATATAAGGGATCCGGATACTGTTCTAGTAATTGATAGGATTGAATAAGCATCGCATCACCCGATAGTATCGCTGTATTAACATTCCATTGATGATGCACCGTTGGTTTACCTCGTCGGAGTGGAGCTGCATCCATGATATCATCATGCATGAGGGTGAAATTATGAAAAACTTCAATGGCCAAAGCCGCGGGAAGGGCTTCCTCTGCTTTGGCGCCGTAGGCTTCTGCAGCTAGTAAAGTTAAAACGGGACGAAGTCTTTTTCCTCCTAAAGACAGTAAATACTGGATAGGGTCATAAAGTCCTTTGGGCTCTTTGAATATAGCATATCTTTCCAAATAGGAAGTGAAAAGCAATTGATAAGCCGAAAGCGATGTCATCTTTTTTAACAAAAGTAAGTTTTTGTAAGATGAACAAAAAAGAAACTTTGGAAACTTTATTTGGTTTTAAAGTTTCCTTTTCTATATTTGCAAAAAAATGCTATGCGCGAAGAGATTGTACGCGAATCTACTACGCTTTTCTTACACTATGGATTCAAAAGCGTAACGATGGATGAAATCGCTCAGCACATGAGGATTTCAAAAAAGACGATTTACATCCATTTCCCAAACAAAGAACAATTAGTTGAAGAAAGTGCAATTGCCCATTTTGAATATATAATTGGTCGTATTAAAACCATATCAAATCAAGCAAAAGACCCCATAATTGAATTGTACCAATTAAAAAAAGAAGCCACTCAACATTTGTCAAACGAAAAAAACTCGCCCCAGTATCAATTGCAAAAATTTTATCCTAAAATCTACGTTAAGCTCAAAAAAAGAGAGTTTAAAGAATTGGGCAAGTTCTTTTCCAACAGCATTCGAAAGGGGATTGAAACGGGGCTATTCCGAACCGATTTAGATATCGATTTTGTAACCCGAATCTTTTTTAATGGCATTCGAGGGATTTCAGATATTGAGCTGTTCCCTATTGAAAATTATAAAATTGATCAATTAATGATTGCGTTTTCTGAATACCACCTCCGTGCTATTTCAACAACCGCAGGTATCGAAAAACTAGAAAAATACAAACAAGAAGTAAACTTATGATGCGTCAAATCTCACACCTGTTAGGGCTTTTGTTGGCCCTTCAGCTTTCACAAGCACAGTCTTTACCCGAAACCGTTTCATTAGAAGAGGCGCTTGCCTTTGGCGTTGAAAACAACAGAAACATTGCCAATGCTAATCGAGAAGTGCAGCGTGCCTATAAGGAACGATGGAGTACAATTGCCATTGGACTACCCCAAATAAGCGCCAGTGCGAACTATCAAAATTTTATTGAATTGCCCACCTCATTAATTCCTGCTCAGTTTTTTGGAGGACAAGATGGTGAATTTGCCGAAGTTCAATTCGGAACACCACAAACGTTAATTGCTGGTGTTAGGGTGGATCAATTAATTTTTGACGGATCCTATTTGGTAGGTCTGGAAGCGAGTAAAGTGTATTTGGCTATCTCTGAAAACCTGTTAGAAAAAACGGTGTTAGAAATTCGAAAAAACATTGTTACCACCTATTCTTCGGTTTTATTGCTTAGAGCGAATATTGATTTTTTAGAACAAAACAGCGCCAGTTTAAAATCTACACTTTCAGAACTCAATCAGCTTTACCAAAATGGTTTTGAAGAAGAGGAAAGTGTTGAGCAGATTCGATTAACCCTTTCGGGAATTGAAACGCAGTTGCGTTATGCTAAAAACAGCGAGCGCATAACCCTTGATATGCTCAAATTGTTGATGGGATTTCCAACAGAATCACCCCTTTTTCTATCGGATTCTTTAGAGGAAATCGCCGCCGATGGGCTTTTTGAAAGTGAGCCAGCAGACTTTACTCAACTAAACAATAACATAGATATCAAAATTGCGGAAAACAATTTACAATCTGAAAAAATGCTTTATAAGTACGAGCGTTCCAAAAACATCCCCCGCCTGTCAGCCTTTATCAATGGAAATTATACGGGAAACAGCCAAACGTTTTCTTTTACCCAAGCTGATCAAAAGTGGTTTGGCGCATCCTTGTTTGGCGTAAATCTTCAAGTGCCTTTATTTAGTTCTTTTCAACGCAACGCACTTTCTCAAAAAGCGAAAATAGCAATGGAGCAAGCGCAATCCTCTCTAGAAGAGACTCAGGAACGTGTTTATGTAGAAGTTCAAGCCGCTTACAACGACTATCAGCTGGCTGTAGACACTTTCTTTACCCAAAAAGAAAATTTAGCACTTGCCGGACGTATAGAGGGAAAAAACCAAACTAAATTTTTTGAAGGTGTAGCGAGTTCATTTGAATTAAGAGAAGCTCAAATACAGCTATATAACGCCCAAAATAATTACATACAAGCTTTACAAAATGTAATTCAGAAAAAATTGGCCTTAGAAACATTAGTGAATACTCCAAATGAAATTAACAACAAAAAATAGATATCTCCCAAAGAGAATTGAAGTACAAAAAAAACCTTACACTATGAAAAATACATTTTTATTACTCGGTTTTATCACTCTAGCATTAGCTTGTGAGCAAGCCCCTAAAACAGCTTCCGTTGAATCTGTAAGTGAAATGAATATAGAGGCTTTACAAGCAAAAAAAGCGGTTTATACCGTCCAACTTAATTCGCTCACTCAAAGCCTGAATGAAATCAATGCCGCAATTGAAGCAAAATCAGGAAATGAAAAACGCGTTTTGGTTTCTGCCTTTACAGCAACTCCTCAGCGTTTTGACCATACCATTGAACTTCAAGCCAATATTAACACGCGTAAAAATGTAGAGCTCTACCCTGAATTAGGTGGGCGTTTAAAAGAAATCAGAGTACAAGAAGGTCAAAAGGTTAAAAAAGGAACCCTTTTGGCTCTATTTGATGACTCCGGAATGCAAGATCAAGTTGAACAATTAGAGTTACAAATGGAACTTGCCAAAACAGGTTTTGAGAGAACCCAACGCCTATGGGAACAAAAAATTGGCTCTGAAATGATGTTTTTAGAAGCCCAAACACGGTACAAAGCACTTGTAAAGCAAGTGTCGCAAATGAAAGATCAATTAGCAAAATCGAAAGTGTATGCTCCATTTGACGGTATAGTTGATGAAATTATTGCAAAGGTTGGCGCCACTCTAGCGCCTGGAATGAGTCCCATTTTACGAATTGTAAACCTTGACGAGATGTACTTAGAAGCTGATGCACCGGAAAGTTATTTAGCACAAATTACAATAGGCAGTAAAGCTACTGTCTTCATTCCCGTGCTCAACCTAGAACAAGCTACCGAAATTCGTCAAACAGGAAATTTTATCCAAGCCAGCAACCGTACCTTTCGGATTGAAGCCCCAATAGAAAATCCCGAAGGCATTATTAAACCCAACCTTAACGCTAAAATCAGCATCATTGATTACAGCAATGAAGCTGCCATTCTTATTCCACAACGGGTTATTAGAGAAAATGCAGAAGGCAGCCCGTATGTGTTTGTCTTAACACAGCCCGATCAAGAAAATGGCTATGTTGCCGAACAACGCTTTATAACGCTTGGGAAAACCAAAGAAGAATGGATGGAAATCGTAAAGGGTATTGCCCCAGGAGATATTGTTGTTGACGACGGTGCTTCTACTCTTTCTCCTAACCAGAAAGTGAAACGAATTCTCGAATAAGAACTTCCCCCTATGAAAACTCAAAATAGTAAAGAATTTTTACCCTCTTCGTGGGCCATTGAACATCGCACAGTGATTTATGTTATCATGGTGATCTTTTTTGTGCTTGGGCTTCGCTCTTACGTTACGATGCCTCGGGAAACCTTTCCCGAAATAAACGACACCAAAGTATTTGTAAGCACTGTATATCCGGGCAATACTGCCGAAGACATTGAACGGGCTATTACTGACCCCCTAGAAGAAGCCTTGAAAGCCGTGCCTAACTTGGTTGAAATTAAATCTACATCATCAGAAGATTTTTCAGTTATCGAGGTCGAATTCGATGAAAACATTTCTATTGACGACGCAAAACAAAAGGCCAAAGATTTAGTGGACGGTGTTACTTCAGGTCCCGATTGGCCTGTATTTAACAATGCTAAAGTTGAGCCTAATGTGTTCGAATTGGACTTCTCAGAACTCCGACCCATTTTAAATATTAATATGCATGGTGACTACCCCATAGAACAACTCAAAGCATACGCTGAGTTACTCAAAGCAAGGGTAGAACAACTCCCTGAAATTAAAGAAGTAAACATTAGAGGAATTCAGGTGTTTGAAGTGGAAGTTGCTGTAGATATCTATAAAATGACTGCAGCTCAAGTCTCTTTTAATGACATTATTAATGCCATTTCAAGAGAAAATACAACCATTTCTGGAGGTAATGTCGTACTCGGAGGGCAACGCAGAAACATTCGGCTGACGGGCGAAATTGAAGATCCTGAAGACTTAGCCAATTTTGTGGTAAAAACAGAAAAAGGTCCCGTTTACTTAGGGGATTTGGCCGATATAAGTTTTCAAGAAAAAGAAAAAACCTCATTTGCTCGATCCTTCGGAGAAAAAGCCGTGCTGCTTGATGTGGTAAAACGAGGAGGAAAGAATTTAGTTCAAGCTTCGCAAGAAATTAAAGAAATCGTATCTAATCTTCAAGAAATTGGACTGCCCGATGACCTCGATATTGAGGTGTCTAACGATCAATCCAACATGACCTTAAATCAGATTAGTGAATTGGTAAACAGTATTATTTTCGGGGTTATCCTTGTGGTTTCTGTTTTGATGTTTTTCTTAGGATTCCGAAATGCATTGTTTGTTGGATTTGCAATTCCCATGTCCATGTTTATGTCGTTTATGATCCTCTCCTTTTTGGGATATACCCTTAATACCATGGTGCTATTTGGATTGGTTATGGGGCTTGGAATGCTTGTAGATAATGGAATTGTTGTGGTTGAGAATGTATACCGCCTGATGGAAAAAGAAGGGCTTTCCCGTTGGGAAGCTGCCAAAACAGGAATAGGTGAAATTGCCTTTCCTATTATTATTTCCACAGCCACCACCATTGCGGCCTTTCTTCCTTTAGGGGCATGGCCGGGTTTGATGGGTGAGTTTATGATTTATTTTCCCATTACCTTGTCTGTAGTGCTCGGATCCTCTTTGGTTGTTGCTATTTTCTTTAATTCAATGCTAGTTTCTCAATTCATGGAAATAAGCGAACGTGAAATTAGCCTTAAATCGTTGTGGCGCTTAACTTTTGCTCTTGGAGGGTTAGGAATTCTATTGCTTTTGATGGGGGAAAGAACCCGTTTGTTAGGGAATATCTTACTGGTTATACCCACCCTGTTTTGGCTATACAAATACTTTATTAAAAAATGGGCCGTTAGTTTTCAAAATACCATTTTAGTCCGTTTGGAAAATGGATACCGAAAATTCTTAAGCTATGCCCTTGTAGGTGCAAAACCTTTCCTTTTCTTGGGCGGGACTTTTGTTTTGTTGTTTTTATCCTTTGCTTTAATGGGAATTTTTCCTCCAAAAGTGGAATTTTTTCCCAACAATGAACCTCAACAAATTTTTGTTTTTATTGAATATCCCGAAGGAACTGCCATCAATAAGACAAATGCTACCACTCGTGAGATAGAACGTGAAATCTTATCGGTAATGGAACACACAGAATTCACTCAAAACGGAGAAAGCCTTTTGGTAGAATCGATGGTGGCTCAAGTAGGTGAAGGAGCGGGAAACCCATTTATTGACAATGGAAATACTAATGAATTGCCGCACAAAGGGAAAATTACGCTCACCATGAGGGAATACAAATTCAGAAACAGCGTTTCCAGTGAATTACTTCGTGAGGAAATTCAACGCCAACTCAGTGGCAAATTTCCTGGCGTAGCTATTTCCGTTGAAAAAGATGCTAAAGGGCCGCCAGCAGGTTATCCTATTACCATTGAGATTAAAGGAGGAGGCTATTTGGATATGATTCAAACAGCGGAAGCAATGAAGGAGTTTCTAAACCGAACCAATGTGGCGGGTGTTGAAGAGCTTAAAATTGATGTCAATAAGAACAAACCGGGGACACAACTACAGGTTGACCGTCAAAAAGCAGGAGAATTAGGGGTGTCAGCCTCACAAGTTGGGCAACTTTTACGCACCTCTCTTTTTGGAGCAAAAGCAGGCATTTTTAAAAAGGAAGGTGACGATTATGACATAAATGTACGATTCAATAAAGAGCAGCGATACGATGCCAACGCTCTTTACAATCAAAATATTATTTTCAGAGATCAGGCAACGGGCCGAATTAAGCAAATCCCCATAGCCGCCTTAATAGAAAAAGAAAATACAACCAGCTTTAATGCAATAAAACACAAAGAATTAAACCGAGTGGTTACATTGTACTCTTCTGTATTGGCAGGCTATAATGCAAATGCCGTTGTGGATCAAGTAAAAACAACTCTTGCCAATTATGAGATGCCCGATGGAATGAGTTATTCTTTTACGGGTGAAATTGAAGAACAAGAAAAAAACATGGCCTTTTTATCTAATGCCCTTGCAGCAGCTTTAGGTTTAATATTACTCTTGTTGGTTTTCCAGTTCAATTCAATATCAAAACCGTTGATCATATTGCTTTCTATCTTCTTAAGCTTTACGGGAGTATTCTTAGGTCTTATTTTATTCCAAATGCCTTTCGTAATCTTAATGACCATGATGGGAATTATTGCCCTTGCGGGTATTGTTGTTAATAATGGCGTGGTACTTTTAGACTACACCCAACTGTTAATTGATCGTAAAAGCCATATGGAAAAAGTCCCTGAAGGTAAAATGCTGTCTATGGAACTTGCAAAAGAAGCTATTGTTGAAGGAGGAACAGCGCGTTTACGCCCGGTGATATTAACCGCAATCACAACTGTTCTAGGCCTTATTCCCTTGGCTATAGGTTTAAATATTGATTTTTTCACCCTCTTTTCAGAATACGATCCTAACATTTATGTAGGCGGTGACAACGTAATTTTCTGGGGACCACTTGCGTGGACAGTCATTTTTGGTTTGACCTTTGCCACCTTTTTAACCTTGGTAATTGTTCCCGCTACTTTTTCAATTGTGTATTCCCTAAAACTTTGGTTCAAACGACTTTCATAAAGTATCCTTAATCCTGTGGTTCACGCTACAGGATTTTTTACTTTTGCATTAAGAATAAAACCGATGTACAGAACACACCACTGCGGAGCCCTGACCGAAAAAAACCACAATACTACCGTAACCCTTTCGGGTTGGGTTCAACGCTTACGAGACAAAGGCTTTATCATCTGGGTGGATCTTCGCGATCGGTATGGAATTACCCAACTTGTATTTGACGAAGAACGAACTCCTCAACAGGTATTTAAAACTGCCCAAAAATTAGGCCGTGAATTTGTAATTCAAGTGGTTGGTACCGTTATAGAACGCGAATCCAAAAACCCAAACATGACAACGGGTGCAATTGAAGTTTTAGTTCAAGAACTCACCGTGCTCAATGAGGCCAAAACTCCCCCCTTCACCATCGAAGATAAAACCGATGGAGGGGAAGAATTGAGAATGCAATACCGGTATTTGGATATTCGAAGAAATCCAGTAAAAGAGAAGTTAATATTCCGCGCTAAAGTAGCCATGGAGGTGCGAAATTATTTGTCAAACCAAGGGTTTATTGAAGTAGAAACCCCTTATCTCATAAAATCTACCCCAGAAGGGGCCCGTGATTTTGTTGTGCCTTCACGTATGAATGAAGGTCAATTTTATGCCTTACCCCAATCGCCGCAAACTTTTAAACAACTCCTAATGGTAGGGGGCTTGGATAAGTATTTTCAAATCGTAAAATGTTTCCGAGACGAAGACCTAAGGGCTGACCGACAACCCGAATTCACCCAAATAGATTGTGAAATGACCTTTGTTGATCAAGAAGCTGTTTTACATCAATTTGAAGGTCTTACGCGGCATCTACTTAAAGAAATTAAAGGGGTTGACATTGATTCCTTTCCACGAATGAGTTATGACGAAGCCATGCGTAAGTATGGAAATGATAAGCCTGATATTCGATTTGGGATGACATTTTGTGAACTCAATGCATTGGCTCAAGGGAAAGGATTTAGTGTGTTTGATAGTCAAGAGTTAGTTGTCGGGATTGCCGTGCCCGGAGCCTCTGAAATGAGCCGAAAAGAAATAGATGCACTCATTGAATGGGTAAAGCGTCCTCAAATTGGAGCCAAAGGATTGGTTTACGTAAAATATAATACTGACGGTTCGTTTAAGTCCTCTGTAGATAAGTTTTTCTCTCAAGATGACTTCGCATTATGGGCACAGGCTTTTGGGGCATCAAAAGGGGATTTATTCTTAATCCTATCGGGTGACTCGCAAACCACAAGAACACAATTAAGTGCGTTGCGAATGGAAATGGCTGAACGTTTTGGCCTTCGGAAGCCCAATGAATTCGCTCCGCTATGGGTAACTGATTTCCCCCTGTTAGAATGGGATGAAGAAAGCCAACGCTATCATGCCATGCACCATCCCTTTACATCGCCTAAACCCGATCAGCTTGACTTACTAAAAACCAACCCCGGAGCGGTATTGGCTAATGCCTATGATTTGGTACTCAATGGAAATGAAATTGGCGGGGGATCCATACGTATCCACAATCAACAACTTCAATCTGAAATGTTTGATCTTTTGGGCTTTTCTAAAGAAGAAGCCCAAGCTCAATTTGGGTTTTTGATGAAAGCTTTTCAATACGGTGCTCCTCCCCACGGCGGTATTGCTTTTGGTTTAGATCGCCTTGTTGCTATTTTAGGAGGTGAAGAAACCATCCGGGACTTCATTGCCTTCCCTAAAAATAATGCAGGTCGAGATGTCATGATTGATGCTCCTGCTCCACTAGAAAAAGCCCAATTGGATGAGCTATACCTTCAATCCACTGCAAAAAAAGAATGAAAAGCTTTCTCCGAATCTTTTTTGTTTTGCTCTTGGGAGCACTATGCTATGGACTTTATTATAAAGGAAACATAAACGCTGAAGTCGGTGATAAAATTATTGGCTTCACCGTTTTGACAAGTGCTTTTTTGTTTTTACCCCTCTTTTTATACCACCGCTGGAAAGGAAAAAGACTTGAGGATTACACCTTAACCGAGGAGAATTTAAAGAAAATGAGAGCGGGAAATTCCAAAATCAAAAAACAATCTTAGTAAAGCAAGGCATTCATTTCACTTGTAAAATTGAAGTAAAATAAAGGGGGTTTTCTTTATTTTGTTTAACCTAGTGAAAGAAAAGGGGTAAAAGTAATTGAAAATCAGATTATAAACGTACCTTGCGGCTTATTTTTAATTCATATTATGACAGGTACCGTCAAGTTTTTTAATCAAGCCAAAGGATTTGGTTTCATTACAGATGATGACTCCGGAGAGGATGTCTTCGTTCACATTTCAGCCTTAAATGGTCTGACCCTTACCGAAGGGGCAAAAGTAAATTATGTAGAAGTAGAAGGTAAAAGAGGCAAGCAAGCTTCTGATATAAACCTTTTGTAGATATATTTTGTACTCAGTATCAAGCACTTCTTAATTGGAGTGCTTTTTTTCATTTACGCTTTGTGGTAAAAAAAATATCCAATAGTGCCTTGGCCTCATTGGCCATAAGACCGCTTTGGATTTTGGTTTTCGGATGGAGGGAAACTCCCGCCTGAAGAAACCCTCTTTTTGAATCGGAAGCCGCAAAGACCACTCGATCCAGTTGACTCCAGGACAATGCTCCTGCGCACATAACACAGGGTTCAAGTGTAACGTACAAAGTACAACCAATCAAGTATTTGCCATTTAAAAAATCGGCTGCAGCTGTTATGGCCTGCATTTCTGCATGTGCGGTAACATCACGCAAGCGCTCCGTTAAATTATGGGCACGTGCAATTATTCGTCCGCCCACCACCACTACAGCTCCCACAGGCACTTCATCAGCTTCTAATCCTTTTTTTGCTTCATTCAAAGCCTGTTGCATGTAATGTTGATCGTCTAAATCCATAGGTAAAAATACAAATCTACTCTAATTTTTCACGTCTCGTTTTGCGTACCTTTACGCCATGTCAAAGGACAAATCGTACATTCCAGAATATCCTGAAGAATTGCGTCAGTATGCTCCTGAAGAGTTAACTGAAATTGCAAAAGCCTTACGTACAACCATAATTGAAACTTTGTCACAAGGCGAAGGGCATTTAGGATCCAGCCTGGGTACGGTTGAATTGACACTCGCTCTCCATTATGTTTTTTCTACACCCGACGATATATTAATTTGGGATGTGGGTCACCAAGCCTACAGTCATAAATTACTTACCGGACGAAAAAATACTTTTGGCTCCCTACGGCAATATAAAGGTATTAGCGGTTTTCCCAGCCGAGCTGAAAACAGGTTTGACGCTTTTGGAACGGGACATGCAGGCACCTCCATCTCTGCTGCCTTGGGTATGGCATTGAGTCGACAGGCTCAGAATTCGAATCAGCATCATATTGCTGTTGTTGGTGATGCATCCATTGTGAATGGAATGGCTTTTGAAGCCCTTAATCACCTGGGAACCACCACGGCAAATGTATTGGTGATACTCAATGACAACACCATGGGTATTGACCCCAGTGTAGGAGCCTTAAAATCTTATTTTGAAAGCGTAAAGAAAGATGCCCCTTCTACTCCTAATTTTTTTAAATCCCTGAATTTAGAATATACAGGACCTGTAGATGGTCATGATATTCCTAAATTACTTTCCGCTTTATCTGAACAAAAAGAAAAGAAGGGTCCTCGTGTATTGCATATTGTTACCAAAAAAGGGAAAGGGTTGCCCACGGCAGAAGACCAACAAATAACCTATCACGCCCCCGGTAAATTTGATCCCCTTACAGGGAAACAGAGTCCTCCTGGACAACAACCAAAAATCAAATACCAGGAAGTGTTTGGAAAAACACTGTTAGAGTTGGTTAAAAGAAATTCCAAAATAATGGTCATAACTCCCGCTATGCCCACCGGAAGTGGCTTAGTAGAGTGTATTGAACAATTCCCAGAACGTTGTTTTGATGTTGGAATTGCTGAACAACATGCCGTAACCCTTGCCGCAGGCATGGCAGCGGCTGATCGGCTGCCTTTCTGTGTTATTTATTCAACCTTTTTACAACGGGCTTATGATCAAATTATTCATGATGTTGCTTTGCAAAACCTAGCGGTTGTATTTTGTATTGATCGAGCGGGATTAGTAGGCCATGATGGTCCCACCCACCATGGCGTTTTTGATATTTCCTATTTGCGTGGGATCCCAAACTTGCACCTTATCGCTCCTCGAAATGCCAAAGAATTACAAAATATTCTGTTTACCATTCAAAAAGGAATTATTGGCCCGGTTGCCGTTCGTTTTCCCCGCGGGTATTCTGAATTAGAACATGTTGACACAACATTTGAATTACTTTCTTGGGGCACGGGATTACAATTAAAAGAAGGGTCAACCCTCGCCCTAATCAGTGTGGGAAATTTAGCTAAGAATGTATCCCTCGCGCTCGAAAAAAGGCTTGATGCTGAGGAAATAGCCCATTATGATCTTCGCTTTATCAAACCTTTAGATACCGCCTTGTTGCATTCCATTTTTAATTCCTACAAAGGAGTGATGTGTGTTGAAGAAGGGGCCATTAAAGGTGGGGCGGGAAGCGCAATATTAGAGTTTGCCGCTGAAAACGGGTATACTCTTCCCGTTGAGTTGATAGGTGTTCCGGATCAATTTGTCCCACACGGAAATTATGCCACTTTAACCGCTGAACTGGGCTTGGACCCCGAAGGAATATCAAAAAGAATTGATCGTTTTCGAAATAAAATCATAGGATAAGGGGATGTCCCAATACGTTTTTTATCTTTAGCCAATGAGTGCACAAAAACGGCTTTTTTTACTGGATGCCTATGCTTTAATCTTTAGGGGCTACTATGCCTTTATTAAAAACCCACGAATCAATTCAAAAGGAATGGATACCTCAGCCATTATGGGGTTTACCAATTCTCTGTTGGATGTCATCAAAAGAGAGCAGCCAGATCATTTAGCTGTATGTTTTGATAAAGGGGGATCTGTAAGCCGAACAGAAATGTTTACAGATTATAAGGCCAACCGTGACGAAACCCCTGAAGCTATTCGGATTGCAGTTCCTTACATCCAACAGTTACTCAATGCCATGCATATCCCTGTGGTAGAAAAAGAAGGATTTGAGGCAGACGACATCATTGGCACGCTAGCTAAACAAGCCGAAAAAGAAGGGTATCAGGTGTTTATGGTTACGCCCGATAAAGATTTTGCTCAACTGGTCTCAGAGAATATCTTTATGTATCGCCCCGCCCGTATGGGAAACGGTATTGAAATATGGGGAATTCCCGAAGTCCAAGAAAAATTTGAAGTAGAGCGTCCCGAACAAATCATTGATTTTTTGGGGATGATGGGAGATGCTGTAGATAATATTCCGGGATTGCCTGGGGTGGGTGAAAAAACGGCAAAGAAATTTATAAAAAGTTACGGCTCTATGGAAGGGCTGTTTGAACACCTTGATGAAATCAGTGGAAAGCTAAAGGAAAAAATTGAGGAAAATCAATCGCTAGGATTATTGTCCAAAAAATTAGCTACCATTCTATTGGATGTTCCCGTTACTTTTCAGGCTGCCGATTACGAATTAAGTCAACCCGACGCTCCTGCAGTTGCTGCGCTTTTTGAAGAGCTGGAGTTCCGAAGAATGGCAGAAAATTTCAATAAAATTTTTACGGTCGATTCTGAAGACAAACGCCCTGTAGCTTCCTCATCAGCCCCAGAAAAAAAACAAGAAATTCAAGGGCAACAATTTGATCTTTTTGCAGCTCCAGGAAGTGGGACAACAGGAACCACTCCAACTACAGAGCGAAATGATTTAAAATCAACCCCGCATTTTTACCAAACGGTTTCCACCCCTTTTGCAGCGCAACTTTTAGTAAAGGATTTACTACTTCAAAAAAAGGTCTGTTTTGATACAGAAACTACCTCCTTAGATGCACTTCAGGCCGAATTGGTTGGAATTGCTTTTTCATGGGAAAAAGGAAAAGGATATTACCTTGTCCTGCCTGAAGATTACCAACAAGCCCTTGCTGTGCTTCAACCGTTTATTGCCTTTTTTGAACATCCTGAGATCGAGAAAGTGGGGCATAATTTAAAATATGATCTCAAGGTTTTACGCAATTATACTATTGAGGTAAAAGGTCCTCTTTTTGACACTATGATTGCCCATTATCTTGTAAATCCCGACATGCGTCATAATATGGATATATTGGCTGAAACCTATTTGAATTACAGCCCACAATCCATAACTGAATTGATTGGAAAAAAAGGCAAAGACCAACGCACTATGCGAGAGGTTGCTGAATCGGATCAAACAGAATATGCAGTAGAAGATGCCGATATTACTTTCCAGCTCAGTTCCTATTTTCAAAAAGAAATGGAAAGTGCCGATACTCTTTCTTTATATCAACAAGTTGAATTGCCATTAGTGTCGGTTTTAACCGCTATGGAATGTGAAGGTATACGGCTGGATGTCTCTTTTCTTAAAAGCCTGTCCAAAACCTTAACAGAAGATATAAATCAATTAGAAAAATCCATTTTTACTGCTGCGGAAGAAACTTTTAATTTGGCTTCTCCTAAGCAACTGGGGCTGATACTTTTTGAAAAACTAAAACTCATAGAAAAGCCCAAAAAAACAAAAACAGGACAGTATTCAACTGCAGAAGATGTGCTTTCCTATTTAGCAAAAGACCATCCTATCGTTTCCGACATTTTAGATTGGCGCTCTCTTCAAAAACTACAAAGCACCTATGTCGATGCCCTGCCTAAAGAAATCAATCCCAAAACGGGTCGCGTTCACACTATTTACAACCAAGCTGTGGCAGCAACTGGACGCTTGAGCAGTAATAACCCAAATTTACAAAACATCCCCATTCGTACGGTTAGAGGTCAGCAAGTGCGCAAAGCATTTATCCCACGTGATGAAAATCACCTTTTGATGGCGGCCGATTACTCTCAAATTGAACTCCGAATTATAGCTGCGTTAAGCCAAGATGAAGGTATGGTCACCGCCTTTCAAAACAACGAAGACATTCATAAAGCAACTGCCGCCAAAGTATTTAATGTTCCGTTAGAAGAAGTTACCCGCGAACAAAGGAGCAATGCAAAAACGGTCAATTTTGGAATTGTTTATGGGGTTTCTGCATTTGGTTTAAGTCAACAAACGGATTTGAATCGCACAGAGGCAAAGGCTTTAATTGAAACCTATTATGCTACGTATCCAAAATTACGTGCATACATACAAGATCAAATTGATTTTGCCCGAGATCATGGCTATGTTTCAACTGTTTTGGGACGCCGCAGGTATTTAAAAGACATTAATTCACAAAATGCGGTGGTTCGCGGAGCTGCCGAACGAAACGCGGTAAATGCTCCCATTCAAGGAAGTGCAGCGGATATTATCAAACTGGCAATGATTGCCATTCAAGAAAAATTAACGGGTGAGCAGTGGCGCTCTAAAATGCTTCTACAAGTTCACGATGAATTGGTTTTTGATGCCCATAAGGAAGAACTAGATGCCTTAAAAATTATGGTGAAAAGCGAAATGGAAAATGCCTTTTCCCTTGCCGTTCCCTTAGTTGTAGATATCGGTGTGGGAAAAAACTGGTTAGAAGCCCATTAACCTCACAATAAAGGCAAATTCCACTGATAAAAAATTAGAAGAAAATATTTTTTCAAAGTCATTTATAATTGTACATTTGCAGCCCGTTGATGCAAATTTTTCAACGGCTAAAACTAGTTATTGTGAATACATTGAGTTATAAAACCATTTCGGCTAACGCCAAAACAGTAAATAAAGAATGGGTTGTGGTAGATGTGAAAGACCTTCCGCTAGGAAGAGTTGCTGCCGTTATTGCCAATATGTTGCGTGGCAAATACAAGCCCAATTACACTCCTCATGTTGACTGTGGAGACAATGTTGTTGTTATTAATGCAGCTCACGTTACCCTAAGCGGAAACAAATGGGATCAAAAACAATACATTCGACATACGGGTTATCCCGGAGGTCAACGTACACTCAATGCAACACAATTACACCAAAAACACGATACAAAATTGGTTGAGAATGCTGTGCGTGGTATGTTGCCTAAAAATAAATTAGGCGCAGATTTATTTAGAAATCTTCGCGTTTTTAGTGGCGCGGAACATACTCATGATGCACAAAATCCAAAAAACCTTCACATTAAAGATTATTTATAATGGATACTCTACACACCATTGGTCGTCGTAAAACTTCTGTAGCTCGTATTTTTATTAGCGAAGGTAAAGGAGCGATTACCGTTAACAAAAGAGATTACAAAGACTATTTTCCTACTGAAACACTTCAGTACAAAATTCAACAACCCTTTTTATTAACTCAAACTGAAGGTACTTACGACCTTAACGTTACCGTTAAAGGAGGGGGAAGCACAGGTCAAGCAGAAGCTGTTAGATTGGCTATTTCGCGGGCATTATCGAAAATTAACGAAGAATTTCGTGCGGATTTAAAGCCAGAAGGTCTTCTAACTCGTGATCCTCGAATGGTAGAGCGTAAAAAGTTTGGTCAGAAAAAGGCCCGTAAAAAATTCCAATTCTCAAAACGATAATTGGTCTCCGGCTTTGTTTCACCAAAGCCATGTTCATTAATTTATTAACCCAGTTGCTTAAACCGCTACGGCGGACGTTAGTTTAGCATCTAAACATACCCAAAGGTGTGTTGCTATTCAAAAGAAGGAACGTAAACTAAAACACTATGGCAAAACCAGCAGTAAATGACCTGCTAGACGCAGGCGTCCACTTTGGACACTTAACGCGAAAATGGAACCCAAATATGGCGCCCTATATTTATATGGAGCGCAACGGGATTCACATTATCAATCTTTACAAAACCGCAGCAAAAATTGAAGAAACTTCGGCTGCGCTTAAAAAAATCGCCTCTTCAGGGCGTAAAATCCTATTTGTAGCTACCAAAAAGCAGGCAAAAGACATTGTTGCCGAAAAAGCCAACAACGTAAACATGCCCTACATCACTGAGCGTTGGCCCGGTGGAATGCTCACAAATTTTGTGACTATTCGCAAAGCGGTGAAAAAAATGGGGGCTATTGACCGAATGAAAAAAGACGGTACTTTTGAAACCTTATCTAAAAAAGAACGTTTACAAGTAGACCGTTTGCGTGCTAAATTGGAAAAAAACTTAGGTTCAATAGTAGAAATGACACGACTTCCTGGAGCCTTATTTATTGTAGATACTACCCGTGAACACATTGCCGTTAAAGAGGCACAGAAATTAAATATTCCGATTTTTGCAATGGTGGATACAAATTCTGATCCACGTGAGGTTGATTTTGTAATCCCCTCAAATGACGATGCTTCTAAATCGATTGACAAGATTTTATCGCTAGTCACTGAAGCGATTGCTGATGGATTGAAAGAACGTAAAAGCGAGAAAGAAGGAACTTCTGAGCAAGATGCTGAAAATATGGAAGCTGCGGCTAAAGAAGATGCGGCTAAAGACCAAATCGAAGCGGTAGCTGAAGATTCAACTGGAAAAGATGACGCTGCAGAAGAAGCCACTGAAGAAAACAAAGCCTAACCCTATAAACTGAATATTGTGAATATTACTGCATCTGAAGTAAACAAACTCCGCCAGACCACAGGGGCGGGAATGATGGATTGTAAAAAAGCCTTGGTAGAAGCTGAAGGTGATTTTGAAAAAGCTATTGAAATACTCCGCAAAAAAGGGCAAAAAGTAGCTGCTAATCGAGCAGATCGCGATTCTTCCGAAGGCGCGGTTCTGGCTAAGGTAAACGAAACACAAACTGCTGGGGTCGTAGTTTCTTTAAACTGCGAAACGGATTTTGTTGCTAAAAATGATACTTATTTGGCCTTGGCTGAAGCGTTGTCTGATTTAGCCCTTTCTCATGCTACCTTAGAAAGTTTTTTAGGCGCCGATTTTCAAGGAATGACTGTAGCTGAAAAATTAACGGAACAAACAGGAGTGATTGGAGAAAAAATCGAAATTGGAGGTTTTGAAACGCTACAAGCTCCTTTTGTGGGAAGTTATATCCATGCTGGAAATAAAATTGCCACTTTAGTAGGGCTTTCTCAAGCGGTTGATAATGCTGCTGAAGTTGCAAAAAACGTAGCAATGCAAGCTGCAGCAATGAATCCTATTGCCCTTAATGAAGAAGGGGTAGATCAATCCATCGTTGAAAAAGAGATTGAGATTGCCAAAGATCAATTACGTCAAGAAGGGAAACCTGAAGCCATGTTAGATAACATTGCCAAAGGAAAATTAAACCGTTTCTTTAAAGACAATACTTTGGTGAATCAAGACTACATCAAAGACAGTAAATTGTCTGTAGCTCAATACGTGAAAAATGAGGCTGGTGTTGAAGTTACCGGTTTTAAACGTGTTGCTCTAGTCTAAGAAATGGATTCCCATACCCATAAAGCGCCCTCTGGGCGCTTTTTTTATACCTTTAAATTATGGAACCCAAACGATGTCATTGGTGTTTAGGCGATTCCCTCTATCAACGTTATCATGATGAAGAATGGGGAGTGCCTCTTTTTAACGATGCTAAGCTGTTTGAATTTTTACTACTTGAAACCTTTCAAGCGGGTTTAAGTTGGATTACCATTTTAAAAAAAAGAGAAGCCTTTAGAACCGCATTTGATCATTTTGATTCTGAAAAAATTGCTTTGTACAACACTTCAAAAATTGAAGAACTCATGACCAACAGCGCAATTGTTCGAAATCGTTTAAAGATAGAAGCTGCTGTAAAAAATGCACAGGCTTTTATTGCTCTTAAAGAACAAAATGTGTCTTTTTCTGATTACTTGTGGAGCTTTGTTGGGGGCACTCCCCTAGTCCATCATTTTTCACATCACAAAGAAATCCCTGCCTATATTCCTTTGGCCGTTACGCTAAGTAAAGAACTCAAACGCAAAGGGTTTTCCTTTATTGGCCCAACGGTTATGTATGCCCATATGCAGGCCACTGGTATGGTCAATGACCATCTGGTCGATTGCTTTCGGTATAAAGAAGTTTAATTAAAAAGGTAAATCGTCTTCAATATCTTGAGCCTCATCGTCGGCAGGTTCAAAGGCAGAAGCAGGGGGCATGGGGGGCATTTCCGATGTTGCAGCGCCTTCTAGAGGTTCTATTCGCCACCCTTGGATGGAATTGAAATATTTGGTTTCTCCTTGCGGATTAACCCACTCTCGTCCGCGTAAATTAATGCTAATTTTTACGTTTTGACCGGTTTGAAAATTATTCAATAAGTCACACTTGTCTTGCACAAATTCAACTAAAAGATGCTGTGGATATTGTTCTTCCGTAGTAAGAACCACCTCACGTTTACGAAATCCATTAGACCCATAGGTTTTTGTTTCGTCTATCCACTTGATTTTACCGTTAATTTCCATAGTCTGTAATTCGATTTCACAAAAATAGAAAAACTTTTACGGCTCCCTTGTACTTCCCCCTATTTTCTTAAAATGACTTACATTAGAAGGGGAAAAAGGATTATGAACCGATTTAGACGCTTTTCGGTACAGCTTAAAAACAGTTGGCTTTTATTTGCCTTTGCTATTGTTGTGCTTATACTTTGGAATACCCACATTCTATTTGAAAAGCTTAGCCTAGAGGAGCGTTCTAAAATGGAACTCTGGGCAAAAGCACAAAAGGAATATATCCAAGGAAATGAGGTTAATAATATCACTTTTGAGGTACTCCAACGAACAGGAGTAAACCCAATGATTCAGGTAGATGATAGCGATCATATTCTTGAACTACGAAACATAAAATGGGATGCCAATGAGAAAGATTCTACTCGCTTGTATCAGCTTCTAGAGGGGTTAAAAAAAGAAAATGAACCCATTTTAATTCAATACCGTAATCCTGATGGTGCACTCCTGATCAACCAGAAGTTGTATTATGGAAATTCTGAAACATTAAAAAAATTACAGTATTATCCGCTGGCCCTTTTGTTAATCATTTTTCTGTTTGGAGCCGTTTTATTTTTTGGGTTTCGAAGTTCAAAAATTGCAGAACAAAATCGACTTTGGGCGGCCATGGCAAAAGAAACTGCTCACCAAATAGGAACACCACTTACCTCAATTATTGGGTGGAGTACTTTACTTAAGGAAAGTGGTAAATACGCTACCCCTGCCGTAGAAATAGAAAAAGACATAGAGCGTCTGTCTTTAATTACCGAACGGTTTTCGAAAGTTGGTTCCCCACCAGAACTGAAGGCTCAAGATGTAATTGTAACCGTGAATCAAACCCTGGAGTACCTAAAAAACAGGAGTTCCAAACAGATTACCTTTCACTGTGATTTACCTGATACTAAAGTCATTGCTCCCATTAACAGCACCTTACTTAGTTGGACTTTAGAAAATTTAATTAAAAATGCAATTGATGCTATGAAGGGAAAAGGAGAGCTTACACTAACCGTTAAAGAGCAGAATTCTCAAGTTTTTATTTGGATTAAAGACACCGGAAAAGGCATGAAAAAAGAAGTTGCCTCACAACTTTTTAACCCGGGTTTTACCACAAAAAAAAGAGGTTGGGGTTTGGGTCTTTCGTTGGCAAAACGAATTATAGTCGATTTTCATAAAGGAAAAATAAGCGTTTTAAAAAGCAGTCCAAACCAGGGAACAACTTTTGAAATTATACTCAACTTGTAGCCCTTGAATTCTCTCTACAAATGTTGTGCTATCAAATCGGCTGTAGCTTGCATCTCTTCAGCGGAAAATGAGGTCTTTTTTTGAAAAGTCATGTCTTCCATGCGCTGAATCGGAATAAGATGTACATGGGCATGGGGCACCTCCAACCCTACTACTGACATTCCAATCCGTTCACAAGGAATTGCTTTGTAAAGGGCTTTAGCCACCTTTCGAGAAAAGTCCATTAAGGAATGATAGTCTTTCTCTGAAAGGTCAAAAAGTTGATCTACAGGGGTTTTGGGTACGCAAAGAACATGTCCTTTTGTATTGGGATGAATATCCAAAAAAGCATAGCAATGTGCGTTTTCTGCTACTTTATATGAAGGAATTTCACCTGAGATAATTTTGGTGAATAAAGTCTCCATTTCTTAGGATCTAGAAATTGAAATAACCTCTAATTCAATATGGCCATTGGGAACTTGAATCACCGCAGCATCTCCAACTTTTTTACCTAAAAGCCCTTTCCCAATGGGGGAATCTACAGAAATTTTTCCTTGCTTTAAATCGGCTTCGCTTTGAGCCACAAGGGTATATTTCATAATTGCCCCGTTGGCTTTATTTTTTAACTCTACCGTAGAAAGGACTAAAACTTTAGAATTATCTAACCCCGTTTCATCAATAATTCGGGCGTTTGCCACTAAATTCTCCATTTTGGCTATTTGCATTTCCAGCATGCCTTGGGCTTCTTTTGCAGCATCGTATTCAGCATTTTCACTCAAATCACCTTTGTCACGAGCTTCAGCAATTGCTTGTGAAGCCTTAGGACGCTCTACATCTTTGAGATAATTTAACTCATCGCGTAGTTTTTTTAAGCCTTCTTCAGTGTAGTAAGATACTTTACTCATGATTTCTACGTTTTATATAAACAAAAAATCCTCCTAATAGGTGGATTTAATGCAAAGATACACAATTGCGAGAAGTAAAACTTTTTTTTAAGCCTTTGCCCACACTGTTGGGAGTTCTTTTTTTTACCCTTATTAGCTGTGGTAAAAAGCCTCTAGAACGCAATCCGTTTCTGCCTGAAGTTCGTTTTCAACGGGAAATCGATTTGTCTTTACCCTTGTACAATGGATTGACTTTTGTGGGAGGGAGTGTTCTTTTAAACGAAATCGGAATCAATGGCGTGATTCTATTTAATTTAAATGGTTCCACTTTTTTGGCTTGGGAAGCCACTTGTCCTAATCATGCGCCCAAAAGTTGTTCAAAATTAACCCTTACAGGCGTATTGAGTGAATGCAGTTGTGAAGAGTTTCAATATAGTCTTGCTACAGGCATTTTATTAAATCCAAGCGAAACCCTTTCTCCCCCACAGGGTCTGTTGTATTATCAAGTTCAAGAATATAATGGTATCTTAAGGGTTAGTAATTAAATATATTATCCCTTCTAATGATACTTGCTAAACGATTCCTTTTAATATTCTTTTTTTTAAGCGCTTTCGTAGGATCTGCCCAACTTTTAGAAATGGACTTTTCCGAAAAAAGACGACAAGAAAGTGCTTTTCGATTACATGTACTTCGGTATGGCATTGTAGGAATAAGTAGTTTAAAACATTTTGATCTGTCTGCAGAATTGGTAAAAGTTCGCTTTGAACGGGGAGGAGGAACACAATTTTCATTTACACTCTACAGCACTCGAACCTTGTGGAAAGGGAATAAAAAAGAACCTTTAAACACCTTTGACTTTCTTATGAATCCGATAGGAGGAACCGTTAATGGCACTTTATTTATGGGCATTCCTTTAGATCGTCAATACAAAAACTCCAAAATTGCGTTTGCCCTGGGTAAAAAATGGATTCAAGGGCAGCCACTCCCCCAATTTAAAAACTCAAGTTTCATTGCCAATTTTAGCCGCCTAGGATGGGGGTATCAAAAATTACTAGCTGAAGACCCTTTAACCAATTCCAGCTTGTCCTTTTGGAGTTTTCCTCACCTTTTACTTCAACAAGCTTCAGCCAATAGTCGGAATTCTTTTTTTGATTCTCAAATAGACCCTTGGGCATACGGATACGGAGCAGAAATTGGACTTGAATACAATACCCAACTCAAAGTTATCCTCCATGGGCAACAACTCTTACCCTCATTTGCACAAGGTGATTATAATCGGTTTACAGCACGCCTAACTTTGGCCTACCGTTTTTAAAGTTCAATTTGAATCCCCGCTAAAATATGGGTCCCTGCCTGAGGATAATAACCTGCACCCTCAATGGTAGTGATTTGCCCCGGAGTTGACCAATCGTCGTCATAGGTAAAAAAGTATCCGTTTGACTCATACAAGTGATTAAAAATATTATTTACAAGTAGCGATCCTTGAACGGTTCGAATCCCCTTTTTGGGAAACCACCGATACACTATATTGAGATCTGAAGTAAAATAGGCTTTGAGTTTTGAAGATATCGCGTCAATATTCCCCATGTATTGTTCTCCTACATACTTAGACAATAACGCTATTTGAAAGGGTGTAGTGGGACTAAAAACAACTGCATTTCCTGCAATAACTGAAGGAGAAAAGGCTAATATAGTATTGCCCAAAGCGGTGAGAATGCCGTTGCGCTTAAAATAAAAATCAAGATTTTGGTTCCGGCTTAATGCTATATTGGGTTGCCACATCCAATGGTTACCCAACTGCAGTTTACCCTCCAATTCTAATCCAACTCGACGACTTTTACCTACATTTTGTCGTATCGGAGATCCTACAGCATCAAGAGCCCCAGTAAGGACTAATTGGTCTTGATATTCCATCCAATAGACGTTTGCTTTCCCTTGAAATTTATTTTTCTTTATTCGCCATCCCAATTCAAAATCATTTAGCTTTTCCGGTTTGGGCGTTCCGTTTTCATAATCGGTCCGATTGGGCTCACGTTGGGCTTTTGCGAAGGAAAAATAGACTTTGCTTGAGGCTGAAGGGGCAAAGGTTATACCTGCCTTTGGATTTAAAAAGAAAAAATCATCCTGAACATATATTGAACTCGGCCCAGCCACTTCTCCCGATACGGAATAGTGTATTCCGCGTACTTGAACATCAACAAAACCGGTCAAATGTTGTCCGATGGATTGGAAAACTTTCACGAAAAGGCTTTCCTCATTTTTCACTCCTTGATTTTCATAAAATCGTTGGTTTGGTTGTGCTGTACCCAGAAATTGTCCCCAAACAATTTGACCAAAATGATCCCCATCATAGTGGCTGAGTAATCCCCCCAAATTAACAGTGGTGTTTGGGGTTTGGTATTGCAATCCGATTGTGGCTACATAATACTCATTGTCTAGCCATTTTTGCGTTATGTTCTCTGTTTCTTGTAGCACTTGCTCTCCCAACGGATACGGAACTAACTTCAAGTAATCGTATTGAGTTTCAGAACCAAAGGTGAGGTTATTTGTGGCCCACAGATCGTTGTATTCTTCATAAAACCCTTGCCCATTAGTGTAATTAAAGCCCATAGAAAGATCCCAATTCGAATTTAGGTTTTGATTCCAATGAAACTGATAGTGTTGTTGTGTATAGTCGTCTACCTGATTGTCATAATATCCCATCCGGTTTCCTGCTGTGTCGTACATTTCTCCCGCCGGGTTGTAGGTTCTATCTACAGCAAGGGTTGCCGCATCAATTCCATACCATGACTGATAGGTAATTTCATGCCCACCAAAAAACAATGCTTTTAATGCAGTTTTATTTTGTTGGTACTTTCCTTGAAAAAAATAGCCTTTTAAATCTGATCGTGCACGGTCAATGTATCCCTTGGATTGAACGGAAGACCAACGTCCGGAGAACTGGAAACGATCTTGAAGCAGCCCAGAATTGAACTGAATGGTGTTTTTTAAGGTTGCAAAGCTACCCATGCTAGACGATAAAAGTATCTGGGTTTCTGAGGAAGGTGCTTCTGTTTCTAAATTTAAACTTGCCCCAAAGGCAGCAGCACCATTGGTTGAAGTCCCAACGCCACGTTGTAGTTGAAACTGTGATACGGAAGAAGCAAAATCAGGTAAATTCACCCAAAAAGTACCCTGAGATTCGGCGTCATTATAAGGAATTCCATTGATGGTAATATTTACCCTAGTGGCATCACTTCCCCGAACTCGAATTCCTGTATACCCTATTCCTGCCCCAGCATCACTGGTTGTAACCACTCCGGGAAGGTAATTTAACAAGATGGGGATGTCTTGTCCCAAGTTTCGAGATTCTATTTCTTCTTTAGTCACATTGCTAAAGGTAACTGGGGTATTTTCGTTGGCGCGTATCCCTATTAATTGAATTTCTTTGAGTGCTACAATGCCCACTGAATCTTGAGATTGAGGGGGAAGTTGGGCTTGTATAATAGAGGTAATTCCTAGAAAAAGAAGTGTGAAATAACGTACGGTATTCATTCGAATGTATTTTACCGAATAAAAGGGGTACTTATTCTTTGTTATATGTTGGTGTAAATTCCCTTGGCAGCATTACCTGCCCAGGTTCTACGGGTATGTTCTCAGCCGAAACTACGGCACCCCTTGAGAGGTGGTAAAGATACGGAAACAAACGATTTAACGAAGCAAATCTAAAACGGTTTTTACAGGGTGAAAAGTGTCGGCTGAAAGTTCAATAAAGACACTATTCCACTCTGCCATACCCCCGTTCCAAAGCCCGGGCCACTCCAATATCGTGATGGGTTGATTTTGATGGGTTTTTGTGCTAACCATATAGCGATGATCGTCTCTAAAATCATAAAGTGAAAACTTTTCCCCCTTGTGATTTGTCAAACCACACACCATAAGTACGGGATTAAAGTGGGTGCTTTCAGCTAGAGCTTTTTGATGTTCTTCGGTCAAAAGATTTAATTCTACACCCTCCACAATTTGAACACTCTTACCGCGTGCTGAAGCTTTCCAAAAGGGTCCTCCCCCCTTCGCTCCTTTATTGGGAATCATGCCGCAAACCCGCAACGGGCGATTAAGGTAGTCTAGTAAAATTTCATAGGGCCTTTTTTTAGACGCTGTCATCCGGTAATCCGGATCAAAATGAGAGTGGATAAAGGCGATAATAGGGGCAAGCTCTGTTTGCTCTTTATGGGTTTCTAGGGTGTTTAAATGATTGAAAAGTATGGATTGAAGTGTAAGTAAATAACCTCCTAAAAATTGCATCGCCCTTTCCCCCGATTGATTTTCGGTTCCCCATAGAATATTATCTACATTTTTAATCCAAACGCAATCCGTATCAAGACGGTTAATGTTTTCTAACAACGCTCCATGACCTCCTTTTCGAAAAGCAATATTTCCCTCAGGCGTTCGTATTAATTGTCCTTGTGCTCCACTATAAGGGGTGTCTGTGAGAGGGTGCTGAAATGAATACTCTATGGAAATTGGGGGTAGAGAACGAGAGGGTAAAGTCCCCAAAAACTGTTTGGCTCGGGTCTCAAAATGTGCTTTTAGGTTTTTTGAAATCGTTAAATGAAGGGTAACCGGAGTCTGTTGAGCCAACCGGAGAGTTTCGAGTATGTGCGCCTCAAGCGCGGTTTTTACTTGTCCCTTTTCATCGGCAAAAAAAGGAATTAACGCTTTGGGTAAATCAGGATAGCCTAAGCCCTTTGGATCTAGAACTTCGGAAAGAAAAGCAAAGATAAACTCCTTTTCAGTAGCTATTTTCTTTTCTCTTTTTTGCATCAATTTTGCGTAAACGATACCATAAAAAGGAAATCTTTTTAAGGATTCCAAGGTGTCCCTAATCGAACTTTCTTGATCTTGCTTGAGGAATTCATAAAAAGGGGCGAACATTCTAGAAGCGGCTCCAGAGGCAGGGACAAATTTTGTCCAAAGCTTGGTGTGACATTCAGCCTCATAAGTTTGTATGGCTTGCTTTTCTTCTGCTACCGATAATTGCTTAATCCCTTTATTTTGTAATGTTGCCGCGGTGATTCCTAGAAGGCTGGGAGGGCTTGTCTTTAATTGGTTGATCTGTCGCAATAGAAGTTCGGGTGAACGCCCTGCAGCAGCCAAGTATTGACGGTCTTTTTCGGTAATCCCTTCAGGCATCACTTCAGCGTTTTTAGAATTGTACCCGCAGTTTTAAGTCGCATTTCATGAGACCCTGACAGGTAGGAATAGGGGCAATTATTCGCCTGCAAAACAGCCTCAAAGTAGCTAAGCATTTCTTTTCTTTGGCTGGGGCGATCACGCAAATCATCTGCTTCCCATGGCACATCAATATCCGTTAAGAAATAATAATCATACTGCCACTCTTCTGACCACTTTTTAATATGTGGGTCGCAAAAGCCCTCAAAATGGGTTTCTGACCAAACACGGGTAACCAGTATATTCGTATCACAAAACAAATAATCCTTTGCTTTTTCTAACCCATTATTTTCTAATTGCAATTGTTTTTTAGCAATTACCAGTAAATCTTCTTTGGAACACACCTCTTGCTTTTCATCCCATTTATTCTGTAAATAATCTCGTGCAAATTCAGGAACCCAATGCGTGTTGTAATGGGCAGCTAATGCCTTTGCCATTGTCGTTTTTCCGGTCGATTCAGGGCCGTACAATACAATTCTTAAGCAGTCTGTGGTTTGTTGTGTAATCTCTTTTTCCATTCGCGGTAACCAAAGATAGCGATAAGTGTAAAAATGATGTATTGAAGACTGGTTAACCCAAGCCCTTTAACAAGATAAAGAGGAACAGAGATCACATCGCCAATAATCCAAAAAATCCAATGTTGAATTTTCCTTCTCGCCATCAGCCACATTCCTACAAAAAATAAAGCGGTAGTAAGGGTGTCTACAGGGGCTGTCCAATCGTTTGCCTTATCAAAAAACACATAGAGAAGTCCAACCCCAACTATACTCCCGATAAACAGGAATACACTCATTAGGGTTTCTCTTCGGTTTATTGAAGCAATAGCGTGTACTGTTATTCCTTCTTTTTTTTGAGTCCAATAGAACCAGCCGTATACACTCATGATAAAATAATAGGCATTAATCAAAACATCGCCTACGAGACCTGCTTGAACCAATAAGTACACATAAATAGCGGTTGAAATCATCCCTGTAGGATACACCCACAGATGGTCTTTCTTTGCAAAATAAACACTGGCTAAACCCATCACCACAGCCACGATCTCCAAAAATATGTCTCCTATTTCATACCCCATGTAGGGGTCCACTAAGTATTCAAAAATCTGGAGCATACGAACTCCGGTCTCCTTTGACCAATTTTAAGTGCAACATGACCGCTTTTTCGTTTTTAAAAGTAGAATGAATCAGGGGCACCAAAAAGTCCATTACCTCCGTGTATTCACCGTAAATTTGAGTGCTTAATGGATTTTCGATAATCGTAAATCCTGAGTTTCGTAAAGCCTTAATAAACTTTTTAATTTCAAGAACATAGGCTTCTTTTAAAGGGGTTAGGGTCAATTCGATTGATATATCCATCTTACACTTGTTTGGGTGTGGCTAAGGTTAAACAAAACGTGTCAAAATAACGAAAATATAAGGAATAAGGATGTTCTTTCTCTTGGTGGGATATCGATCCCAGTCCTTCAGAGGCCTTATTTTCAAACCCATGAATATGCATCTGAGTGGCAAAGTGGATTCCTGGAGTGTTGTATGCCTTATACAGGGCTTCTTTGGCTGTCCACAATTGAGTATAGATAGATATGGGCTCATTTTCTTTTGCAT
>Ga0181604_10000037_pt1 | contig 109918 bp, 103 predicted proteins | sample 041ome_12_FD_148663 | JGI IMG/M metagenome (GOLD analysis project Ga0181604, IMG submission 148663) | Coastal salt marsh microbial communities from the Groves Creek Marsh, Skidaway Island, Georgia - 041410US metaG (spades assembly) | ecosystem: Environmental > Aquatic > Marine > Intertidal...
TGTGCTTCCGGAAAAAGATCTAGTATTTCTTTAAGTTTAAGCTTTAAGCTCATAACTCAGAAGAAAACTAGATCTAAATTTTACTTCAATTCGGCGTTAAGAGTTATGATAACTTCTTCTGTAAAGTCAGACTTATCACTAACATAAAAGACACCGAGTTGGGTTTCAGAAGAATTTAAAACCAAGTCAAGTCCTTTGACTCCGGCAACCTTTTTGATGGCTGCCCGAATATCCTCAAGGTGTTCGACGAGCAGGTTACGCTGTCTTTGTGCAATCGTGGCTTTTGCTCTCTTGTCATATGCAACCATGTCGTCCTGCTTCTCTTTAGCTACCTGAACTTTTTCTTGGTACTTTTCTTTAAGGGCAGAGCTATCGATGTTGGGATTCTTTAATTTGTCCTCCATCTCCTTCAGTTCGTTAACTATTTTCTCAAGTTCATCCCTAAAGATCTGAAGCTCCTCCGTAGCTATTTTCTTGGACTTTTCGAGTTTTTCCCTCGCTTCTTTGACCTTTTGATAGCCATCGAAAACTTTTTGTACATCGACCACTCCAATTTTCTGTCCAAAAAGATAGGACGATTGGAGGATAATCAGGCAAATACCTAGCAACTTAAATACTTTCATTATTGTTTTTTATACCTTACTTGTTTGTTTGTCACCTTTAGAACCTCGTTCCACCGGAAAAGTGAAACTGGGATGATGAATCTGTCCCGCTCGGATTACTTAATGGGACACCAAGATCTAGACGCAATGGCATACCCATAACCATGATTCTAAGACCAAAGCCCCAGTTGTCATGCCATCCTTCATCCCCATTACCAGGAGATAATTTAAAGTCACCTTCGCGAAGAAATCCACCATCGTAAAAGAAAGCAAATCGCAGAGGATCGGCTACTTTAAAAGTATATTCTAAACTAGCGTAAGAAATGGAGTTTCCTCCCCTTGGCTCATCCGATTCCTTGGGGCCCGCATCACGATAATCCCAACCCCTGAGGTTGTATGGACCCCCCAAAAAGAACTTATCAAAGAAAGGAACATTTGCGTCACTCCCATCAAACTTTCCTAAAGTTCCGGTTTTGCCAGAAATAGTAAGCACCTGTTCCATCGCATCAAAGGTTTGAAAGAATCGTGCTCCCTGAATCTCAAGTCTGCCATATTCGGCATCCCCACCGAATATACCTCCAGCAAATTCTTTTCGAATATTAACTACACTCCCTGTAGTAGGAAAAAGTAACACATCACGGGTGTCACGGCTAAGAGAAAAACCAACCTTTGAAATGGTACGTTCGATCTCGTTTCTGCTTCTATTATATAATGGATCTCCTCCTGAGAAATTATTCTTAGGATCACCTGTAATCCACACAGTATTATCAGACAACTCAATGTCATCAATGAGAACATCTTCGTAGCTGTAAAATAAACGCCCCTCAACCAATTCAAAGAGCCTCTTCCGGAAGTATAGTTCAAACCCAGCTCTCAGCTCATCATAATATGAACTTTGGTAGTCTGATTTTTCACGAAACACTTCGAAACCTGCTGCTACTCTACGATTAAGAAACCATGGTTCTTCCAAAGCAAGCCGGGCTTCATTACTTTTAGATCCCAGCTTTAAGCGCAGACGAAACTTTTGACTGTCTCCCTGAAGGCGGTTCGGCGCTCTCCATTTCATAATATCAAAGTTTCCTTGGCGGAATTCCGCAAACATCATCGCTTTTTCAAGGGTGCTAAATCCGATGCCAAATCCAACATGCCCGGTTCGTCCTTCCTCCACATCAACAACTAAGTTTCTACGGGAACTTCTTAATTCCGGATCTTCTGAGGAGATTGGTTCATCTGAAAGACTTACTTTTTCGAAAAGTTTGGTATTTTTCAGTCGGTACTCGTCGGTCTCCATACGCTTAAGGTCAAATGTCTCACCAGGAGAAAGGGCGAGCTCACGTATCAAAACAATCGTTTTGGTTTTTTCATTTCCCCTGACCTTAATGGAGTTCACGCTGAATTTATTATTTTCAATGATTTCGAATGATAAATTGATTTCATTGGTTACGAAATTCGGTGTGCGAATCAGTCTAACCTGAGCATCTAAATAACCATTTTCGCCATAGAGCTTTCTAAGCCTACTGCGCTCAGCTGAGAGGGTACTGGGGGAGTAGGGGTCTTTTTTCTTAAGAAGAGTTTCCTTGAGTAATTCTTCCGATGAAAGAACCACATTTCCCGTAATTGTAGACTCACCAAAGTAAGATCTTTCTCCTTCAACCACCTTGATTATCAAATCCATTCGGCTTTTGCCGACTTTTGCGAGTTGTACATCTTCTTCAGAAATGGACGCCTCCAAAAATCCATTATCATTATACAGGGAAAGAATTTTCTCTAAGTCTTCCTCAAAAATTTCTGGTCTGTACAATGATCGCTTCGACCAAAATCTCCAAAATCTCCAAGGAGCAGTTTCCATTTCATCAAGCAATTCATCTGCATCAAGAGTGGCATTACCACTGAACTGAATTTTTCGTATTTTGCGTTTTTCGCTTTCCGAAATGTCAAAAACCACTCTGACAGTTTCTCGATCATCTGTCTGCTCAACCTTAAAATTTATAATTGTATCCCAGTACCCTTTGTCGAGATATAGTTCTTCAATAATCTTTCGGTCTTTATTAAGAGTTGATTGAGTAAGCAGATCTCCCTCCTTGAGAGAAATTGTCTTGGACAACTTTTTGTCAGACAAAGCATCATTTCCTAAAAAAGTGATACTTTTAATTCTAGGTTTGGTTGTGACCTTAAAAAGTAAGCCAATCTTTTTATCTGTAGATTTAACGGGATCAATGAATGCTCGAACATCAGCAATAGCACCCGTCTCAATAAGATTGCGAATGGACCGATCCACTGCGAGAGGATCGTATGGAGCACCTTGTTCAACCTGTAAATTTTGAAGGATAAAAGATTTACCTACGGTCTGCGGACCAATAATTTGAATTTCAATATCAGTAATTTCTTTTGTGCGAGAATTTTGCTGACCGCTAACAAAAGAGAATAACAGAGTAAAAAAGAGAAAGATACTAAGTTTAACGAAATTCATTATCTTAATTGAGCCTGTGTTCAGATTGCATACTTTCAAAGCGGGTGAACTTACGCCTAAAGGCAAGATTTACTTTACCGGTGGGACCATTCCTTTGTTTTGCAAGGATAAGCTGTATGGGCTCGTAGTCCTCCTCTTCGCTGGTCTCTCCATCCATATCGCTATCTCTAACATCAACTCCTTTTTGATGCTTGCCGAGCAAAATTACCACATCCGCATCCTGCTCAATAGCACCTGATTCCCGCAGATCAGAGAGACGGGGTTCACGTTTTTCCTTTTCAGAATCCCGATTAAGCTGACTTAACACAAGTACGGGCACTTCAAGCTCTTTTGCCATAAAGCTCTTTTGCCATAGCTTTAAGACCCCGCGATATATCGGAGATTTGATTTTCTCTAGATTGTAACCTTCCATCAGCTGAAATAAGTTGCAAATAATCAACCACGACGAAATCGAGCTTTTTCCGCATCTTAAGCCTTCTTCCTTTTGCTCTTATTTGATTAATACTCAAACCACTGGTATCGTCTACCCAGAGAGCAGCCTGCTGGAAGTCTCTACTTGTTTGATGGAGTTTCTCTGCAAGACTTTTAGGGACAAACCCCCTCCTCAAATCGTTCATATTTACCCGAGCCTTCCCGCAAATTAGTCTCATTGCAAGGGATGTGGCACTCATTTCCAAACTGAAAACAAGCGAGTTCTTCGGAGATTTCTGGTAATTCGGGGAAAACGCAACATTCTCAACGATATTCATTGCTAAGCTGGTTTTCCCAACAGATGGTCTAGCTGCTAAGACAATCATTTCACCGGGCTTAAAACCATTGGTTAGAGAATCTAAGTCACGATACCCGGTTAATATGCCATCCGTTTCTTCGCGGGAAAGCATTCGCTGAATTTGTTCCATCGCCTGCTGAATCGGTTCTCGGAATGGTATGGAAGCCCGGATATTTTGCTCATCACCAAGAGAGCAAATTTTTTGCTCCATAGAAGCAAGAAAGTCTTCCACATTACTCTGCTCCCTGTTTGCACCTTCTATCATCTCAAAGGCAGTTGAGATACATTTTCTGAGCAATGACTTCTGCTTTACAATATCCAGCCAGAAGCTGGCATGAGCAGTAGTATCAATTCTGGAAGAAAGCGAAGTAATAGACTCCACACCTCCTACATGTTCTAAATGACCATTAGCCTTGAGCTTTTCAACAAGTACAATCTCGTCTGCTTGGATTGTACTTTGATGTAAATCCAGTAATGCTTCGAAAATTAACTGGTGCTTTGAAAAATAAAAATCGTCTGGTCTGAGTGCTTTCTCGATACAAGTACTCATGACCTCTCCAGATGAATCTACTATACAGGCCGCCAAAATTCCTTGCTCGGCATCTTGATTCGAGGGAAGGGGTTGCCCCTCTATTTTCCCCAGATCAGTAGTGGGCCTCTGAGGTTTTTCCTGAAAAGACTTGGTAAATTTAGGGTCGGACGGGGAAAATGAAATAGATGACATATTTTATATATCCCCAAATGTCACTAAACGATAAATGATTTATTCTTCGATTGGATTTTCAGAAACAACTTCCACATTTAAAGTAGTGTTCACATCTTTGTGAAGTTGTATTGTTACTTCAGTCTTTCCAAGGGATTTAATAGGGGAAAAGTTGACGAAATGCTTTTTGTTAAGCGTGAAACCATTTTCAGAAACTTTCTCCACGATCTGCGGTATCGTTACAGAACCGAATAACTTACCACCAGAACCGGTTTTTACAGCAATAGCAACAGTCAGGCCATTCAACTTTTGAGCAATCTCCTCTGCACCTTGAAGTTCTTCTGCTTCTCGTGCGGCACGAGCAATTTTGAGTGCGTCTAGTCGTTTCTTGTTAGCATGGCTCAAAGGCAATGCCAAATTACGTGGAAGCAAATAATTTCTGGCGAAGCCAGGTTTAACTTTTACAACATCCCCTTCAGCACCAAGTTTGTCGATGTGTTTGAGGAGTAAAATTTCAGTTTGTGCCATGATTACTAATTATAAATTGGGGGTTAAAAAGGAACATCTTCATCCAAATCAACATCATTGGATGGAGGGGAAGTTGGGGATGTTGTAAGGGAAGCTTTAGCTTCTACCTGGTAAGATTCGGGAGAAGAGCTTTCTTGTTTGCCCGAATCAACGAACTCGAAATTATCAAGTACAACCCTAAGTGCACTTCTTTTCTCTCCCTCTTTCGATTCCCATTGGTCTAGTTTAAGCCGGCCTTCAACAAAGATTGGCCTGCCCTTGGTAAAAAACTTGGCGACAGCTTCTGCTCTGGGGCCGAAACATTCTATGTCGACAAAAGTAACCTCTTCTTTGCGGTTGCCTTCCGAATCCTTGTAAGATCGGTTCATCGCCAAACCAAAATTACAAACCGGTCGGCCACTGGTCATCATCCTAACTTCAGGGTCCCTGGTTAGGTTGCCGATAAGCATTACTTTGTTTAAGGAAGCCATGAAATATATTAGATACGCTCTAAGATTAGACGATCAACTTTTTTCTCAAGCTTGAGTTTTTCTTTGAGTAAACTGGGTGAATTCGTCGATCCTTTAAATTCAAATTGTATGAAGTTACCTGAAACAAGCTCCTTTTTTTGAGGATATGCAAAGTCTATGCTTCCTTGTTCTTCAACCTTGAGGACCTCTCCTTCTGATTGAAGAATAGCTTCGCTGAGTTTTGGGATCATTTCGTTGTTGGTACCCTCCGCTCCGCGTGGATCAACAACAATTGTGGCGAGGTAGTTTCTATTTGTCATAGGATTTTTGGTTTTAAATTAATAAGATTCATGGCCTTATCTAGCCCAAGATCAATAAAATGCAGGATTGATTGTGTAAATAGAGGAAGTTGTTTGTTTAGGTATTTTTTCTCTTCCGCAGAAAATGGGGACAAAACAAATTCAGAAAGGGTTGTGCCAGGCTTACGAACACCAGACATCCCAATTCTCAAACGCGGAGGAAGATAACCAAGGCACTCGCCAACATGAGAAACTCCATTATGTCCACCTGGGCCTTTTCGGTTCGACATCTTGTAAGCCCCAAGCGGAAGATCCAATTCATCATGGATGATAAGAGTTTCTTCTCCCGATACAGAAAAAAGGGTGAAAATTTTTTGAAGTTCTCTTCCGCTATGGTTCATAAACTGCAAGGGCTTGATCAGATAAATATTTTTCCCAGATCGAATGAACTTAGTAACTACACAAGAGAAACCAGTTAATCCTTCAAATTTAAGGTTAAATTTCTCAGCAAACCTATCCAAAAGCCAAAATCCAAGGTTGTGACGTGAGTCAACATACTCAAGCCCTGGATTACCAAGGCCAACAATGGCCATGCTCTGCATTACAGTAGATGGCTTGGGTCAGGACTGTTCCGCATCAGATGCAGTATTATCGGCAGACTCCGCCTCATCTGCTGCACCTTCAAGTGAAGATTCATCAGTTTCCTCATCCTCAGAAGATGCTCCCGCACGACCGCTTGCACTTCCAACACAGGAAACCAAGTTAGTCGCAGGGTCAGCAGTGAACTCGACCCCATCAATGACAGCGAGATCTTTAATCTGCAAATTCTCCCCTATGTTTAAATTAGACACATCTACCAGAACTTGGTCTGGCAATTTGCTGGGGCGGCACTTGACTTCAATTTCATTTAGTAGAATCTCCAAAATACCACCCATATTTTTGACACCCGCTGCTTCTCCTTCAACGACTAGAGGGATTTTAGCGACAAGGTCTTGGCCCCGAGTTACCTCCTGAAAATCAATATGAAGAATTTTATCCTTAACCGAGTCGATCTGAAGATCTTTTAAAAGAGCGAGATCTTTCTCACCTGAGTCGTTGTCCAATTCCAACAAAGAGATCGATCCTCCAGTGTTGCGAAGCAGAGATCTAAAATTGCTGTCATTTACCGTATAATGCTTAATCTTATCTTTGCCGTAAAATACAGCAGGAATGGATCCCTGTCTTCGTAAGTTGCGTGATGCACTTTTGCCCAAATCCTCACGGGGGGATACCTTCAATACTGTTTCAGTTATATCTGACATTTCAAATTAGTGTTGGGGTGTAAAAAAGGGTTTCACTAAATATACTTCACCCAAAATTTGCAAGCGTCATGTATGGTATGCTCAAACTATTTGACCAACAAGTTTAAGCATGGATTGATGTCCAAAATTGGGTATCTTCAAAAGGAGAATGAATTTTTGGCCGCACGCAGACGAACAAGCATCGCCAAGAGTAATATTATATTTTCCTTTTCACTTCTTTCTAAAAGCCTTGGTATACACTAGGATTTAAATTAAGATTCTTCTTTTATTCGTTTCAATTTGAAAGATAAAACACAGCATTTGTGCGTAATGAAAGAATGTCAGTTTCCTAATACATGTAACTGGAATAAGATATGTATGCAGGAGAAACTTAAAGAGAGTTTGGAATCCAAATTTAAATCACAGCAATTAAAATGTAAGGAAAAAAACCATCCAGAGGTTCAGCGTAAGCCTGGTGGATGATCAAGCACTTCTTTCACTAAAAATGATCTGCGAAGTGATACTTTAGAACCTAAAGCCTCGTTTTTCAGCCACTGTCGAGTATTATTTGAGGAAATGGCAGAATTATAAATAGCTGATTTGGATGGTTTGGGTTTTTCTTCCTTAACTTGAATCTTTGCCTTGTGAGAAATATTATCGCTTTTGTAAGAAACCGCATAATCCAAATTTGAATCAATTTCGGTAACTACAGGGGGTGAATGTTCCTGAATAACTTCTCCAAATGTATCCCTCAGCAAGTCCCCCAAGTTTTTCCCTCTAATAGGCCCAAGAGTCTCTTCTCGATTTCTTTCCGTTTGATCAGTTGGTACTTCTTTTCGTTTTTTTGCTTTTCCTTCCATGAGCTTCCCAATGAAAGAAGCGAGGAGAAGCCCAACAATAAATAGAGTATCTACGGGGATATCTGACATTTCTACGCTGGAATGATTATTATCTTATTTTTCGCTCGAAATACTTTCTCGCATCTCCGTATCCGCCTCTATGTTCCTCATTCGGTAATAATCCATAATACCAAGGTTTCCACTTCTAAAGGCCTCTGCCATAGCAAGAGGAATCTGAGATTCTGCTTCAACCAACTTCGCCTGCATTTCCTGAACCTTTGCTTTATTTTCCTGCTCCAGAGCAACTGCTGCTGCTCTTCTTATTTCGGCTTGAGCTTGGGCAACCTCCTTGTCTGCAGATGCTTGGGAAGACCGCAGTGCCGCACCTCGGTTTTCTCCCAGATCTACATCTGCTATATCGATAGATAAAATTTCAAAAGCGGTTCCTTGGTCCAAGCCTCGATTCAAAACCTGTTGAGTAATTTGATTAGGGTTTTCCAGGACCACTTTATAGTTTTCTGAGGATCCAATGGTTGAGACAATACTTTCGCCCACTCTCGCAATAACGGTCTCTTCCTGAGCACTACCAACATAGCGGTCCAAATTACTTCTAACTGTTACTCGTGCCCTTACTTTAACCTGAATCCCGTCTTTGGCGACACCGTCGATGGTATCTCTTCCTTCAATCTTACAGTCGATTACTTTCGGATTAATGGATGTTCTAACCGCTTCAAGAACGGACTTGCTGGTACCCCTCGTAGCAAGATCAATGGCGCAGGCTCTATCCCAAGAGAGTTCTATGCTGGCTTTGGATGCCGCAATCAATGCTTGCACGGTCTGCACAACATTACCCTCGGCAAGATAATGAGCTTCCAATTGATCTGTATCTAAGGGAATGCTCGCTTTTACCGCAGTCACCCTGGCGTCAACTATCATACCCACAGGAACTCCCCGCAATCGCATAGCCAAGAGGGTAGCAAAGCTTACTGGAGCACGGGCGAGAAAGGCCTTTAACCAAGTGCTGAAGAAAGAAATGATGATAAGTGAAAATACGAGGCCTACGATCAGTAAGACTCCTATGATGATCCATGAAAATAAATCGTTCATTGAGATTTTTGTTAGAGGTTTAGAGAGTTAGTAAATTCATAGGGGTTCAACAATCAAGCGAAAGGAATCGATTCGTGTGATTTGTAACCCTGTTCCTTTAGGAATAAAGCCTGAATCACAGTAAGAATCATAAGATTCACTGCCAACTCTTATCAAACCTTCTGGATGATGATCGGTTTCTGCTATCCCTGTCTTACCAACAAGATGGTCAAGGTTCTTTAGTTCGACATTTTTACCACTGGTTGCATGAACAAACATATTTCTTCCAAATTTGCTTCCCGATAGCCACCTAAACTGGAGAAAGACAATGATTACACCACCAAATCCACCTACCAGGAAAACAATTAGCGGAACGGCTAAGCCTCCGTACTCAAGATAGGCAAAATAGGCAGAGGCTAACAAACAAATAAATCCAAGTAGTCCAAGTACTCCACCAGGAACAATTGCTTCTAAAGCAACCAACAAATATCCAAACAATAGAGCAGCGATTATCTTTATCATGATTAAGAAAATTCTTTTTCCACAACTAATTCAAACCCTGCTTTCTTAAGCACTTTGACTTTTTCACCTTTCTCAATTTTTCCGAAGTTCGATCGTGCGTCATATGATTTACCCTCAACCTCAACCTTACCGACAGGGTAAAGTTCGGTCAGGGTTATTCCCGAACATCCATCCTTCACCTGATCACTTAGGCCTTCGCTATTTGGAGTAACAACGGTTGAATCAAGGATCATTGACTTACCCATCGGGGTTTTGCCCATAATTTTTATTGCTAAGTATCCCAAAACAACGGCCATCCCGATTGACTGTGCTAGCTCAATCAAAGGAACTCTAAATAGATCCAGAGTCCAGTCGAATTCTTGGTTTGGCCAAATATCTGCCATTGCCCAGATAAGAGAACCAAACATCATCACTAAGCCAAGGATAGCTGGAAGGAAAAAACCTGGGGCTAAGAAGATTTCAACCAAAACCAAACAAAAGCCCAGGAGGAAAATTAACATCTCCTCTTGCCCTGCAAGTCCGGCAACATATTTAGAGCCAAAAAAGATCAAGATAAAGCCGATCCCCAATATTCCAAAGATTCCAAAACCAGGAGTTTTAAATTCAATAAACAAGAGAACAAGTCCAACACTCAACAATAGTGGAGCAATTCCATTTAACCAAAGACCTATGTCTTCAGCCCAATTTAGCTTCATTTCTTCAAGGTTGTAATTAGATTTTCCCCATCGTTGATCCAGTAAATCTTCTATGTTTTCAAAAACCCCAATGCCCAAGAGAGGTTGGGGTGGGGCACCATACTCCTTGACTGCCTCTTCTCCGGTAAGGGTGAGAAGTTCTCCAGGGCTTTTGATCAAAGACCCATCTGCGGCCTTCAAAGGCTCTCCCTCTATGATAAGGCTAACATTCGCATCCATCATTGCAGCCATAACCTGGGAGCGATATTTGTAAGATCCCGCGAAATTTCGGATTTTAGCTTTCAAATAAGAATTGATTTTTCTTTTCATGGATGGATCGATTTCACCACCGCCACCGCTGACAGCCTCGGCCGCACCAATTTGAGAGAAAGGTGCAAATGCAATTTCCTGTGTTGCGATGGCAATGTAAGCACCGGCTGATATTGCTTCCTTATTCACGAAAGTAAGAATTGTTCCTTTCCAAGATTCAACGGAATCTAAAATTTCCTGCATAATTTCAAGGGTAACACCAAGCTCTCCCCCTGGAGTATCCATATCCAAAATCACCAGATCTACTTCTGCAGAAATTGCTTCCTTCATTCCGCGGCGCAAAATATCGAGGATAGGAGGCCCAATTTGATCCCGAATTGGTATTATGTAAGCATTTTTGAGAACGTTAGGTTCTGTTGTCTCGGAACCAGAAACAGTACTTTCGTTGCTTTCATTTTGATCAGCAAAGCTAGAGCTTAATAAAGCGAGAGTAATAACAAGAAACAATGTGATGAATTTATACATTTAGGCTTACATCATCATTGATGCTTGAATTACATTGCGCAAACAGGAAAGAAAGTTCAGTTCATTTATAGCTTTGGAAACGATTAATTATCAAAATATGGAAATAAAAAGGTGGGATGTGGGCCCCTCCACCTTTCTTGTGTTACCGGAGAAAGGTGCCCGCCTCTTAAACTGGCATGTTAATATGGGGGATGGGTCGGTCAGGGATGTTATCTACTGGCCAGAATCGATAAACGAAGAGGATTTATCAAAGGTTCACGGTGGTATTCCCGTCCTATTTCCATTTTGCGGCATGTCCTTTTTTCAAGGTGAAAAGGAAACTTGGCGTGCACTAGATGGAAACATCTATCCCATGCCTCGGCATGGTTTTGCCAAAGATGCAGCTTTCCGGGTACGATCCATGGATCAGTCAGGATTTGAAGTAGAAATGCTCCATGACGATAATTTTAAATCCTTTTATCCCTACGATTACACCTTTACTGTGATTTATCACTTTCTTGAACTTTCTCTTCAAATTAGTTTGGTTCTTGAAAACGAAGGAAGGATTCCCATTCCATGGTCTGCAGGCTTACATCCCTATTTTCAGGTTCCTTGGCGTAAAGACCTAACCATGGATGACCATCTTCTAAATCTAAGTGCTAAAAAAACTTTTCAATACCAACTGGATGGAACCTTAGTTGATAATCCGAAAAGTAACTACCCAGTACCTCTTGGTGATGAAAGATTAATCAATCGGGTATATTATCAGTTGGAATCACCAGATGCGGAGATTTCTCTCCTTAATGGCGAGGAAACCATCCGTATCAGTGAAGCAAGCTGGAGCGGCAAGGGGTCGCGTCAGTGTTTCGTTTCATGGACAAAACCCGGTCAACCCTATTACTGCTTGGAACCTTGGATGTCTCCTCCCAATGCTTCGGAGAATAAAACCATGGCATTTGTTTCTCCTGGTGCCCGAGAAGAATTCACCATTGAGATAGAACTGGCGTAGGTATGTTTTTAAACTTTGGGAATAGCGGAAAGAACACTGTCCCATAGTTCAATTCTTGCCCTTACACTATATTCAGCGGCTTTCTTTGCCTCCTCTATTTTGATGGAGTCATTATCCGTAAGAAATGAAACCAGATTGTCCGCCATTGGACCATGCTGCTCCCCATCTAAATGAGCGTGTCTTTCCAGATAATAGTGAAAGAGAGGAGCCTGTTTTGAAGTTACCTGACAAGCATCCAAGATTCTTGTAAACATAATTGGTACAAGGTTCTCCCTGCCGTAAGCAAAAGAGGAAGCAATTTCATGAACCTTACCATCGCGTATGGTTTTAAAGGTTGATTCTAGAAACCCCTGCACGGGTGGTGGAGCTATTTTTGCAACCAAAACATCGTCAATCCCACGAGCCTCAACTTCTAGAGTAAAAGCTTTGATCTCTTTTGTGGATGCTCCTATTTCGTCCATTGCCGAGAGATACATCTCGAAGTGACTCGCATACTCGTTGTCAACATCCGGACGGGCTAGATCTGACTCTTCCTCGAGTACAATTTCGTTAATCAGTCTGACAATCTGGGTATTGCGATTAGGAAGCCATGGCGATCCATGCGGAGAAATGATTGCCTGCAAAGACTTTAACAAAGACATAAAATCCCATACCGCATAGACATGCAATTCCATGAAGGCACGGAGTTGATTTAAATTAGTCAATGACTTGAAAATCAAGTGATCATCAAGTCTTTGTTTGTAGTCATTAGAGAGAAAACTCATGAAATAAGAACATTAAATCGACAATCTTTCGCAAAACAAAGAAAGGCTTTGAATGAATAAATGGAAAGTGGCACTCCCGCTGGGAGTCGAACCCAGATCTTCGGTTCCGGAGACCAATGTTCTATCCATTGAACTACAGGAGCAAAGGTTGCATTTATAGAGCTAACAAGTTCTCAAATCAAACTCATTAGAATGAGATATGAGAAAGGTTAACAAATTATATCAAAAACTAAGATAAGAAAATAGTTGGGTAGCAATGACTCCTAGTACAAAGGCAATAAGTAAACCCAAGATTTTACTGAGATTGGACTTTTCATTGATGGCATAATTTCTTCGTCATCCTGAGAAAAAGTATCTTCACTAATCTTTTCTTCCATAAACTGGGACTCAAGCTTAGCTTTTAGAAAAGGGGCTCTTGTCGCCCCAACTATCTCACCAGTTTCTGGATCTCGAAGAATTCTTTTTTTCATAGTCGCAAACTGAGTTACTTTTAAAATCTTCAGAAGTATCGATCAAAAGCCATAAAATTTTGGCTTATGAGTTTGACATCACCTTCTTATTGAGATTGAGTCTCAGTATCAATTGAGATTGAGTCTCAGTATCAACAGTTCGCCAACAATGAAAAACATTCTTAAATCATCCATCAGTTTAATATACATACTATGCCTTACCAATCTATCTGGGGAACCAGAAGGCATAGAAAATACTGACTACTTATCTCCTTTCAATGTAATTGGCAGCAAGGAAGATATTCCGGTTTTGGAAGGTACGGGTTCTGTTCTCGAAACTACCGATCTAAACGCGTTTTTCCATACAGATGTAAATGATATCCTAAAAGAGGTTCCTGGGGTGTACCTTCGGGGTGAAGAAGGATATGGTCTTTTTCCAAACATCAGCTTGCGCGGGGTTGATTCTCATCGTTCTGCAAAAGTTACCATCCTGGAGGACGGCATCCCGTCATCACCCTCTCCCTTCTCGGATCCTGCGGCTTATTATTCTCCCACAGCAGGAAGAATGTCCGGGTTTGAAATCCTCAAAGGATCAAGTCAGATGAAACATGGACCCAACACTACCGGTGGTATCATCAATTATATTTCCACCCCAATTCCCGAGAACCAAAAGTCTCATTTACGGGCTTCATACGGAGAATACAACGAACGAGTTGCTCATGCTTTTTCTGGAGGAAAGACAGAATTAGGTCCGGGAAAATTAGGATACCTTGTTGAGATATTTGATCACCGAACAGACGGTTTTAAAACGATTAACTCACTAGGAAATGCCGTTGGTGATGAGGCTCCGATTTCGAAGAATGATATTACTCTTAAACTCGGATATGAATTTGGCGAAGGGGATTATATTGAATTTAAGGCTGGCAGAACAGATCTGGATGCTGATGTTAGTTACATTGGCTTGAGCCCAGAAGATTTTGCCGCCAATCCCTACCAGCGCTACCACAATACCAAGTTGGATAACATGGACTCTGAGCAAACGCGTTACTACTTGCGCTACCTCAAAGAAATTGATGAGGAAACCACCTTTAAAGCCACTGCCTTTCGTAATGAATTTGATCGGGATTGGTACAAAATCGACAAAGTATTAATTGAAAATAATTCTACCAACCCCGTCGTATTGGAGCCTCAATCTATTGGTAAAGGGGCTTTTGCCAGCTCAAATCACATTAATATACTTAGAGGCTCGGGAGATATGAATGATACAAGCTCATATAGTGGCAATGGACAGGTCATCTACAAGCATAACGATCGAAATTATCAAAACACTGGCTTTCAGGCATCCTTACAGAAGCAGTGGGAAAACCATACTTTTGAATTCGGTGGAAGGTACACCAAAGATCATTACACCTACAAGGATTATACATTAGACGAATATAATGTTTCCAATGCAGACGACGGCACCGCTTCATTGTCCTATGTTTCATCGACTTACGTACAAAAGGGAAAGGAAAAGGACAGGATTTCTAAAGCCTGGGAAACATACCTAACCGACGAGATCCTCTTGGATCGCCTAACGCTTAGCCCTGGCATTCGTTACACATCCGTTGAATACCAGTACAATGGTAAGCAACGAACTGTGAGCGATGTTTTGGCTGGGATTGGTGGAACCTATGACCTAGGAGCACATTTGCTCTTTGCCGGCGTTCACCAAGGCCATGCCTTACCTGGCTACAGTGCAGCCACAAATAGCTTGGATGAGGAAAAATCTCTGGGTTTTGAAATTGGTTCTCGAGGATCGCTATCTAGCATCAATTACGAACTCGCTTACTTTAATACCAAAATCAAGGATATGATTGCCGTTCCTTCTGGCGCCACCGGTCAGGGTGATGAGGCAAGTAATATCGGCGAAGCTACGATCGACGGAATAGAATTGATGCTTTCAAAAGATCTGGTTGCTGATGCATCCTTTTCAGTTCCACTTTCGATTTCTTCTACTTTTACCAATGCAGAGTTTGATACTGCTACTAAAGCCGATGCTGGAGATCGTTATACTGGTGGTAGTCCAGGAAATAAAATTCCTTATGTACCAGAAGTTCAATACAACATCAGGCTTGGTCTTGTGTATGAAAATTGGAGCTCTTACCTCAATTACCATTGGCAGGATGAGGTTTACACAGATGCTGTGAACAACTCCATCATTGACGATTATGGCACACTTGATTGGTCTGGTTTTTACGACATTAAACCCGGGGTTACCTTATTTGCTAAAGTTACCAATCTTGCAGATGAAAAATATGCAGTGAGTGACATGCCTGATGGCTTACGGACTGGTGCACCTAGAGTTACCACGCTAGGGATGGAATTTGATTTCTAGATAAATCCATCAAAAGAGTCTGCATTGACAGACAAGCCTATCTTGCTATTTTGAAATCCTTTGTTGCTCGGTAGCTCAGTGGCAGAGCAGGTGGCTGTTAACCACTTGGTCGCTGGTTCGAATCCAGCCCGAGCAGCCATTTTTTGGAATATTATTTATTGTCCAATTCTGGCCATCTCTCCAGTTTGCGATGCAAGGTACGACGACTAATACCTAGGAGATCAGCAGCTTTTGTGCGATTACCATGAGCTTCTAATAATGCGTTTCGAAGAAGATTCTTTTCATTTTCTTCTTTGGATAGGCTTGGTTTCCCTGAACTAGCAGAACTTTCCGAAGATAAGACAGCGGTAAATCTGGGGTCCAAATCTTGAGGAGTAATTTCTTGCCCCCTTTTTAAAACCACTAAATTTTCCGCAAAATTTCTTAACTCACGAATATTACCAGGCCATGAATAATTCTGAAGAATAGAAACGGCTTCCTGAGACAAAACAGGAGACTCGAAACCGTTTTCTTCCGAAAATGTGTGCAAAAAATGATGCAATAAAAGCATAATGTCATCACCTCTTTGACGCAGAGGTGGAAGCTCTATGCTTACAACATTTAACCGATAATATAGATCTTCCCTGAATTCACCTGTTTGAGACATTTCCAGAAGATTTCTGTTTGTTGCACAAACCAATCGCACATCTAAGCCCAATGATTTTGAACTGCCTATCCGTTCAATGGTTTTACTTTCCAAAAACCTCAGTAACTTCACTTGAGTAGAGGAATCAATTTCACCAATTTCATCCAAAAAAAGCGTACCACCATTCGCTGATTCGAATCGGCCTATTCTTTTCTCATTTGCACCGGTAAAGGCACCTTTCTCGTGACCAAATAATTCACTTTCCAAAAGGTTTGCGGGCAATGCAGCACAATGGACAGGCACAAATGGAGCATTCTTACGCTCACTATTTTGATGAATTGAATGAGCAAAAAGCTCCTTACCAGTGCCTGTTTCACCTGTGAAAAGAACAGTCGTTTTTGTAGGACCAACCAGACGAACCTTTTCCATTACCGATTCAAGTGAGGCCGATTTACCAAGAATTCCATCAAATTTAGACTTATTTTCTACTGCCTGAACATGAATATTTTCCTTTGCTTGTGATTGCTCTTTGAGGCCACGTTTAATCAGAAATTCAAGTTGCTCCAGGTTTACTGGTTTTGGGAGAAAATCAAACGCACCCCTCTTCATCGCCTCCACTGCAACATCTACTTCACCATAAGCAGTCATCATGATACAAAGTGGTTTACGGGTAAGCTTGTTGATATAATCAAGGACGCTCATACCACTCTCTCCTGGCATCCTTAAGTCAGTAAGTACTACCTGGAAATCTTCTTCGTTAAGAACCGTAACTGCCTCCTCTACACAACTTGCCGTGAAAACCTCAAATTCATCCTCAAGTGCCAATTCAAGACCATCCCTAGTATTTTGCTCATCATCAACAATAAGTAAATTTGGTCTCATGATTGAAATTATTTTTGCTCCAAAAAGTGACTGCGCGAGCCTTTTTTGGGGAATTTTAAAGTAACAATAGTTCCTGAACCTTTTTTACTGTCGATCCCCACTTCGCCTCCATGATTTTTCATGGTTCTATGAACGATCATCATTCCAATTCCATTACCGGTATTTTTTGTGGTGAAATAAGGCTCAAAAACTTTAGATATATTTTCTTTTTCGATACCAGAGCCATGATCAATAATTTGAACAGTAAGATAATCATTCTCTTCTGAAAGAATAATTCGGATATCAGACTTTTGGGTTATTGCATCTATAGAATTGCCTAGGACATTAAAGAATGCCTGCTTAATTTGTTCAGAATCTCCTTCAATTGAGGTAGCTGTTTTGCCTGCATCTAATTGTACATTAATTTTTTTAGCGCTTAATTCCTTTTCTTTAATGAGAAGCACACCCTCAATAACTTCTAATATATCCAGTGATTGGAAATCAGGAATCGAAGGCCTAATGGCTTTCAGGAAATGTACAATTATAGAATCAAGTCGCTGAACCTCCCGTAAACAAGAGGCTAATGATTTCATTGATTTCTCAAATGCTTCTGATCCCTTTAAACTCTTGGAAAGAGTTCTCTGTAAAACTTGCAAATGGATGGTTATAGAATTGAGAGGGTTACCTAATTCATGAGCAACACCAGCGGCCAGATCCATGATGCTGTTAATTTTTTCACTTTCAATGGTCTCTTCCAAGTTTGATTTCTCCTCTGTTATATCCGTTAAAACAACGGTTATCCCGGCATCGTTGAGGGATTTCTCCCCGTTTACAGACCCTTCCATAGGAACGGCGTAAACACGAAGAAATCTTTTTTCTGGATATTTAATCTGAATATCTCGCACAACTACCTCAGGTCGAGTGTTATCCATAATGCGATCTAAACCGAGTGAGCGAGCAAGATCTGGAGCGGCACGAAGCAGAGGAACTTTATCAACTTGATCCAGGTTAAGGCCAATTAACCTTCTGCCCTGAACATTTGAATAGGTTATAATCCCTGACTCATCGAGTACGAGAATGCCATCTCGGATCACATCAAAGACAGTTTCCAGAAGCTTACGCTCTCTGGCCAATCTTTGAACCAGATTACTCAGGTTTGCTTCATCTAAATCCTCAAGCTTACCAAGTACTTTGTCTAGGGGGCTTTTATTTGCCATTGGGGATATACAACATGAAGTATTTTTTTTGCTATTATCGATTTATCGGCAAGTGAAATTCTTTCCACTTCATCGCTCGCACCTAATACAATGACTTCGTTTGTATCAGACATGAATCCGATTTCATGATTCGATACATCGTTAACTACGATCCAATCCAGGTTTTTTTTTATTAATTTTTTCTTTGCAGAAGCTAAAACATCGTGAGTTTCTGCAGCAAAACCTACTAGGATTTGTCCGGGTTTTTTTTGGGAGCCAAGAATTTTTAAGATGTCTGGGTTTTTTTGGAGCAATAGACTCTCAGGAATATTTTCTTTGGCTACTTTACGATCGGATTTTTTTTTCGGACGATGATCGCATACTGCAGCACACATAATAATGAGGTCTGCTGTCTCTGAAAATTCTAGCATGGAATCCTTCATCTCCAATGCAGTTTCAACAGATATTGTTTTCACGCCACTAGGAGGTTTAATGGAGACTGGACCACTTACTAGAGTGACATCCATACCGAGATTATGAGCAACTTGTGCAAGTGCGTACCCCATCTTGCCAGATGAAGGGTTTGAGATAAATCGAACTGGGTCAATCCATTCCCTGGTAGGTCCAGCTGATATCAAACAGTTCATTTCTCCTAGTTTTGCAAAATTGATGGCGACAAAATAATTCTACCATGATTCCATAATTTGCCTATGAATAAAAGCATGCAATCTGCTAAAACTGTAAGAAGAGAAAATCCCCTCCTTATGCTTCTTTTTAATTTTGGGTTACCTATCCTGATATTAAGGAAAGGCAATGATTGGGTGGGAGATTTATTAATGCAATGGCTGGAAGTGCCTACTGAGTCTAAATTGGTTCCATCCCTTATTTTAGTTTTCGCACTTCTATTTCCATTCTCCTATGGAGCCTATGATTTACTCAAGAGAAAGAAGTGGAATTTTTTTAGCATCCTCGGAATTATCAATATTTTACTCACTGGAGGAATTGGTCTTATTCCTGGAGGAACAGTAAATATGTTTGCAATCAAGGAAGCTGCAATACCCGCTATTATTGGATTAATGACGCTGTTCACTTTACGAAGAAAAAAACCTCTCATCGAATTGTTACTCTATAATCCTCAAATATTTGATGTAGAGAGAATTGATAAAGAACTCAAAATGAGGGATACCAAAAGTGAATTTAAACAACTTCTGACCAAGTGTACCTGGCTTTTGGCCGTCACCTTTTTATTAAGTGCAGTCCTTAACTACTACCTATCTAAGGCAATTGTTGTTACCGAGCCTTTCGTTGATGCAAATGCATTTAACGATGAAATAGGAGAAATGATGACTTGGAGCCAAATAGTAATCATGGCTCCTTGTATGTTGGTATTTGTCTATACCATTTGGACCCTAATAAAAGGGATAAAAGCTTTGACTGGACTTAATATGGAATCTGTCTTTAGGTGCTAGAATAAATCGCTTTTCCAAGTCAGAGAATCGAAACAGATATTATCTCAGCTCGATTGCTTTATAGTCACGAAGGTTAGCACCTTGATAAATTTGTCTTGGGCGATGGATACGCTTTCCTGTCTCAGCAATTTCCTTCCAGTGAGCTAACCAGCCAGGTGCACGCCCGATGGCAAAGAGAACGGTGAATGTATTCGTAGGAAAGCCAAGGGCTTGAAGTATAATCCCACTGTAAAAGTCGACATTTGGATATAACTTCCGTTGAACGAAGTAAGGGTCCTGCAAGGCTACTTCTTCGAGCCTTCTGGCAATATCAAGTATCGGACTGGAAACACCCAATGCTTCAAGGGCACGATCACAGGCAGACTTAAGGATTTTCGCCCGCGGGTCATAATTTCTGTAAACGCGGTGCCCAAAACCCATTAACCTGGATTTTCCTTCTTTTGCAGACTGGATAAACTTGCTTCCATCGTCTCCTGAACTGTGGATGTCATTCAGCATATTTATGACAGCCATATTCGCCCCTCCATGAAGGGGTCCCCATAAAGCTGAAACCGCTCCTGCCAAAGAGGCAAAGGGATTGGCTCCACCAGATGCGATCATTCTGCATGTTGATGTAGAGCAATTCTGCTCGTGATCAGCATGTAAAAGAAAGATTAGATCCATTGCATTGCTAAGTGCGGAATCAATGGCTGAATCTCCTTCATTGGCAAACATCATGGAAAGAAAGTTTTCGCAGTAGGACGAATCTGTTTTTGCTCCTTTTGCATCCTGGCCAACAGATTTACGGTAGCAAGCGGATGCTAGAACTGGAAGTGCGGCTATAATGAGTGCCGCAGATTCCTCAAAATATTGTAAGTCTTTAGCACGATCATTGGTGCAAAGGTGGGAACAAGCCCCGCCAAGAGACTGTAATCCGACGGCGAGACTGGCCATGGGGTGGGTTCCTGCTGGCATTGCCTGTACGGACTTGAGGACTTCGTCTGGCAAGTTTTGGTACGAGGAAACCTTACTTTTAAAAGAGGCTAAGTCATCGGCTGCTGGCAGTTCACCATTCAGAAGAAGGAGGCACACTTCAAGAAAGTTCGATTTCTCGGCTAATTCAGCAATGTCATATCCCCTGTAGCGCAAAATTCCCTCATCTCCGTCAATGAAAGTGATCCTACTTTCACATGAACCCGTGTTACCGTAGCCATCGTCGTAAGTAATGAACCCGCTATTTTTTCTAAGCTGACTTATATCCAATGCCTTTTCATCTTCAGTACCAGTAAGTACATTTAATTGGTAGTTGGACTCTCCAATGTTAAGGGTAGCGTTCTCAGACATAATTTTTAAAGGGAGGGGTTTGGGGGGGTAAAGTAATGTTGTGCCACTTCTAATCGATATTTTCAAGAAAGTTTCGGTAAAGTTGTATGCCTTTTGACTGGCTTTTTTCTGGATGAAACTGGGTCGCTATACAATTTCCAGATATTATGCCGGAAACGAAAGAGATGCCATACTCAGTAGTCAGCAAATGAAGATCTGAGTCATTTGTGTTAACATGATAGCTGTGAACGAAATAAAATTGATCGTCATCAGTAATTCCCCTCGCAATCGGTTGTGTACTGGCTAAACCCCACTTCGCTTTATTCCACCCCATATGTGGTATCTTGAAATTATTTTTCAATCTGAACTTAACCACTTTCCCCGAAAAAATTCCTAAACCCGGCAACATCCCTTCTTCAGATTTTTCAAAAAGTACTTGTAGACCAAGGCAAATCCCAAAGAAAGGACGCTCTTCCTTCAACCAGAACTTAAGAAATTCATCCATTCCGGAATTTCGTAGAGAGTTCATGCATTGGTCAAAGCTTCCCTGACCAGGAAATACTACAGCGTCAGGATCTTGGATCTCTTCAGGTTTTGATGATAAGCAAACCTTTGCACCTATATGTTCAAAGGCCTTGACTACACTACGAAGATTCCCCGTACCATAATCAATAACCGCTATCTTGCGGGGTTCCACTTGTTATGGATATCAAATAGATAAAGTACCCTTGGTTGAGGGAACTTGACCATTCAGGCGAGGCTCTGATTTGGTCGCATTATCTAAGGACTTTGATAGCGATTTAAAGATTGCCTCCGCAACATGGTGCGGTTCGTCTCCGTGCTCTAGTCGGATATGAAGATTACATGCAACTTCATTCGCAAAAGATTGAAAAAATTCTTTAAGAAGCTGTATGTTAAAATCCCGAACCATTGAGTTTTCCGTGGCAACCTGCCAACTCAAGTAAGGGCGATTAGAAAGATCTACAGCAGTCGTAACCAGAGTTTCATCCATAGGAACGATGAAGTAGCCATATCTTTTTATACCGGACTTATTCCCAAGGGCTTTTCCAAATGCCTGACCTAAAGCAATACCAAGGTCCTCTACCAAATGATGGTAATCGATTTGAAGGTCTCCCTTTGCCTGTATCTTTAAATCAAAGAAACCATGCCTGGAAAACAGTTCAAGCATATGATCTAAAAAGGGAATGCCAGTAGAGATTGAATTAATACCAGAACCATCAATTAGTAAATCCAGAGAAATCTGGGTTTCACTAGTATTTCGCTCTATAGATGCTTTTCTGGACATTTCCATTTTTCGATTGAATCCATCAGGATAGTCATCTCCTCAGGCTTGCCAATACTGATTCTCAAGAATGTATTGGTAAGGGGGTGGTCGGGAAAGTAACGAACTAAGATTTTCCTCTGAAGAAGAAATTCAAACAAGGACAGAGCGATTTTTTCTCCTATTACACCGTTAGCATCACATGGCTGGGTGAAGACGAAATTAGTGCTCGAGGGAATCGTCCGCCAATTCATTGCTTCGAATTGATTGGTTAACCTTTGACGTTGTTCCAGTATTTTTTCCAGACAAATTGAAAAATAGTTTTGGTCATTGAGAGAAGCCAATGCTGCTGCTTGGGCTAATCTATCAACATTGTAAACCTCACGAACTTGATCGAGTTGAGCAATAATAGATGGGTGCCCCATCGCAAAACCCAATCTTAATCCTGCAAGTGAGTAGGATTTGGAAAGGGTCCGAGTAATCAAGATATTTTCAAGATCATTAAGTAAGGGTAGGGCAGTTTCTGCAGCAAAATCTGCATATGCCTCATCAATTACCAATAAGCCGGGAAAAGATTCTGCTGTTTTCTTTAAAGTCTGTAGAGAAAAAGATCTGCCGCTGGGTGCATGCGGACTTGTGAGAAAAAATAAGTTAGCCCCAGAAGAAGAGATCGCCTTAGGGTCAAAAGTAAATTCATCATCAATAAATGGAATGTTGATCAAATTTGCCCCCTGAACATTTACCAGAGTCTTGTATAAAGAATAACTAGGGTCTAGCATTCCCACTTTCAACTTGTCATCTGAAAAGGAACGAACGCACAAATTTAGAAGATCATCTGATCCATTTCCAATAATTACCTGTTTCTTATCCAACCCGAATAGTTGAGAAATCTTGTCCCGTAACGGCATTGAGGCAGGATTGGGATAGAGATTCAGCAGGCTAATTTCCTTAGTTACTGCTTCAATTACTGATGGACTTGGCGGATATGGATTCTCATTTGTGTTCAATTTGATCACCGAACCCCAGCTATCAGGTTGTACACCTGGAGAGTAAGATTGATGAGATTCCAGCCGCTTAGTTACCTGCACAACAGTAAAACTTAATTTTCTTTAGATTGAAATGATCCTAAGCGCAGAAGATGTGCATTTCCATGCCCATCAAGTTTTTCCATTTTAGAAAAGGCTTCAACAACTGCCGCTGCATTCTGGGACGCATCAAGATCATATCTGATAAGACTACTTCTTCTCATAAAATCTTGGATTCGTAATCCAGAAGAAAACCTTGATGATCGACCAGTAGGTAAAACATGGCTAGGGCCGGCAGCAAAATCTCCAACCGAAGTTGCGGTCTGGTGACCAACAAGAAACGCACCAGCCGTGGTAATATTTGTGAGATAAAATTCGCAGTTATCATCTGACACTTGAAGCTCAAGATGTTCAGGAGCAATATAATTTGCCACATCTGATATTCGCTCACGATTATTCAAAAATATCGCAAAAAAACCTTTTCTAAGAACAAATTCAATTGCTGAAGAGTGGGATAGCTGGACGATTTGTTTTTCTATTTCCCCAACAATTTTTTCAAACAAAGTACTTTTATCGAAAAGAAGATAAATTTTTTCTTTTCCGGAACCATGTTCTGCCTGTGCAAGCAAAGCAGCAGCCACCCATTCGGGGTTTGCAGTTTTATCCGCAATTACCATTACTTCACTGGGGCCAGGTAATAAATCGATACCCACGCGGCCAAAAACCTGTCTTTTGGCTTCATTAACAAAAGCATTGCCCGGACCAAAGATCTTATCTACAGGAGCAACCGTATCAGTGCCGTAAGCAAGTGCACCAATTGCTTGAGCACCACCAATTTTGTAAACTTCAGAAATTCCTAAAAGTTGCATAGCAGCTAACAACTGATCAGCCACCTTTCCATCTTTTCCGGGGGGAGTAACAACTACGATTTCAGGGACTTGAGCAACCGTAGCTAAGGTAACTGTCATTACCACTGTAGATACTAAAGGTACATGTCCGCCAGGCACATAAATCCCGACCCTCCTGATAGGATAATTACGCTCACCTACAATTCCATTGTGCATGTTCGTGCCTTGCCAGTCTTTTGGTAGGCTCTGCTGGTGGAAAAAAGTTATGTTAGTAATCGCTTCTTCTAAGGCTTTTTTCTCCTCATCCGAAAGTCTATTCACAGCATTGTGGAGGTCTTCCCCAGAAACCTTGAGCTCCTCAACTGTAAGTTTTACTCCATCAAACTCAGCTGTTTTGGCAAGAACTGCTTGATCACCCTCTGATTTGATATCAGAAAGTATTTTTGAAACTACAGAAGAAACATCTTCATCTGCCCCTGCTGAAGGTATGAAATTATTTAACTCAGATAATAAACCCTCGCTGTCTTCCTTGTAAGAGAGCTTCATTCAAAATTATTCCCACTCAATGGTACTTGGGGGCTTTGAACTGATGTCATAAACCACTCGGTTTGCTCCTTTAACCTCATTAATGATACGACTTGAAACTCTTCGAAGGAAGGCATCGGGAAGTTTAGCCCAATCTGCAGTCATCGCATCGCTGCTTGTTACTGCTCGGAGAGAGATGACATTCTCATAGGTTCTTTCATCCCCCATAACGCCCACACTTCTTACGGGTAAGAAGACACAAAATGCCTGCCACAACTTGGAGTACCACTTAGAACGCCTAAGCTCCTCAATGAAAATTGCATCGGCCTGACGCAGAACCTCTAATCTCTTCGGGGTAATATCACCGATTACACGAACGCCAAGACCTGGACCAGGAAAAGGGTGACGGTTGATTACATGATCTGGCAGTCCTAGCTTTTTACCCAGCAAACGAACTTCATCTTTAAAAAGCTCACGCAGAGGTTCCAACAACTCCAGCTTCATTTTTTCAGGTAAACCACCAACATTATGATGACTTTTTATCAGTGCAGCAGGATTGCCACCTATAGGCACACTTTCAATCACGTCAGGATATAAGGTTCCTTGAGCCAAAAAGTGAACATCTCCAAGTTTTCTGACCTCATTATCAAATACTTGAATAAAGGTTTTTCCAATGATTTTTCGTTTCTTTTCAGGATCAGATACGCCCTTTAGTTTTCCAAGGAATAATCTACCCGCTTTCGCCACTTTTAATTTTCCGGGAATGTGATCATTGAAAAGCTTAATGACTTCATTACGCTCGTTTTGCCTAAGCAAACCATTATCAACGAAAATTGAGGTTAATTGCTTGCCAATTGCCCGATCGATCAAGGCCGCTGCCACGCTTGAGTCAACACCCCCGCTAAGACCAAGAATAACCCTTTTAGAGCCAACTTGTTCGCGAATTTTTTGCACTGCAATTTCAATAAAATCTCCCATATCCCAATCCCCTTTACAGCCGCAGATTGAGAAGAGAAAGTTGTGAATTAATTCAGTTCCGTATTCGGAATGTTCTACCTCAGGATGAAACTGCAATCCGTAGAATTTGAGCTTAGCATTTTCGATGATCGAAAAGTCCGAGTTTTCGGTACTAGCTATTCCAGTAAAACCTGCGGGTATCTTGACAATGGCATCGCCATGAGAGTTCCAAACAGTTAGTCTTTTTGGTAATTTTTTTAGAAGTTTATTCTGTTTTTTAATGGTGAGTTCACTTCTACCATACTCCCTTCTATCACACTTTTTAACTTCTCCACCAAGAAGTTTTCCCATTAATTGTAGACCATAACAAATACCAAGTATGGGAATCCCCAAGCTGAATATTTTCTTATCCGGAAGGGGGGCTCCAGCAGAAAGAACACTGGCAGGTCCGCCTGAAAGAATGATCCCTAAGGGCTTTCGTTTCTTAATTTCCGCAAGTGAAGTGTCAAACGGGAGAACTTGGGAATAAACATTTTGCTCACGAATACGGCGGGCAATAACCTGTGTATACTGTGAACCAAAGTCTAAGACGAGTATAGTCTGTGGCATAGAGGAGATATAATTTAGACAAAAGTTGATTGATAGAAATCTTGTTCTATATCTGCAACCACTAATCCACAAAAGTGGGAGCTTCTAATAATAATTACTAGGAAACTCTAAACTATGAAAAAGTACTTAAGATGCCCGTATTAAAGTAAAGTAAGAAGGTACGATTATTTGGATTCTGTTAAAGGTTCCCCTGAAGAGGCTTCGTTACTGTCAGAATCATTTGTCTCATCTGTAACCGCCTCAACCTCAGCCTCAGAAGAAGTGCCATCAGCTTTACTTACATTTTCTTCGGTAACAGCTTCGGGTTCAACAGAAGCATCTGCCTTTTCTTCGGTTTCAGCTTTAGGGTCTTCTTTCTTCTTTTTCGCAGCCGATTTCTTTTTCTTAGCTTTTTTCTTAGGAGCTTCTTCGACAAATTCAATCAATGCCATATCAGCCGCATCCCCAAGTCGTGGAAGAGCTAATTTGTAGATACGAGTGTAGCCTCCGTTTCGACCTGTAAATTGATCGACCAACTCATCAAATAGTTTAGAAACAGCTTTTTTATTACGAAGACGAGCAATCGCTAGACGACGGTAATGTACCTTTCTGGCAGCGTCATCAGTAGCACGAGCCTTTTTTGCTAGTGTAATGATCTTTTCAACAGCTGGTCGGAGCGCACGAGCCTTTGCGAGGGTAGTCTTAATTCTACCATGTTCAATTAATGAACAGGAGAGATTAGCAATCAAAGAAATACGATGTGCTGATTTAACTCCGAGTTGGTGCTTATGTTTGCGATGTCTCATTTTGAGTAATGTAAATGCAAGAGCCGTAAAAGTTAATTGTTAACGGACTCAAGTAATCTGCTTTCAAACTTCATTCCCAATGATAGTCCAAGCTGTTCAAGTTTAGCTTTTATTTCATTGAGAGATTTCTTACCAAAGTTTCTGTACTTTAGCATTTCTGGCTCAGACTTAGTTGCCAACTCACCAACTGTTATGATGTTAGCGTTATTTAAGCAATTCGCGGCCCGGACAGATAGTTCGATTTCATTAACACTCATGCTAAGAAGATTCTTCAGTCTGTTCTGCTCTTCACTGACTTGCTTCGTATTATTTTCAAATTCAATTTGTTCTTCACTGATTTGATCAAATACATCTAAATGATGGCGAAGAATAGCGGCGGACTGTTTAAGAGCATCTTCTGGAGTGATACGACCATCTGTGTGAATTTCCAGGATGAGCTTATCGTAATCAGTCATTTGCCCAACACGGGTGCTTTGAACCTCGTATTTAACCAATTTGACAGGAGAATACAATGAGTCGACATTAATAACCCCAATAGGTTGATCGTCATTCTTGTTATCTTCACCCAAGCAAAATCCTCTACCAATTGTGACTTCTATCTGAGCAGATATTTTTATTTTGGAATCTGTGGTGAGAATTACTTGATCAGGATTGATGATTTCAATCCCTTCTATGGGAGAAATATCACTCGCTTTGATTTCACCTTCTTTTTCAACTTCCAACTGAAGAGTAACATTTTCAGATTTGTGACTGACAATAAGTACCTTCTTTAGATTCAGTACAATATCGGTGACGTCTTCAACAATGCCGTCTATGCTTTGAAACTCATGTTGAACGCCATCCATTTTGAAGGAGGATACTGCGGCACCCTCTATGGAACTTAATAGGACTCGGCGGAATGCATTACCGATAGTGTGACCATACCCAGTTTCAAAAGGGTCGGCTATAAATTTTGCGTAGGTTTCAGAGGCAGTCTCTTCCTCTTTAACTAATCTGTTAGGTAATTCGAATTTTCCAAGTGTTGTTGCCATAATCTTTGCTGGATTAGAGGTGAAATTTATCGGCTGTAGAATTCTACAACGAGCTGGACATTTATGCTCTGCTCAAGTTCATCTGCCTGAGGGAGGCGACTTATTGTCCCTTGTAAGGAATCTGGACGGACATCTACCCATGCAGGAGATGTACGATACTGAGAGTCTTCAAGGTTGCGAGTGGCGACTTGTCTTGAAGAAGTCTTCTCACGAACACCAATCTCGTCACCAACAGAAACCCGGTAGCTAGGAATGTCTACTTTCTTCCCATTAACCAAAAGGTGACCATGGTTTACAAATTGACGAGCTGCCTGTCTAGTTTTTGTAAAACCAAGGCGATATACGATGTTATCGAGTCGAGTTTCAAGTAAAGTCAGAAAGTTCTCTCCCGTGACACCCTGCATTCTTTTGGCCTTTTGAAATAAATTTCTAAATTGTTTCTCAGTAAGACCATACATCATTCTCAGTTTCTGCTTTTCAAGCAGACCTTGACCGAAATCACTAACTTTTCTTCGAAAACTAGGCCCATGTTGGCCAGGTGGGTAGGTTCTTCTTTCAAAGGCTTTATTGGCAGGAAAAACCGCCATACCAAAACGACGGTTTATACGGGTAGTTGGTCCAGTGTAACGAGACATAATAAAAATTGCGTTAGATTATACTCTCCTGCGTTTTGGAGGACGGCATCCGTTATGCGGAACAGGAGTAACATCAATAATGGAAGTAACATTAAAACCGAGGCTTTGTAGAGCTCGGATGGCGGAATCGCGTCCCATTCCAGGTCCTTTTACTTTAACAAGGACCTCTTTCATTCCATGAGACATTGCCACCTTACCAGCATCTTGAGTTACAACTTGAGCCGCGTATGCAGTGGACTTACGGGAACCTCGGAAGTTACATTTTCCAGAGCTTGACCATGAAATGACATTCCCTCTCATATCTGAAAAGGAAACTTTTGTGTTATTAAAAGTGGCAACGATGAAACAAATTCCAGAAGAAATGTTCTTACTACCCTTCGCCTTGCGAACCTTTACCTGCTCAATATTAGCACCCAGTAAATCAGCCGCAGTTTCTTCTTTTTTAACAGGTTTCTCTTCACTGGCAGATTGATTTTCTTCAACCACATCAACTTCGGAGTCAGGGGCTACATCTGTAGATGCTTTTGTCTCCTCTTCTTTATTATCGTCACTCATATCAGTTTAATTCGTTAAGATTTTCTTACCACTCCTACAGTTTTGCGACCACCCTTGCGTGTCCTCGCGTTGGTGATGGTACGCTGGCCGCGGACAGGAAGTCCTCTTTGATGCCTCAGTCCACGGTAACTTCTTATACTTTGGAGTCGTTTTAAATTGTTGGTGATCATTCTCCGCAGATCACCTTCAACAACTATCTTGTTCTCAATGATGTAATTACTCAATTGACTGAGTTCCTGCTCATTCAAATCCTGCGTACGACGATCGGGGTCAATTTGAGTCGCCTCAAGAATCTTAGTCGCCCTAGTGGGGCCAATACCGTAAATGTACCTAAGTGAATAGGCAATTTTCTTACGATTTGGGATATCTACACCTAACAATCTAGCCATAATAATTTTTTGTTTTGTAAATGGTAATTAAAGTTAAGCACCTTTGAAAAAGTATGCCAGTAAGCCAAATGCGAACAAAGCAACGGAAATGATGATCAATGGCCTCCATTGTGCCTCAAAATCCTTGAGTTCTAAGGATTCAATACCTCTGTTGCTTGTGGCGGTTCTGCCTTTAATGCGACCTTTGCGTAAAAAGCCGTCATAATGCCTTTGTAAAAGAAAGGTTTCGATTTGCCTCATTGTATCAAGAACCACTCCTACAATGATTAACATTCCTGTGCCTCCAAAAAATGTCGCCACATTGTAAGAAACATTCGCGGTGTTAAAGATTAAATCGGGGAAGACTGCAATAATTGTAAGAAATATGGCACCAGCAAGCGTCAATCTAGTCATGACAAAATCTAAGAAGCGGGCAGTATGCTCGCCCGGACGAACTCCAGGAACATAACCACCATTCTTTTTAAGATCATCGGCGATTTGAACAGGTTTAAACATGATAGATACCCAGAAATAACTAAAGACTAGGATCAAACCGCCATAAACCATATAGTAAAGCCATCCTCGACCAGCAAAAGCATTGGCTAAATCAATAGCCCAATTTGTCTCGTTAGGAGAGTCCGCAATGGCCGCCCCTAAGGTACGAAGAAGTTGAGCAGGAAACATTAAAATAGCACTCGCAAAAATGACCGGCATAACTCCGGCGTAGTTAACCTTCAGTGGTAAAAATGAACTTTGACCACCAAATACTTTTCGGCCCACCATCCTCTTTGCGTACTGAACCGGTATTTTTCTCTGAGCTTGTGTGACAGCAATAATCCCTCCAACAACCAAAAGAAATATTCCAATCATCAAAACTGCTTTTACTACCACTAGGTTGTCTTCTGTAGGTGCCAAAAATATCAAAGAATAAGCATCGGCGAGAGCTTTGGGCAAATCTGCCAGAATACCAACGGTTATAAGTAAAGATATTCCATTCCCAATTCCTCGTTGAGTAATTTGCTCACCAAGCCACATCAAAATTAATGAACCAGTGGTGAGAAAAATTATCGAATTGAACAAAAATAGAGTAGGGGAGGAAGCAACCACAATTGATCCAAGAGCTTCTCCATCGAGCCCAATTTCATTAGGGTTAAAACCCATAATCAAACTACCCGGACTGTCCCTCAAAGCAACTGCAAGCAAACCTCCCTGTACAAGACAGATCAGGATAGTAAGATACCTAGTATACTGAGCAATTTTTTGACGACCAGGTTCACCTTCCTGCTGCAAACGAGCCAGGTGCGGAAAAACAGCTCCCATCAGTTGCATGATAATACTCGCACTGATATATGGCATGATACCTAGGGCAAAAAGGGCACCATTCAAAAGGGCACCCCCTGTAAACATGTTATAAAAGCCTAAAATATCATTACCCTCAGAACCTGAACGAGTTTGTTCACGAAGTTCAAAAAATTCCTTAATCGGTGCAGGATCTACTCCAGGTAAAGGAATATTCGCACCTACTCTAGCAATAAAGAGCAGAGCTAAGGTAAAAAATATTTTCTGCCTTAACTCAGGTATCTTTAATGAATTTGTAAATGCGGAGAGCATAGGATTATACGATAGTTACCGAACCGCCGGCAGACTCGATTTTGGACTTTGCAGATGCAGATGCTTGGTGAACATGGACCTCTAAGGATAACTTTACCTCACCATTGCCAAGCAATTTAACGATAGAGGAATTCGAGCGAATCAAACCGGCAGCCTTTAAGCTATCTAGATCAATTTTGTTTCCATCAACTTTATCGAGATCACCTACATTGACAGTTGATATGGTTGTTTGAAACCGTGTGCGATTAAACCCTCTTTGAGGTAACTTACGGAACAAAGGCATCTGGCCACCCTCGAATCCAGCCCTCAGGGAATATCCAGATCTAGCACCAGCACCTTTATGCCCGCGACAACAGGTTTTTCCATGTCCGTTTCCTTCTCCTCGTCCAAGTCTTTTTTTGGAGCGGTTGGAACCTTTGGGTAAAGAGTTTTCCTTCATAAAAAAATAGAGTTAAACTGAAACAGAAGCCTCGGTGAAAGATGGACCCTTAACTTCCTCTCCTCGGATTTGAGAAATTTCGGATGAGGTTCGTAGTTCTTTGAGTCCCTTTATCGTAGCTGATACAACTGAAAGTTGATTGTTTGAACCTAAAGATTTAGAAAGTACATTTTTTACGCCAGCGGCCTCTAATACAGCTCGCACTCCACCGCCTGCGATAATACCAGTTCCCTTCCTTGCAGGACGGAGTAAAACTTTACCACCGTCAAAATTAGCAAGTACAGGATGCGGTATAGTTTCACCGGATAGCGAAACAAAGATCATAGATTTTTTTGCTTGCTCAGTTCCTTTCCTAATTGCATCAGGAACCATTTGTGCCTTGCCGTAACCAAAGCCTACATTGCCTTTCTGGTCACCAACAACGACCAAAGCTGCAAAGCTAAAGCGGCGCCCACCTTTGACAACTTTCGCACAACGATTTACATGAACAACCTTTTCAAAAAGTTCATCTGTATCGTCTGTAATAACTTTTTCAGGAGATTTGGAAGACCTGCTTCTATTTTTTGCTGTCATGAGTAAATTAAAATTTTAAGCCTTCTTTACGAAGAGCTTCAGCGAAGGACTTAACGCATCCATGATACTTCCTTCCTGACCGATCAAATACAATAGATTCAATTCCTTCAGCCTTAATCCTTTTTCCAAACTCAGTTCCAATCTTCTCGGAGCCAGATACATTTGGAAGAACTTCCTTGAGGTCTTTTTCATTCGAGGAAATTGAGGTAAGAGTATGAGAATTACCGTCATCAATACATTGGGCATGTAAGTTTTTATTGGTAAAGCATACAGCAACACGTGGTCGGTGAGCTGAACCAATAACTTTCTTGCGAATTCTCCATTTTCGCTTTTGCGCCAGGACTCGTTTCTTTTGTAAATTCATAAGCAAGAGCTGTTAAGCTGATTTCTTTCCTTCTTTTCTGCGGACATACTGTCCTAAAATTCTGACTCCTTTACCCTTGTAAGGCTCAACTGGATAGTAGCTCTTAATGTCTGCTGCCATCTGTCCGACTTTTTGTTTGTCTGCGCCTTCAACATGAATTTTCACATTATCAGCTACCGTGACAGTGACTCCTTCGGGAATCGGGTGGCTTACTGGATGGGAGTACCCTAGTTCTAGGTCGATCTCACTACCTTTAACTGCAGCTCGAAAACCAACTCCTTCAATAAGTAAATCCTTACTGTATGGTGATACTACGCCCTGAACCATATTAGCAATCAGAGAACGAGTTGTCCCCTGAATGGCCCTACTAAATCTGTTATCTGTCGTAGGTGATACAAGGATCTGATTATCTTCAACTTGAACACTTACTTGCTGTACAGTTTCCTGCTCGAGATTTCCTTTTGGGCCTTTGACCTTGATCAAGTGATCATCAACGACAACCTCAACTCCAGAGGGAATAGGGATAGGTGCTTTTCCAATTCTGCTCATAATTATTTCTACCAAACGCTGCAAAGTAATTCGCCACCGAGTTTCTTTTGACGGGCGGTACGATCATCAATAACTCCACCAGGAGTAGTAAGTATGGAGACCCCTAAGCCACCAAGGACACTGGGAATTTCACGGTAACCAAAATAAGCACGACGACCCGGTGTGCTGACCCGGCTAATACCCTGTATAGCATGTTTTCCATTAACATACTTAAGTTCAATTTCGAGAGTCTTAAATCCATCATCAGTATTTGATTCCTGACAGTCGTTGATGAATCCTCTTTGCTTCAAAATCTTACCAATACCCAGTCTCAAATTGGAATGGGGATAATTGCATTTCTCTTTGCCGGCCTTGCCTGCATTTCTGATTACGGTAATAAAATCACCAATTGTATCGTGTACTGACATAATGAATCGGGTTAGATTGAATTACCAAGAAGCCTTAACCACACCAGGAACTTTACCCTGCAAGGCCAGCTCTCTAAAAGAAATTCGAGAAAGACCAAACTTACGAATAACCGCTCTGGGTCTACCTGTTAAGGAGCACCTTTTAACTAATCGAATTGGAGAAGAGTTTTTAGGCATCTTAGACAATTTTGCTTGGGCTGCATAAAAGTCTTCTTCAGTGGTGTTTGCATCCGACAATATTTTTTTAAGCGAAGCACGTTTTTTTGCATAACGGGCTACTAGCTTCTCTCTCTTGAGATTTCTTTGAATAACAGATTTTTTAGCCATGATAAAAAATTAAAGGTTTAAAAGCACTATGCTGCCTGCTGTACAGGTTGTTCAGATTTTTTGCGAAAAGGCATACCGAGGAGGCTAAGCAGTTCAAGACCCTCTTCATCTGAGTTTGCGGTAGTAGTAATACAAACATCAAGACCTGTATTAACCCTTTGACGCTCTACCTTTATTTCCGGAAAGATACTGTGATCTGTTATTCCGAGAGAATAATTACCGCGTCCGTCGAGCTTGGCAGGAATGCCCCTGAAGTCACGGATGTTAGGAAGGGAAATTGCAATCATACGATAAAGGAATTCCCACATTTGATTACCCCGAAGAGTAACCTTAACTCCAACCGGCATACCTTGCCTAAGTTTAAAGTTGGAAACACTTATCTTAGCTTTAACGACAACGGGAGATTGTCCAGATAGTGCAGCCATGTCCTTAGTAAGCTCAGCGATCCCATTCTTATCCATATCAGCACCAAATGAGGAATTTAGAACGATCTTAGACACTTTGGGGGCCTCATGGATATTTTTGTATCCCCGATTTTTCATTAATTGGGGCACGACGGTTTCTAAATAAAACTTTTTTAATTCAGGACTACTCATTGCGGTGGTATGTATGTTAGATGGTTAAGCAACCTTAACGTTAGAAACATGGATGGAAGCTTCTCTTTCAACAATTGAACCTTGAGGGTTTTCTTGGGTTTTTCGTTCATGCTTCTTCACAAGATTAACACCTTCGATAAGAACACGATCTTTAGCACGCTGAACTTGCAGGATTTTACCTTTTTTTCCTTTGTGATCACCGCTAATAACCACAACCTCTACTCCTTTTTTAAGTTTATTGACCATGATAATTAGAGAACTTCTGGAGCTAATGAAATGATTTTCATAAATTTTTGACGCAATTCTCTGGCGACAGGTCCGAAAATACGGGTACCCCGGGGAGTGCCATCATTGTTAACAAGCACAACAGCATTTTCATCAAACCTAAGATAACTTCCATCTCTTCGTCGGAGGGGGGATTTTGTTCTGACAACAACCGCCCTCACGACACTTCCTTTTTTAACCGAAGCGTCGACAGAACTTTCTTTGACATGGCAAACAATTACATCACCAACGGACGCAGTATCTTTTAACTGCCCGAGACGTCTAATCATGCGGACTTTTTTCGCACCAGTGTTATCTGCAACTTCTAATCTGCTAAGTAATTGAATCATAACCGTAAAATATTAAAGAACGGGAGCTTTTTCGATTAGTTCAACCACACGCCAACGTTTTAATTTACTGATCGGGCGGGTTGACATAATCCTTATCTTATCACCAACATTACATTCACCATTCTCGTCATGCACATGAACCGTTGTTTTGCGCCTGATTTCCTTTTTGTAAAGAGGGTGTGGAGTTTTATATTCGTAAACCACCTTTAAAGACTTTTCACCTGTTTTTGAACGAACAACACCTGTGATCTCCTTACGATTTTTTCTTGTAGTTTCTTGGGTCATATTGATGTCAAGAACCAGATGATTCTCCCTTTAAATGAGTTAATTGTGTAGCAAGACGAGCACGGTCGCGCTTGATTGATTTAATCAAGTGAGGCTTTTCTACTTGGCCAGTTTGCTTCCTAACCTGCAAACCAACCAATTCCTCGCCTAGTTCACGATAGTTCTTTTCGATTTCCAATTTGGATAAATTTTTGATCTCAGACATTTTCATAATGAGTAATCAAAATTAAAAGTTTGTTTGGCGAGTAACCAGCCTGCAGCGGAAAGGTAATTTAGCGTCAGCCAAACCTAGAGCTTCACGGGCTAAAGTAAGGGAACATCCAGCAATTTCAAAAAGAACATGCCCAGGCTTGATAACGGCTACCCAATGGTCTACCGGCCCCTTACCTTTACCTTGTCTGGTTTCTGCAGGTTTTTTGGTGACGGGTTTGTGAGGAAATACCCTAATCCAAACTTTTCCTTTTCTTTTGAGATGACGATTGATAGCAACACGGGCAGCTTCAATTTGATTCGATGTCATTCGACCACGAGAAAGTGATTGAATACCAAACTCACCAAAGGATACAACATTTCCACGAGAAGCAACTCCGCGTATTCTACCTTTGTGAACTTTACGGAACTTAGTGCGCGATGGTAATAATTTAGGCATAACTTATAACAATTCTCGGTTAAAAGATTTTGTCTTCCTCATTGAGGCAAATCCAACATTTGATACCAATGATGCCGTATACTGTATTTGCCTCAACCAAGCCATAATCAATGTTTTCCCGAAGGGTATGCAAAGGAACACGACCTTCACGCAATTGCTCGGTTCTGGCAATGTCAGCTCCAGCGAGCCTACCTGCACACTGAATACGAATACCCTCTGCCCCCATAGACATGGTAGTTTGAACCGCTTTTTTCATAGCACGACGGAAAGCGATTCTTCTTTCCAATTGGAGCGCAACACTTTCAGCCACAAGTGAAGCGACAAGATCAGGCTTCTTGATTTCTTGAATTTCTAAACGGATTTCCTTACCAACTACCTTATTAAGGGAGTCCCTAAGCGAGTCTAGTTCCTGTCCCTTCCCTAAGCGAGTCTAGTTCCTGTCCCTTCCGACCAATGACTATGCCTGGTCTTGCGGTCCAAATCGTAACTCGGGTACGAGTAGAAGCTCTTTCGATAACGACTCTTGGAACAGAAGCGTATCGTAATTTCTTGTCTAAGAACCCGCGGATTAAATTATCCTCTGCCATATGGCTTGAATAATCGTGCTTGTTGGCGTACCAACGAGCACTCCAATTACGTCTGACGCTTAGTCTAAAACCAATAGGATTTACTTTCTGACCCATAATTTAATCTCCGTCTGTAAGGGTAATTTTGAGGTGGCTCATCCGTTTCTTGTATGGATGAGCAGAGCCGCGTGCACATGGACGAAATCTTTTTAAAGCAGGACCCTCTTCAACAATAGCTTCCAATATGGTAAGGTCTTCGGAATTTAAATTCGCATTATTTTCAGCATTTGCTATCGCAGAATTGAGAGTTTTGCTAAGCATTCTCGCGGCTTTTCTAGGAATATACTTAAGCAATGAAGAAGCTTCTGTAGCTTTTTTTCCGGGTAATATACGAGCAACTTCACGGGCCTTCTTCGGTGAAATTCTCATATATTTAGAGTATGATTTAATAACCATGACTTACTTTTGAGTATGGGGATTGTGAGACTTAAAAGCACGGGTAGCTGAAAATTCACCAAGTTTATGACCAACCATGTTCTCTGTAACATAGACAGGAAGAAAGTTCTTACCGTTGTGCACCGTAAAATTTAGGCCGACAAAATCAGGAGTGATTGTGGATCGTCTAGACCATGTTTTAATGGGTTTACGATCTCCTGAATCCTGTGCTTTTTGCACTTTTTTCATTAGATGTGGATCAACGAAGAAGCCTTTTTTAATAGATCTTGTCATGAAAGTGTCCTCTTACTTTACACGCCGGCCATTACGACGAGTAATAATCATAGAATTGGATGGCTTGGATTTCTTTCTTGTCGGGAAACCCTTTGAAAGTTGGCCCCATGGAGACATAGGATGACCTCCTCCGCTTGTTTTACCCTCACCACGTTTTACCCTCACCACCTCCCATTGGGTGATCAACGGGATTCATCGCAACACCGCGTACCCTTGGGCGACGGCCTTTCCAGCGGTTACGACCAGCTTTACCAATTGTGGCTTTTTGATGACTACCATTACCAACATCACCAATAGTTGCCCGGCAAAGTGAATTAACTAAACGAATTTCACCACTTGGCATTTTCAAAGATGCATTTGATCCATCAACAGAAACCAACCTTGCTGCAGAGCCTGCTGAACGAGCGATTTTAGCCCCAGCTCCAGGTAACATTTCAATGCAATGCACTTTAGTTCCTAATGGAATATTCTTCAGAGGCATTGCATTACCAGGAGTAAAGTCGACTGTGCTATTTGTGCTAATTAATTTATCCCCCTCGGAGACACTGTTGGGTGCTAATAAATAAGATTTCTCTCCATCGGTATATTCAACAAGTGCTAAATTAGCCGTACGATTAGGATCGTATTCAAAAGCGACCACGGTAGCGACATCATCAAGCCTGTTACGACGAAAATCTATCGTGCGATATAATCTTTTATGGCCACCACCTCTACGTCTTGATGTTATGCGACCATAAGTGTTTCTACCTTTTTTCCTATGAAAGCCAGATGTTAATGACTTCTCCGGTCTTTTCTTTGAAAGATCCGTTTTATTTTTAATGTAAAACCTTCCTGAGGGAGTAACCGGTTTCTGTTGTAAAATAGCCATAGTGTTAGTTAAGCTAAGTCAATGCTGTCACCAGCTTTGAGGGTTATGATCGCCTTTTTTTCGAGGGCTGAATACCCCTTTTGGTTTCTTCGCATGCGATCTCTTTTAGCCTTTGGTTTCTGAATCAGGGTATTTACCTTAAGAACAGACACGCCAAACATTTTCTCGATAGAGTTTTTGATATTAGTGCGAGAAGCAGATGGGTATACCGAAAAAACATATTGATTTAAATTTGAAGAAAGCATGGTTGCTTTTTCTGTAAGCAACGCTTCCTTAATAACATTTACAGGCTCTTTCATTTTAAATTACTTCTCCGAATCCGTGTTGAGTTTCTTAATCAAAACATCAATAGCAGATAGGCTACAAACTACCTTGTCCGCCCGAACTACATCCAGTGCGTTAATTTCTGAAGTATTACCAAGCGTAGTCTTGGCTAAATTTCTAGCAGCTAGTTTAACATTACTATCGAATGCGTTATCGACTACTAGGAATTTTATAGATCCGCCATCGATATTAGAAAGAATATGTGAAAAAGCTTTGGTTTTTGGTTCAGAAACTTTCCATTCCTCGATGAGATAAAAGGTTCCTTCATCCGCATGATCTATAAGAGCTCTTGTGAGTGCTAACCGTTTAACCTTAGAGTTTAATTTTTGAGTATAAGACCGTGGTTTGGGGCCAAATGCAATTCCACCACCGCGTCTCTGAATGGCCCGTTTGTCTCCAGCTCGTCCTGTTCCCAAACCCTTTTGACGGTAGATTTTTTTACCCGAACCTGATACTTCATCACGAGTTTTGGTAGAGGCATTGCCCTGACGACTATTGGCATGGAATGCAACAATCAATTGGCGAAGAGCGTCGCTACCTTTTCCTGCATCCAAAACTGGAAAGTCGGCGACATCTTTGTCTCCACTTTCTGTACCGTCTGATTTTAATAATTTAAATTTCATCTGGCTTTATTTCGTTTTGTATTTTTTGGCAATTCTAACAGTAACGACGGTGCCTTTTGAGCCAGGAACGCTACCTTTTACGAGAAAAAGATTTTTTTCAGGAAGAATTTTAACTACTTTCAAATTTTGCGTAGTTCTTTTTGCATCTCCCATGTGACCGGGCATTTTCTTATTTTTGAAAACACGACCGGGCCACTGACATAAACCATATGACCCACCTCTTCTATGAAACATAGAACCGTGAGAAGCTGGTCCGCCAGCGAAATTCCATCTTTTGACAACTCCTTGAAAGCCCCTTCCTTTTGTGACAGAAACAACATCAACAACCGGAATGTCTTTGAAATTATCAACTGTGATGTTGGCACCTTCTTCGTAGTTGTGGTCAGTTCCGACACGAAACTCCTGAGAGATTTTCTGCGAATCAACACCCACCTTCTGAGCAATACCAGAATTACATTTATTGGGATGATTCGCTGGCTGACCGTTTGGGTTATAGCCTATTTGAACTGCGGAATAACCGTCTTTATCGACATTCTTAACCTGAAGGACAGGACAAGGTCCTGCCTCTATAATGGTTACCGGGACAAGATTGTTATCGGCATCGTAGACTTGGGACATCCCAAGTTTTTTTCCTAATATTTCTAGATTCATACTTTAAGCGGCAGGCGGGGGTTAATACTTTGTAACCTGCTTTAAAGGAGGTTGTTGTTGTTAGATTTTGTTAAACATTGATATTAATTTCAACGCCTGCGGGTAAATTGAGTTTTTTCAACTCATCAACAGTTTGAACCGTAGGATCAATAATGTCGATGAGTCTCTTGTGGGTACGAAGCTCAAACTGGTCCATAGACTTCTTGTCTACATGAGGGGATCGATTAACGGTATATCTTTCGATGCGGGTTGGCATAGGAATGGGGCCAGCAACGCGTGCTCCTGTTCTTTTGGCTGTATCCACAATATCCGAAGCAGACTGATCGATTACACGATAATCAAAACCCTTTAATTTAATTCTTATTTTATGACCATTCATAATTAGGTTCTCGCTGGTTCACGAGAGCTAGAGTCGACAATTTCTTTAACAAGGTTTTGTGGAACCTGATCAAAGTGAGAGGGCGTCATGGAGTAATCCGCACGACCGGATGAAAGTGAACGCATGTCAGTGGAGTATCCAAACATATTCTCAAGAGGAACAAATGCATCGATCACGCAAACTGTTCCACGGGTTTCCATTCCTTGAATCTGACCTCTCCTGCGGTTTAAATCGCCCATAAGTTCACCCTGATAATCTTCAGGAGTTGAGACCTCTACCTTCATGATAGGCTCAAGGAGAATAGGAGATGCTTTTTGCATAGCATCTTTAAAGGCAAAAATTCCTGCCATTTTGAAAGCCATTTCAGAAGAGTCCACATCATGAAAGGATCCATCAACGAGAGTGACCTTAAAATCGATGACTGGATACCCAGCAACAACTCCTCCTAAAGCTGCTTCCTTGATGCCGTCCATGGTAGGCTTTATAAATTCTTTGGGAATTGCTCCTCCAACAATCTTATTCTCAAGCTCCATACCTTTACCCTTTTCGAGGGGTTCAAGTTGGATAACAGCATGACCATATTGACCTCTACCACCGGATTGGCGAACAAACTTACCTACACCATCAGATGAAGATACGATTGTTTCACGATAAGCAATTTGAGGCTTTCCTGCCTGAGCTTCAACCTTGAATTCCCTAAAGAGGCGATCACGAATAATTTCAAGGTGCAATTCACCCATACCAGCAATGATAGTTTGGCCAGTTTCTTCGTTCGTTGAAAGAGAAAATGTTGGATCTTCTTCCGCTAATCTTTGAAGGCCAATACCCATCTTTTCCTGATCTGCTTTTGTTGCCGGCTCAATCGACATAGAAATAACTGGTTCAGGGAATGTAGGTGGCTCAAGCCTGATGTCCAAGTCCCTCTCGCACAATGTGTCGCCAGTAACACAATCCTTGACACCAATAAGTGCACATATGTCACCCGAGTAGGCGACTTCAATATCTTCTCTGCTATCAGCCTTCATAATCATGAGGCGGGAAACCCGTTCACTTTTACGAGTCCTAGGATTGTAGAGTGCAGAACCTTTCTTGAGAGTTCCCTGGTAGACACGATAAAAGACAAGCTTTCCGACATAAGGATCGGTCATTAATTTAAATGCCAACCCAGCAGGTTTAGCTGAGTCATCTGGAGTGATGCTTACTTCGTTCTCATCGGAATCATGTCCCTTCATTGGAGGGAGATCTAATGGAGAGGGCAGATAATCAACCACGGCGTCCATGAGCATTTGAACGCCTTTGTTTTTGAAAGCACTTCCTGGAATTACACCAACAAATTTAATCGATAAAGTAGCTCGGCGAATTCCTAATTTTAATTCGTCACTAGTGATTTCTTCGCCTTCAAGATACTTGGCGGCAAGATCATCATCAAAATCGCAAACTGCTTCAATGAGAGATTCTCTTTTAGCATTAGCATCATCGAGCTGATCAGCAGGAATGTCTACTGTATCAAATCGAACTCCAGATGGATCTGTCTCGTCATAAATGTAAGCAACCATTTTGACGAGATCGATAAGGCCCTTGAAATTTTCTTCTGCTCCAATTGAAAGGAACAGGGGGTGTGCATTCGCACCTAATTTTTCCTTCATCGTTTCAACGGCGGCAAGAAAGTCGGAACCCATGCGGTCCATCTTGTTGATGAAGCCTAGTCTCGGGACATTGTACTTGTCCATCTGCCGCCAAACAGTTTCGGATTGTGGCTGAACCCCCTCAACCGAAGTAAAAACTGCAACGGCACCATCAAGTACACGCAAGGATCTTTCAACTTCAGCGGTAAAATCTACGTGTCCGGGAGTATCAATAATGTTAATCCGATGAGGAATTCCTGCATTGGGTCCCTCATTTGTAGTCCAACCACATGAAATGGCTGCTGATGTAATTGTAATACCACGCTCACGCTCCTGCTCCATCCAGTCGGTAGTAGCACTACCTTCATGAACTTCACCAATTTTGTGAACCACGCCTGAATAAAAAAGAACTCGCTCCGTACAAGTTGTTTTACCCGCGTCAATGTGGGCCGCGATACCGATATTACGGGTATGCTCGAGGATAGTTTCCCGAGAATCGGAATTAGCGGAAGATTTTTCCAATAAGGTGCTCATGGTTGCCATAAATTACCAACGAAGATGAGCAAAGGCACGATTAGCTTGAGCCATTTTGTGAGTCTCCTCACGTTTTTTGACTACAGAGCCGGTGTTATTGTATGCGTCAATAAGCTCATTTGCTAATGCCTGAGACATTGGAGTTCCCTTGCGAGAGTTTGCGGCTTTAACTACCCAACGAAACGCAAGACTTTGCTGGCGTTCGAAAGGAACCTCTATTGGTACTTGGTATGTAGCACCACCAACTCTTCTACTTTTAACTTCGATTTTTGGCCTAATATTTTCAAGAGCCCCTAGCACCAAATCAACAGGATTACCTTTTTCAAGTTTCTCTGCCATCTTTTCGATGGCTCCATAAACAATCCTTTGTGCAACTGATTTTTTACCGCTAAGCATTACGATATTAATCAGGCTGCTGATTAATGGGCTTCCATGAAGAGGATCGGGAGTAACCGATCTTTTAGTTGCTTGTCTTCTGCGTGACATATCAAGATTTAGGTTTCTTAACTCCGTACTTGGAGCGACTTCTTCTGCGTTTTTCCACTCCCTGACAATCCAATGTACCTCTAACAATGTGGTAGCGAACGCCGTTGAGATCTTTTACACGCCCACCACGAAGAAGCACAATACTATGCTCCTGCAGGTTGTGGCCTTCATCTGGAATGTAGGCGATAACTTCGTACCCGGTCGTAAGCCGTACCTTTGCAACTTTGCGAACAGCAGAATTAGGTTTTTTCGGGGTACGAGTAGTTACCTGTACACAGACGCCACGACGGAAAGGGCAAGACTTTAGTGCGGGTGACTTTGTCTTAGCCTTTTGAAGACGACGATTTTTACGCACTAATTGGTTAATGGTAGGCATAGCTTGAAATTTGGGATAAAAGGAACAAAAATACTCTGTTTTGGTTTTAATTCAAGTTTAAAATAATGACTTTCTAGGCAGTAAGTGTCTGCTCCTGAGCACCACCAAGGGTATCAATCTTCAAGCGCCGCCATTTGGGTAACCCAGTACCAGCTGGGATAAGATGCCCCATGATCACATTTTCTTTAAATCCTTTGAGCTCATCAATTTTTCCAAGAGTAGCCGCATTAGTCAGAACCCTAGTTGTCTCTTGGAAGGATGCTGCTGAAATAAAACTGTCAGTTTCAAGGGAAGCTTTCGTTATTCCAAGCAAAATGGGCTCTGCTTCTGCTGGTTTACCACCTTTTTCAGCAATCTCCTCATTTGAATTCAAAAAGGCGAAACGGTCAATCTGATCACCCCAGAAAAATTCGGTATCTCCAGGATCAGTAATGCGAACTTTGAAAAGCATTCTCGAGATTATGACTTCGAGGTGTTTGTCATTAATTGTAACACCCTGCAGTCGATAAACTTTTTGAATTTCCTCGATAAGATACTCCTGAACTGCAGACGGTCCTAATATCTCAAGAATTTCATGAGGATCCTTCGCACCCTCGGTTATTAACTGTCCCTTGTGCACATAATCACCAGCTTGAACGAGTACATGCTTTCCGTGCGGAATCAAATGCTCTTCAACTTGGCCTGTGTTTTCATTCGTGACCAATAACCTTTTTTTGGAGCGCAAGGTCCCTGCTTCAGAAACAATACCATCAATTTTAGCCATTTGACCGACATTGCTCTCTTTTGGACGACGAGCCTCAAAAAGCTCAGCAACCCGAGGTAAACCACCAGTAATATCTTGAGTCTTAGAAGCCTGTCTCGGAGTTTTTGCAATAATCGAGCCTGCGTCTATTCTAGTTCCTTCGTCTACGGAAACTTGGGCTCCAGTTGGTACTGAATAAGTTGCTATGGCTTTACCTGCAGAATCTTTGACGATAATCTGTGGATTTAGATCTTCTTTGTGTTCGATAACCACCATGGACTTGCCCCCAGAGGCATCTTTTTCCACCTTTGTGGTAACGCCTGGCAGCATGTCTTCAAAGCCAATGATACCTTTTTTCTCTGACAAAATAGGTATGTTATAAGGGTCCCATTGAGCAAGAAGTGAAGCTTCCTCTACTTGATCTCCATCTTTAAAATGCAACAACGCACCAGCAGGAATGGGGTAGTCATCAATGATTCTACCATCCGGATCAAGTACTTGAATAGAACCAGTCTTGTTCAAGGTAACTTGTTGACCATTTGCTAGGGTAACAAGGCGTAATCCAATAAATTTAAGGACGCCAGATTTTCGAATGTTTACAACCGGCTCTTCTCTTCCAGCGCTCGCAATTCCGCCAATGTGAAAAGTACGCATAGTGAGCTGAGTTCCTGGCTCTCCAATGGATTGTGCAGCGATAATACCTACAGAGGAACCTTGCTTAACCAAGCTATTAGTAGAAGGATCTATACCATACTCCAAAGAAGTCATGCCATTTTTGATCCGGCTGGATAAAGGAGACATAACTCTAACACGGGTTATTCCAAAAGCATCCAGCTCCGAAGCAATATCTTCAGTAATAAGGGAACCGGAAGTTAGTAACTTTTCGCTTGGATTAGATGGATTGGGTATATCTTCTGCAGAATATCGCCCAATAATACGGTCTCTGAGAGGAACGATTTCGTTATCTCCCTCCATAATGGCTTTTTTGACAACTCCATCTCTTCTGTCATCGTCGTCCTGAACAATCACACAGTCCATCGCGACATCACAAAGCTTTCTGGTTAAATAACCAGCATCAGCGGTTTTAAGAGCTGTATCAGCTAAACCCTTTCTGGCGCCGTGAGTAGACATGAAATATTCCAAAACAGACAAACCTTCTCTGAATGAAGATAGAATGGGCTGTTCAATAATCTCACCAGATGGTTTTGCCATGAGACCACGCATGCCGCAAAGCTGTCTAACTTGCTGACGATTACCCCGAGCACCAGAGTCCATCATCAAGTAAACTGGATTAATCGTATCCTTACCAAGATTCTCATCAAGTGATTTGAATACTTCTTTTGCGATATCGTCGGTAGCGGCAGTCCAAACATCGATTATCTTGTTGTGTCTTTCACCACGGGTAATGATACCCTTCTTGAACTGGTCCTCGATTTTATCGATTTCTTTTCTTGCTGTGACTATCCTAGACTTCTTTTCGTCTGGAATGATCATGTCGAAAATTCCAATGGAAATCCCTGCTTTTGTAGCCATGTCAAAGCCCATTTCCTTCAGACGATCGAGGGAGTTGATGGTCTCATCCTTGCCACGCAACCTGAAGGTTTCAAGGATGAGATTTCCAAGGTCACCCTTGAGCGCAGGCTGGTTAAAAAAACCAACTTCCTTGGGCCAGATCGTATTAAATAATACTCTTCCTAGGGTTGTCCTGATAATATTCTTACTCACTAGACCAAAGACTGTTTCAGTCCCTTTATCAGGATTTTTAAGGTCGATCCAATCATGGAGTTGAAGAACATTTTCCTGAAGAGCACTGATTGCCTCATCAACCGAACCAATAATAGGAACACGGACATTGGCTTCTGGTTCCTCTTGCTTTGGATTCATAGTAAGAAAGTATGAACCTAAGACGATATCTTGAGAAGGAGTCAGGATTGGTTTACCGCTGGATGGCGAGAATATATTATGAGTTGCCATCATTAGAAGCTTTGCTTCCATTATAGCTTCGACAGAGAGCGGAACATGTACCGCCATTTGGTCTCCATCAAAGTCAGCGTTATAGGGCGTACAAACCAGAGGGTGTACGCGGATAGCGTTTCCTTCAATCAAAACCGGCTCAAAGGCCTGAATCGATAATCTGTGGAGTGTAGGGGCCCGATTTAACAATACAGGATGACCTTTGGTAACCTCTTCAAGAATATCCCAAACCTCAGGTGACCTGCTTTCAATCATTTTGCGGGCACCTCGGACAGTATGAACGAATCCTAACTCTTTGAGCCTACGAATAATGAAGGGTTCAAAAAGAATAAGAGCCATTTTCTTTGGCAAACCACATTGGTGTAACTTAAGCTCAGGCCCAATAACGATGACGGATCGCCCAGAATAATCTACACGTTTGCCAAGCAGATTTTGACGAAAACGCCCCTGCTTGCCTTTCAGCATATCACTTAAAGATTTGAGAGCTCGATTACCGGAACCAGTGATTGCGCGGCCATGTCTGCCATTGTCGAAAAGAGCATCAACAGCTTCCTGTAGCATCCTCTTTTCATTATGAATAATAACATCTGGAGTCTTTAACTGAAGAAGGTTTTTGAGTCTGTTATTTCTATTAATGACCCTACGGTATAAATCATTCAGGTCACTAGTCGCAAACCTTCCGCCCTCCAATGGAACAAGTGGGCGAAGGTCAGGTGGAATAACCGGAATAGCTTCAAGAATCATCCACTCTGGAGAAGCATCAGATTGAAGAAACCCTTTTATGACTCTAAGTCTTGCAGCTAGTTTCTTCTTGATTTGCTTAGATTTGGTTTCATGGATTTGATCGTATAATTCATCCAATTCTTCTTGTAGATCCAATCTTCTCAATACATCACGTACAGCTTCGGCTCCCATTTTGGCATCAAACTCATCTCCATACTCGTCGATAGCTTCACGATATTCCTTATCTGACAGAAGTTGTCTATCTTCCAGTGGTGTATTTCCTGGATCAGTGACCAAATATTGCTCGTAATAGAGTACCCGCTCCAGACTCTTTGCGGTCATATTCATGAGCAAACCTAAGCGGCTAGGCATACTTTTTAGGAACCAAATGTGAGAAACCGGAACAGCAAGTTCGATATGGCCCATGCGATCACGACGAACTCTGGAAACCGTTACTTCTACTCCACAGCGGTCACAAACGACACCCTTGTATTTTATTCTTTTATACTTACCACAGGCACATTCATAATCCCTGACAGGACCAAAAATTTTCTGGCAAAAAAGACCACCTGGCTCTGGCTTAAAAGTACGATAATTTATGGTTTCAGGATTTTTTACCTCACCTTTAGACCAAGATCTTATGATATCGGGAGATGCTACCGTAATAGACACACGATCCATTGGACCAACCTCGATACCTAATGCTTCATTTAATGCTTCTACGCTCATGATTATAATTTTTTAAATTTATGAAATTTCTTCAGTTCCTAATGACGAACCGATGAAGGATTATAAGGCATCTTCGCCTTTGACACGAATATCTAAGCACAAGCTCTGCATTTCCTTCATTAAAACATTGAATGACTGAGGAGTACCGGCTTGCAAAGAATTGTCACCCTTTACCAGTGATTCATAAATCTTTGTCCTTCCTAATACATCATCAGATTTGACCGTTAGGATTTCCTGTAAGGTGTAAGCTGCACCATAAGCTTCAAGTGCCCAAACTTCCATTTCACCGAATCGTTGACCACCGTATTGAGCCTTACCTCCAAGTGGTTGTTGAGTGATAAGGCTGTAAGGACCAACTGCTCGTGCATGGATTTTACTGGAGACAAGGTGGTTCAACTTTAGCATATACATATATCCAACAACAATGCGCTGGTAAAAAGGCTCTCCAGTACAACCATCGTAAAGTTGGGATTTTCCAGTCTCTGGTAAATCTGCATCTTTAAGATACTGCTGAATATTCTTTTCGGATATGCCGTCAAAAATTGGAGTTGCAACCTTTAGACCAAGTTTTTTACAAGCCCACCCTAAATGGGTTTCAAGAACCTGACCGACATTCATCCGGCTAGGAACGCCTAGTGGATTCAAACAAATCTCGATTGGTGTTCCATCAGGTAAAAATGGCATATCTTCTTCAGGAACGATTTTGGCGACAACACCTTTATTGCCATGCCTGCCTGCCATTTTGTCACCGACTCTCATTTTTTGTTTTTTGGCAACAAATACTCGGACATTTTTAATAGCACCTTGATCAATAGGATCACCATGTTCCATGGCCTCTACTTTTCTATCCCGATCATCTTCCAAATCCTGGAATTTTGATTCGTAACTCTCAATAATCTCGAACACCTTGATACGAACAGGAGAAGGTGGTATGTCGATGTATTTATGAACAGAAGATAGCCTTCTGAGAAGAGTTTTAGTAATCTTACGGTTTGCGGGAATTATAATATCTCCAGTCTCAGAATTAGTGACATTAAGAGGAATTTTTTCACCAAGCAAAATGTTAGAAAGAGACTCCGTAAGTTGAGCTCGTAAATCTTCAGTTTGATTACGAAAATCTTCCTTAATTTGTTTCATTTGCCTACGCAAGTCAGATGGGGATAGCTTTTCTTGCTCTGCATCTGTTCGGCTCGAAACTTTGATGTCCATCACAATACCCTGAGTGCCCGAAGGAACTCGCAGTGAACTGTCCTTAACATCTGCTGCTTTTTCTCCAAAAATTGCTCGAAGTAACTTCTCCTCGGGAGCTAAGTCCGTCTCACTTTTAGGAGTAATTTTTCCAACCAAAATATCGCCTGGCTTAACTTCAGCTCCAATGCGAACAATTCCTAAATGGTCAAGATTTCTAAGAGCTTCCTCCCCGGCGTTTGGAATATCGCGGGTAATTTCCTCTGGTCCAAGCTTTGTGTCACGAGCATTAACTTCAAATTCTTCTATGTGAATTGAGGTATAAACATCGTCTTTGATGAGCTTTTCGGAAATCAGAATCGCATCTTCAAAATTGTAGCCCTTCCAAGGCATAAAGGCCACAAGGATATTCCTTCCGATTGCCAGCTCACCATTTTCGGTGCATGCACCATCCGCAAGGGGTTGTCCTACCTTTACTTTTTCACCTTTACGAACGATAGGCTTTTGGTTGAAGCAGGTTCCTGCATTTGAACGTAAAAACTTCCTTAAATCGTAGCAATAAATACCACGCTTGTGATCACTTTTAGGCTCTTTGTAAAAGCGGGAGGGTAGCGACCCGTCATCAGAAACAACAATACGGTTTCCATCTGCAAGAGCAACAATTCCCTCCGATTGAGAAACCGTAACGGTTCGCGAATCTTCAGCGACTTTAGATTCAATGCCGGTACCAACAAGAGGTGATTCAGTTTGCAACAGTGGAACAGCTTGACGCTGCATGTTTGCCCCCATTAAGGCACGATTTGCATCATCATGTTCCAAGAAAGGAATAAGACCTGCGGCAACAGAAACAACTTGCTTTGGCGAAACGTCCATGAAATCAACCTCGCTGGCATCGTATTCCTGTACTTGGTCACGATAACGGCAAGTTGGGCGACCTACAAATTTACCTGATTTTACATCAAGTTCACTGTTAGCCTGAGCAATGCGATATCTTTCTTCCTCAAAAGCATTTAGGTAAGTAACATTTTTGGGGTTTTTATCGACTATACCATTTTGGACAGGATGATAAGGCGATTGCAGAAACCCAAATTCGTCAATCTTTGCATAGGTTGAAAGTGTGTTAATTAGACCAATGTTTGGCCCCTCCGGGGTCTCAATGGGACAAATTCTACCATAATGGGTTGGATGAACATCACGCACTTCGAACCCTGCACGCTCCCTATTTAATCCTCCCGGCCCCAGTGCAGAGAGTCTTCTTTTGTGGGTCATTTCAGCCAAGGGATTTATTTGATCCATAAATTGACTAAGTTGACTGCGAGCAAAGAAATCCCTAACTACAGTTGTTAGAGCCTTAGGGTTGATTAATTTTCCTGGTGAAAGACTTTCAGCGCCTTGATCATAGAGGGTCATTCTTTCCCTAACTACGCGCTCCGTACGAGCAAGTCCACTTCGGCAAACATTTGCAAGTAACTCACCAACAGTACGAACCCTACGGTTACCAAGGTGATCGATATCATCAATCCCCATGTCAAATATAGAGCCGGCATCCTCCCGGGCTTTTTGTTCATCAGATTTACCTCTTTTTAAATCTGTCAGCTTCCTAGTAGCTGCAACCAAATCTTCGACAGTGGTAATGCGTAAATCCAAAGGAGACTCTAAATTTAATTTTAAATTGAGCATATGACGCCCAACCTTGGCTAAGTCATATCTTTTAGGATCCAAAAATAACCTGGTCAACAATGCCTCAGCATTCGCTTTGTGTGGGGGTTCTCCGGGCCTGAGTTTCTTGTAAATTTCCTTGAGGGCTTCTTCCTTGTTTTTGCTGGTATCTTTTTTAAGACAACGGATAATTGCTCCATCGTCAACGCTTGTGTCAATAGCCCGCAGGGTCTTTTCGCCAGCTTTTTGAAATGCTCTTAAATATGTTTTGGTTAAAGGCTCGAAAGCCTTTGCCAAAACAACTCCTTTAGCACGGTCAAACATAGGTTCAACCAATACAAAATTGGATACATTTTCTTTTTGGACAAGGTCATCTACTGACAATGTTTCAATTGAATAAAAAAGTTCTAAAATTTTCTGATCACTATCCTTGTCTTTTTCGGGGTCCCAATCCATCAATGCTCTTAAAAAAGTAGTGATTAAGAATTTTCTTCTTCTGCGACGACGGTCCAGGTAAACATAGAGCAAGTCATGTTGATCGAACTGTGCCTCTATCCATGTACCCCGATCAGGTATGATTCTGAAGCCATGTAAGGTCTTTCCGCTAGTATGAATAGACTCCTCGAAACTAATACCGGGAGAGCGATGTAATTGGCTAATAACTACACGTTCAGCTCCATTGATAATGAAAGACCCTCTTTCTGTAATTATGGGCAATTCACCCATAAAGATTTCTTCCTCGCTGTAAAAGGGTTTATTTTGACCCTCAACTTCAAGTCTGAGTCTTAATTTTACATGAAGTGGTGCGGAGTAGGTAGATTTTTGATCAATACAATCCATCTCCGTAAGCTTAGACTCGCCAATAGAGTAGCTAACATACTCGAGTCTGGACTTTTCGTCATAGCTTAAGATAGGAAAGGTTTCCCTAAAAACAGCCTCTAGCCCATCATGCTGGCGATGAGTGGGGGGGATATCTCTTTGCAAATAACTGTGAAATGAATCGATTTGATTTTGAATCAAATTAGGTGGGTCAATGACTTCCTGAAGTTTACCGAAGTTTTTTCTGTCCGGAGATTCCATGGCTGAATGATTTTTAGAATTAGGGGAGGTTTTAAAAAATGGAAAAGCCGCCGACACTATAGTCGGACGGCTATTCCATCAAATGTTAGTGAATGGTTAATACCATTACTTGATCTCGGCTTTGGCACCTGCAGCTTCTAGTTTTTTAAGAATTTCCTCAGCTTCATCTTTGGATACTGCTTCTTTAACTGGTTTTGGTGCCCCTTCAACCAACTCTTTGGCTTCTTTTAAACCTAGTCCAGTGATTGCACGAACTTCTTTAATGACAGCGATTTTATTACCTCCGAATTCGACTAAAACTACATCAAATTCAGTCTTAGCCTCTGCTCCTGAGTCACCGGCTGTATCACCGCCAGGAGCAGCTGCTACTGCTACTGCAGCTGGTGCAGCTGCACTAACGCCCCATTTTTCTTCAAGTTCTTTTACAAGACTTGCTACATCGATTACTGATTGCGCACTAAGCCAATCTATTACTTGTTCTTTTGTTATGTCTGACATATTGGTTTACCTCCTAACTTGAATATGATTAGTACCCGAAGGATTTTAAGAGCTTTAACTCCTAATTTCTTCTAAGTGGTGGTTAACGGTTTGGTTTGGTTGGTTCGGTCTTGATTGCCGAAAGAAATTATTGATCTGCCTTGGCTTGAAGTACCTGTACAAAGTTACGGGCAGGTGCACTAAATAAACTAACCAGTTGTGTGGCAGGCGTATTAAGCAAAGAAAGAAATTGAGCTCTAAGTACTTCAAGATTTGGTAACTTGGCTAAAGTTTTGACTTCATCTGCGGTTAAACTCTTTTCACCAATAGCACCTGCTTTTACAGAGACCTTATCATTTTTTTTGAAGTAATCCTGCAATTCTTTTGCAACACCAGATATATCATCGCCGCCTAATACAATAGCGGTATGCCCTTTGAGATGTTCCTCTAAATCAACAAGGTTTCTTTGTTTAGTAGCGATTTTAAGAGAAGAATTTTTTACAACATGAAATTCGGCTCCCCTTTGAGAAAGTTTATCTCTAAGTTCTACAGTTTGCTCTGCATTGATACCGTGATAATCTGTCAGAAAGAAATAACCAGAGTTTTCTAGGTAATTTTCGGCTTCTTGAACTAGGTACTTTTTTTCTGTTCTCATAGTTAATTGAATAAACTGTTTTCTAAACGAACACTTGGGTTCATGGTCGAGCTGATATGAGCTGTTTTAATGAATCTTCCCTTGAACCCTTCAGGTCTAGACCCAGAAACCGCAGTAATAGCAGCTTGTGCGTTTTCGATAAGCTGTGAAGAAGAAAATGAACGTTTACCAACCACAACAGCAAGGGCACCTGTTTTATCCATTTTGAATTCAACACGGCCGGCCTTAACATCTTTGATGGCACTTTCAAGATTATCTGTTACAGTTCCGGATTTAGGTGTAGGCATAAGACCTCGTGGGCCCAAAACTCGTGCTACAGTACGAACTTCTTTCATAGCACTCGTAGTGGAAAGAGCAACATCAAAATCCAACCATCCGTCTTTGATTTTTTTAATTAGATCGCCGAGGCCAGCATAGTCAGCACCCAATGCGGTAGCCTCTTCGGGCGTTTCAGTGAACACTAAGACTTTTACGTCTTTGCCGCTTCCGTGTGGTAGGTTGACGGTTCCACGAACAGCGTTTGAGCTCTGCTTTGGATCAACACCTAAGGAAACAGAAATCTCAACGGTTTCGTCAAATTTTGGATTTTCAAATTTACTGATTACATCAATAGCTTCCTTAATCCCGAGCTCCTCAGACTCCTTAGAATGATCAAAACTTATTTTGTAGCGCTTACTGCGTTTTTTCATAATTTTTATATAACCTCAATACCCATACTACGAGCAGTACCTTCAATGATTTTGCAAGCTGCATCATCGTTGCTTGCGTTTAGATCATTTTCCTTGGTTTTAACAATTTCTAAAATTTGCGCTTTTGTTACCTTGCCGACTTTGTCCCGATTGGGAACACCAGAGCCTTTGGCTAAACCTGCGGCTTTCTTCAATAATACCGAAGCAGGCGGCGATTTCAGGATGAAACTGAACGAGCGATCTGCATACACGGTAATAACTACTGGTAAGATGAGACCTGCTTGATCCTTAGTCTTAGCGTTGAACTCCTTACAAAACCCCATGATGTTTACACCCTGAGCACCTAATGCGGGGCCAACCGGTGGAGCTGGATTCGCTGATCCTGCTGGGAGTTGTAGTTTGATTTGACCTGTGATTTTTTTTGACATCTTAAAATACTATTCTTCTTCTGCCTTCTCGACTTGCCAAAATTCCAACTCTACTGGAGTAAACCGACCGAAAATAGATACGGAAACTTTGAGGGTTCCTTTTTGTGCGTCAATTTCATCAATTTCCCCAGTTAGATTTAGGAAAGGACCATCTAGAATTTTGACCACCTCACCTACAGTAAAATTGACTTTGGGCACTTCCTTGCCAGAAGCATCCTCAACTTGACGCAAAATCCTACCAATCTCATCAGCTGAAAGAGGAGTGGGGTTTTCTCTACCAATGAAGTTAATTACTCCATCTGTCTCTTTAATTTTGTACCAGGGTTCCTTTAGCAAACTACCGTTACGATCAAAAAGTTTCATTTCAACAAAAACATAACCAGGATAGAATTTCCTGTCCCGTTGTTTCTTTTTGCCGTTTTTAACTTCTGAAACTGTTTCTACAGGGACGAGCACTTCTTTTAAGCAATCAGAGAAACTTTCGTCATCTTCTTTGTACTTGAAGAGATACTTTCTTACTTTGTCTTCGTGGTTGGACAAACACTGAAGAGCATACCATTGATGATCGCTGGTGGGAGTAGTCATAGGAAAGGAATCAATTCGAGCGAAGCAGTTGGGTAATATACTCTATCCAATTCGAGAGAGAAAAATCTGAAACTGAAATAAAGAGACCTAGAATAATTACGCCTACTACAACTACGAATGTAGAGCCTCTTAGCTCAGCAAAGTTGGGCCATGATGCTTTCGTCAGTTCCGAGGTAGTTTCTTTGTAAAAGGTCCGAATTTTTGTGAATGGATTCAAGGAGTAATAAGTATGACAACTTGGTGGCGGGAGAAGAGGGAATCGAACCCCCAGCCTACGGTTTTGGAGACCGGTGCTCTACCAATTGAGCTATTCTCCCTACGCTACCAAATTGTCGAATTTTTAAACTAATATTACAGAATTTCAGATATGTTACCTGCACCAATAGTCTTACCACCTTCACGGATAGCAAATCTCTGACCAGGCTCCATAGCGATAGCTTTTTGCAATTCAATTCCAACAGCCAAATTATCTCCTGGCATAACCATCTCCACCCCATCTGGGAGCTCAACGATACCAGTTACATCTGCAGTACCAAAAAAGAACTGTGGTCTGTATCCCTTAAAGAAAGGAGTATGCCTACCACCTTCTTCTTTGTTGAGAACATAAATTTGTGCTTTTGCTTTGGTGTGAGGCTGAATACTACCGGGTTTAGCAAGAACATGACCGCGTTGTATATCGTCTTTCTCAACACCTCGAAGAAGAATACCAACATTATCCCCTGCCTGTCCTTCACCAAGTTCTTTGCGGAACATCTCTACACCAGTGCAAGTGGTTTTGCGGGAATCGCCAAGACCGACAATCTCAACCTCATCTCCGACTTTGATGATACCGCGTTCAATTCTTCCGGTTGCCACTGTACCACGACCAGTAATTGAAAATACATCCTCAACAGACATGAGTAGAGGTTTGTCAATATCTCTTACAGGTTCTGCAATTTCGGAATCAATTGCTTCCATTAATTTTTGGATAGCACCGAGTCCAAGTTCACCTTCGTCATTATCAAGAGCTTTCGTGGCAGAACCCCGAATAATTTGAGCATTGTCTCCGTCGAACTCATATTTGCTGAGTAAGTCACGAATTTCCATGTCAACAAGATCAAGAAGTTCTTCATCATCTCCTGACATCAGGTCACACTTGTTCAAGAAAACAACTAAGTTAGGAACATCAACCTGTCTGGCGAGGAGAATGTGCTCGCGAGTCTGAGGCATAGGTCCTGTGGTAGCATCAACAACTAGGATAGCACCATCCATTTGTGCAGCTCCAGTAATCATGTTTTTAACAAAGTCAGCGTGACCAGGACAATCAACATGAGCGTAGTGCCTGTTGTCAGACTCATACTCAACATGGGAAACAGCAATCGTTACGATTTTGGAAGCGTCACGAACCGTTCCACCCTTGGCGATATCGGCGTATGTTTTGACTTCAGCTAGACCCTTCAAGGCTTGTGCATGAAGAATAGCAGTTGTAAGTGTTGTCTTACCATGGTCCACATGACCGATGGTACCTACATTGACGTGTGGTTTTGTGCGTTGGAACTGTTCTTTTGCCATCTTATTGACTAGGTTTTGTTATTGATTAGTGGAGCCCACGAGCGGATTTGAACCGCCGACCTCGTCCTTACCAAGGACGCGCTCTACCGACTGAGCTACATGGGCGGAAATCATTGGGGTTAAATTTAGTGAAAAGGGATTAAAATAGATTGTAAACAGTCACTGTCAAGAAAAACAGCCTACCTAAGATTTATCGAAGATTTAGATTTTCCTTGCAGAAATTATTGGAAAAAATAAGTTGAATCTTTTGCGGGCGTAGCTCAGCTGGTAGAGCACCACCTTGCCAAGGTGGATGTCGAGGGTTCGAATCCCTTCGCCCGCTCCAAATTTTAGCTTTCTTGGATTGCCCGTTTCATTGCCTTTGTCATTGCAACCAAGTTGATTTTTCCATCCTTGGTTTTTTCAACTTCCAAATATATACCAGCAGCTTCTAGAATTGGGTATAGTGGCAAGATATCAACATCTTTAAGCTCAATATCGATCATCATATCGGCCTTACCGGTGCACAATAGGAAGTATCCGAAACAATCACCCCATGTCCGAGAAATAGAACCCCTTTTCAAGCAATACTTCCAAAGTGATTTTCGGGGGGAAGAATAAAGGCGCTCTGTATCTGTGGTTAGAATTAGGGAATCATGCCAAGAAAAAGATATTTTAGGAAAGAGGGGTTTTCCATTAAGTAGGCAATTTTTTCCATCTCCTGATATGTAGCTGTTGGTGTAGTAGGGCATGTACAGAAAGCCATATTTTACCTCCTCCTGATACTTAAGTCCAATAAGTGAACCAAACAGAGGAACACCACTGATGTAAGAAAAGGTGCCATCAATCGGATCAATAATCCACTGGTAGTCTGAATTTGTATTAAAATCATCAAATTCTTCTCCGGAAATTGCATGTTCAGGAAAAGTTTTGTGTATTTCTGCACGATAATATTTCTCAATCTTTTGATCTTCTTCAGTAACGGGAGATCCGTCCTCTTTAGTTGTAAATTTTTGCAACGAAGGGAAAGGCTTGAGCAGTAAGTTAATTCTGCTCGTAAGATCGATACAAAACCGTTCAAATTCTTTGAATGAAAGATTCAAAATCCTTTAAATATATCGTGATCGATTTTGAGGGTAAAAATAAAAATATACGAGAATTCTCGTTCCTAATCGTTAAAAGAGGCATAATAGACTCTGTCAAAGAATTTGTCGAACCAGATTCGAAAATGATCGAGCATGAGATAAACGCACTTTCAAATTTTGGTTTTGACGCCCTTGTTTCTCATAATGCACATGTTGAAAATAATTTTTTAAACAACATCTCTCCCTATCAAATAAAAGAAAGTAAAGTCCAGAAATGGGGTCCATGGATCGATACTTACAAAATTTACAAGCAACTTTATCCAAACTTAAAAAACTACGACCTGAAATCACTTACAGAAAGATTTGTAAACCAAGATTCATTAAATGGTTTGTCCGAAAAGCACTGTAGCGAGCACAATACCAAGTATCACTTTGCTACATTTGACTGTATCTGTACCTATTTGTTACTGCAAAGATTGGAGGGTAAGATTAATCTTCAGATGTTTTTACGATCGTAGTTTCTGGCGATTCTGAAATTGATTCAGTAACTTCATCGGGAGAAGAACCATCTTCACCGGTACTGTTTTCCGCATCCTCATCAAGTTTTACGACCTCTGAAACGCCTACAAGGTGATCGCGGTCAGCTAATCCTATTAGTTTTACACCCTTTGACCCACGATTTGTTTCTCGAATGCTAGTAACTTCGCAACGAACAGCCTGCCCCTTCTTTGTTAGCATAAGAATCTCACTGTACTGATCCACACTGAGAGCGTCACAAACTGCTTCGGTATTCATAGCTGTAACCCCTTGCCCTCCACGTTTTCTTGGGGATGCATCTTCATTTGTACTATCGCCGCCATTTGGCAAGAAAGAGGAAAACTTGGTTCTTATTCCAAGACCATTTCTACCACAAATAAGGAGAAGTCGATCATCATTAACAACAAGCATGTTAACTACCTTGTCATTATTCTTTAGACGAATCCCTCTGACTCCTCTTGTTGCACGACCTTGATTTCGGAGTTGATCACAGGCAAACCTAAGGCCTTTGCCTTTTTGTGTTAGAATTAACAAGTGATTTTCCGGTTTTGCAATCATCGCTTTGAGAACTGAATCTCCTTCATCGATGTTAATTCCAATAATACCTCCTTTACGATGGTTACGATAATCTTGTATCAGGCTTTTTTTGACTACACCGTTTCGTGTACAAAGAACGATAGAATCATCAGATTCAAAACTATCAACAATGAGAACTGCCGCAATTTTTTCGTTTTTCTGCATGTTGAGAAGATTTACAATATTTCGACCTTTGGATGTTCTAGAAGCCTCAGGTATCTCATAAGTCTTTTCGACATAAACACGGCCATTATTCATAATGAACATGAGGGTATCGTGTGCATTACATGTATGAAGAATATCGATCGGATCTTCGTCCTTAAGCCCGCTTCCAATAACTCCTTTACCACCTCTATTTTGAACTTTAAACTCCTCAACAGATGTTCTTTTGATAAATCCTGTTTTAGTAACAGTAATCACACAGCCATCGTTTGGAATCAAATCTTCCATACGAACATCACCATCGAAATCTGCAATTTCGCAGCAACGTTCATCAGCGTAGTTTAACTTCAGTTCATTAATTTCGTCTTTAATTAATTTGAGCAATACATTTTCGTTGTAAATAATACTCTTGAGATCTTCAATTATTATCATTAATTCGGAATATTCAGCATCAATTTTTTCACGCTCCATTCCTGTTAATTGATAAAGCCTGAGATCGAGAATAGCATTTGCTTGTCTTTCAGATAAATTGAATTGTGTACTTAATTTATCTTTTGCTTCATTACGATTAGAAGATGCTCGTATGATACGCACAAAATCATCTAAATTATCTAGAGCAATTTTATAACCTTCTAAAATATGTGCTCTATCTTCTGCCTTTCTAAGCCTAAATTGTGTTCTTCTAAGAGTAACATTCCTACGATGTTCAATATAACATTGAATGGCCTCTTTTATATTTAATTGGCGAGGCCTCAAGCGGTCCAAAGCTAAAAGAATTACACCAAAACTGCTTTCCAATGCAGTTAGTTTGTACAACTTATTTATAGTAACTCGCTCAATCTCGCCCATTTTTAATTCAACTACAATGCGAGTTTCTTCTGTTGATTCATCGCGTAGATCACTTACTCCGTCTAAAATTTTATCTTTTACAAGATCGGCTATTCTTGTAACTAAAGTGGCACGGTTAACATTATAAGGAATTTGGGTTATTACAAGTTGCTGCTTACCATTAGGTAACTCTTCAATATCCATTGCCCCCCTCATCCGAACAATTCCCCTACCGGTTTTCATATAAGACTCAATCCCCGATTTCCCAGAAATGGTACCGCCAGTGGGAAAATCAGGGCCAGGTAGAATTTTCATCAAGTCATCAATTGATATAGAAGGGTCATCGATAACCGCGCATACAGAATCAATCAATTCGCCTAAATTGTGCGGTGGAATATTCGTGGCCATTCCAACCGCAATACCGGTAGAACCATTCATTAAAAGAGAAGGTAATGCAGAAGGCAAAACTGTTGGCTCAGTGGAACTTTCCTTATAATTCGGAGCAAAATCAACCGTATCCTCATCGATATCCTTGAGTAATTCTTCTGATAATTTAGTTAATCTGCATTCCGTGTATCGATATGCTGCCGCTGAATCACCATCAACAGAACCAAAATTTCCTTGGCCATCAACTAATGGGTATCTCATTACCCAGGGTTGAGCCATTCTTACCAGAGTGTCATATACGGAACTATCACCATGAGGGTGGTAGTTTTTCAAAACCTCACCAACAACCCCCGCACATTTATCATACGCTCGATTGTGCAATAATCCTTCACGTAACATAGCATAAAGAACTCTTCTTTGAACTGGCTTAAATCCATCTCGAACATCAGGTAATGCTCTACTAACTATGACAGACATCGAATAATCGATGTATGCATTTTGCATAATATCTGTGATATTTTCTTTCATGGTAATTATATACTAAATTTATGCGTCTAAAAAACTAACATTTAAGGCGTTATCTTCAATAAACATCCTTCGGGGTGCAACTTCTTCACCCATGAGCGTAGTAAAGATTTCGTCGGCAGCTACTGCATCCTCTATCTCGACCTTAACTAATGTTCGAGTATTGGGATCCATAGTTGTTTCAAAGAGTTGCTTCGGGTTCATTTCTCCAAGCCCTTTATATCGCTGAATTTGTAATCCTTTTCTGCCAAACTCCCTTAATTTTTTTAAGTATTCGGATAATCCATTTATTGAAATTGAATCAGATTCTGCATTCTTTAAATCAATAAAATGATACGCAGAAGAGTTTTGATTGCTTGAGTCAAAAAATGCCAAGTCTAAACCTAACTGATTTGCTTGATCGATAAGTTTTTCAAGTTCTCTAGATTCAAACACTTCGTACAAATCAATTTTTTGGGAAATTAATTCACCATTTCTTTCTATTTCTCGCTGGATTGAGTTGCTATCACAATTTTCAGTTTGAATCCCTTGAGATTTCATGAATCCATGTTTTGCCTCCAAATCAAAAAGAAATCTGATTTCTTCGTCATTACCAACTCTGATTCTCGCAACATATTTTGGTAATTGACATGTAGGTTTTTCTAGATGCTGGAGAAGCCTTTCTACTGAAAAACCGTATCTACCAAGGCTTTTTCCCACCTGCTCAATTTTTAATAATAGTGCATTAATGTCAGAAATTGATTGGTCGGAAAAAAGGAAATTATCCGTTAATCTTTTGAGCTGTAAATCTTCGCAACCTAATTTGATAAGGATCTGACTCATTTCAAAATCATCCTGTACATATTGCTCCGTTTTCCTTCTTTTAATTTTATAAAGGGGTGGTTTGGCGACATAAACATAACCATTTTCGATCAATCCTTTCATTTGCCTAAATATAAAGGTTAGGAGCAAGGTCCGAATATGGGCCCCATCAACATCCGCATCAGTCATAATAATGATTTTATGATATCTCGCCTTACTTGCATCGAAGGATCCTTCACCCTCATGGTCACCAATGCCTGTTCCAACTGCAGTTATTAGACTTCGGATTTCGGCATTGTTTAAAACTTTATCTAAGCGAGCCTTCTCCACATTTAATAATTTTCCCCTGAGAGGTAAGATCGCCTGAGTAAGTCGGTCTCTACCCTGCTTGGCGGATCCCCCAGCAGAATCTCCCTCAACAATATACAACTCGCTCAGAGAAGGATCTTTCTCAGAACAATCTGCGAGTTTTCCTGGTAGGCCACCGCCAGAAAGTGCTCCCTTACGAACAGTTTCTCTTGCCTTTCTGGCCGCTTCTCGAGCTCTTGCTGCATGAATGACTTTTTGAATGATAGTTTTGGCTTCCTCCGGGGTTACCTCGAAATAATGTTTCAATTTTTCACCAACAATTTTTTGAACAATTCCATCCACTTCGCGGTTGGATAGTTTTGTTTTGGTCTGACCCTCAAACCTAGGCTCAGGCACTTTTACGGAAACGACCGCAGTAAGACCTTCCCTTACATCATCACCTGTCAATGATAGATCTTTTTCTTTTAATAGGTCATTCTGCCTGGCATATGAATTAATTACGCGAGTAAGAGCAGTTCTAAATCCGGATAAATGAGTACCACCTTCCACATTATGAATGGAATTCGCATATGCATAGAGTTGGTCATTAAATGAATCATTGTAGATCATAGCTATCTCTACTTTAATTAATCCATCCCCAGAGTCTGGTGGTGCCTCACCAGTAAAAGCGATTGGCTGGTCAATAAGGCATGCTTTACTTTTATTTAAATACTCTACATATTCAGAAATTCCATTTTCAAAAAAGAAGTTTTCTTTGCGCAAGTCTTTTTCATCTTCTAAATTTATTTTCACTCCAGGATTAAGAAAAGCTAGCTCCCGTAGCCTTTTAGCAAGCAATTCAAACTTAAATTCCCTGGTATCCTCAAATATCTGATCATCAGGCATGAAAGTGATTTTAGTGCCAGTTGATGAAGCATCTCCTACAACTTTAAGTTCTTGGGTGGTAATACCTCTGGAAAATGACATTTGATGAATTTTCCCTCCTCTGCGAACCTCTGCGATAAACCACTCTGATACTGCATTGACGCATTTCGCACCCACCCCATGAAGTCCACCGGAAACCTGATATGCGCCTTTCCCGAATTTACCACCGGCATGTAAGTTGGTTAGAACTAACTCGAGTGCAGGCATGTTATGTTTCGGATGAATGTCCACGGGTATACCACGACCATTATCTTGAATGGTGCAGGATCCGTCTGCATGCAAGATTACAGATATTTCGCTACAGTATCCCGCAAGTGCTTCATCAATAGAGTTATCGACAATTTCAAACACACAGTGATGAAGTCCCCTCTCGTTCGTGTCACCAATGTACATGTCGGGTCTTTTGCGAACCCCCTCCAATCCTTCTAATTTTTGGATTTGTGAGGAATCGTAATTATCATCATTTGACTTATTTGTGTCGTCACTCATAGCACTTAATTAAAATTTAAATATTAGTTAATCTAATAGTAGTTGGCTGTGTAGAAAAATATTTTGGAAGAATTCTTCCATTGATAAACATAGATTATTTTGTCTTGGTACCCTAATTGGGTCAAGTGACTAATATATAAAAGTGCGGAATAATTACTACGATTGCAGACCGTATCAAGATTGGTTAAATCGAAAATTCTTAATTGCCTTAATTCCTGTTCATCAAGGATATGCATTAATTCTTAAGTTTATCAAAAAGAATGATTTTCAGAAAACCTCTTCAAAGATTTGTACACATTCTGTGAATCCATACCAAATTCTTTGATAGGTGCTTCAAATTTTTTAAAAATCTCTTAGTGGAATGAATTAAACATTCCGAATTAAGCAGTCTTTAGGTTTATCAAAATATACATTTAAAATTAGCATAATTTATAGGTCTTTTCTTTTAAGGACTAAATTTCCACAAAAAACAAACCATAGTAATCGTACCCAGAAAGTAGATCAGGGTAGGCCATAATCCGAATTTTGTAAAATCCCTGAATCTGTATCCTCCTGCAGTGTACACGAAAGTGTTCGTCTGATACCCAATAGGGGTCATGAAGCTGGCCGAAGAAGCAATACAGCATGTTAGCACAAAAGCCCTCGCATCATGAGTACTTAACCCAAATTGATAAGCAACCATTAATGCAACCGGCGTCATAATCGCAATCGTTGCGTTATTCGAGAGTAATTCCGTCAATAGGGCAGTAAAGACATATAGGATTATCAATGCTCCAATAACTTGCCAATTATTACTCAATCCAACCAGGCACAAATGCTTTATAAATTCAGCAAGTAAATTGCTAGCACCACTTTTTTCCATTACGAGACCAAGTGCAAGCATCGAATAAATCAACAAAAGCAGATTCCATTCTATTGAGCGGATTGCCTCCCGCAGATTGATTAAATTTGTTAAAATAAGAAATCCAGCTCCGAGTAGTGCAACCACATGAAGAGGCAAAATACCAATTGTCGCAATCGCAATAATGGAAAGAAGTATTCCCAAAGATAGAACCGTTTTTGAAGTTTTATTATTTAACGGTATTGGCGACTTGTCTAAAAGAACCGTTTCGTGAGCTCCTCTTAATTTTTCGATACTTGATTTTGCACCCAATAGTAGCACGGAATCACCGGTTTGCAATTTTATCTGATTTAACCTCAGCCTAAGATTTTTTCCCTTACGGTGTAATGCTACCACCGTAAGGTTGAACCGCCCTCTGAAGTCGGCTTCCGACAAGCTTTGCGATACCAATCCAGAGGTAGGTTTAATCATTGCTTCGACCATCATAGCCTCAGATGTGTTCAGTTGCTCAATTCCAAGATCAGATTGGTCAAAAAGCTTAAAACCCTCTACTTCACGAACATCGATCAAGCCTTGAGGTCTGCACGATAAGATTAATCGATCTCCAGAACATAATTTGATCTCATTGATAGGCATAGCTAAGCTTTTACTATCACGAACTATATCTAACACCCTTACGCCAGATGTTTTGGCTATTGGCGAATCGGCAACTAATTGATCGACCAACGAAGAGTTAGGCATAATTAAAGCTTCAGCTAAATACTCCTTTCTATTTATATCAGAGAGAATTTTACTAAGTGCTTCTCTTTCAGGAAGAAGTTTTTTTCCAAAAAGCACTAAGTAGGCTGTACCAACTATCATTAAAGGAATTCCAATTTCAGCTAACTCAAACATTCTCATTGGCCCCATCGAGGGATATAATGACGATGAGGACATAAAGCCACTCGCGAGAATATTTGTACTAGTGCCAATAAGAGTGCAACAACCCCCAAAAATTGACGCATAAGAAATAGGAATTAAGAGTTTCGAAGAAGCCACTCCCAGTGTTCGGGATAAACTAATAGCTACTGGCAAGAGTATAACAACTACGGGAGTGTTGTTGATAAAGGCGGAGAAAAAGGCAACGGAGATTAGCAGGATTAACAGAAAAGGGTGGAACCCGATCTGAGTTAATTTCTGCAAATAGTTGGTCAGTCTTTCGATGATGCCTTGCTTGCTGAGGGCACTACTAACAATAAACATTGCTAAAATTGCCAAAGGGGCATCACTAGAAAGCACAAAAGAAATCTCTTTTGTGCTTGGCCAATGCTCCATTCCGACAAAAGAACCAAGTAATATTAGACCCAAAAGAAGAATGGCAGTGATCTCCATTTTTATTTTCTCTAGAGCAAATGAAGTTACTGCTCCCAAAAGTAATACAAGAGCAAGAAAAAGTTCGATATGGAGTGTGGATTCCAATGCCTTTGTTATTTTTTAATTAGTTTACGGATTCTTTACTTTGAAACATGATCAGATTGTCTCTAGATGTTGTCGAACATAACCTGACTAATTTATGACATATCCGCTTCTTCACCGTCCTCGCAGATTGCGATCTACTGAAGCCATTCGTAAGCTTACTGAAGAATCTAGGCTTACCCCTTGTGATTTCGTTCTTCCAGTTTTTGTCACTGATGACGAAAATCCTAGCGAAATTGTATCCATGCCTGGGGTGTATCGCTGGCCGATATCGTCTATTGAGGAGCAAGTTAGCACTTGGATTAACTTGGGGATTAGAGCGTTTGCATTGTTTCCTAAAATTGAAACAAACCACAAAGACCCAATAGGGAAAGAGATCCTCAATCCGGAAAGCCTCACATATCGTACTGCATCTCGGTTAAGAAGAAAGTTTAGTGATATACTACTCATTGCAGATTTAGCCCTAGATCCTTACACCACTCATGGTCAGGATGGTGTTCTTTTACCAGATGGCACTATAGATAACGACCAAACTGTTGAAATTTTAGCAGATGCCTCCTTGATCTGCGCGAATGCTGGTTTTGATTGGGTTGCGCCTTCTGACATGATGGATGGAAGAATTGGTGCCATAAGGGAAAAACTGGAGACAAACTCTTTCTCCAACATTGGTATTATCGCGTACTCCGCAAAATTTGCCTCCTCTTACTATGGGCCCTTTAGGACAGCCATTCAGTCCGATAGTTCTGGTAAGCCTGTCAGCAAAAAAACCTACCAACTAAATCCATGTAATTTCAAAGAGGCGAAAAGAGAGCTTCAATTAGACTTTGATGAAGGTGCCGATATGTTAATGGTTAAGCCCGCAGAGCCTTATCTTGATGTCATACAATACGCTTCTCAAAATTTTAATATTCCGATTGCCGCATACCAAGTCTCCGGCGAATATTCAAGGATCATGGCAGCCGATAAGCTAGGATATTTAGACTGGAAACTTTGTGCTTTAGAATCACTTGTCAGTATCAAGAGGGCAGGAGCTAGCCTAATTTTTAGTTATTTCACCGATAAAATTATCGCCGAACTTTAGGCTTCGTCAGGTGCACCTCCCTCATATGAGCTGACTTCCTCTTCGCGGTCTTCATCATCCTCCCATTTGAGGTCTTCATCAGGCAGTAGTTTCTCTTCCTTGTCAGGAACTTCCAGTAATTCAGAATCAAGATCAGAATAATCTTCACCTTCTTCGTCCTCATCTTTTTCCTCATCTAGATCAGAATCTAGTTCAAAACCGTCTGGCACGAATTCTAAAATGGAAATAAGTTCATCACTAAAATGACTTCTTCTACCTTCCAGATAATCATTATTTAATTTTTCCGATAACACTTCTTCCATCTCTTCGAGTGTGTAAGGCTCAGCAAATTCAATGAGATCATTGAGCATGGCCACCCGTATTTGTGAAACATGACTCAAAAAATCCGCATATGGTCCTTTTTCCTCATCCAAAACATCAGGAAGTGCAAAAAGCATATCTTCGGCTTTCAACAAAGAGTCGCGAACTCTATCTAAACGAACTTTTCCCCCATCAACTTCTTCTGAAATCTCAAAAGTAAAAAAGGCTTCATCAACTAATTGTGACTCAAGCCCAAATTCGGTCATGGAGTCAAGGAGTTCATTGATGTAAAGGAATTGCTTTGGGTCAATTATTCCTAGATCATCAACATCCCAGTTTTCGTTATCACTGATTGAATCAATCCACCATTTTTTGTCATCGCCGCAACGAACAACACACCAATCTAGGCTCGGACTTGTTTTTTTCATCTGATTGCGTTAAGGCATCTTTAATTTGTATGTCAACAAATTGTGTGTTTCACTCAAAAAAAAATTTTCCATAAAATCAAAAAGGTAACATAATTTCTCAAGTAGTATGTCATTTTTCTACGAAAAACTGGTTAGGCCATCTCTTTTTCAAATTGAGACTGAAAAAGCTCATGATTTTGGTGTTCATGCACTTGAGTTATTAGCTAAATCAAAATTTACATGCAAAATTCTAAAATCTTTTCTCTTAGAAAAAAGCAGGCCTGTCGAATTGTGGGGTTTAAAATTTCCAAATGTAATTGGACAAGCTGCAGGCTTAGATAAAGACGGACGATTTCCAAGAGCATCAGAAGCTCTAGGTTTTGGCCATATTGAGGTTGGTACTGTTACCCCTAGCCAGCAGGATGGTAATGAAAAGCCTAGACTTTTTCGCGTGCCAAAACAAAGAGCTCTCATCAATAGGATGGGGTTTAATAATTTAGGAGCAGACAATCTTTCAAATAATATATTAGAAAAATTCCCAAAGAATGAGAGAAGCGTCCCTCTCGGAATTAATCTAGGCAAAGGCAAAAACACTCCCCTGGAAGAGGCTATGGATGACTACAAAAAGTCATTTTTTAAATTGGCTCACATGGCCGACTACATCACAATAAATATCAGTTCCCCAAATACACCTGGACTTCGAAAGCTTCACCTAAAAGAGAATCTTGCTCCTTTCCTCCGAGGTATAAAAGATTTTAGAGAAGAGTGGACTGCTAGTAACAAAACTACTAGTCCGCCGTGTTTGTTGAAAATTTCACCTGATGAAAATTATATCACTGTAGAAACTATTGTGGGTCTGATTCGTGACTTTGGATTTGATGGTATTATCGCCTCTAACACATCTGTGAATCATGAAACGCACAATGTTCAGGATGTAAGTACGCCGGGAGGACTTAGCGGGAAACCGATTGGACAAAAATCAAATGAAATCATTCACTTCATTTCCAAACTAACGAATGGAGAATTTCCGATCATAGGATGCGGTGGCATACATGATTACGAGAGTGCTAGAAAAAAACTAGACGCAGGGGCAAATCTTCTTCAACTTTACACCGGCTTCATTTATGAAGGTCCTTTTCTTCCAAGTAAGCTCTCAAAACAAATATCCAAAGAAATCTCTTGGGTTTGACTAACGATTCTCCTTTTGGGTAAGATTTTGATCCGTGAAGAAATTCCTTTTTATATTTTTTTCCATCCTTGCTTCTTGTGCCTTGTTAACCTTCTTAATGTACTTTGAAGGTAGCACTAAGAACATAACTGCATGGTGGATGAATTTTTCCTCTGGCAGTGACTCTCTTCCATTTAGTGCCTACAAAATGCGGCGGGAAAACGCCGCAAAATTAAGGGTTGAAGATGCCAATCATGTGGAATTCTTCGATGCCCATTTATTTTGGAAGGGACAGGGGGCTATCGCTGTTCCTAATATAGATAAAGAGGGTAATCTAGAGTCGCTTCATATTACTAACAAAGGCGTTGGCTATTCAAACTTAGTTAAGGCAAAAGTGTTGGGGTGCAACTCATCCAAATTTAAACTTGGCCCAATTTCAACACACAAGGGTAAAATTAAATCAGTACTTATTTCCGAGACTCATAAGTGGAGTAACAATCCTCTAGTTTTTATCGAAGGAGAAAATGCTCCATTTACTGGTACAGCCGAAACTAAGTTCCCCAGCGGCCAGATCATAGAGGAGATCCCTTACTTAGAGGGTAAATTACATGGAAATATTACTCGATTCAATGAATATGGTATACCAAAATATTCAAAAGAATATAAGCATGGTAGAAAGGACGGTACACATATTTATTGGTTTCCCGAGCCGTTAGATCCCGAAAATTATATTCCCGAAAATTCCCCAGAAGGAGATAAATTTGTAACCTTATGGAGTAAGGTTAGGTATTTAGCCCAAAAAAAATATGGTCAAAACTTTGGCTCTCACAAATCAAACAAATGGATGGTTGAAAAATACCGCCTTTCCGGTGGAGACTTTCGTGTTAAGCTCTTGGAGCATTGGAAAAACAACCTCAAGCATGGATTATTTGAAGGTTTTGACCAATATGGTAACAAAACCTTCAAAGATGAATACTCTGAAGGTAGAAGAATAAAACACAAAACCTTTGATAAAACAAAGGGATAATGGTGCTCAAGGGGGGACTCGAACCCCCACGCCTTTCGGCACTAGATCCTTAGTCTAGCGCGTCTACCAATTCCGCCACCTGAGCTAGAGTATATAGATAATCAAACAGTAGTGATTTTTGCAAGTATCTAAAGTGTTGGATTTTCATTAACCGTGATAAGCCTACAAGTATTGGAAAGGACGGTAATGTTAATTTGGATTATATCTTTGAAGTAGGAGTGAAAAAGCTTATTTGGCCATTCGACCAACATTAACCACGGTCTAACGTTCAAGTAAGGTAATATGTTGAATTCATAATCATCATCAGTGAATGGGTGGTTATAAAAGTCACAATGAAGAATTGATACTTTTCCTGGGAAGTAAGAGATACCCTGGAAAGAAGAACTGTTTAATTGCTCAACATTGAGATGAGAAAGGATTTCATTACAAATAAATGTTTTTCCTGCACCAAGGCATCCAGAAAAAGAAATTACATTTTGATCAAGGCTTATCCCAGATAAAAGTTTTGAGGAAAATAAACTAGTTTCATTTAAGCTTTCTGAACGGAATTCTATCATGAGGACTACTTGTTCATGATGAAAAATAACATAATAGAGTTAAATAATATATGTAAGGCAATTGGATAAAGAATGTTTTGGAAACGCAAAAATATAAAATTTAAATAAAAGCCTAAAATAAAAAGAGCAGGCATTGCCAAAACATTTGAGTGGATGACAGAAAAGATGAAAGAAGTAACTAGTATAGATAAAAAGAAACCCAAGTAGTGCTTAAGAATTCTGTAAAAAGCAAAACGAAAAAATAACTCCTCTAATATAGGAGAAATAATGCATATAGAAAATATTTCACGCAAATTATTTTCTATAGTAAAAGACCTAGATTGGTTAACAATAGCTTGTTCAGAAAAGTCACCAAGTGAAAGCTTACTTATTAATAAGGTCAAAAAAAGAACTAGTATAAAGAGAGAAAATGATTTAAGAAATTGAGGAAATTCTTTGAAATGACAATATGGTAAAATATCATATTTATAAAAAAAATACAAAGAAAACAGTGCCAATAGCAGATGTCCTTCTACGCGAAAAGCAACTAACAAACAAATTATTAATTGAATGGCTAAAAGGAGTGGGCTACATACATTTTTTTTCTCTAGATTAGCCAAAAGAATCGAAATTGCTTAATTTTTTAATACATCAGCATAAGTTTTCCCGTTTATACAAGATAATTTAATAGATGTAGTAAATTCAGAATTAAATACAGGTGAGTTAATGGTATTGCCATTAATAGCGCTATCCTTGCAGAAAACCCACTTTTGCCCGGTGGACCTTGCAGAAAACCCACTTTTGCCCGGTGGATATAACATTAAATGAGCATATCTTATTATTTTTCAATTGGGGTAGTTCTAACCCTAAAATCTTTCTTGGTTGAATAGCAAACTTATCAACAAGAAGAGGGATCGGATTTTTAACTTTTTCAGACAGAGCCAAATAGCTTGCATGAAATGCTGTTTCCAATCCCATTGATCCCGCAGGTGCTCGATCAAACTCAACTCCCTTTAAGTGTATTGGCCATGCTTCATGAGCAGAGGTAATGGCATCTATTGTGCCATCAATTATACCATCTATAAGTGATTGACGATCATGTTCTTCCTTAAGATACGGTTGCATTTTAGCATTCGTATCAAATTGATTAATTGCATCTTCATTAAAAAGTAAATGATTAGCAGTCACATCGGCAGTTATTCTAATGCCCTCATCTTTTGCCTTTCTAACAAGATCTACAGAACTTGAAGTTGAAATGGAGCTTATGTGTATTTTGGCATTTTCTTTCCTGGAAACAGCAATTGCTCTATGTACAGAAAGTTCCTCACTTATTCTCGGTTCTCCCCGTAATCCCATTTTAATGCTTTGTAGGCTTTCGTGGGCTGATGTATTTTCATGTAAATCGAAAGTGACAGGATATTCGATTACGGGAAGATCAAACATCTTTGCATATTTTACCGCATTAATGAAAATTTTATTATTTTGTGGAGATTTAGGACAATCAGTTACTGCACAAATTCCGGCTTCCTTGAGGGATCCCATAGGGGATAACGCCTCTCCTTTTGACTGAACAGTTAGGCAGCCAGCAACTAAGACCTCAACCCCATTAATGCTTTTAGCACGCTCTTGTATCAACCTTGCAGAAGCAGGTGAATCTATCATAGGTGCAGTATTGGGCATCAATAATACATTAGAGTAACCTCCTCTAGTAGCTCTAGACAAAGTCATTTCAAGGTTTTCAACACCTCCAGTGCCTGGAAGATTAAGGTGCATCCGTAGGTCCACGAAAGCAGGAAGTACCACGCAACCTTCCATGTTAATGTGGTTAGTTAAGGAACCACCACGCAACCTTCCACATTAATGTGCGTAGTTAAGTTATTTTCTTTTTCATATTGAAAGGATAGCTTTCCTTTTTCAATAAAAAGATCCTGGTTTTTAAATATCCCGCTCGAGAAATCGTATAGTAATCCTTTTTTTAGGCTATAATTATCTAAATATTGCACGATCTTTTTTATTTCTTCATTGAATTATATAAGATGGCCATCCTTACGAATATTCCATTGGCTACTTGATCAAGAATCACAGATCTTTCTGAATCAGCTAATGTTGAATCAATTTCTGCTCCTCTGTTTAATGGCCCAGGATGTAAAATGATCGCTTCTTTTTTCAACTTCTGTTCAATTATTGGATTTAGGCCAAATATCTTTGAATATTCGGTGAGAGAAGGAAAATGTGACGCCTGTTGTCTTTCATGCTGTATTCTTAAAAGCATAATCGCGTCGGCTCCACTAACAGCATTTTCCAAATTATAACTTATTCTTACTCCTAATTTTGTAAATTCATCAGGCAACAAGGTAGAAGGCCCCGCCAGTGTTACTTTAGCCCCAAGCTTTGTTAAGCCCCATAGATTGGATCTTGCAACACGTGAAAACAAAATATCGCCCAAAATGGTAATGTTTTTTCCGTTAATATCGCCTAATTTTTCTCTTAGTGTAAATATATCAAGCAGTGCTTGACTGGGGTGCTCATGAGCTCCATCGCCAGCATTGATTATTGGCAATTCCACCATATTCGACAAAAGTAATGGTGATCCAGGAGAGGAGTGACGAATAATAATTGCATCTGCACCTAGTGCTTTTACATTTTTGGCCGTATCTTCCAGGGTCTCGCCCTTAGTTAAACTACTCGCATCTCCTAATATCGATATTGCATCTGCACCTAAGGATTTAGTTGCTATCTCAAATGCAATCCTCGTCCTTGTGCTTGGCTCCATGAATAAGTTAATGACTCGTTTTCCTGCAAGTAATTTGGATGTTGGAAGCAGTTCTTTCTTTTGTTTTTTAAATTCTGATGCGATCTTGAGGATATTTTCTATTTCCTGAATAGAAAGGGACTCCAGCCCTAGTAGTGATTTATTTATTGGTGTTTTCACTGCCAGAATGTTTCTTGTTTTTCTATCCTTCCATCGAAATTTGATTTGGATGATGGCAGATGCTTGGGTGGAGGCGTAATTTTACTTTGTAAGTCTGAGTCTCGTTTTTTGACAATACCCCTAAAGATTTCCCTCGTTTTTTGTCGAATCCAAATTGAGGTTGGTGATGTGCTTCTGTAATCTGCAGGGCCGTTGTTGTGAACTCGAGAAGCTTCCACCAATTCGCATGTCTGAGCAAATTCTTTTTCATTATTTGGGTCGTAGACTGCATAGGTTTTACCTCCCATTTGCTTAACCACTGCGAAAACAGGTACATCACTTGGTCCGTCTGCAATATAAATCATCTGACTTATCGGTACTCTTCTGTCAGAATGATCTAATGAGGTATTCACATCAATGGATGAATTCTTATTACATCCTTTGTTTATTTCAAAGATAAAGCGGGTCTTCATTGTATTATCAACGGACATGCCGATCTGAGAAATCTCAGGCTCAAGTGTAATTTCTAATTCAGATTGATGAATAAAGTTTGGATCTAGTACCGATTCAATGAATTCGCAGGCGAATACATCCTCCACATAAGGAAAAATTTGGCTTCCTCTGATCATTTGTGAGAGGCCTGTACTAATCACATAGTGCTCAATCTTGAAATCATAAGATTTAAATTCTTCTTCCTTAGTTATTTTGGATAACTCCTTAAAAAATTGTGGTAAGCCTGGATAAAAATTGAGATCAGCACCCAAGTCTAAAAGATCCTTATTCGTTAAACCGCGCATTTTTCCAGATTTAACATAACTAAGAAGGTGGTTGAGGTAGATGGTATCAGATGATACCCTTAAGCCTCGTTTGGCATAGAGGTCTGGAAGGTAATTTACTTCTTTCCAAAAGACTTCTTCATTAACTCCATATCTAGAAAATAAAGGAGTTTGCATATAGCCGGGGATGAGTGTCTTATCAAAATCCCACACACATGCCACAACATTTTGGCTATACAATTTGCTGGGTTGTGACGGGGTGTTCAATTTGGTAGATTTTCGATTGATTTAGAATATATTAAAAAGACATGTACAAATTACCAAATATCGACCCTTTTCGGCAACGATACAATGAACTTGAGTTGGAACTTGCGGATCCTGATATTTTTAAGGATTCGGAAAAGGCAAGTAGTGTTTCGAGAGAACACAATAAGGTAGGTGAAATTTTAAATCTGCACGAGATCGCGAGTGTTTGCCTGAAAGAAATAAGTGAAGCTGAAGACATGGTTAGTGATCCTGAATTGCAGGAAGCAGCAAAAGAGGAAATCGTGCAATTAACAGCAAAATGGGCTGTTCTTGAAAAGAATTTACTTGTTGCCATGTTGCCTGCAGATGCAGAAGCAGGAAAGAATACTATAATGGAAATACGGGCTGGTGCAGGAGGTGATGAAGCCTCCCTTTTTGCCGCAGATTTATTCAGAATGTATACCAAGTATGGTGAATCTAAGGGCTGGTCTTTTGAAATTCTCGGGCAAAATCCATCTGAAACTGGAGGTTTTAAAGAGGTCATTTTTATATTCAAAGGGGAGTCTGCGTGGAGTCGCATGAAATTCGAGAGTGGTGTACACAGGGTACAGAGAATTCCTGTTACAGAAGCGGGTGGTAGAATTCATACCTCCACAGCGACTGTAGCTGTATTGCCTGAAGCTAAAGACATTGAAATCCACATAGATCCGAATGATCTGGAAATAAATGTTTGCAGAGCAAGTGGTCCAGGTGGCCAAGGAGTTAATACCACCGACTCTGCCGTACAACTTCTTCATAAACCCAGCGGAATCACGGTTTACTGTGCAGATGAAAGGTCACAGCTAAAAAATAAAAATAAAGCTATGACTGTGTTGCGGTCCAGGCTGTTTAAACAAAAACAGGCCGAAGAAAATGAGAAATATGCCCAGGATAGAAAAACCCAAGTAGGGTCTGGTGATCGAAGCGAACGTATAAGAACCTACAATTTTCCCCAGAGCCGATTGACGGACCATCGCATAAATTATACTTCACACAACCTAACCTCAACAATGCTCGGGGACTTAGATCATGTTTTAGATGAATTAGTAAGTAATGATCATCAAAAGAAACTAAATCATCTGCTAAAAGAAAATGATTGAGGAAAATCGCTTAACCATAATCCAAGCAATTGAAAAATCGGCTGTTTTTTTGGATAAATATAAAATTGAAAAGCCAAAAATTGATGCCGAATGGATCATTGCTCATGTTTTAGGATGCGGTCGATTAGATCTTTATTTAAAATACGGCGAATTAATTCCAGCGGATAAAATTTTGGCGTTGAGAGAGTTAATTGTTCAAAGAGCCAAAAGGGTCCCATTACAATATTTGTTAAAGGAAGTGGAGTTTGCCGGAATTCGGATAAAAGTTGATAAAAGGGCACTAATACCTAGGCCAGAAACAGAATTGCTCGTAGAGAATATATGTCATCGTTTGGGAAAAGATTTTTCTGGTAAAATTGCTGATCTTGGGACAGGTACTGGAGCCATTATTTTAGCTCTCAGTAACCAATTAAAAAAAGCTGTTGGATTTGGTTTTGATAAATTTGAATGTGCAATATCCTTGTTTAAGGAAAATATTTTACAAAACAATCTTGAGGATCGAGTTAAGGCATTTCAATTCGATTGGGCTAAGGATGATTTTACTCAGCATGAATATCAATTAATTGTTTCAAATCCCCCGTACCTTTCTCAAGATGAGTGGGAACGAACGGAGCCAGAAGTTAAAGAAAACGAACCAATAAATGCACTGATATCAGAAAAGAATGGATTTGCTGATATTGAGAAGATTATTGGAATTGCTAAGAAAAATTTGCCTATTGGGGGAATACTTTCCCTGGAAATAGGTGTAGGTCAAAGTGAACAAGTAAAATCAGCACTAGCAGACAAATTCGAAGTAGATATATTAAAAGATTATCACAAATTAAACAGATTTGTAATAGCCCAAAAACTTAAATCTTAGATGAAATATTGGCTTGGCTTTGTTCCATATCCAACATTCTTAGCCAATCAGTCATAATGCGAATCGATTCATGTAATTTAATATCCAATGATTCCGGCATGGCAAATATGTTTAAATTAGAATCTTCCTTCGATCCAGTAATTGCCCTAGATTTTTCCTTGATTTTTCCTTTTGCTTATTAACAATATCGAGATAGATGCTTTTGCTTTCAAAAGATAAGTCCTCTAGTGCTTCAAACTTGGTATCTAAAACAGAAGAAGCATTTCGGTCACTTACAATTTCATTGAGTCGATCACTATAATTTAAAGAGTAATCAGTTTGTTCTTTTCGTTTCATGAATAACTCAATGCTGTCTCGCAAATACTGAAACTCTGGATTCTTTGTTTGCCTTGTTAGACTCAGGGATAATAAATTGTCAATCGCGTCTGCATGTAAATAAAATTCTCCATCAGGTCTCTTGTAATTCACAGAGGAGATTTGATCCCAAGAAAGTGCATTATCGAGGTCCGATTCGCCAATCGGAAGTAACTCGTTAATCGACGGCAATGAAATATCACTCTCGACCCCTTTTATTTGAGTGCTATTTCCAGAAGGGAGGTAGTATTTTTGTATGGTTATTTTTGCTGCACTTCTCTTTTTGTGATCTAAATTTGATAGGATGGGTATGTTCATGGGTAAAAGCGATTGTACGGTTCCTTTTCCATGGGTGGCACTATCACCAACTATAATTGCCCGATTTAAATCCTTAAGTGCTCCAGCTACAATCTCGGATGCGGAAGCACTGTATCTGGAGGTAAGAATAATGAGTGGTTTATTCCAGCTTAATTTTGGATTGAAATCGAACTTTTTTCTGATTTTTCCATCAACGCTTTTAACCTGCACAATAGGACCCCTACTAATGAAAAGTCCGGCAAGATTTACAGCCTCGCTGAGGTAACCACCGCCATTTCTTCTTAAGTCCAATATTATACCTTCTACCTGATCTTTTTTTAGTTTAGTGATTAGTTGATCTACATCTTCAGTCGCCTTTGGGCCATCTCCTGACGATCCGTAAAATGACGGAAGATTTATTACACCAATTTTTGTTTCTGTATTATTAAAATCTGCTAGATGAATACTCGCAGAGGCTAAATTTGCTGTGAGCTTAATCTTTTCTCTTATAATTCTTACCTTTTTAGTAATTGATTTATCTTTAATAGATCTAATCTCTAGACGAACCAGTGTATTTTCTGGCCCTTTGATTAATTCAACAATCTTTGATAATTTCATATTTACCACATTTACAAACTCGCTTTCTCCTTGGGCAACTTTAAGGATAACATCTTCTGGCTCTAATGCCCTTGATGCTTCAGCTGGCCCACCTGGTAGAAGCTCTTTGATAGTACAGTATCCGTCATTATCTGTTAAGACAGCTCCTATTCCCACAAATTCGTTATGCATATTTTGGTCGAATTTTTCTTTCTCCTTTACATTTAGAAAGCTTGTATGGGGATCAAACATTTGAGTGAGTGTTGATAGGTATAATTCTTGAATATCTGACGGCTCAAATTCTAAAATATTTTTTTTCCATCGAGCATATTTTTTAGAAATTTCTTCTCGTGCAGTTGCTAATGTTTCAGTTTTATCTTTTTCTAACAGAGGCTCAGATGCATTAATATCGGAAGAGACTAAACTTTCCGTAATTAATTCGTGCGTAAGAAGCTTTATCCACGTCTTATTAAGCTTCATGTCATCTTCATCCCACTCAAGATCTTGCCTCTGCGGAGTATATGTCTGATCTGATTTAAGATCTAAACTAACCAACTTAGCTTCAGATACCTGAGAGAGTCTAGTTATTGCTTTCTTTCGGTAATCTGAATAAATCTCAAATGCAGGGAATAAGTTTCCCTGAGACAGATATGTAATAAGTGTCGAACTGTATCGATCGTTATATTTCTTTAAATCTTGCTTTGAGAAAAATAATTTCTGTCGATCTAAATTTCGTAGAAATCTTTCCAAAAATATCGTAGCATTAACATCAAGTGCAGAGATCTTATTGAAGTGTGCTTTTTCTAATGCGTGTATTAACCACTTTGCTTCGTGTGCCATTTGTTCACTAGGAACCAATGCTTTGAGGCCGCCTATGTCAGGATCCGTTTCAGATGGAGTATCTAACTCGTCTATCTCATTGCCTTCATTGGCGAATATAAATGAATGAGATAGAAAAAGAATTAACGAGATTGCTAATTTGAACATTTTCAAAGAATTAGTGGGTTAGAGCTTATTTTTTTAAGAAATTTTTTGCTTTTTCTAGGATAGATTTTTCTTTTTGATTCAAGGCACCGAAGCCCTCTGAATTTATTTTATCCAAAATCCTATCTACTTCTTGCTGAATGCTTTGATGAGTATCAAAGTTTACATTGTATTTGTTTTTTTGTTTGGTTGCAAATTTTGGTGATTTACTGCCTTTTCTATTTGTAGAGGCTTGCGTTGTGAACTTAGGAAGTTTCGCAAGTAAGTCGCTCAAGAAACTTTTCTTAATTTCAAGAAAATAGATTAGATATCCAGTAATTATGCCACCTAGGTGAGCACTATGAGCAATGGGACTACCAAGTTTTAGTTCAACAAAAAGAAACCCATATGCTTCAATAGCAATAAGTCCGCAGAGAATGAATTTGGGTTTGATAGAAACAGGTAAAATGAAAAACAATAGTAAACTTATTTTATCTTCGGGTTTAATGAGGCAATAGAGAGCAACCAGTCCGAGAACAGACGAAGAAAAACCGATTAGCTTCACAGTTTGGGGGTTGAAGCTTAACCACATTAATCCTCCCAAGAACAGACTAATAACGATAGATGTGAGAAATAATTTTTGACCTACCATTGATTCCAATGATCGACCGATAAAGTGAATGCCCAAGAGATTAAATATCAAGTGGACTGGGCCGTCATGCAGAAACCCATGGGTAACAAACTGCCAAATAAAACCATCTTTTAATCCATTATGGCTTAAGGCGAGTAGTTCCTTGACATGAAAGGAGCCACTGAAAAGCTCGATAACCGATTGAATAATGAAGCAAACGATCAGAACCATCAAGGTTATGTCAGTCATTGAACGAATTCGGAACGACCTGTTTCTCATATATGATCTCTCGTAAAGCATGTGGGACTAAAATACTCCGCCAATGAACACCAGCACAAGTCCAATTACCATGAAATGGATAGACTGGTTTAACCGAACTTGGCTGGGAATATTTACCTTAAAGATTGTATTGATGATTATTTTGGAGAAGTGTTTTCTTTACGGCAGCATAGTAGTTTACATCTTATCTTTATTTTTACTGATAGTCACAAAAGCACTTCTTGGTGCAAGTATAGTCCAAAGAAAAACATGGCTTTATTTATATATATTTGGATTATCAATATTTTTGATAAATATCAATATTAATATTAACAAAAATATATTTTATGAAGAATCTCTTTCAAAAGAATATACTTTAGTCTTAGAAAAAAAGCATCTAAACCATTATGTAATAATAAATACTAAACCCATAAATAATAATCTATTTGGGACCTTAGTTCGCTTAGATAATAACGCAAAAAATGATGATAGATTGATTAGAGTTTCATGCCAGTTGGTTTCGACTGATTCAACAATATTATTAAAAAATGCCAGAGTTTATAAATTTTATAAAGGTTTTTGGTGTACAATTAAAGACTTTCTAATCGAACGATTTCCAAACAACCCACATGGGACATTAGCCTGTGCCATAATATTGGGCGATAGTAGGTTAATTGAAAAATCTGAGATAAAATTATTCCAACAGGCGGGCGTACTTCATCTTTTTGCTGTAAGTGGGTTACATGTTGGTTTCATGTACATTTTGGTGAGACAAATTTGTTCCATTCTTCTTTTTAAAAAGATTTGTTGTGAACTATTGGGAATTGTTTCTGCTGGAATTTATGTTCTGGTTGTAGGTTTTCCTGACTCTGCTATTCGTGCATGGCTAATGTTATTTTTATTTCTTTTATTTTCCATGCTGCAAAGGAAAAGGAATTCAATGAACTCTTTGTTGGTATCAGGTTTAATTATCTTATTTATAGAAAGCGAAAGCTTGTTTTCTGTTGGTTTTCAGATGTCTTACACTATTGTAACTGGTATTATTTGGGTTTTTAAGAGCTATACAACCAAGAGTTTTAATAAATGTTTATTTTCTTACTGTTTAAGTATTTTTAAGCTATGCATTACTTGTTCCTTTGCCTCTAGTCTTTTACTTATTGATTATTTTAATCATTTTCCGGCTTTTTCTTTCATTACAAATTTTTTATTACAACCAATAATATTTTTGTTTTTTTCGATTTCTTTCTTTTCAATTATTATTCATATAAATTTATTGTATTCCATTCTTGAATACATACAATTATATGTAATTTGGATTTGTGATTTATTTGCCACTATTAATGCAAGTGTTGTTGGTCTTATCGCTTTAGATGTACATAACTCTATCCATTTAATTCTGTTTACCTCTTTTCTTTTTTCTTATCATTTAAAACTAAGCCTAAATCATAGGTTTTTGATTATAAGCTCTTTTTATATTTTAACCTTCTTTGTTTTTGTTATACTACCTATTTAAAAATTGATAATATGCATCCAATAGATAATATGACATGCTGGTTTCGTGGTAAGGGCTATTGGTCTAATGTTAGTGATACTGACTGGAATGATTGGAGGTGGCAGATGAAGAACCGCCTTACCAAAATGGAAGATGTAAAACGATACCTAGATCTTAGTGAAGAAGAACTTGTTGGATTTAAAATAGCAGGAGAAAAACTTTTAGTTTCAATCACTCCTCATTTTTTCAACCTTATCAACACTGAGGATATTCGTTGCCCCATAAGGAAACAAGTTATCCCCACAGGAAGTGAAGCCATATTTAGTCCTAATGAGTTTTCTGATCCCGTTGGTGAAGAGGGTTCATCACCTGTGCCAGGAATTGTTCATCGTTACCCAGATAGGGTTCTTTTCTTGGTCACAGATAGGTGTGCTGCTTACTGTAGGTACTGTACTAGGAGTCGATTAGTTTCTAATGCAAACGGCTACGGATTTAGACCTAACATTGAGGAGTGCTTAGAATATATCTCTAAACATAAAAACATTCGAGATGTTTTAATTAGCGGAGGAGATCCACTGCTGTTATCTGATGAGAAGTTAGGTTTGTTGTTGTCTAAGTTAGCCGACATTAAACATGTGGAGTTTGTGCGAATTGGTTCGAGGGTTCCAGTTTTTATGCCGCAAAGAATAACGACTTCTTTACTTGGTGCATTAAGCAAACATCCCAACCTTTGGATGAGTATCCATGTTAATCACCCTAAAGAATGTACCCTTGAGCTTAAAAATGCATGTCAAAAGCTTGCAAAAACTGGAATCCCGCTGGGTAACCAATCGGTTCTTTTATCTGGTGTTAATGATGATACTGAAACCATGAAAAGCTTGATTCACAGGCTCATGATGATGAAGGTTAGACCTTATTATTTATATCAATGCGATTTAGTTAAAGGAAGTTCACATCTTCGTGCAGATGTTGCCAAAGGGTTAGAAATTATTAAAAACCTACGAGGACACACTACGGGATACGCGATCCCTCAATATGTAATTGATTCACCTGGGGGTGGTGGAAAAATTCCCATTAATCCCAACTACCTTGTCAATGAAAGTCCTGAATTGTATGAATTGAAAAATTTTGAAGGCGAAACATTTTTTTATCCTAAAGAATTTAATCAGTCCTAATAGGCATTACTACACACAAGAAATTTACTTTTTCATCTTTACTTGGATTTACTTTGAATACTCCGGGGCTCATATCATCTCGGAATTCGAACGCTATTTTGTCCAAGCTAAGTGATTTTAAGGGATCTAAGATAAAGCGAGGGTTGAAAGAAACAATCGAGCTTTGTCCATCATAATCAATGTTCATTGATTCGCAAGCATCTCCCATAACGCTTTGACCGGTGATCTCCATTTCTCCTGGCTTTATTCTTAGTGTTACTTTTTCTTCGGATACAAGAGCTGCACGGTGTACACACTCCTGCATTAGCTCCCTCTCTATGATTGCCTCATTAAAGTCATCTTTAGGAATAACTTGCTTAAAGTTTGGGTATTTCCCCTCAACTACTTTTGATACCAATTGGATGGAATCAACATAACCTAAGTTCTCTTCTTGATCTCCGCTTACCTGCATATGAAAAGCAGCTTGCCTATCAGTGAAAGCAACTCCTATTCGATCTCCAATTTTCGGCAACTTCTCGAGTTCAGCAACTGTCATGGAGGGCAAAATGAATTCTCCGTTTAAACCATCAAAGTCAGAAGAGTTTTCGGATGTAACAGCTAATCTTCTTCCATCCGTAGCCACCAATGATAATTCACTTTCACTTAATTGAAAGAAAACACCTTTCAACATATATCTCTCTTCGTTGATGGATTGAGCGTAAGATATACTTTTCAACATAGAGGATAGTTTTGTTCGAGATATGGCAAACTCGCTACTTTCCGTTAATTCGGGAAGAGGTGGAAACTCTTTAGAGTCCATTCCTAGAACATTAAATACTGATCCTCTGGTAGTAATCGTTGCTTTTGTCCCGCCTGATGTATCCAAATTTACTTCGATATCTGCTAGCTCCCTAACGATTCTTGCCAAGTCTTTTACGGGTAAAGTAACTGTTCCCTCGCTCTCAACGTTTGCTTTTACTGCACAACGAATTCCCAAATCTAAATTTGTCGTGGTAAGATGAAGAGATTCACCCTTCGCCTCAAGAAGTACATTCTGCAGAATGGGCATTGTTTTTCTGGTACCAACAACACTGGAAACCAGTTGAAGGGCGGAACTAAAGTGATCACGGTTGATTTGAAGCTTCATTGATAATCTTTTTGTAAAATAAGGGACAAATTAACAACGCTTAATTGTTATATATATAAATTATTGAAAAAAATTTATTCTTATTAAGTAAGTGGATAACTTAATAAGATTATAATGTATTAGTAATAAGTAACTTATGAAATGATAGTTATATGAACAATTGTAGGAAAGAAAAGTTAAGAGCAAGCCAACGGTAGTAAGTTAATAGCTATTTGCAGTATCTCCCAAACCTTACTCACTTCTTGAGCTTCTTGTAAGAGTTTCAAGATAATCCCAAAAACCAGGATGGTTTTCCGTGGCCATTTCATTAGATGCAGGCAGGTTACACCTGAAAAGAAAATCATTAAAAGTATTCTTGGGAAGAATGTAGTGGCAATGTAATGCGTTATCTATCTTTTCAAAATAGACTCTCAATTCTCCTAGTCGTATTCTGTAGAAGCACTTACCTTTTCGAACAAACTTACCAATATTGCTGGGGTTTTCTTTAAGTATGGAGCTTGAAAGGGAACTTAACTGTTCAACGATAGAAAGTTGATCAATTTGAGAAAGTCCGTTAAGGGCACTTAAGCTTTGTTCAGAAAATGTTACTTGATGCACAAACCTATCAAATGCAAAAAAGATATCCAATGCAAGAATCTTGGAGGATAAATGCAGGGTAGGTTATTTTTTTATTTTCGTAATCTTAGCGATTCTATGTAAGAAAAAGATATGACAAACAAAGACACCTCAATGGATGCGACTACCGCTAAGAGAGTGATGATGGAAGAAGCTAAAGCAATTATTTCTTCCGCAGAAAAATTAGATGATTCTGATATAGAGCAGGCAATTGAAATACTTTTCAAAACATCAGGAAAAATTATAATTACAGGAATAGGAAAATCAGGTCATGTTGGAAAAAAAATGGCCGCGACATTTTCCAGTACAGGAGCACCTGCCTACTTTTTACACCCATCCGAAGCGGTGCATGGAGATTTAGGAATTCACCAAACCGGAGACCCAGTAATATATTTGTCTAACAGCGGAACAACGCCAGAGCTTGTTTTCCTTGAACCAGTATTTCGCTCAAGAGAAGCGAAAATAATAGGTATCTTAGGGAAACCCAACAGTCCGCTTGGCAATAGTGTCGATGTATGTATCGACGCCTCTGTTGATCACGAAGCGGATCCTCTAAGAATCGTTCCAACCGCTAGTTTCGCTGTAGCATCGTCAATAGGAGATGGCATCGCGTCTTGCCTAATGAAAAGACGAAATTTTAGCTACAATGAGTATGCCCAGACGCATCCTGCAGGCCAATTAGGAAGAAACCTACTTTTAAAGGTATCCAACGTTATGCATAAACCCCCTGAGGTAGCCTGTGTAAAAATGGAAACACCAATTAAGGAGGTTGTAATAAAAATGACAGAGTTTCCACTTGGGGCAGCTTGTGTAATAAATGACCAAAAATTGGTTGGTTTAATAACTGATGGAGATCTAAGGCGAGAACTTAAAGAAGATGATAATATCCTGAGCAAAAATGCCCAAAGTATCATGTCAAAGAGCCCAACAACGATATCCCCAAACACCAGCCTAGGGGAGTCACTTAAAATAATGGAAAAAAGAGATCCTTCACCCATATCTCTTTTACCAGTTGTTAGTCAGGAAAATAATCTTTTCTTGGGGTTAATCAGGCTTCATGACATTTACGGCTAGCCTCATGAGCAAAAATAAAAAATTATTAGTAGGCGTAGCTGTTATTGTTGCCTCAATAGCTTTGTCTTACTTGTTTGTCCAATTAAACGGGGCACACCAAGAGTACAGTCATTGGAAGAGTCGTGAATCTGTTTTAATCAAAGAATTAGAATCCTTAAAAGCAGAAGCTACCAAACATCAAAGATTTTTGGATCAGTTGAGAAGAAATCCTGATTTTCAGGAGGATGTTGCAAGAAAAGAGTTGGGGTATGGGAAACAGGAAGAATGGCTTTACAGATTCCCGGCTGACTAAATCATGAAATCCAAAGAAGACCTCGAAGCTGAATTTCTTGAATATGGTCAAGAACATGTATTTCGTCACTGGTCATTATTGTCTTCCAAAGAAGCAGAGGAATTCCTCGATCAACTCAGAGAAATAGACCTTGCTAGATGCTTGAAAGCATGGAATCAGTCCCAGAAAGTAATTCCAACACAAAAAGATTTTGATAAAGCAAAGAGCTTCGATGGAACCAACCCTGTATCCAGCGACTTATCTGACTACAGAAAATTGGGTGAAGAAATATTAGCCTCGGGATCAGTGGCGGCTTTTACCGTTGCGGGCGGACAGGGCACTAGATTAGGGCACGAAGGGCCGAAGGGCACAATCAGGTGTACGCCAATAAGTCAAAAATCTCTTTTTCATTATTTTACAGAGAACCTTTTGTTTCATTCAGAAAAGTACGAGCATTTTTTTAATTGGTTTATCATGACCAGCAAAACCAACCATAGTCAGACAACCAAGTATTTTGCGGACGAGAATTATTTCGGGTATCCGCCAGAAAAAATTCACTTTTTCGAACAAGGAATGATCCCTGTATTCGATAAAAACGGAAAATTTTTATTGGCTAAGAAGAACAAACTAGCGATGAGCCCAGATGGCCACGGTGGTAGCCTTGAGGCTCTTAAGAAAGCGGGCATTATAAAATTAATGGCCAGGGAGAACATCAAGTACCTTAGTTATTTCCAAGTCGACAATCCCATGGTTAATTGTTTGGACCCCACTTTTGTTGGCTTGCACAGTTATTATTCCTCGGAAATGTCAAGTAAGGCTGTGAAAAAAGTAAAACCGGAGGAAAAAGTTGGTACATTTGTATCCGAAAATGGCAAAATTAAAGTCATTGAGTACAGTGATCTGCCCCAAGAAGTTGCTAAAGAAAAAGATGAGAGAGGTTTTTTAAACCATGGCCTTGGGAGTATCGCCATACATATTTTAAGCCTATCTTTTATGGAAAAGGTTTTGTCCCAAGAGGATGAACAGTTACCCTTTCATCCTGCACATAAAGCGGTTCCCTGTATCAACAATGATGGTATTAGCATATCACCTACAGAACCGAATGGAATAAAATTGGAAACCTTTATTTTTGATGCTTTGCCCAAAGCACAGAATTCCTTAATATTTGAAGTCTCCAGAGAAGAGGAATTCGCACCAATCAAGAACAAGACGGGTGACGACTCTTTGAATAGCTCTATGCAACTGCAGATTAAAAGAGCTTGTCGGTGGGTAGATGATTCAAAGATTCCCAGAAGCACTGAAAAAATAGAGATATCTCCTTTATATTCTCCTTCTTTTTTTGAATTTAACCAAAAGAACCAAAAACTCAGAGACTGTTTGCAAATCCAACAACCGACAGTTTTCGGTGAAAACGGACCAACCGTAAACTTTTAAAATATTACAAATAATGACTACAGAAAAACTGAAAACAGCCCTGTCTGAAGAACAAGTACTTCAAAGTGCATATGAAAATATATCGGAATATCTAAAAGACGAGACTTTACCTTCCTGGACCAGAGAATCACTTAATGAATTAATTGATCAAGAGGAATGGCAGGAAATAAACGATCGTTTCCACAAACCACTCTCATTTGGGACAGGAGGAATGAGAGGAAGAACGATCGGGAGATTCACTACGCCCACAGAAAAAGGAAACAGCGAAGACGGAACGACTCCTCAATATGCTGCCGTAGGTAGTAACACTTTAAATGAACTCACTGTTCTTAGAGCAACGCTTGCCTTATACAAATATGTTGAGAGCTGGAATGCCACCAAAGGAATACTGGAGCAAGCAAGGATAGTAATTGCCCATGATGTCAGACATTTTTCTCAAAAATTTGCTCGATTGGTTGCGGGTGCATGGGAGGACCTTGGAGGATATGCGATGTTATTTGATGGGCCACGCTCAACCCCGCAATTGAGTTTTACAGTACGAAATCGATATGCTCATGCCGGAGTCGTTATTACAGCCAGCCACAATCCATCTCATGATAATGGGTTTAAAGCTTACTTTGCAGATGGCGGTCAACTGGTCCCTCCTCATGATAAGGAGATTGTTAAATTATACACCGGAATTTCACTTTCCGAAATTATTCCTTGGTTAACCGAAGACAAACTTGCAAAGAAAAAACCAACCATCTTACCCAATCTTGATGATATGGCTTATTTGGCGGCCCTTGAAGATGCGGTTATCGACCCAGACCTCATAAAAGACAATCCACCCAAGTTAGTTTTTACTCCGATTCACGGAACGGGGTCTATCGCGTCAGTCCCTGCTCTTTGGGATCATGGTGTAGAGGTTGCCCTCGTTGATGAGCAAAATAGCCATGACTCAAACTTTACTACAGTTAAATCACCCAATCCCGAAAATCCAGAGGCTCTGGAGATGGGAATAAGGGTTGCAAAAAAGACCAAATCAGATGCTGTTATTGGCAGTGACCCTGACTGTGATAGAATAGGTGTCGCAGTCAAAGCAGAGAGTGGAAAGTTTACCTGTTTAACTGGAAACCAAATAGCGAGTCTATTAGCAGAATATCGGATACTTGCTCTAAAAAAGAGGCAGATTATCAGAGATGAAAATAGTAGTTCGTTTGCCTTTTTGAAAACTTTTGTCACGACTCCTTTAATTTACAAGATAGCTAACGCGAATGGCATTAAATGCATAAACACTCCCACTGGTTTTAAGTGGATGGCAGAAAAAATAGGAAAGTACGAAGAAACTGCCAAACTTCAAATGAAGGAAAAGGAGGGTCTGTCCATTGATTTTGATGATACAGAACTTTTCTCAAGAATGGATATACTTTCGAGGTACAGCACCTGTGTGATTCTTTCCGCGGAGGAAAGTTACGGTTATTTACCTTTTGACCTTGTTAGGGATAAAGACGGCAATGCATCTTCATTGGCTGTTGCTGAAGTTTTTGCTTACCTTAAGTCAATAAACAAGACCCCACTCGAATTTTTGGATAGCTTATATCAAAAGTATGGCTATCACGCAGAAAAAACTGAAAATATTTACTTTGAAGGAGCACAGGGCAGTGCAACCATTGATAAATTAACTGAATCATATCGAAAGAATGCACTGACTCAAATTGCTGGCGTAAAGGTTACCTCGACGAAAGATTTTCAACAAAAGGGGTATCTTGATGAAGATGAAGATCCATTGGTAGAACAAAATTTCATCTTTATCACCCTAGAAAATAACTTCAATGTTGCCATTCGCCCAAGTGGAACAGAGCCCAAAATAAAGTACTATTTATTTGGTTCAGGGGAAGCGACCCCCACAAACCTTCAAGAGTCAAAAGATTCTATCAACAACATGCTTACCACCGTTGGAAATTGGTTGGTTGAAAACGCCCACGAACGAGTTAATTAAAGACATCCCAGCCAGGGATGACATATTAAACCAACATTAAAGCCGGATTTTCTAGGTTAGCTGCCAGAACCGATAAGAATTGTGCCCCAACTGCCCCGTCGATTAATCTGTGGTCACAACTTAGGCCGATGGTCATTGTCTCACCTGGTTGAATAGACCCATCCTGAGCGACAACAGGTTTTTTGATAGATGCCCCAATCGAAAGGATTGCGGCATTTGGTGGGTTGATGATACCGCTAAAGAAATCGATGCCAAACATGCCTAAATTGGTAACAGTGAAGGTTGATCCACTCATTTCATCAGGCTTAAGTTTTTTGCTACGGGCTTTTTCGATCAAGGATTTTGCATGAACGGAAATACCAAGAAGGTCCAGATTCTGGGCTTCTCGAATCACCGGAGTTAAAAGGCCATCTTCGACAGCAACACCGAAGGACAAATTAATATCCTCGTGAAAAATAATTTCTTTTTCACCCCAAGAGGTATTGATTTCAGGAACTACAAAAATACTTTCAGAACAGGCTTTTAAAATGATGTCATTTAAGCTGATTCGAGCACCATTGTTATACTCAGTATGAGTAGCAAGTTTATTGTTGATCGCCTCCCGTGTTAGTCGAAGGGGTAGGGCATTTATTTCACGCTGCAAGTAGAAATGCGGAATACTTGTTTTAGATTCCAGTAGTCTTTTGGCGATAATCGAACGAATGTTGGTAAGAGGCACTTTCTTGCCGTGGAGTTTACGCAAGTTTTCAGGCGTAGAAGTATCCATAGCAGCGATTTGCCCGAGAGGAGCTATGTTTGGAGAAAGAAAATTTTCGACATCCGCCTTAATAATTCTTCCTTGTGGGCCAGAACCCACAATTTGTCTAAGGTCGATGCTGTTTTTCAGAGCAATTTTTTTCGCGAGAGGGGACACCCTTATCCTACCCTCCTGCAAATAGGGTTCTGTTTTTTGTTCAGGGAGAATGGGTTCAATATCTTCTTCATCAGACACTGATTCGCTGCTAAGCGATGGACTTTCTTCTCCATTACCTCCTGGTCTCTCGGGAATTTCCTCGCCTTCCTCGCCTACAACCGCAAGTGCCGATCCAATATCTGCTTCTTCACCCTCTTCAACAAAAATTTTTAACAAGGTGCCCTCATCGAAATTCTCAAGCTCCATCGTGGCTTTATCTGTTTCAATTTCTGCCAATATGTCACCGTTTGCGACTCGATCACCAGTCTGTTTATGCCACTTAACTACTGTACCAACAGTCATCGTATCGCTCAATTTTGGCATCTCAATTATGGTGCTCATGAAGATTAAGAAGCTAGTTCCAATGCTTTTTGTAGAACTCGGTCGTGGTCAGGGATTTGAATATTTTCGAGTGCCTTACTGTAAGCTTGCGGAGCATCAATGGAAGAAACTCTTTTAATGGGTGCGTCAAGGTAGTCGAATGCCAGATCCTGGATTAAATAGGAAATCTGAGCACCAACTCCACAAAAGGGCTTATTTTCTTCTACTAGCAAAACCCGATTGGTTTTTTTAACCGTATTAATAACAGAGTCTACATCCAAGGGCCGAATGGACCTGAGATCGAGGACTTCTGCGGAGATTTTGTGTTTTTCTGATAAAGTTTCAGCAACCTCAAGTGCGGTGTGAACAGAACGACCATGTGAAATTATTGAGAGGTCTGTACCCTCCAAAACAGTTCTTGCTTTGCCTAGGGGAATCAAGAAATCTTTATCTTCAGGCACTTCATCTTTCAGATTGTAAAGAATAGTATTTTCCATCACGCATACCGGATCATTGTCCCGGATCGCGGCCTTCAACAAACCTTTTGCGTCTGCTGGAGTGGATGGACAAATAACTTTCAAGCCAGGAGTATTGGCAGCAAAATTTTCAGGGGTGTGAGAATGAGTGGCCCCGACATTTGTCCCTCCATTTGCAGGCCCGCGGAAGACAATAGGAACATTGATTAAGCCACCTGACATGTAACGAATATTTGCCGCGTTGTTAAAAATCTGGTCATAAGCAACATAACAAAAGCTCCAAAACATAAATTCAACAACCGGACGCATACCCATCATCGCAGCACCAACAGCAAGACCAGAAAAAGCAGCCTCGCTGATCGGGGTGTCAATGATTCTTTCTCCTCCGAATTTTTCTAGCATACCCTCGGAAACCTTGTAAGAACCCTTGAATTGGGCCACCTCCTCACCCATTAGGACCACATTCTTATCTCTTTCAATTTCCTCTGAAAGAGCCTGATTTAGAGCTTCCCTGTAAGTGATAATTGCCATGGTGGTTAAATCGTCTCGAAAAAGAGGGTTCCTTCTGATGATTTATCTTCCGGATGGTCAGATTCCCAATAAATATGGTCCATGAGTTCGGTTGGATCTGGAAATGGGCTTGCAAGAGCAAATTCAGCAGATGCATCTGACTCTTCCTTTGCCAGCTTGTCAATTTCCTGAGCCTGCGTCTCTGTGAGAACTCCCTCTGCTAATAACTTGTCTTTGTAGAGATTAATGGGGTCTTTATTCTTTTTATATTCCTCAATCTCTTCCTTACTTCGATAGGTTTGGTCTGGGTCAGCGACAGAATGGCCCCTGTAGCGGTAGGTAACAATCTCAAGGACAGACGGACATTGCTTTTCATGGGCCAAGGAAAGGGCATTGCCAATCGCTTCCCTCACTTCATAAAGATCATGACCTTGATGCACAGACCACTTTATATCAAAGGGATCTCCTCTTTTAGCAAGGGGTTCACCAGCAGAATGCCGACTTTCAGCAGTTCCCATTGAATATCCATTGTTTTCAATTACAAATACCACAGGTAAATTCCAGAGAGAGGCCAGATTCAACGATTCATAAAAAGGACCCTGATTGGTTGCCCCATCTCCCATAAAACACAAGCAGGCACCTTTTTTCTTGTTGTATTTTAAAGAGTATGCAATGCCAAGCCCAAGTGGTGTCTGCCCTCCGACTATTCCATGCCCTCCCCAAAAGTTTTTATCGGGAGCAAAAAAGTGCATGGACCCCCCTTTGCCCTTGGAGCAGCCTGTCTTTTTGCCGAATAGTTCGGCCATGCATTCGTCCATATCCATCCCGACAGCTAATGCATGACCATGATCCCGATAGGCAGTAATTACATGATCATCAGAAGACATAACTGAAACAGCACCAACAGCCACAGCTTCTTGCCCGATGTAAAGATGCAGAAACCCTCCAATATGTCCCTGTTGATAAGCCCGCAAAGAACGTTCCTCGAAACGCCTTATCCTGACCATTTGAGAATAAAGTACTACTTTTTCCTCGTGTGAAAGAGCTTGATTGATAGTGGTTTTTGAAAAATCACTAATGTTCACATCATCGATATGATCAACCTTCTGTTCTGCAGATGATGATTTTTTACTGACATCTTCAAGATCAGTATCGTGGTGTAAGCCTTCCATGAAAAAAATAATAAAAGATAGCTATTGTTTATAAATTTGGACCTGCTTCAATCCTTATTTTTGGTTCCGGTTGGTTACAGTCTGCTTGAATTCCCCAAAATCCCTCCTTACGACGATCGTAAAACGGCCAAACCAATCTTGAATCAGAGGGAGGTATTTTGATCTTATCAATTTCTTGACGGCAAAAAAACTCATAGCATCCCTCATCAAAGTCTTTGGGTTTAGACTCAATGGGGCACAGACAATCGAATAAAAACATAAGCCAATGAGAATCTCCTTCGTAATTTTTTTCAGAGACATATCCAAAAGGCTTAAAATCGGAAAATTTTAATTGTAAACCCGTTTCCTCTTCAGCTTCCCTGCAAGCACACTCAAGAGGCGATTCACCAATTTCCATGTTCAACTTACCTCCTGGCGGGCTCCAATATCCCTTGTTGGGAGGCTTTTTTCTCTTCATTAATAATAATTCCTTCCGTGGGTTTTGGATGAAAAGCAAACAAGATATCTTGAACTTCATTTAAAAAAGGCTTGTTTAGATGTTAGCTGTGTAAAAGACTGTTCTATTACTGATTACAACTATCTAATGAATAAATTAACTCTAGCCATAATAACCTTTCTCTTTATCCACCTTCCAACACTTGCGCAAGATCAGGACTTTGATAAGTTTGTATCACTCGATGGCAAGGTTACCATTAAGCGGGAATCAGACCTTTGGTTTAAAATATCTGTTCCATTTCAGCTCATTTCTAATCCTGACCTTAATGCATTAGAAGGGAGAAAACCACGATCAAGAGAAGAATTATTTAATCCTAAATACTTGGATAATCTCGAACTAAATCTTTTCATCTGCTTCAGAAATGAGTTTGCCAGAAAGTTCCTCAGGACTGAGAAAAATGACCCTGAAAATTTCCAATACTATTCAGCATCATTGAAGTGTATGATTTTAGAAGTCGGCAGTAATTATGTTGCTCATTTTCTCTTTCCCTCTGCAATTGCCGAAAGAGATGATTTTGGAGGCTCCTATCCAGAACTACTCGGTTATGTTATCGATTTTTCTAGAAAGGGGACTCAGTTTAATGTCTCAGATTCCATCATGTTTGAAAAATATAAAACCAAAGAAACCCTTGAAAAATTTAAATCAGAAGCCCAGAGCAAATCCCTACTTAATGAAGGTATTTTGATTCCTGCTTATAAAGTGGATCAGGCTTATTTAAGAGATCTTGGACCTGTATATCTGGATTAGTTGACCTTGGCATTGTAAAAACAATGGCTGGTCGTAGAGAAATTATTGTAAACCTTGGCACATCCCATGTGTCAGTCTGCATATTTTCATTTAATGATGAGCAGATAAAGCTCTCTGATTTCGTGCACAAAACCACGAAACCACAATCTTCAGATGAAGAGCAGTGGATGGATTCTGTCCGAGAAACCCTGAGCGAAATTTGCAAGGAAAATAAAATAAAAGGCCCAGCAAAGCTTATATTGCCCGGAAGCAAGTTACTATCCAAGACACTAAGAGTGCCCAAAGTAGAAAGCACCAAACAAAGGCAGGTTGTGTCTTACGAACTTGGCCAAAAAATGCCCTTTCCTTTGACTGAGATGACATGGGACTTCCAGGTCATTGATGATGATGGGATTGAGCAGGAGATTTTGGCTTTTGCGGTTAAACCTCGTTTTACAGAGGAGCTCTGCAAAATTGCTTATGATTGCGGGTTATTGCCAACACATTTATGCCCTAGTGCAATTTTAGATCATAAAGTATTGGTTAATTACAGATCCCTGGAGCAATACCACGAAAAGGCGCTGGTCAACATTGGTGCAAAAACAACAACCCTACTCTTCTCAAACCCATCAGGCTTCTTGGTTAGAACTATTAATCTTGGAGGGAGCTCTTTAACAGATTCGATTGCAGAAAACTTTGGTATTTCTTTCGACAAAGCCGAAGAGCTAAAAATTAATTATCTAGAAAACAGATTAAATGCTAATGCAACTGACCCAGCTCTTGAGATTCTAAGAACTTTAACCCACAACTTTTTCAATAAAATAGGTCAAGAGATCAGCAGATCCATTGTCACTTATAAGAGGCTCAAGAAAGGAAAATCCCCAGAGTGCATTCTGGCATCCGGAAACTCAACCGCCAGTTCTTCACTGGTAAAATTTCTCGAAGAAAGCCAACAGTTGCCTGTTTTCAATTTTGACCCTCTAGAGATGCTGGAACTAGAAGAAACTTTTGATGAAAATCACTCTAAAATACCTTTTATTATAAGCGAGCCTTTGGGTTTTGCTATATTAATTTCTAAGCAAGAAAATGCCCTTAATTTAATACCTAAGAAAAGCATTAAAGAGCTAAATTTTAAACGAAAGAAAGTATATCTTTCTATCGCATCTTTTTGTATCGCATTATTACCAATTTTTACGATTTTTAAAACACTTAGAATCGAGGAAGACTTGCTCAATTATTCAAATGATTTAAAAAGAGATTTAGATTTAAACAATAATAAACTTGAAAATTTAAATTCAAAAAAAAGCTCCCTCGATACCTACGAGAATTATAACATAAAAATATATGAGTTTTTAAAACAACTAGATCATTCAAACAAAATACTGTATTCACAGACAAGGTTTATAAACAGTTTACAGAATCTTACTCAGTCAGAAGGAATCAATAATATTTGGATAGATTCGATTAAATACCTGGAAAGCTTCACAGATTCGGTTAATGCTTCTGTTGGTATACAGGATAATACCGCTCTAACGCCAATTAATATAACCGGAAGGTATTTGGTGGAGCTCAATGATGTGAACAAAATTGACCCTAGTTCTCGAAGAAATAATCTCATTGATTCCAATAGTTTGGTTCAAGAAAGCTTGACTCAGGGAATTACTGACATACCTCAAGTGGCTTCGTTAACTAAAACGGTTTTTTCAACCGAAGGAAAGGGAGATTTGTTTAATCGATATTTTACGCACTTTGAGCTGGAACTGACTCTAGACTTATCAAAATGAAACACACACACAAAGGGTTTTTATTAGTAAATCTATTTGCCCTGTTGATCTTAGTATTATTCGTTCTATACTATTTCACTCTCAAAAGTGAAGTGGAAAGATTATACGATCAAACTGAAAAACAAATAGAAGATCTTGTTGAGATTAAGACCAAACTCTTTTTAGAAAATTCTCTTGAAGCTGACCTCACTCTTGCAACTACTGAAAATAAGATTCTCCTTGATCGTTTTAAATCCCATACAAATTTCTGGGATCACTTTTTAAATCCCCTCGATAATGTATATCATACGCACACTACCCAATCTGCATCTGGCGTTAATGCTTATTTGAATAGACTTCTTCCAAATTTAAAAAACCGATGTATCACTAACGGTGTTAGACCTATTGCAAATAACGCGGCAGTTTTTGGTGATGAGGCTACTAAAAATAAAGATTTCGGGTTTGGTTTTTCTGCATACAACGGTTACTGGCCCAGTTTTGACAAATCAGAAGCAAGCTTAATTGAGATTCAGGCAAAAATAGTAAACCAAATTATTGACGCCCTTGCTTCGTCCACTGTGGACGGGCAATTACTTGAGTTAGAATTCATTAAAAGAGAGGCAGTTGGGGTAACGGACAAGAAGTACATTGCGAGTGATCTCGTTGGTAACATCTCTAATCAATTACTGTTAAGGTCTTCTCCTCTTTTTGAATCATACAGGTTTCAACTTTCTTTTGTTGGCAGGACTGAAAATGCAAGATCTTTCATAAACCAACTCAGACCGCCTTTTAGTGCGAGAAAAATCGAGGCAATTCGTACAACAAATTACAACGAAAACACCATTGACAATTTTAATTCATTATCAACTGCAGATGTTGGGGGCTCTGATATTCTGCCAATTATCCGGGATATAAAAACTCGATTTATTATAGACCTCGAGTATGTGTACAAGATTCTCTATCAACATTCTGATTTTATTAAGTGGGGTGGTTTTTCTAGTACTAATAATAATTCCCTTCAGGAAATCTTAGATACATTCAAAATAAACTAACTTTATTAATTATGAAAAGCTGGTTTTCAGATAATTATGAAAAGGTAATTTTATTATCTGCATTCTCTTTAATCATATTACAAATTTTCATAAGTTCAGGCGATAGTTTTATAAAAAGAAGTAATACCACTCAATATTCACAATTTAAGATCATCAAGGTGCGTGATGAAACCTTTATTGAGCCATCAAAAAGTACGAGCGTATTACCTGGAGACTCAATCTACTATAAAAACTTGGATTCTTCAGAATGGAGTGAAGAAAAAATTAAAAACATTCAATTGATAAAACGACAAAAGATAGTTTTAACTACTTCTGATAATCGTGAGATCGAAGGTACTCTTGTTGGTGACATTTCCTTAGATGAAAATTGGAATAATTCTGCGGAATCCCTATCAATAAGGCAACAAAGAGATACCATTTTTATACCCATTAAAAAGCTAGACAAAATCACCACCCAGCAAAGGATAAAAATAGCAGAAAGCCTCAAGAACTTGGATTGGAACAACCAAGAAATATCTTTTTTTCAAAGACTTAATTTACAATCTTCCATTGATGAGCTTTTGCCTGGCAAACCAAAATGGACTGGATCAAATCGAGATTCTAATTCAACAAAATATGATCTATTTACTCCTCCCATAATCTATCTCGATGATGGAAAATTAACTACAAGGCTTCCTGAAAAAGAAAAGCCTCAAGAACTTAAAGAACCTTTTGGCCTAAAATTGGTGAGTGCAAAAAAAGCACCTTATTTTTTGAAGCTAGCAAGTTGGGTTGGAAATGTCCCCTATTTTGAAGATAAGAAGTCTAAGTTTTTTGAAGATTCCACAAAATTTACCAGAAATCGACTAGAGGTTGGAAAATTTTACAAACGGGATCTAAATCGTAAATCGGGTCAACCAAGTTTGATCGAGTGCAACGAATCTGACCCTGATCGATTGGTTCAAGTTGAACATTTCGTTGTTCAGCAACTCAAAAATGCCAAAACTGGAGGCTTAAGAATAGTGGGACGATCCCTCATCCGTGATTATATTTTAGGTGGACAAGCTTTTGAGATTAATAGCATGATGGAAGAGGTCTTTGCCGGAGATTACACCTTTATTTTCACCTTTAATCTTCCCGGGCATGATGAGCAAAGTTTTGAACTTAGCAGCAAAGACCAGGGGCGAGTAATTTCTCTATCTGGTCGAAGTTACGAAGTAGTTGAGATTGATTTAAAGTCGAATCATTTAACAATAGTGAAAAAAGATCCAAGGGTTTTGGAGGATACAGAAAAAATATTTAAGTTTACAGGCCTGTAATCACAGCTTTCCTCAACCTTTTTATAGGTTGACCAAATAAAATTTCTCTATGGTATTTGATGAGTACATCCTAACATTTTCTACTCATTTAGCCTTTGAAACCCCGAACAAATAGCCCACAAGTTCATACATCACTTATTTGGTTTTTTTGCCTGACGCTTCCCTTTTCTGTTTCTGGGCAAATTTTGCCAAGTGTGGAGCTACCTTCTCAGTCTGCACCGCCTGCTATTGAAAGTGTCGAACAGGTTCCTGTCTCCGAAGAAATAAACCAAAAAACAAATCTTGTATTAGTGCTTGATAAAATACGGGTCCTTTCAACGGGTGGGCGATTACTTCAGGCCCAGGAGCTTGCTTCCTCTGCGCTGTCGAACCTTAAAAAAAATGAGGAGAATGAATTTTACCTTCGTCAAATTAAAACCGAGGAGACTAAACTCTATTTCAAACTGGCTAACGAGGCCATGGCTGAAAAAAAGTATGAGCTAGCCAGCCAATACATTGAACGTTACCGGCAGAATGTCTCCGAGGATTTGATTGAGAGAAAAGCTCGGAGGAGCGTGAATGTAGACCAAACCCGCACTCAAAAAGTCAGTCTTGTTGGAAAATTGGTCGAGGAACTTGATCAGGCCAAAAAGGATCTGGCAGAAATCCGAGCAAAAACGGGTTTGCCTGAAAATGACGCTAAGCCAGATCTCCAGAGACTGGTAGACGAGGAAAAGTCCAAGATAGAAGTCGGTCTTAGAAAAGCGGAAACATTATTGAGAAGAGCTCGTTTAGATAGCTCCCAAGGGAGATACCAACTCGCGGAGCAGCAACTGGATGAAGCTTTGAGTATGTTAACGCCAAATGCTGGCACGATTGCTATCATTAGTGATATTTACAAAACAAAACAGCAAGTTGTATGGTTCGAAGTGGGTGAAGCTATGCTCAAAGGAAAAGTTGGGCAAGTGCAGGAGTTAGTAGTAAAATACAAGCAGATAGAAGACTCCAAACGTAGGGTCGAAACGGAAACTCTCGGCATTGGTAATGAAATTGATTATGACGCTGAGTTGAGAAAGGCAGAGGAAAAGAATGCAGAGCAGGCTGAATTTGCTGAAGATATGCTTCAGGAAGCCAAGAAATTGATCAAAGACAGGGAATATGACTCTGCCGAGAAAATCCTTATCAAAATTTCAAATTACCTTGAGCCCAGTACATTAACATGGCCCATCATCTTAGAGGCTTCTCTTGTCAAAAATAGGATTAATTTAGCCAAAGCTGAGGATGCCAGAAAAATAAAGGACTGGGAGAAGGCCAAGAATTTTCTCGATGAATTCAAATCAGGTTTTTATCAAGACCGGAACATTCAGGGAGATACCCTAACCTTTGGAAGACCTGGACTCAAGGAAACAGAGGGTGAAGATGCCGTCAAAAATGAGTTGAAGCGTGCTGAGGATGCTCTCGATAAAATCAAAGCAGATCAAAAAGATCCTTTTAGAAGAGACATAACTGAATTTTCTCCCGATTGGAAAGAAAATCAGGAAACTCTGCAGGAGTTGCTCATGCGGGCAAAGGTCCAATTTATCAATGGTGATCTAACGGGAGCAACGGAAACCTATCGAGTTATAGAAACCCGTAACAGTGACAATTTCGAAGCTAAGGAAATGCTAAGAAGAATTTCTTCAATGCGACAGAAAGAAAGTTATCTCGGATATATCAAAACTCGCCAGGAAATGCTCGAGGAAATTGAGAGAGAGTGGGAAAGGCCCAAAGTTTTTGACCGCCAAATTGAAAAAACTCAGGAAGTCGAAGAAGGGCCCAGCAATATCGAAAGCAAACTTAAACTAATCGAAATCCCCCAAGTACAATTCTTCAAATCTTCGCTTTCTGACGCTATGACTGAATTGCAAAGGCAGGCCCGTCTTTTTGATTTAACCGAACCAGACCCTGCCAAGAAAGGAGTTAATATTATTCCCCTGATTGGGGATCAAGAGGAACCTGATGTCAGCCTTACTCTAAATTCTATGCCTCTTGGGGACATGATACAGTTTATTACTGAAATGATCGGCTGGACTTATGATGTTCGTTCAGATGCTGTAGTTATTCAAAAAACTGGAGGAGCTTTTCGGGGTGTACCGGTTGAAACCGAGTTTTATGAAATGCTTCAAACCACCATTGATCGAATAACTGGAAGTACTGGAGAAGGTGGTGAAATTGATCCGTTTGCTGACAACGCAGGTGGTGGAGATATTGGGGATAATGGAGCAAAAATAAAAGCTTTTTTTGAGAGTGCCGGCATTCCATTTGTCGATGCGAAAGGACATAACTTTTCATTTGATGGTGACACAATGATGATTACCCATGAGAGAAGATATCTAGATCTCATTGAAAGAATCCTTTCGAAAATAGATGATAGTTCGAATAAACAAGTTGAAATCGAAACCAAGTTTCTAGAAGTACAAGAAGGTGCCTTAGATGAAATCAGTTTTGATTGGCAGTATTCTTGGGGAAACGCCCAGCAGATATTTTCACCTGATGATCCAACGGATCCATTGACTGATCAATATGGAAGAAATGTTTTAGGTTATTCCAAAACCATTACTGGTAACACACGTACTCTGGCTGCAGCACATTCACCCTCTGGTAATGATCCAATTACAACGGTCAGGCTTCCTAATGAAGAGGTATCAATACCTAATCCTATTCCCACGCTTCCAGGAAAGATTGCCATTGGTTCGGGAGTTTCACCGTTAATGAGTGTATCGTCCAGAAATGAAGGCACTGAAGCAACCGGTATGATTATAGGAAGCAGCCAAGCTGCTATAATGATCAATGCACTCAAAAGAAAGCAAGGAACTGACTTACTCAGTGCACCTAGAGTCACTGTACTAAATGGGCAAGAGGCTACCATCACCGTTGCTCAAGAATTTATCTATCCAACAGCTTATGAGCCGGCACCCGCACCTACAGTTGGAGGAGGTGGTGGAAATAATGATGGTGCTGGACTTGGGGGTGCCATTCAAATCCAATCGGCAATTCCACAATTTGAAACAGTTGCCCCAGATGATAAGCAACCTGGATTTCGAGAAGTTGGCGTTGTTCTAACTGTCACCCCCACGATCGAAGAGAAATATAATTCGATTAATTTGGAACTAAAACCAGAAGTAACTGAATTTGATGGTTTTATCGAATATGGTGGTAATTCCGCGATGATTGGTACATCCAGCGAAGGAACTCCCCCTCTAATTATTCAGCCTTCTGGTATTTTAATGCCGATTTTTTCCGTTAGGAAAGTAAAAACCTCGGTTAACATTTTTGATGGTGCAACCGTTATCATTGGCGGACTGACCAGGGAAGAGGTGAAAACTGTGAACGATAAAATACCCGTACTGGGAAATATTCCACTTGTTGGTCGTCTGTTTCAGTCTTCAGCTGAAAGTTACCAAAAACGTAATCTTCTTATTTTTGTGAGTGCCAGCATAGTTTCCAGTGGCGGTTCCCCTGTTCGAGAAGTCGTTCAAAGTATTAGCCCAGAGTCCATTTTCAAGGATCCTGTAATCATGACACCAACGGGTACGATTAGACGCACTTTCAAAGAGAAGCAGGACTAGGGAAAGCTCCATGTACTTCACCCCAAGACAATGATTTACATTCGCCACCACCACCTCAAAAATATCCCAGGGAAGCCAAGTTTTATTATAAATTAACAAAATATATTATAAATTCATTTGATATATCGTTTGGTTAGCCCTAATTTTAAAAATGTCTAGATTTTTGAAAAATTTTCTTTCGCCAAGAAATCTAGTTCACCTTTATTCATCACGAAAGATTCGATTATGTGTAGTTTTTCTATCTTTTGGTCTAACGCTTTTTGCTTTGATTCTGTTAACGAAACAAAGAAATTTTAATGATGATCTTCCAATAATCTGCAATCAACCTGATTTACTGCAAGAATCAGATTTAGGTTCTTCCGTTAAAGGTCCTTCCTCAAAACCCCTTGCGGATTCTTTACCAAATGCAAAAAAGAATCCTCCTGAAGTTAATATCTGGTGTGAGGTTCGTGATTACAAAGATCTTTCCGGAGACCCTTCGGTTGTACTTTTTCAGCAATGGATAGAAGACTTTAACAAACTAACCTGCATGCACAATTTTAATTCTGAGGAATTACAGGAATGTCCGACTCATGATCCACGGGTTCTTACCAAAATGATTAAAGTTGGAGAAAAATTAGCTAAAGAGAGAAAGCCAATTTTTTCACAAATCATTCGGGGAGATCCGGAATCAGCTCTTAAACTGGCTATCGGGCCTGATATTATCAATAGATTACCAAAATCTATTTCCAGTCACCTGGAGAGTTGGGAAAGTGACTTTATTGATATTCTAGCCCTTAATGTCTGCTACGATCCACTTCACTCAAATTTAGTTGTAAGAAGAGCAGAATTTAGGGATGAGCGTAAATTTAGGCTTTGGACTTTTGGTAAACGGGAAAAAATAATCACTAAGAAAGGTGTTTCCGCCTGGGGCATATCACTGGGCGATGATTTTGCAATGAGTGATCAACCCTTCAGGGTTTTTGAGGATAATAATGAGGGGGGTAGGGTAAAACTTGGTGATCTGAATGAGGGGGGTAGGGTAAAACTTGGTGATCTGTCCATTTCTTACTCAGACCAGGCTGAAAAGGAATGGATTTCTTATAAATTGACCAAAGCAGAAAGAAGAGGTCATAGGGGGATGGGTGAAATGTCCTACCCAATTGTGATGGGCTCCGACGGTGCTACGATCACTCAGGACAAATATATAATGAGACCAGCCGCGACTTTCGCAGAGGCCTATCAGGATGCCTTGGAGCAGAATGGTTCCTTGCTGGTCATTGATAACGAAGAGGAGCATCAAGAAGTCCTTCTTTTTATCAGAAGTAAACTGGGTGGACCCTCTTCATCAAATTTACCCTCAAATTCCACCAATAATTCCCTCATAAACTCCAACACTGGAACTAGCGGCTCAAGGAATGACAGTGAGAATAATGATACGAATGAAAGTTTGGTTTGGTTAGGTCTAACAGATGATAATGAAACCAATGGAAGTAGCTACACCCCTGAAACTGGATCCAGCTCCATGCCGATTAATGCCGCCGATGGAAACTGGACATGGATGAACGGCAATCTGGCCATTAATGGCTTCCAGAACTGGAGGCTCGGCTATCCTTCCAATGCCACAGCAGATCATAATTTTGCAGCGATGGAATGGAATGAAACTAATGTTACAAAATATGATGGCAATGATTCGAATGGAACCTGGATAGATGTAAATGCCACCGATTTAAAATTACGATATGTGATTGAATTTGAAGTTCCTGAAACAGAATCAATCCAAGTCAGCTTGAAAGGTTTTAGGAAATTTCTAGTGATACCTGCTCGCTGGATGGATGAAACCGATCAATTCACCAGTAGCCACGAAGGGGGTCCGAATGCTGGGACCAATAACCCAAGTACCAATTATCTTGGTGAGTCAATTAACGAAGAAATTCAGTCAGACCCTTTTGATGCCATGACTCGGTTTAATTTGGAGGAAACCATGGATGCCGTGAGCGAATTTTATTCTAGGAATACAGATCGGGAACTTGTCCTAACACCAGTCATTACATCCACTGTTACGCTTCCCTATTACAAGGCATTTTCTGAAGTTAAAGAAGACGATCAAAATGCTACTATTTTTGACACGGACGGAAACTTTACTCAATACACCCCCTTCAATATTTATGATGAATATGATTTGATTGGAAAAATTGCTTATGGAGCAAAAGATTTAGCCGCCCAGGAAAGCGAAAGGTGGGATATCGAAAGCCCTGCTTTTGAGGGAATAAATATTCTTCGTTTAGACCCAGAGTCTGGAGCAATTTCTGGAAACTATACCAGTCCTCCTGAGATTGAAATCAGAGGGGGGGCGTTTATTAATCCTGAGACTCTTGAGCCACATCCTCATTTCAAAGCCGCCGAAGCGAAGGTCGTGCTTAATCAATATGGTGACATCACTAACATCGAATTATTGAGTCCTGGAGAATTTTATTTCCCTACTGATTTTGGTAAAGGGATTGATAATCGTGCTCCTCCCGAATCCCTTGGTTTAACTATTTTTGATTGGGACTACATTCAAGACCCTGACAGCCCCCACAACATCTACCTAGAACTCTGTCAGCTCTTGGACACCAATGGTGATGGATTTGCAGAATGGCCCGAGCCGGAAGTCTTTATCAATGGAGATAACCAGCACGATGTAAAAGGAGATAGTAATTCTAGAATTGATTTATATACAGGAAATCTCTGCGTGACATTTGTTTGTTTAACTACCGGAGATGCCGGTGGTGTTGGTGGACTTGGTGTAGTTGGCGGAATGGGCTCATGGGTGAACATATCCTCTGGAGATAGCCCAGCATACTTAACTGTTCATGAAATGGGTCACAATTTTGGACTGAATCATTCACAGCGATATGAATCTTACAGTGAAAAAAGCATAAGTGATGAGGGGTTAAAAATTGATTATGGAAACCCTTATTCAGTAATGGGCAGCTATTCATATGACCCTAGCCGTAATAATTTGCTTGGAGATTTAACCATAATCCAGAAAGCGTTTTTAAGGGAGGTGTTCGGTGCCGGTCTGAATAAGGGTGTTTCTCTGGGTAGTGATTTGGTAAACTTAAGTTACTTTTTTGATCTTGGTGGCACTGGAGCAAACAACCTAGATCTGGAAGAAACCCAGTGGATAGAAACAAATAATTTGTCAGGCTCTTTGGTAAGCAGACCAGATAATACATTTCGCATTTACAGAAGTGATTATGATAGCCCGCCAAGGTTTTTGAGGGAGGGTGAATACAGGCTAATTTTGCCAGATTTTGAGTCTAATTTGTTACAAGGATATCTCCCGACAGGTACCTCCATTTTAAATTTACTTATTTCTGGCACTGGAGAAGAAGCGAATGGCACAATATCATTACCTGCTGGCACAAGTATTCCAATTCTTGAAATTACAGATGGAGGCCGTGGATTCGTTGATCAGCCTACTATAACTGCAATTGATGAAAATGGTACCGAAATTCTTTCGATCAACCCATCCTGGATTCAGGTCTGGAACGGAACCGATAACCTATCGCAAGCCGATCTGCTGGACTACTCTGACGATGCAAGATGGGTTCGTGGAATTGTTTCCGAAACAGCCGCAAAATTCTCTTTGGATTGGGATTTGTATCCTTGGAATCTTGGCCCTGAAAGTATGAAACTCGGTTTTGATGAGCAACTGACTGATTATTATTTATCCTACAGAAAAGATGTCACTGAAAATGGAATCTCGTTACTGATTACCAACCCTGCTATAAAAAACGACCTCCTAGAAGGGTTTTTGTTGGATGCTTCCCCACAAACCCCAGGATTAAAAGAAGATGCACCGCTATTCTTGGGGTGTACTTATTCAGATTACTCATCAGATCGCCATTTTACACCAATTCGCAAAGGAGGCAGCGATGAAATGCCCTGGATTGAAGTGGTGGTTCATCATTATACCGTAAACAATGGTGAAGCAGTCGCTCCTGAATTTAGTTTTTCCGTGAGTAACAAATCTCCTGTAGCTGATGAATATGTCCAATTCTCAGCCATGGTTCAGGACGGAAATACATCCAATTATGCATATGCCTGGTACATTAATGAGCAATTTGTCGATGACCCGACCTGCCTAAATCAACCTTCTTTTTACAAGTCTTTCACCCAGCCCGGTAAATATGTTGTTCGGGTTGTTGTGTCTGACATGAAGGGTGGCATCTCTTCCCGGAATTTAGAAGTAATTGTAGGGGACGAAGAGGCTCAAAATTTGTCCACGGTTTCGGGAACAGTGAGATCATCACAGGGTTCCATACAGGGAGCAAGAGTGCTCATCGAAGAGGCTCCACTTATTGAGCACACAGTCTCGGTGGTGGGTGATCTCAAACACAGTTTTTTTGTGAACGGAAAAGACGAGCCATTACGCTATCAGATAGATGGACAAACCAATGCTGACCTTTTCTTACGCCGGGGTGAAATCCATCGGTTTTATTTTGATGCATCCACCCGCGATTATCCCTTAACCTTTATTGAGGAGCCTGAAAATTCGCCTCCGAGAGTTAAGGTGAATATGCTAACAGACGCCAGAGTAGATAGCAACCAAGGTGATCAATATGTTCGTAACCCAACAGTCTCTTATACCCTTAACAGTGGCTTCGCTTCCTACACTTCCAATCAAGTTGGTGATTATTACACCATGCTACATTACATCAATGATGAGAATGCAAGCATTGTATCCATAGATGAAACAAATGGCACCAACCTACGCGTCCTGCAGGACCTCTACGAAAATAACCGAACTAATTTTGATTCTCTGAATCTAATTACCAGACCTTATCCCCGGGCAATTATGCAGGAAACTAATATTTCTTCTGCCACGGTCAGCCCAACTACCTTTGGAGAAACCGGGCATATTACCTTTGGAGGACGAGGCTACAGTCTCGCTAATATACCTGTAGTAGAAGTTCGCAGGGCCAGTATTTGGGAACACTATAATAATTCCGATGCGAATGCCACGGCAAAAGTCGATGGAGTTAACACTATTTCTCCCGTGACTGCGGAAGATTTTTTGGGTGCAACATGGGAGACTAGACCTGGAGACACTATTATCCCAGATTTAAAAGTATGGGGCACAGGGGGAGGTGATTTGGATGACCAATATTCTGAAGTAAACGCCACGATCGATGGATGGACTTCTGACTCTGGCTCATTCATGCGCACCATCACGGTTTTGAATCAAGGCAAAGGATTCGAACCAAACAGCACCATGGCTGTTTTGCATTATCCCATCGAGCCTCATGCCTATTGGACTTTCGACCGCCACGAAACCTTATTTGAAGACGGAAATAAGTCCCGCTATCAGCCCTCTCCAGCCTGGAATCGTGAGATTAACCTAGCACAGTTACTGCATTATTGGACTTTTGACGACAATGCTAGCGGGGTCCTGGACCAGGTGGGTCAGACCACAAGACTGGAAAGTAATTCATCCTTGAGCGAAAATGAATTTCAATCATGGGGACTACTTGGAAAAGCGATCCATCTTAATAATTCCGAAATCAATGCCTCTCAAATTTTGGATTCAGCAGATCAAAACTTTACGCTTTCATTATGGGTAAAACCAGGGGGCGATTTTAATATTTCAATATCAAACTCAACCCCCAGTATTGAAATTGGTTATGATGTAAGCTCAGCTTCGTATTTCATGGATAGTACCCCAATCACTGATTTATCGATGAGAACACCTGACTATTGGATGCATCTTGCCCTTGTTTGTGGTACTGACGAGACCCTGTTTTATGTGAATGGAGAGCTTGCCACTCTTCCGGTCTTGTCCGGTACATCCTTTGATGCAATTCCAAACCTTAGAGTCTTTACAACGGATGAATTGCTCCTAGATGATCTAAAAATTTTTAAAACCAACCTTAGCGAATCTGCGGTACGTTATCTCGCTGGTATCTCTTTTCTTGATATATCTGGTAATAAATACCACGCGACCCCTATCGGAGATAATTCATTTCTCACCAAACCAGATGTCAACATGAGTGGAGCGGATGTTCCAACAGAAATACCCTTTCTCAATTCCACTTATGGGTCCGGTGTACTTGGTGATTCCTTTCCAGGTGAAGACAATGGAAAGTCACTCTCGCTGGATGGGATTTCTCAATATGTTGACCTCGATAATCATGTGGAAAAATTTGGTTTAGTTGAGGGTACAATCAGTGTATGGGTAAAGCCCAATTTTCAGGATACAGCCCCCATATTTTCTCTGGGTATTGGCTATGATACAATCGATAATAATGGCACGGCAGAACTAAGTGCATCCGGATCAATCTTTTCCTTGGAGCTGACTTCTGGATATCCTAGATTAGCAGGTTTTCGTACGATCGGAGATGATTTTATTGAGGCGGGAGAGTGGAGTCACCTCGTTGCCACTTTTCCTTTGGTACAATTTTGGATTAATGGAGAAGAGGTACCTGCTCAAATTATCACTTCCGGCAATACCCAGTTTGAGGAAGCTACCGATCTTCTGGATCTTTCCATAACGGCAGAATATTTCAGGGTTGGATACTCGTATGACCGTTTTGCGCTCTCCCAAGCGGAGGAATTACCTGCCTCTTCCCCTGTTGCTTACTTCGATGGTTATTTAGATGATTTAGCCGTTTACGACCGTATTCTTTCTTCTGAAGAAGTTACTTATCTCTATGATCTGCGAATGGGCAGAGAACAAATCCCGAGACTGGAAGCGGTTGTGGATGCCGTGGGTACCGTGGAGGTTAATGAAGGAGGGGAAGGGTACCGCGAAAACCCAGATCTTGTGTTCTGGTATGGAAGCGAGGAGAATAAGACCGATCTGGAGCATAATTACACGGAATATGCAGTACTTGAATCAAACTTAACAGAGAACAACACGACGCACGGCACTTTTGCCTATGTGGGAGGGGAAGACGATTCAGTCTACTCTTTTCATTTGGGTAGAGAAGTGGACCGGAATTACACTTGGCGATTGGGCCAGGAAAACGGGTGGCGCAAATTAATTACTGCCAAAGGACTTGGGGAGTTTGAGAATGCATCCTTGGGCGATGTTGTTTGGGCAAAGAGAATGGATGATTTGGTCGATGTGCCCATGCCAGATGGCAGATTAAGGACTCAACGACTGGTAGACTATGTTACCATGGACCAAAATTATTCCACCCCATTGGAGGCTAATGGTTCGGATGACATGCCATACAAATATTACCAGCCCAAAGGTCTTTATGGATTCATTGAGCAATTGGTCTTTGATGTTTCTTCACCTGAGGAATACAACGAATATGCAGTCGTTGGAAATACAGCAGAGGTTTACTCTTTCTTTTATCTGGATCATGAGTCCAATGATTCTGTTACAATCGTTGATTATGGAGAGGGTACTCCGAATCTAAATATTTCTCAGGTACAAGTATTTGGGGAAGGCTATCAACCCAAGGGAATTGGCGGTGAAGAGCAGGAGTGGGCAGATGCAAAAATTGATACACATACAGAGGGTAGCGACCCAGTGATCACTTCTGTATTTGGAGGCTATACCCACTATGACTGGAACGGCACCCATGATATTCACTTGGACGGATCGAAAACTGAAGTCATTAAAAGACTCTCTTCCGTGTCCATTGAGGATGCTGGGTTTGGATACTCTATGCCATGTGAAGTCAAGGTTATCGGAGGATTCCCTCAGTACACCAATACTTACTATGCAGGTACATTTCCAGGTTATGCGGATGATATAAATGAAACCAATAAGTCCTCTCCGATCTACAATTTTCAGGAAGCTAATATTACAGTTAGTGAAATTGATCAAAACGGGTCAATTTTAGATCTGGATATCATCGATGGAGGTGTAGGATATGTTCCTTACTACTCCACGGAAAGAATCGACCCATCAACCTATTGGCCTTCAATAGGCGACGAACACCCTCATGGAGGAAATGATTTAGGTATTTTTGGGTACCCAGTTATCATTGTGACTGGAGGGGGAGGGCAAGGTGCTATCTTTCTAGCCAACCTCGATGAAAACGGAACCATTACAGGTTTTTTACCTGCGATGGATATATTTGGAAACGAGTTAAGGGGACGGGGCTATTTCAATTACGATTCTGATAATATCCCAAGAGCTACCATAAACACTACTGGAGCCCCTCCTGATGAAAATGCGTCTCTGAAGGTGCGACTAGGCGGATACCTAAAAGAAATCCCCCCATGCACAGCCTGCCAATCCGGGACACATAGTTCGTCACATACCGAATATTCACATCTTGAACCTTGGGTGGAAATTTGGGACAGAGGGCGCACGGAGGCTGAAATTGATGAAAAAGGATTACGGGCACACGGTGCACCCAAAGTGGTTAACGGGCAGATTAAGAAGGTAATCGTAACAAAAAGCGGGCAGGGCTATGTCGATCCAGTTGCAATTGTCCGGGATGTTTCCCCGAAAAACCCTATTTATTGGGATAAAGAGGGTGGAGGCTTCCGGAGAAAATGGGTCTGTTCATTTATGCGACTGAACAAGGATGGTCACAAAGAAAAGTGTGGGCATATCCATTGGGGGGATTTACCACCTGAGGAGTGCCCTGGTGAAACCGATGAGCAACTTCCCTACGAGGATGAAAACGGGACCATTATTTATGCCACCGGAGATGAGATTCAGGCTTGGAGAGAAAGGCACGATGATACGACAGCATCTCCAAGGAGAGAGCATTATCATTGTGTGCATGAGGATGGCTCTGATGACCGCTTTTCTCATCTAAATAGCAATTTTGTGACACGGAAATGCTGGGGTACAAAATTTACTTTTCTTTTGGATGAGAATGACTCCTATTATCGAAACCCAAGCTCTGACTGGTTACACTTAGATGCGAACCTCACTGTGGTTACCAAGGAAGGCCAAATCACAGAAATCATTGTCGATAATCCGGAAACAAATGGAAATTATTTTGCCAGTCAAATTATGGTACAGGGGACGGGAAGTGAGGTGGATGCGATTCCGGTATTTGATGAGTATGGAGTAAATACCAGGGTTATTTTCGATGACCCAAGATTGAAAAACATCGAGCTGGATCAAATTGAGCGCCCACATGGAGCAGGTCAGGGCTTTGTTGAAAGGCCATGGTCTTGGGATGATAGCTTGGAGAAAATATATCCTTCTGAATATGTTTATCCTGATAAAGTACATGTATGGGTCCATTATTCGGAAGCTGTATTCTCCAGACAAGGTGCTGAAAATCGGATGCAAAGCCCATACGGACCCGTAGATATGGAACCAGTTTGGAGGTGGAATTTTGGCGATCCAATTCTTGCGGATAATTTGGGTGACAGAATATTGGAAGTCGAAATCCTAGACCGCGGGGATTATAACACTCAACCAGCGGATGTCTTTAGTGTTGATATTGAATTCAACAATACCGTGGTGAAGAACATCAATGATGTCAAGGTCACCAGCTACCTTGATCTGGACCGGGATGGGCAGGATGATTTCCGTGAAGCTAACTTGACCGCACACTTAAATCATTTTCTCACCGATTTCTATTTAGACAGGAATGGAACCTATGAAGATAACACCAGCGGGGAAATTATCGAGCGGGGGCTCTTTTTAGAGGATCCCACCGTTTATATTTTGGATGGCTCTATGCTTCGTGAGGTTGGTCCTGCAATGAAACTGGCAGACGCTCCCGGGGCATATCCCCTATTTGGGTACCCTGATGAATCGCAGGCAGAGTTTATTCGACTGAATGAATTTAAAGAGGAATGGCAGGGCAAAGAGAAACTTGCCCAATACGGTGTTCTCAAGTACGACCCCGAGCAGGATCGCTCATATGTGGATTTATATGTGGATGATCTTTTCCCTGATGAGTTTTACTATGGATTTGGAAAGATTAATCAGGGCAATGATGCCAAAACAGCATTCCCTAAAATGGGTGGAAAAATTTATGTTTCCGAAAGCCTGCCAGGAATGAATTGGGCAATTAATGAGCCAAGGGGAAAAGACACTCAATTCTCTTACACAGACATAAATGGATACTATGCCTTACCTAATTTGGAACCTGGGCTCTACAACATCTCCGTTTTTATGGAGGATCAACATTTTCAGGAATCCACCTTCCGCCCTGAAAATGACCGCCAGCGGGTTTCCCAAATTCTTTATGTGCCTGGTTTTCCTGAATTAGTGCTGCAAACTGACAATAGCGGACAAGGAATAAGCAGTTTGGTATGGTCCCAGCACGCTCG
>Ga0181604_10000043_pt1 | contig 103982 bp, 96 predicted proteins | sample 041ome_12_FD_148663 | JGI IMG/M metagenome (GOLD analysis project Ga0181604, IMG submission 148663) | Coastal salt marsh microbial communities from the Groves Creek Marsh, Skidaway Island, Georgia - 041410US metaG (spades assembly) | ecosystem: Environmental > Aquatic > Marine > Intertidal...
TGACCCCGGTCGACTTCGGCGATGTCTGCGTGAACTATGACCGCGAATGGTTTGACAACAGCGATCTTGAACCTCCAGCAAGCCTTGATGAACTCGTCGACCCAACGTATGCAGACTTGCTCGCCGTACAACATCCCGGAACGTCGTCACCAGGCCTCGCATTCTTACTCAGCACCATCGTGCGCGTTGGGGACCATTGGACCAATTACTGGCAGGACCTCGTCGCCAACGGAGTGCTCATCACCAACGATTGGGAAGAGGCCTACTACGGGGCATTCACACGAGCTGGTGGCGATCGCCCACTCGTGGTGAGCTATGGCTCAAGCCCCCCATTTGAGGTGCTCTACGGCGACGACCCGAACGCCACGGTCGCACCAACCGGAGTCATAGAAGACACGTGTTATCGGCAGGTCGAATTCGCTGGAGTTCTTCGAGGAACAGACTCCCCCGACGAAGCACGTCAACTTGTTGATTTCTTAGTCAGCAATGAGTTCCAGCAACACATTCCCCTCAACCTCTATGTGTTCCCGGTTGCCGATGTCGAACTCGAAAAGGTCTTCGTCGACCACGCAGTTATCCCCGAAAACCCTCCTGCGCTCGACCAAACCGAAATTGATGACGGCCGGGCGACATGGGTTGAACTATGGGCCGACATCACCGGCTAAACCGGCCTCCTCGTTGGTGGAACGCGGCCGTCACCGTTCCACCAACTGCATTTGCGGTTGTCTTCGTCATCGTTCCCGTTGCGATGCTTGCCGTGCAGGCGGTCAGCGTCGACGCGGCCACCGCGACCCTGTCAGATCCTCGAACATGGCGAGTGATCTGGTTCACCACATTTCAGGCAATGATCTCGACCGTTACCACCCTCGCAATCGGCCTCATTCCGGGGCTCGTCATTGCTCGCTCCAATTTTCGCGGACGTCAGTTCGTTCTGAGTTTGTTTGCAGCCGTATTTGTTATGCCAACGGTGGTCATGGCAGCGGGAGTTCGAGCCTTACTCCCCGGAGACCCCACCGGGTTATTGCCGATCGTTATTGCCCACACATTCTTCAACCTCGCAATTGTCATCCGTGGAGTAGCTGCTGCACCCGTACCGGTTGAACTTGAGCAGGCAGCAACGGTATTGGGTGCCCGACCGTTCGAGGTTGCACGGACCATCACCCTCCCGCTCTTGCGACCAACACTGGTCGGGCTGACCGCGGTTGTCTTTGCACTGTGCTTCACGAGTTTTGGTGTGGTGCGCATCCTTGGCTCAACGTCGTCCACCACACTCGAGGTGGAAATTTGGCGCGAGACAATCATTCTTGGACGTATCGACCGAGGAGTCGTACTCGCTGTGATTCAACTGGTGATGCTCGCCATCGGTCTTGGTGTGTGGATCGTCATCAGGCGCAGAGCGGGAGCATTCCACTCTGGCGATCGGCAACCGATTTCACGCGGCGGACGATACGTGGTCATAGGGAGTTGCCTCCTGGTTTCGGCCCCAATCATCGCCCTCGTTCAAGGCTCATTTCGTGTCAATGGTGCCCTCAGCGCATCAGGTTGGCGCAACCTATTGAGTAACTCAATAGGCCCCGGTTTACGTCTCGGGTTTGACCCCGTGGATGCGATGCTCGCCTCTCTGGTCACGGCTTCTTTCGCAACCGCCTTAGCGCTCATCATCGCAGTGCTGATCGTCGCCACCGTCGCATCATCGCCAAAGATCGGTCGCGTTGTGGACGGAGTCGCAATGCTCCCGCTCGGGATTTCCGCTGTGACTCTCGGGCTCGGATTACTCATCACCTTTGATGTTCCTCCGTTTGATTGGCGAGCATCACCTTTCATGACACCCCTCGGGCACGCTCTCATCGCCACCCCATTTGTCGTGAGACCTGCCGTCGGCGCTCTGGCAACCATGAACCGCCGACATGTTGACGCCGCTGCGACCCTCGGTGCCCGGCCCATACGTTCATTGATCGACTCGATCATTCCTATTGTGTCCATCCCTCTGCTCTCAGGCGCGGGATTTGCTGTCGCCATTTCGCTCGGAGAATTTGGTGCAACGAGCATGTTGTCACGCAGCGGAGGAGAGACCTTGCCGATTGTGATCGAACGGCTACTTGCTCGAACTGGAGGAGATTTTCGCGCTCGCGCCTATGGGCTCTCACTCATTCTTGCGTCGGCCACAATGGGCATTGTGATTGCGCTCGAAACTGCGGCGAATCGGAAACAGCGATGAGTGTTCTTCACGTTGACCAACTTCGCATCGTCCGAGGCAGCACCCCCGTCATCATCGACGCGTCATTCCAGGTTGACCACGGCACTACAACGGTCATCGTTGGCCCATCAGGCAGCGGGAAGTCAACACTCCTTGCCGGTATTGCTGGCCTCGTCAGTATTGCTCACGGAGCTATCCGCCTGAACAGCCGAGACATCACGAACGTACCGACTGCCCAGCGAAAGATTGGACTTGTCTTTCAGGACAATCAATTGTTTCCGCATCTTTCGGTTGAGGAGAACATCATTTACGGTCTTCGACGCCAACAAGGGCATCGGTTCGACCACGCTGACCGTCTAGAAGAATTGTTGAGCCTCGTCGACCTCAGCGGATTTGGCTCACGCAGTGTGCGGGACCTCTCTGGCGGAGAGGCCAAACGTGTCGCTCTCGCCCGTGCACTTGCGCCCGAACCAGAGCTACTGCTGCTCGATGAACCTTTGACCGGACTGGATGAATCACTTCACGACCGGCTTCTCCACGACCTCGTCAACGTCTTGTCGACGTCCAGCACGACTGCGATCTGGGTCACACATCATCGAAAAGAAGCATCAGTTGCCGGAAGTCGGATCCTCAGCATCGATAATGGGGAGCTCACGCCGCTACAAGGCCGGCTGAGAAATTGGGACGTTCGACTAGTCAGCGCATCCGACACATTCGATTTGCGTCGCTCTGTTCTCCGGTCTGACACCATCACAAACGACGTCAATTTCGATGGCGACGACAGTGCAGTTCATCTTGCCGCACACGATCCCGTCAGTGGTGAGATCGCTGCAATCTCGAGTTGGTTCCAGCGAAGTCGCCCACAACAGTCGTTCTCCGGGCTTCAACTACGGGGAATGGCAAGTGCACCTGAGCACCGCGGAACCGGCGCAGCCCAAGCCCTGCTCTCGGCAGGAATAGACCTTGGACGAAGCCTTCAGGTTGACGAAATTTGGGCCCGAGCACGAGACACTGCGCTCGGGTTTTATCTGAAGCACCAATTCGTCAGCGAGGAACCAGGGTACGTTGATGACCACACCGGGCTCCCGCACCACACCGTTGTGCTCCGGCTGCGGTAGCGAATCGTTTTCATTCCGACTGCCACTCCAGTCTGCCCTCTCTGAGGAATGAACATTCTTGAGCCGTTCACTCCTGAACTGATCTGCGACGTCAACAGCGCAGCCGCTGCGTTTCGACTTCAAGCCCGATTTTTTGAGGGCCTTCAACTCCGCCAACTACTCCTCCATTGCAGCGAAGACATTTGGTCGATGCCATCGGCCGACCTTTGGAGGCAATCGTTACTCTCCGTTATTCGCTTGGTTGAATCACATTGCGATTCATTGAGGCATGCCGCCACCCAACTTGAGTACCAAACATTCACCGGAGCATCGAATGGATCTGGCGGCTGGTGACGAGCAGCATCTCAGGTTGGGTCGACCCAGCGAGACTTTCAACTGTTCGATCCATGCTGATCGATGTTCTCACTCATCTCGACCACACATCGATACCCCTGAGCGACTCTTCCCGAGTGGTTGCGACATCGCTGCGCAGAGTCATCACCGACGACCTGATCGTTGCGATCGATCGCATCGTTACCTTCGATGGCTGGCACCGGTGGGAATCTGCCAGCCTTCCGAACGAACTGGCTGTCACAACCCCCACATTTCGATTCAGCACTCACCCAGAAGAACTGGCTGCGCTCGTCACCAAGGTTTCCCAAGGCGGAATCAACGCGAACGTGATGAGGGCTCTCGCCGCCCACATCAATCAGCACCAGATTGACCTCGGTCTTGCAAAGAGCGACCTTAATTACCCCGGGTCAGTTTGGGCGCTACTGCTTCAACAAGCGTCGTCTAATCGGTCAGCCGCAATCACTGGTTTACTCGCTGCCGTCGTCACGCACGATCGCACGGCCACTCTCGCCGAGGCATTTGCTCGACGAGCCCAAAACGATCAGCACGTTGCCCGTCTACTTGGCGACGTGGCTCCGAAACTCGGTGACAGCGCTCTTCGATCTGCACTCCTGGCGCTCACGGCACCGGCCACGTTTGATCGGGTTGGCGGTGTCGATCCCGTTGCTGAACAGATCGCACTAGATGCACTCCTCGTCGCCTCAGCCGGTCATCCAGGTGTCGTGCAATCGATATTTGATGACTACGGCCGACTTGTGTATCTCGCCACCAATCCGTTTCTCAACCCGAGCGCACTTGAAGCGGCCGGGCGTACCGCAATGGGCCTATCTGGTGCGAGCCCGTTACTCCGAAATCTCACATCGATTCATGACAGCCATGGCGAGTTGTCGGTCGGCGGCACTCGACTTGCTGCGACCGCTCTCATCAGCGACCTCGATCAGCTTGCGTCAACCATTGATCTTCCGATTATTCGAGGGCAAGGGCCGCACGGATCGATTGATGTCGGCACTCGCAAACAGTTCTCCGCCTTACTGTCTGACATGTTGAATGACCATCCGTCAAAGACTGCTGTAGGCCTCGCGTTGCACGATCTGAGGGAACAGCGAATCGAACGTTCGATTTACGAGCTGACCCTCCACCAGGACATTGACTTCGAACGAACGCTTTCAGGCCAACTAGCCGACATCAGTGACGTCAGCCGCACCCTTGATGAAGCTGCTCAGTCAGCCCATGATGCCGACATGCTTCACCGCTCTGAATTCTTCGCTGGGCTCGATGCCGGACTCTCGACTGCGGGGGTGCTTGCTACGGTCGCCACTCCCCTCATCGGGGGCACGGTGGCACTCACTCTCAGCGGAAGCCGACAACTCGCAAACATCATCAACGCTGTTACCGCCGATCACACACCGCCTGACGACATCACCGAACTCATCAACATGGAGACCACAATTTCTGTGCTCACCCATGTGGCCGAGCGACCCCAATCGCACAATCGATTCCACCTCGCAGGAATCACATCCAGCGAATGGAGTGCGCTTTCTGAGGTGCTCAACGAATTCGGTTCCGCCAACACGGGTGAGGCAAAAGCGCGTGCGTACAGTGACGTGATTCAGCTCGTCAACGAGTCTGTCGAATTAACCACCTTCGTCAACACTGTGCAGGTGCTCAGTCGGTCAAATTGACAGCGCCTCTGTCAGGTGAGTCCACTCGGTGGAACCCCATCAACCTCAACACGACCAAGAAACCACCCAAGGCGTTCATGTGGTGGGATCTGCAAAATATCGGCATGCAGTGGCGTCATGCCGATTGGCCTGCGCGCTCTCCACAACATTTCCAACAGCCTCAGATCACTCCTCAAGTAGTGGCTGTCAAGGTGCTCAAGGTGATGACCACATCCAAGATCAACCCAATGGACCTCTACCTCTCGCCACCGCAGCAAAGGAAGGACCGTCCGCGGAACACTCACACCACTCAACAAGGTCGCTGTCCCGCTCCAAGAGGATTCATCAGCTGCTCGGGCGTTCAACTCGAGTGCTAGACGTTCACAGGACTCACGGATGTCCTCGACCTGTTCGGCCCAGGGACGGGGTGCGCCGCTTGCGATATCCGAATTGCGCACGTCAACGCTTACATATTGAGGTTTGCCCTCCAGCAAGTTCACATAGCTATCAGCGTTGCGGGCAACGTGGGTAAGCACGTGACCAATCGACCAACCCGGCAGCAAACTCGGCTGGCCACAATCGATGGTTGATTGCTCCTCAAGCCACTGCACGAATCGACTCTGCGACCTCACACACCCTTCGACCTCACGCGCAACCTGTCGACCATCGACCGCCATGCGTCAAGTTTGCCCGAAGCGCGCGCTCAGAGTTGTTCTCGGCGCGGGATAACGACGACCGTGCCATCAGCTTCGCGATGAACGGTCACACGAACCCCATAAAACTCAGCCAAGGTTTCGGCTGACAGCACATCTTCGACCGAACCATGAGACACAACTGTTCCTTCATGCAATAACGCAAGTCGATCGCTGTACATCCCAGCAAGAGTCAGGTCGTGCATCGCTGAAATGACCGTCAACCCGTGCTCACGACGCAGCCGCTCAACAAGTTCAAACGCCTGCTGCTGGTGGCCGATATCGAGAGCGCTCGTTGGTTCATCCAACAGCAGAATTGGCGCTTCTGTGGCGAGCGCACGAGCGATCACAAGTCGCTGACGTTCGCCGCCGCTCAACACGCCCAACTCGCGAGTTGCGATGCCGTCAAGACCGAGCCGGCCAATGACGTCATCAACCATCGCTCGATCGTTCTTGGTTGGGTGACCGAAATAGCCAATGTGAGGAGTGCGACCAAGCAGCACGTACTCGCGGCCGGTCATTTCATCGGGAAGGATCGGTTCTTGTGGCACGTATGCGACCAGCGATGCTCGACGGGAGCGACTTCGAAGCGATAGAGACGACCCGTCGACAATCACATCGCCTGAGTACTTCACCAGACCAGCCACCGAACGAAGCAGCGTGCTCTTACCTGCCCCATTTGGCCCGATCAATCCAAGCCAACTGCCAGCAGGTACGACCATCGAAAAGTCCCGAACCACTGTTCGCCGCCCGTACTCAACGTTGAGATGCTGAAACTCGACTGAACTCATCGGCTGACCTGACGGGTGCGAAGAAGAATGATGAAGAACGGTGCCCCGATGAACGCAGTGACCACACCGATTGGCACCTCAGCCGGCGAAGACAGCGTCCGGCCAGGAATATCAGCGAGGATGAGAAATGCCCCTCCAACCGTGATGGCAAGAGGAATCACCACTCGATAGCTCGACCCAGCCATCAGCCTCACCATGTGAGGAACGACAAGACCAACAAATCCAATCAAGCCACTCACTGCGACAACTGCTGCAGTTCCGAGCGTTGCTGCAACGACAACCGTCAGCCGCACTCTTCCGACTGGAATACCGAGTGCCGTCGCCTCCTCATCGCCCACCCTCAACACGTCAAGGTGGCGACGGTGGAACAGCAGCACGGCAGTCGATAGCACAACGTACGGCGACACAAGGACGACATCACCCCACGACGCAGTAGCGAGTCGACCAAGAATCCAGTTGTACACCTCACGGACAACGTCAGAGTTCCGTTGGAGAATAAAGGTCTGAATCGCGGTCGTAAGTGACACCATCGCCACGCCGGCGAGGACCAATGTGCTTGAGGTTCGCATTCCACCGAAGGAAGCCCCCACCAAATAGGTGACCGCAACTGTTCCGAGGGCAAACAAAAACGCAATGAGCGGCACTGGATCAACTGGCCAATCGAGGCGATCACTCCCGATTGTGGTGATGACAATTGTCGCTCCAAGCCCACCGCCTGCCGCTGCCCCCAAGAGATACGGATCAACCAGCGGGTTTCGGAATACTCCTTGGTAGCTCGCGCCACCAAGCGACAACGTTGCACCAACAATTCCAGCCAACACCACACGCGGCATTCGAATATCCCAAATGATGGACCACTCCCGTTCGGTTACACCACTAGCGATACCGAGACCACCTTCGCCGAGGCCCGGAATGCGTTCAGCAAGGGCAAGCGGGATTCGCCACCAATCTGGCCCTGCAGGACCAGTCATCGCCCCGGCGCATGCAACGACAACAAGAACGAGCACCGACAACACCACTTTTGTGGGGATTGCACGCCGTTGCTCAGTCATTGGTCAGTCAGATTCGCCTGCTGCGACAACGGCCTCAACAGCATCAACAACTGCTGCCATGTGTTCAACCGTGCGAGGCCCCCAACGTGACGCAATGTCGTCGTTGAGCGGTACGACATGTCCATTTGCGACCGCTGAGAGCACATCCCAACCCGGTCGGGCCGCTACAGACTCAGGGGTCTCACCGCAGTACAGGGTGCACGCCAAGAAGATGATGTCTGGATCTTTATCGAGAATGAACTCAGCAGACAGTTGCGGATATCCATATGACTGGTCTTCCGCTAGATCAGCGATGTTGCGGAGCCCCAACAACGAATACGTTGAACCGATGAAGGTCTCACTGGTGACCGAATAATACGTGTTGTCCAGTTCGTGGTAGTACGTCAGTGGTGTCTCCATCGCTGGAAGGCTGTCGATGCGACCAAGCAGAACCTCGAGATCATCCTGCAGCTGTGCGACGAGGGCCTCAGCCTCGTCAACGTGCCCAGTTGCCTCACCAAGTTCGAGAATCTGAGTAAACGTGTCGTCGATACCAACGGCTGCTGGACCCTCCCAATGCGGAATCCCCGCTCGATCCAGGGCATCAAGCAGATCAGGATTGGTGCCATCGGTAACGATCAGATCTGGCCCCAGACCAATGATTGCTTCGACATTTGGGTCGTATCCACTGATGCCTGGCATCTTGTCAGCTGCGACCGCTGGAAAATTCGAAAAGTCATCGACTGCGAGGACCTGATCACCGGCACCCACCGCATACAACATCTCGGTGGCCGTGGGCGACAAGGAAATAATCGCCTCAGGGAACAGCGCCTCGGTTTCCTCACTCTCTGTTGAGGTTGCCTCAGCATCTCCCTCTTCAGAAGGCGAGATGCCATTATCTGATGTTGTTGTGTCAGTCGTGGCCTCTTCACTCGCCACCTCAACCGATGTCTCAACGGCGTCTAAGCCAGTCTCATCATCAGTCGAGCCGCAAGCAACTGCCATGAGCATCACCGGAACCAGCAGTGCCGGTCGAACTAACTTTTTCAAAATTGTCTCCTAAAAACGGAGCGCAAGTTGGACCTGGACCAGCAAGCTGATCCGCGAGCCTCCCTGTGCCTCGAGGGTGGTTATCGCGCACAACGTGGTCGACCGGGCTCGTCTGGAACACACCAGAACCACCGTTGCGGGACAGCGCCGGGATCTCACCGGACTTCGCTCACGAAGTGACAATGAGAACATAACAGGCTGCACACTGCTCACCACGAATCACGATCCGTAGGGCAGGCCGGCGTTCGTACACCTATGCTCAACAGGGCATGTCTGAATCGAATATTCCCCCCACTGACGCTGGACTCTCTGACGAACCCCTCACCGAAGATCCACGACCAGACGGGCTTCGTTCAGCAGCATCGCTCGTAGTTCTCAACACCGGAAACGGAAAAGGGAAGAGCTCTTCAGCATTTGGAATGATGGTTCGCGGACTCGCTGTCGATTGGAATGTCGCCGTCTGCCAGTTCATCAAGAGCGGTGACTGGCGCGTCGGAGAAGAAAAAATGGGGCGCAAGCTCGGAGTCGAATGGCACTCGTTCGGTGACGGATTCACCTGGGATTCAGACAACCTTGACCACGACCGCAACATCGCTCGTGAGGGGTGGGCAAGAGCGGCTGCAATTATCTCGGCCGGCGAACACCAGTTGGTCATTCTTGATGAACTCACGTACCTCTGCGCATGGGGGTGGATCGATACCGAAGAGGTAGTGACCGCCATTAAAGAGCGACCTGAGAATGTCAACATCATCATCACCGGCCGAGACGCTCCGCAGTCCCTCATCGACGTCGCCGACACAGTGACAGAAATGACCGAAGTGAAGCACGCGTACGCTCAGGGCATTCGGGCAAAACGTGGCATTGACTACTGAGATGAGCCAACTTACGACACTCGACGTTCTCGACCTATCAGAGGCAATCTCTGACTATCGGTCGAAGGGTTGGAATGTCCAAACGATTCGGCCAGCCGATGACCCATACGAGGCAACGGTGCAGTCACCAGATGGTGACACAATTCGCCTTCGCCGCACTCCAATCGTTGTCAGTCGAGCAGAAGACTCCGATGCTGGCCACACCGGTCGAGCCTCGATGACGTACCGAGACCTCATTCCCGGCAGATGGGATGGGCGGTTTATTGCATCTCATATTGCCGTGCCAAACGGCGGAGACATCCCCGACGATGTGCACTATCACGACGTCACATTCCAATTTCTTGCAGTACGAACCGGTTGGGTCGACGTGCTCTACGAAGGCCAAGGTGAAACGATCCGAATGAACCCGGGTGACATCGTGTTGCAACCGCCTGGTATCCGCCACCGAGTACTGGCCACATCGCCCGGATTCGACATTATTGAAATCGGATGCCCCGCTGACCACCTCACCAATTTCGATCACGAGATGGCTCTCCCAAACGGGGTCTACGGTGATCATGCATGGGGAGGGCAGCAATTCGTCTTCTCGACTCCCGGTGATTTCTCAGAGGGTTGGGACCACCCTGGTTTTTCGAGCGATGACAGCGGGATTGGTGCCGCCACCAACGGCATCGTCGAAGTCAGAAGAGTCAGAACGGCACAACAGTCCCACGTCTATGAATCCAAACCGTTTGAATTCCGATTCATCTTTGTCATGGACGGCGACATTGATGTCACGGTCACCGATGGTGCTGTGTACCACTTAACAAGTGGAGACTCGATTGCTCTTCCACCTGCGGCACAAGCGACAATCGCTCAAGGTTCACACGAGGCAACTTTGCTTGATGTCCTCGTGCCACAAATCGCCGCAAGTTAACCTTTCGGTTCGTGCCACTCACCACAATCGCCAGCCAGGTTGCCCGCGGATTTGCCATGGGCTCAGCCGATATCGTGCCCGGCGTCTCAGGTGGAACTGTCGCTCTCGTACTAGGGATCTACGAACGACTCATTGAGAACATTCAGCGCGGAGCATCAGCATTACGCTCAGTGCTCGCACGTGATGGCTCCGGCGCCATCTCAAAGGCGCGCTCGGTTGAGTGGGGATGGTTGCTCTCGCTTCTGGTTGGAATTCTCGTTGCGATTGCGTCTCTCTCAGCCATCATCGAGCAGTTACTCGACGAACAAGCAGTTCGAACTTCCGCCGTCTTTCTTGGCCTCGTCACAGGATCAATCGTGATCGCATGGAAACTCATCAAAGATCGGGCTGCGGTGCACGGAGCGATCGCCATCTGTATTGGCGCAGCTCTGTTCTTTCTGCTCGGCCTGCGATCTGACACGCACGCCATTGGGCCTGAGGTGGTGACACGCCCAATTTGGATATTTGTTCTCGCTGGCGCCCTTGCCATCTGCGCAATGATTTTGCCGGGGATCTCTGGATCATTCATTCTCGTCATGATTGGGATGTACACCGAAATCATCGGAGCTGTAAACGATCGAAACCTCGCCGTTCTCGCTGCAACGGGAATCGGGTGCATACTCGGGCTTGCAGGTTTCTCAACCTTGTTGAACTGGCTGCTCACGAACTACCACGACATCATGATTGCGGCGATGGTGGGTCTCATGCTCGGGTCGGTTCGAGTGCTGTGGCCGTGGCCAAATGGGACATCGACTACCGAGCTTGCAGCACCCGAAGGTGACGTCATCGTTCCCGTTGTGTTGGTGGTTATCGCTGCGGCGGTAGTGATCGTGGTGGAACGATTCTCGAGCCGCTCAGCACCATCAAGCAGCTGACAGCGCCGCCACGTCAATGCGGTAAAGGTCGGCGGCGTTCCCAGACAAAATTGCCTGGGTCATCTCATCGGTGAGATGTGCAGTGTGCTCGGTCAACATCTCCTGCGACCAAGGCCACGTTGAATCGCTGTGTGGGAAATCATTCGCCCACATCAAACGTCGCCAATTCATCTGCTCGGCAACACGAAACGCCGTCCAGTCATCTTGGAATGTGGTGTAGATGTGCTCCGCGAAATACTCCGACGGCAACCGCTGCAACTCAACACCTGGAGCCATCCAATTGCGATGCCGCTTCCAGGCGTGATCCATGCGATACATGTAATGCGGGACCCAGCCAGCGTCCGCCTCCACGCACACCACCCTCAAGTTGGGGTGCCGTTCAAAGACCCCGCCGTAAATGAGTGTTCCCATGATGTCTTGGATCCCGCGAATGATGGCTAGAAAGCCATTAATGCGTGGGCCGCGGGGCCGACTTTCGAAGGCACTTGCTCGCGAAGTGAGAATGTGAAAACTCAATGGAAGGCCAAGGTCAATGGCTGCCTCCCAGAACGGGTCCCACATCGGATCGTCATAGTCGCCTGAACCGTCTTCAGCCCACGTCGCAGGTTCACCTGGCATCATCACTCCACGGAGCCCGAGATCTGAGATCCGTTGAAGGTCAGCGATGCCCTCCTCGACGCTCCGAAGTGCAGTCTGCCCACAACCAAGTAAGCGATCGGGGGCGACAGAGCAGTAATCCGCAATCCAGCGGTTGTACGCAGTAAATGTGGCGTGCTTGAAGTCAGCATCTGGATGATTACAGATCATCATTCCAACCGTCGGGTAGATCACTTCTGCCGCAACACCATCGCGCTGCTGATCCGCGATTCGATAGTTCGCGTCCCAGCCAGAACGATGCAACTCGTCAAATGACACACCTGACACCGTCAACTCTTCCGCTGGTTTGCCAGCAGCCGCCACCAGTCCCATCGCAATCGGGCGTGACATCCCAGGGATCACGAACATGTCGCCACGTTGCTCATCGCTCACCATATGCGGGGCACGGTCACGCCATGCCGGGTCGATATGTGCGGTGTAACAGTCAGGGGGTTCGGTGATATGCGAGTCGGCGCTGATCACAGGAAACGGAAACGTCACCGTCCACCTCGCACGAGACGTCCCGGCGTTGCTCCGGTTGACTCACCATCAGCCATAATTTCAACGCCGGCAACAAAGGTATGGCGGTACCCATCAGCCCGTTGCAACATGCGCTTACCGCCTGCAGGCAGGTCGTAGGCCATCTCAGGCGCATGCAGTTGAAGTCCATCGAAATCGATGATGTTGAGGTCGGCTCGTTGGCCAACACCGATCACACCGCGATCTCTGAGCCCTACGGTTTCAGCTGTCATACGGCACTGTTTAGCGATCAGCGTCTCGACAGGAATTCGTCCAGTTGGGCGATCTCGCCCCCACCACTGCAGCAATGTCGTCGGGAAACTCACATCGCAAATCGTTCCGACATGAGCACCACCATCGGAGAGACCGGGGACCGTCGCTGGGTGCAACAGCATCTCACCAACGGCATCGAGGTTCTCTCCAAACCAGTTCAGGATTGGCTGGTACAACAATGCGTGGCCATCTTGCTCGAGCATCCAGTCGTAGAGCAGTTCAAGCGGTTCACGGCCCTCGCGCCGGGCGATTGCTTCCACCGATGTCGATGGGTCGGGTTCGTAGTTCGGCGGGTTACCGAGTTGGAAAATAAATCTGTATCGGTGAATTGCGCGGCTTCCGAGCGAGGTGTCATCGACCCGAGCGCCATCAATAATCTTTCGGCGAAGTTCAGGATCTTTCATCACGGCGACACGCTCAGCAAGTGGACGATCAGCGATTGCCTTGTACGGCTCAGAGAACATGAACGGATGAAGAGTTGCTTCAAGCCCAAGCATCAGCCCAACTGCGCGAGCACCTACCTGGCCACGCATTTGTACGCCTCGTGCTGAGGCGTCAGCGAAACGCTGAAGTTCAACCCTCCAGTCATCACCAGACTTCGCACCCTGTGCGATTGACACTGAGATCGGGCGTCCCGACTCAGCGGCCATTCGCTCGAAGAGGTCCAGCTCTGCGTCACGATCAATAAAGTCCGTGACTGCCTGCAAGACCCCTTTCTTTGCCTCGCCCAACGCCTTTGCGATGCCGACGAGTTCGTCAGCCTCTGCACGCAATGTCGGAGTCGGCTCACCAAGGCTCGTCCGATGGTTCAACGTCCGACTTGTTGAGAATCCGAGTGCACCTGCCTCAACCGCCTCTCGGGCGAGTCGAGCCATCTCAGCGATGTCATCTGGAGTAGCTGGTTCTTGTGTTGCTCCCCGCTCCCCCATCACGTGCAGGCGAAGGGCTCCGTGGGGCAACTGTGTACCGAGATCGATATCGCGGGGACGGCGCTCGAGCTCATCTAAGTACTCGGGGAAACTTGACCAATTCCAAGAAAGCCCCTCATGCAGGGCCGTTCCTGGGATGTCCTCAACACCTTCCATCAACTGGATAAGTCGCTCACGGTTGTGCTCATGAACCGGAGCAAACCCCACGCCACAGTTCCCCATCACGACCGTCGTCACACCATGCCAACTCGACGGGGCGAGAGCCGAATCCCAGGTGGCTTGACCGTCGTAATGGGTGTGGATGTCAACAAAACCTGGAGTCACCAGATGACCCTCAGCGTCGATCTCACGCGTACCTGACCCAGATACCGAGCCGACTTCGGTAATCACACCGTTCGAGACGGCAACGTCACCGATTGCTCGTTCTGCCCCAGTCCCGTCAACGACCGTGCCATTACGAATTACGAGTTCATGCTCTGCCATGACACTCCTTTCCCCACCTGGAACGCTAGTCCGAGTGAGATCAACGAAGTGAAGTCAGCGAGCAGCTAAGTCAGCGATGCGAGAAATGCCCTCTGCAATGTCGTCGTCACCAAGAGCAAACGAGAAACGGGCGTAGCCAGGGGCGCCAAAGGCCTCGCCCGGAACAAACGCAACCTTTGCCTCAGTTAGCACAAGATCAGCGAGTTCGAGCGTGGTATTCGCAACCGCACCGCCGAGCGGCCGGCCGAGCAGACCACTCACATTCGGAAAACAATAAAACGCCCCCTGAGGCTCAATACAGGTCACTCCCGGGATTGCTGTCAGCAGACGATGCATCTCAGTTCCACGACGTTCAAACGCCGCTCGCATCATCGCAACATCATCTAACGGGCCAGCAACGGCAGCGAGGGCTGCCTGCTGAGCAACGTTCGCAACGTTTGATGTCGCATGTGACTGGAAGTTTGTGGCGGCCTTGATGACATCGGTCGGTCCGACCATCCAGCCGACACGCCATCCGGTCATTGCGTACGTCTTCGCAACACCGTTCACGACAACACATTGGTTTGCGACTTCGGGAACAAGCGTTGGCATTGAAGCGAACTCGTTGTCGCCATAGATGAGGTGTTCGTAAATCTCGTCGGTCAACACCCACACACCATGCTCAACGGCCCAGCGACCGATTGCAGCAATCTCGTCAGGGGTGTACACCGCTCCAGAGGGGTTATCAGGGCTCACAAACAGCAGCACTTTCGTGCGAGGGGTACGCACTGCCTCGAGCTGGTCGACAGTCACTTTGAACCCAGCGGCATCATCGGTTTCGATCACCACAGGAACTCCGCCAGCGAGCACGATCGCCTCGGGGTACGTTGTCCAGTACGGAGCCGGACAAATCACTTCATCACCCGGATCGCATAACGCGGCAAATGCGGTGTAGACCGCGTGCTTACCGCCATTCGTCACGAGCACCTGGTCTGCTGAAATCTCAAAGGACGAATCGCGCATGGTTTTTGCAGCAATTGCCTCGCGAAGTTCTGGGAGTCCACCTGCCGGCGAATACCGATGGTTTTTCACCTCGCGACAGGCAGCGGCTGCGGCATCAACAATGTGCGCTGGTGTAGGAAAATCTGGCTCACCGGCACCAAAACCGATGACGTTCTCTCCTTGTGCTTTCAACGCCTTCGCTTTCGAGTCAACGGCAAGAGTTGCAGAAGGAGCGATAGATGCAAGACGGGATGACACTCGATTCACACCCATACTCTGCCAGCATTTACGCCACTTCACCCCGCCGACGTCGCTTTCATAATTGAAATGTTCTCGCCCGCGGCGTAGTAGTCGCGCCGACTGCCTGCCATCCTTGAGGTGTGGAACCCTCCGCTATTACCATCCCCAACGAACTACTCCCCGAAGATGGCCGTTTTGGCTGCGGACCTTCCAAGGTCAGGCTGGAACAAATCTCAGCTATCAGCGATGCCGCCACAACGATCATGGGCACCTCGCACCGGCAAGCACCAGTGAAAAACTTGGTTGGTTCGGTACGTGCCGGACTGACTGAACTTTTTGGTCTTCCCGACGGATGGGAGATCGTCCTCGGTAACGGCGGATCGACCGTGTTTTGGGACGCCGCCACCTTCGGCCTCATCGAATCACGCAGCCAACATCTCGTATTTGGTGAGTTCTCGTCGAAATTTGCTGACGCCTCAGCTGCCGCGCCACATCTCGGCCAACCATCAGTTATCAGTTGTGATCCAGGCGACCACCCATCGGCGGCGGCAGAACAGGGAATTGACCTGTACGCACTCACTCATAACGAAACCTCAACCGGTGTGGCAATGACCCTGACGCGCCCACAAGGCATCGATGATGGGGCGCTTGTCGCAGTCGATGCCACTAGCGCGGCTGGAGGTCTCACATGGGACCCATCAGAGGTTGACGTCTACTACTTTGCGCCACAAAAGAGTTTCGCTGCAGATGGTGGTCTCTGGATTGCAGCCTGCTCGCCAGCAGCAACCGAACGAATTGAACGCATTGCCGCAAGTGACCGTTGGCGGCCGGCCGCCCTCGACCTTGGTATTGCACTGTCGAACAGTCGACTCAATCAGACCTACAACACCCCAGCGCTTGCAACGCTCATCATGTTCAACTCCCAAATTGAATGGATGCTGAGCAACGGTGGAGCGTCATGGGTTGCAGATCGGGTGGCCACCTCCGCCGCAACCATGTACGGATGGGCCGAAGCGAATCCACTCGCAACGCCATTCGTTGCTGATCCGAACAAGCGCTCCAACGTTGTCGCAACAATTGACATCGATGCCAGCATCGAAGCCACTTCGATCAGTGCTGCACTTCGAGCAAACGGAATTGTCGACACCGACAGTTACCGCAAACTCGGCCGTAACCAACTCCGGGTTGGGATGTTCCCAGCAATTGATCCAGCAGATATCGAGCGGCTCACCGCCTGTATTGACTACGTCATGGAGCATCTCGCCAAGTGACAGACGACTTCACGCCAACAGTCGAGGAAATCCTTACGCTCGACGCCGAATCCGTTCTGCCATTGCGAAACCCAGTGATGGTCGTCGCTCTTGAGGGCTGGTTCGACATGGCAGGTGCAGCAAGCGCTGCAATCGAAGCGCTCTTTGATGACGAGCACCGCGTCACTGTCGGTGAGATTGAACCCGACCCTCTGTACGACTTCACGATCGAGCGTCCTCAGGTTGAAATGACCGAGGGCCACATTCGAACGATCAGATGGCCCCGAAATCACATCGACATCTGGCGCAGCGATGACGCATCGCGTGATGTCGTACTGTTGCTCGGCGTTGAGCCACATCTGTCGTGGAGAACATATTGCGATGCCATCGTCTCAACCTGTCACACCTTGGGGTGTTCACTTGTCGTCACCGTTGGCGCTGGCGCTGAGCAGGTACCCCATTCACGATCACCAATGGTCACCGGAAGCTCGACCAACCGTGACCTTGCACAACGTCTCGGGCTCAGCACACCGTCATACCAAGGCGTCACCGGCGTCGTAGGCGTGTTACATCCGACCCTCGAAGCATCAGGAATTCCATCGGTTTCCCTTCGAGTTGGTATCCCCCACTACCTCTCGAATACAAGCCACCCGCTCGCTATTCGATCGCTGCAATCACATCTTTCACACGTGCTCGGAGTCGGACCCGGCCGAGATCTCAGCAACGATGTGAACCAGGCCCGAATGCTGCACGACGAACTCGTTGCGACAGACCCTCAACTCGCAATGTACGTGACCATGCTCGAACGCGAGTTTGATCGCCGAGCCGAATCAATCATCCCGAGTGCGGATGATCTCGGTGCTGAGCTTGAAGAGTTCCTCCGCGACCTCAACAGCGACGACGAATAGGCCGCTTCACGCGTCATCCGCTCCACCCCCCTACTATTCACCTATGGGGGATACACGAGGGCTACTCGACGACGACTCAACCACAGCGACAGACCTGCATGGCCAGGTCGCTCATCGATCTCTGATCGAACACAGCGCTCGCCTTGCGAGAACACTGCATCAAGTGACCGAAGGCGTGTGGTGCCTTGTTGGTAATGGATTATCCAACCAGACATTCATCACCGCTCCAGATGGCATCATCGCAATCGACACAGGCGAATCCATCGAGGAGATGCGCGACGCCCTGATTGAACTGAGAACGGTCAGTGATGCACCCGTCGTTGCGGTGATCTACACACACTTTCACTATGTGAGCGGCACCCAGGCGATCCTCGATTCCGAGCCGGTCACGGCCATCTGGGGGCATGAACGAATCGAGGGCAACCTTCGTCGGTCTGCGACCGAGATCGCCCCGGCATATGGTCGTGGACTCGTCGAGCAATTCGCGATGCAACTTCCCACCGATGGTCCTGATGGCAACGTCAATGTCGGACTCGGACGGGCATACCGCATGCCCGAACATGCCCCCTATTCAGGGGGCCACATACCAGCGACACACACCTTCGCTGAAGCGACCACTATCGACGTGGCAGGTCTCACGATCGAGGTCACTCCTGCTCCATCGGATGCTGATGACTCGGTGACCCTATGGATACCGAGCCTTGGCGTTGCAGTCCACAACATCATGTGGCCGGCGCTGTTCAACGTATTCGCTATCCGCGGCGAAGAGTACCGAGATCCGCGTGTCTTGCTTACCGGGCTTGACCATCTTCATTCACTCGGCGCTGACCACTTGGTTGCAACTCACGGGCCACCGCTGTCAGGAGCGGACGAGATCGAATCACGGCTTCTCGCCTATCGCGACTCGGTCCAGTTCTTATGGGACCAGACCGTGCGATGGACAAACCGTGGCGCAACCTCGGCCGAGCTAGCCCACCGTGTTCAACTGCCATCGCTGTTCGGTGACGATTGGCTCACCCAGCAGCACTATGGCATCGCAGAACACCATGCGCGCCAAATTCGAAACGGTCTGTTTGGGTTCTTCGACGGTGATCCTGCCAACATCCTCCCTCTCGACACAAATGATCACGCAGCACATCTCATAGAAGCAATGGGTGGCCCAGAAGCGGTTCGAGAACGATGCAAAACAGCCATCACCAACGATCTCCGCTGGGGGCTCTACCTCGCTGCTCAACTTGCTCATCACGACGACGCCACCGACGAAGATCGCGGGCTCCTCGCTAACGCACTTCGTACCGCGGCCCGGCGAACACCGAGTGCCAATGTGCGAAATTGGTGCATCACCAAAGCACTCGATGTCGAGGGCTCAATCGACATGTCGCGTCACCGGACACACCGACTCGGACGGCGCCAGGTCGCTAACTGGGACCTCGCTACTTCGGCGGGCGTGCTTCGAGTAATGATCGAGCCGGAAAAACTGACAGGAATCAACTGCCATGTCGCACTTCAGGTCGATGATGAGCGCTGCGGACTTCACTTCCGCAACCACATTTTGTGCCCAACCGATGGCGTGACAGCCTCAAATTCGCTGTCGTGTAATCGGGCGACCTGGGATGCCCTCCTCACGGGTTCAACAACACTTACCGAAGCAATCAATAGTGGCGATGTGACAATCGATGGTGAGTCCACAGCCGTACTGGCCGCCTTCGGAGCACTCGATCACCCAGCATTCGGGTCGTGATCCGATGACGCACCTACCGCATTCCTCACAACCGTTTGAGGGCAACATTGAACGACTGCTCTCGGACTCAACCCCTTCATCATTCAGCCAACGCACAGCCCCCGATGGTGCCCCAAATGTGCTCCTCATCATGCTCGACGACGTCGGGTTTGGTTCGATGTCGACATTCGGTGGACCGGTTCCGTCACCCGCACTGCAGAGCGTTGCAGATAACGGGCTGACATATAACCAGTTCCACACCACCGCGTTGTGCTCTCCCACTCGCGCCGCACTTCTCACCGGCCGGCAGCACCATCGGGTACACATGGGTGGAATCACCGAAATTGCGAACTCGTATCCGGGTTACGACTCTGCAATTCCCCGAGAGGCCGGGTCAGTCGCAGAAGTCCTTCGCATGTCTGGGTATTCGACTTCGTGCTTCGGAAAATGGCACCTCGCACCCTCGTGGGAGCAGAGCCCGTCAGGTCCGTTCGACCGCTGGCCAACCGGTCTCGGTTTCGATCGGTTCTACGGCATCATTGGAGCGGAAGCATCTCAGTGGGAGCCTGCCGTCTACGACCAAACCACCCCAGTGTCACCCCATGTCGGTCGCCCTGATTATCACCTCACCGAAGACCTCGCTGACCACGCAATCGAATGGCTTGAACGACAACGAGCATCTACCCCTGATCGACCGTGGTTTTGCTACTTCTCCACTCCAGCGGTCCACGCCCCGCATCATGCACCACCCGAATGGATCGACCGGTTTGCTGGTCAATTCGACGCAGGCTGGGACGCGTTACGCGACGAGATTTACGCCCGTCAACTTGAACTCGGCGTGATTCCTCCTGCTTCAGTCAACACCCCGCGTCCCGAGCAAATCCCAGCATGGGAGGACTACCCAGAGCGCTACCGCCCGGTTGCTACCCGACTCATGGAGTGCTTTGCGGGATTTCTCGCCCATACCGATCACCACATCGGACGAGTAATCGACGCAACACGCAAGCTTGATGAACGCTACGGAACTGAAACGCTCATCATTTATCTCACCGGCGATAACGGTGCCTCAGCGGAGGGAACGATTCATGGTGCGTGGAGCGCTCCGTCGTTCCAGAACGGTGTACACGAGGACCCTGAGTGGCTGCTCGAGCATATTGACGACTTCGGGACCGCTCGCTGCGAGAACCACTTCAATGTGGGTTGGGCATGGGCGCTTGACTCGCCATTCCAATGGATGAAACAAGTTGCCTCACATTTCGGTGGTACTCGAAACGGGCTAGCAATCTCGTGGCCCAACAGTATTTCCGATGCCGGTGGCGTTCGGTCGCAGTTTCATCACGTGGTTGATATCGCTCCAACGATTTATGCCGCTGCCGGCATCACCCCGCCCACCAAGGTGAACGGCATCGATCAAATGAGTCTTGATGGTGTGCCTATGAATTACACCTTCGATGCAGATGGCGAGAGCACTCGCACAACCCAGTACTTCGAGATACTTGGTAACCGTGCGATCTACCACGATGGTTGGATCGCCTCATGCTTCCATGGTCGGGTTCCGTGGATCAGGATGCAGGCGTACGAATTTGATGGCCCCGACGAGAAATGGGAGCTCTACGACGTCACAAACGACTACTCACAATCAGTCGATCTTGCCGCAGAACACCCAGAACGCCTAGCCGAACTAAGGGAACTCTTCGATACTGAGGCTCGTCGTCTCGGCGTCTATCCACTGCGTGATGCTGGATCGCCGCGAAATGGTGATCTCGCGGTGCCTCACTCGCTCGGAACGACAACTTCGATGACCTATTCGACCTCACACGTCAGAATGCCTGAGTCATCGGTCATCAATCTGAAGAATTGTTCGTGGCGGATCACCGGGGAGATCACCGTCAACGATGACGATCAGGGAGTTATCGCTTGCCAGGGCGGAAACATGTCCGGATGGTCAATGTGGCTCCAAGAAAACAGTCCACACTTCACCTACAACTGTTTTGGCCATGACATCACGACCATCAGCGGCACCGCCTTGGCGAGCGGACCGCACATCATCGTCGTCGACTTTGTCTACGACGGCGGCTTCGGGGCCGGCGGCGACATCGTGATGAGCGTCGATGGCACCGTCGTAGCCGGCGCCCGAATTGAGCGCACCGTTCCACTCGTCTACTCGATGAGCGGCGAAACGTTCGACGTTGGCATCGATACTGGCTCAGCCGTTGGCCCGTACCCGCATGACTACCGATGCACGGCTGCAATCTCTGGTGTGACGCTTGAGCGCAAGTCAGAACCTGATCCAGCGATCAAACTTTTAGTTGAGGAAGGAATGTGGCGCGCCGGGATGAGCACCCAGTGATCGCCTCCCCTCAATTTACGACGCAGCAGCAAAACCAGCGCTTAAGTCGTCGAGAATGTCCTCAATGCTCTCGAGCCCGACCGAGAGCCGGATAAGCCCTGGGGTCACCGAACTCGCTGCCTGCTCCTCAGCGCTGAGCTGCGAGTGGGTTGTGCTTGCTGGATGAATCACAAGGCTTCGTGCATCTCCAATGTTTGCAACATGGCTGTGCAAATCAAGGCCCTCAACGAACTTCTTGCCAGCCTCGAGACCACCCTTGATCTCAAAGGCAAGCACCGAACCATAACCACGGCCCCCACCCAGACGGGTTGCACGCTCGTTCCATTCGCTCGAGGCGAGCCCGGCATAGTTCACCGACTCAACTTGAGGGTGAGCATCAAGGAACTCAGCGACCGCTTGGGCGTTCGAGAAGTGGCGTTCCATGCGAAGACTTAGCGTCTCCATTCCCTGCAGGATCATGAACGCGTTGAATGGTGAAATCGCCATTCCGAGGTCACGAAGCATCTGGACACGGGCTTTAAGGATCATTGCGCCGTGGCCGAGAGCCGGGAAATACGCAAGGCCGTGATAACTCGGGTCGGGCTCAGTGAAGTTTGAAAACCGGCCAGAGGCCGCGTAGTCGAATGTTCCACCATCAACAATTCCACCAGCAACTGACGTTCCGTGGCCACCCATGAACTTGGTCAGCGAGTGCACCACGATGTCTGCCCCCCACTCCAACGGGCGAACGAGATAAGGAGTGGCAACGGTGTTGTCGACCATCAGTGGGATTCCTTCGGCATGCGCAACCCCAGAGACACCTTCAATGTCGAACATGTCGTTCTTCGGGTTTGGCAATACCTCGCCATAGAACAATCGCGTGTTGTCGCGAACAGCAGCCCGCCAGTGGTCGAGATTGTGTGGATCCTCAACGAAGGTGACGTCGATACCCATCTTTGGGAGGGTGTAGTGCAACAGGTTGTACGACCCGCCATACAACGACGGCGAGGCAACAATGTGGTGCCCTGCTTCGACCACGGTGAGAATCGCAAGGGTCTCGGCAGCCTGCCCAGACGCTGTTGCTAGCGCACCAGGAATTCCGATCGCTGTCATGCATCCACCCTCAAGGTCGTTGAGTCGGGCCTCTAGCGCCGCCTGCGTCGGGTTCATGATGCGGGTGTAGATATTTCCCACCTCTGCGAGCGCAAACAGATTTGCCGCATGCTCAGCATCACGGAACTCATACGACGTTGTTTGATAGATCGGCACGGCGCGGGCACCGGTCGTCGGGTCTGGGTCTCCCCCAACATGAATCTGGCGAGTGTCAAAACCGAGTTTCTTTGCGTTGTCAGACATGGTGGGAGAGACTACGCCGTTAAAACCCGACTTGCAAGGTCATATTTAGAATATGGCCCGGGAAAGCAAACAGCCGGGCCATTCGGCCCGGCTGTTCAACAAGATGTGGTCGTGCAACACTCAAGGATGCACGACGACGAATGCGAGCAAACTGCTCAGCTATCGCCACCTGATGCTTCGGCAACTTTCTGCTTACCAGCAGAAATCCACGGCATCATGGCGCGAAGGTTTCCACCGACAACCTCGATCGGGTGGGCACGGCCCTCCTCTTGCATCCGGTGGTAGTTCGCGCGACCTGACTCGCTCTCATTCACCCATTCCTCAGCGAACTGACCCGACTGGATTTCCGACAGCACCTTTTTCATCTCAGCCTTCGTCGCATCGGTCACAATGCGAGGGCCACGAGTGAGGTCGCCGTATTCAGCAGTGTCAGAAATCGAGTACCGCATACCTGCGATGCCCTCTTCGTACATCAAGTCGACGATCAACTTCACCTCGTGAAGACACTCGAAATACGCCATCTCAGGTGCGTACCCGGCCTCAACGAGCGTCTCGAAACCAGCTTGGACCAAACGAGTTAGTCCGCCACATAGGACAACCTGCTCACCAAAGAGGTCGGTCTCGGTTTCCTCGGTGAACGTGGTCTCAATCACACCGGCGCGCGCTCCGCCGATCGCGTCTGCATATGACAACGCAATCTCTTTCGCCTGTCCGGTCGCGTCCTGCTCAACAGCGATGAGCGCAGGAACGCCGCCACCCTCGGTGTACGTACGACGTACGAGGTGCCCAGGTCCCTTGGGGGCGATCATGATGCAATCAACGCCCGCTGGGGCAGAGATCCGACCAAAGCGGACGTTAAATCCATGCGCGAACGCGATCGCGTCACCGGCCTTGAGGTTTGCTGCGATGTGCTCGTCAAAAATCTTCTTCTGCTCGGTATCGGGGGCAAGGATCATGATCACATCAGCCCAGGCGGCTGCATCGGCGACCGACTTCACCGTCAAACCCGCCTGCTCAGCCTTCTGGGTCGAGCTTGATCCTTCACGAAGACCAATACACACCTCAACGCCAGACTCCTTCAGGTTGAGCGCATGGGCGTGACCCTGGGAGCCATAGCCAATGACGGCAACCTTTCGGTTCCGAATGAGGGAGCCGTCGCAATCGGCCTCGTAATACACATTGGCGGCCATCTCAGCTCACCTGTCCTTTCTGGTTGGGGTTGGCAACACGAAGGCGTGTTGCCCGATCAAGCTTGGGAAGAGCCACTCGGCCCGTCCGCTGCAGCTCAACGATGGCATAAGAATCGAGCAGTTCCTCAAAATCGTCCAATTTGTCCGGATGACCCTCAAGGCTCATCGTCACTGCATCTGATCCAACGGCGAGAATTTTCGCCTCAAAAATCTTCACTAACTCAACAATCTCAGAGCGTTGATCGGTATCGGCTTCAACCGTTGCAAGTAACAGCTCGCGTTCAATTGAGCGCCGCGGATCGAGCTCGGAAATCTTGACGACGTCAACCAACTTGAAGAGTTGCTTCACCATCTGGTCGAGCGGAGCCGACTCGAGGTCGACAACCATCGTGATCCGGCTCTGTGACTCATCCTCTGCGGGTGCAACCGCTAGCGAAAAGATGTTGTAGCCGCGGCGAGCAAACAGGCTTGCGACTCGTGCGAGCACACCCGGCCGGTTCTGCACGAGCACCGACAAGATCCCGTGGTTGAGCGATTTGCCATGCGGATTAAACGCAGTCATAACGAGTTCTCCAGTTCTCTTCGCTCTGCTCAGCCGAGCTGTGCTCGGTACTGCTCTTGTGATGGGTGGACAAGCACTTCATCATTGCTCACACCAGCAGGGACCATCGGGAACACCTTCTCGTCAGCGTCGGTACGGAATTCAACCACGACCGAACGATCGTTAATCGAGTTTGCTTTCTCGATCGCAGGACCGACCTCTTCTGGACTTTCGACCCTGATTCCGACGCAACCCATCGACTCCGCCCACTTCACGTAGTCAGGTGTGTCAGTTGAGAGGTACACCTCCGAGTAACGCTCGTCGTAGAACATCTCCTGCCACTGACGGACCATGCCGAGATACGAGTTGTTCAACAGGGCAACCTTGATGGGAATTCGCTCAACGGTTGCAGTAACAAGTTCTTGGGCGGTCATCTGGAAACAACCATCACCGTCGACAGCCCAGACCGTTGCATCTGGACGGCCGGCCTTCGCTCCGATCGCGGCAGGAATTGAGAAACCCATTGTTCCCAATCCACCGGAGTTGACCCATGAATACGGCTTGTTGAACTTCCAGTGGAGCGATGCCCACATCTGATGCTGACCAACACCAGATACCAAAATCGTGTCATCGGTTGATGCTGCGCGAAGTTCTTCAAGGCAGTACTGCGGCTTCAAAGCCGCACCGGGGGCTGCGTCGTCATAGGTGAGCGGGAAGATTTCCTGCCACCCCGAGATTCGTGACTTCCACGGGGAGATATCGGTCGGCTTAACTCCCGAGGCCGTGAGATCACGAATCGCCTGAACAAGTTCTTCTGTCACGAGACGACAATCACCCACGATTGAGACATCTGGTCGACGGACCTTGCCTTGCTCCGCGGGGTCAATATCAACGTGAATAATCTTGGCGTCCGGAGCGAATCCATCGAGACGACCAGTAATACGGTCATCGAAACGTGCCCCCAACGTGATCAGGAGATCAGAGCGCTGCATTGCCGTTGTCGCTGCGATGGTTCCGTGCATGCCAGGCATTCCCAGGCAGAGTTCGTGGTCGTCTGGGAAGACCCCTCGCGCCATCAGAGTTGTCACGACGTTGATGCCGGTCAATTCAGCAAGTTCCCGCAGAATCTCCGCTGCACGGGCCTTCAACATTCCGCCCCCGACGTACAGCACTGGACGCTCAGCAGCAAGAATCATGCGAGCTGCCTCTTTGATCATCAAGGGATGACCCTTCATCGTTGGGCGATAACCCGGCAGCGAGTCAACCACTTCGTCATCGGTTGGCCAGTGCCAGGTCATTTCGTTCTGCAGGACATCCTTTGGAATGTCGAGCAACACTGGTCCCGGGCGGCCGGTCGTTGCGAGGTGAAATGCTTGCCGGACGGCGAGAGGAAGATCATCCGCCGTCATCACGAGCTCGTTGTGCTTTGTGCATGAACGGGTGATGCCAACCGTGTCGCATTCTTGGAATGCATCAGAGCCAATAGCCGAGGTGCCGACCTGTCCGGTGATGCCCACCATCGGAATCGAGTCCATGTACGCATCCATCAATGGGGTCACCAGGTTTGTTGCCGCTGGCCCAGAGGTCACCATCGCAACACCCGGACGCCCAGTGACATGGGCATAGCCCTCTGCCATGTGGCCTGCGCCTTGTTCGTGACGAACGAGAACGTGACGGATTGTCGACTCAAGAAGTGGGTCGTATGCAGGCAAAATACATCCGCCTGGCAATCCGAAAATCGTGTCGACCTGCTCCATCTCGAGCGCCTTGATCAGGGCTTGCGCCCCAGTCATGCGTGTAGATGTTGTGCTCATTGGTTCTCCTGGTCGGTCGTCGTGGTCATCAAATGTCTGCAGTGAAAAACGGAACGACCCCCCGGTGCCGGGAGGTCGGTGCGCACGCGGTGTGAGGCCCGGTGCGCTACCGGATGCCTACTACAAAATCGAGGAACACGCGCGGAGCTTTTTTCATCGCCTCATAGTGTGCCAGCCCGCACCTCAGAACGCAAATGCGCACGACGGCATCAACGTCTCACACCCAAATTGGATACTTGAATCCGTTGTAAATGCAGGGTGTCAGCCAGAAATTACGCAGTCGACGGACACATCATGATCCTCTGTCGGAAGTTCGTCTCTGATCTGTTCTGAAAAGCACACGCCGACAGTTCGTGTGTGGTCGCCAATGCCAGGCAGAAAGCGGTCATACCAGCCCCCACCCTGTCCCAGTCGTTGACCATCTGCAGTGAACGCAACTCCTGGCACAACAACAAGGTCTGGTAGCTGGGAATCAGGGTCGTCCTCGGGAACCACGACTGAGATCTCATTCGTTGTTAACCAAGTTCGGAACGTGTTCAGCAGAGGCTCGCCTCGAACTGGATCAAATACCATCACAACTGATGGATCGATCTCTATCGCGAGTGCGATGAGTGCTTGGCAGATGACATCTGAGCGACGCACAAGTTCATCGTCACCCAACCCTCGGCGCCACGTTCTCAGTTCTGATCGAATCTGCGCTTTGGCGTCGTTCACCGTTGCCACATCAGCACCGTACCCTGCACATCTCTTTGAACGCCGCAACAAACGCCTAATGTCGAAGAGGTGAGCGCTATCGACCCAAAAGAGTTCCGTAACGTCCTTGGACATTTCCCCACCGGTGTCACCGTCGTCACCGGGATAGACGGCGACGAGCCCGTCGGTCTCACAATCGGCTCGTTTACATCTGTTTCCCTTGATCCCCCGATGGTGGGCTTTCTTCCTGGAAAAGAGTCCGCGACGTGGCAGGCAATCGAAAAGAGTGGAAGTTTCTGTGTCAACGTGCTTGGCAATCATCAAGCCGATGAATGCTGGACATTTGCGAAACCCGCTGAGGGTTCACGTTTCGACGGGCTCGCATGGCGCACCGAAGCAACTGGCTCACCAGTGATCGACGGATCACTTGCGTGGATTGACTGCACAATTAACCAGGTATTCGAGATGGGTGACCACCTCTTCGTTCTCGGCGATGTCGCATCGCTTGCCGGTGGTGCTGGTGATCCGTTGCTGTTCTTCAAGGGCGGGCTGGGAACCTTTGCGGCATCCTGAAGACACCTCAGATCGCGCCCTCATCTTCTTTGACCTTGCGATCATCGCTGCGTTCGTGCTCATCGGAAGGAACGAACACAACAGCGGTTCGCAAATCATTGGTTATCTGACAACCGTCAGCCCATTTCTCATCGCGACTCTGGTTGCGTGGTCACTGCCTCACGTGCGGCAGTCACCGGGGTCGGTGCCCGCTGGGCTCACCGTGTGGGCCACGGTGATCATTCTCGGAATGGTGCTCCGACGAACAATCTTCGGCGGCGGTACAGCGGTTCCGTTCGTTGTTGTGGCAACGGTCTTCAACGGGGCGTTCTTTCAGGCGTGGCGAGTAGTTGCTCGTGCTCGGTCACGACGGCCTGACCGGGGCCTTCCTGAGGGATAACCAGGTCATACCGGGTTAGTAATTGCACCCTTTTCAGCACCTTGCGCAAGACGGGCGTACTTGCCTAAGACCCCAGTGGTATAACGAGGCTCATTAGGTGCCCAACCCTCACGTCGGCGAGCTAGTTCTGCCTCATCGACGAGAAGATCAAGCCCAAGCGTTGGGACATCAATTCGGATGATGTCGCCATCTTGGACAAACGCGATTGGGCCCCCGTCAACTGCTTCGGGAGCGACGTGCCCGATACAGAATCCCCAGGTACCACCCGAGAATCGACCATCTGTGATCAGCGCACAATCAGAGCCGCGGCCGACTCCCTTGAGCGCACCGGTAATGGCAAGCATCTCACGCATCCCTGGTCCTCCCTTTGGACCTTCGTAGCGAATCACGATGACCGTTCCTGGCTGGATTTCGCCACCCATCACCGCTGCCATCGCACCGTCTTCACCATCAAAGACCCGAGCTGGACCCTCAAAGGTCCGTTGGTCTTCAGTCAAACCAGCAACTTTCACCACTGAGCCCAACGGCGCTAGTGATCCGGTCAGGATGTTGAGACCGCCCTCTGGGTTGATTGGTTGAGAGATCGGATACACGACGGTTCCATCTGGTGCTGGTGGGTCAATTTCAGCAAGGTTTTCGGCCATTGTCTTGCCGGTCACCGTCATTTCATCGCCGTGGAGCAAGCCCTCTTCAAGTAGGTGCTTCAACACAACTGGCACCCCACCAATTCGGTCAAGGTCCGTCATATGGAACTTTCCGCCAGGCTTCATATCGGCAAAGTGAGGAACTCGAGCCGCAATCCGGTTGAAGTCCGAAAGTTGAATATCGACCCGTGCCTCATTCGCGATCGCCAACAGGTGCAGGACCGCATTCGTTGAACCGCCAAGAGCGTTCGCAACAGTGATCGCGTTCTCGAACGCCCCTTTCGTCAAGATGTCATGTGGGCGTAAACCCATCTTCAACATGTTGATGACGGCCTCACCGGCACGACGAGCATCATCTTCACGGCGACGGTCAACAGCAGGAGGCGACGCCGATCCAGGGAGGCTGAGGCCAAGGGCCTCACCAATCGATGACATGGTGTTCGCAGTGAACATTCCGCCGCAGGCTCCCTCGCCCGGACACGCATTCGACTCGATCGCATGGAGTTCATCTTCAGTAATCGTGCCAGCTGCACATGCGCCGATCGCTTCGAACACGCTGGTGACATCAAGCGCCTTACCGTTGAGATAACCCGGCAACGTTGAACCGTTGTACACGAAGATTCCCGGGAGATCGAGGCGAGCAATCGACATCATCATGCCTGGCATCGACTTATCGCAGCCACCAAGCACAACGACTCCATCGAGTCGCTCAGCGTGCACGACTGCCTCAACCGAGTCGCAAATGATCTCTCGGCTGACGAGCGATGCGCGCATGCCCTCATGGCCCATTGAAATGCCGTCAGAAACGGTGATGGTTCCAAACTCGAGGCCGATGCCACCTGATCGCCGGACACCTTCTTTTGCAGCCTCAGCGAGACGACGGAGGCTGAGGTTGCACGGAGTGATCTCGTTCCATGACGAAGCAATGCCAACCTGTGGTTTCTGCCAGTCGTCATCGGTCAGACCAACAGCACGCAACATTGCACGGGCGGCGGCTTTTTGAATGCCGTCGGTGACGTCACGAGAACGCGGTTTGATATCTACAGAAGTCTCTGATGGACGATCGCTCATACCTACACGCTAATGCTGCAGGCCTCTAGCGCCATCGTTCGGAGTGCTCAGCCCTTTCGGGCGTTCAGCATCGCAGTCACAGCTTTCCCATCAGCCTGACCACGTGATGCCTTCATGACATGACCCACGAGTGCACCCATTGCCTTGCCATCACCGGCGCAAAACTTCGACCAGGCATCAGGATCTGCAGCAATCGCAGCATCAACAAAACCGTCAAGTTCGGAGGTATCCATTGCCTCAAAACCTCGTTCGGCTGCCATCGCTGCCGGGTCGCCACCACCTTGCTCGACGAGATCGCTCAGCAAAGTCTTGGTCTGGGTCGAAGTGAGCTCGCCAGCAACTTCCATCGCAACCAATGCAGCAAGGTCAGCGGCCGGCACGGTGGGCTCATTTCCTTGCTCCGAAAAAGCTTCTTTGACATGGATGAGAACGCGATCCGCTGCTCCCGCAATTTCGGCAACGGCGACGACATAGTCATCTTGGCGGCGCTCGACAATGGTTGCGATCGCCTCAGCATCGGCTGATTGTCCAGTCAACTCTGCAAGCCGAATCCTTCTGGCAGCCGGCAACATCGGCAAATTCGCCCGCACCGACTCAATCCATTCAGTACCCGGATCGAGTGGCACGAGGTCAGGATCAGGGAAATACCTGTAGTCGTCGGCATCTTCCTTTGTGCGAAGGGTGTGAGTGCGACCATCGCCTTCATCCCAGTGCCGGGTTTCTTGACGAATCGCCTCGCCATCAGAAATCATCGCGACCTGACGGCGCGCCTCGTAATCGATCGCACGTCCGAGCGAACGAACAGAGTTGACATTCTTGATTTCACATCGCGTGCCGAACTCTTCGCCAGGCCGTCGAACGCTCACATTCGCATCGACGCGCATTGAACCCTCTTCCATACGGGCATCGGAAGCACCGATCTCGACGAGAATCGCCCGAAGTTCATTCACATACTGTCGGGCCTGCTCTGGTGATCGGATATCTGGACGACTCACGATTTCAACGAGTGGAACACCGGCGCGGTTGAAGTCGATCAACGACCCTTCACTGCCGTGGATGCGGCCCGAACCACCGATATGAGAGCTCTTTCCAGTGTCCTCCTCAAGGTGTGCCCGCTCGACGCCAATCACGACGCCATCGGCAATCTCAAGGTGACCATCAATGTTCAGTGGACGGTCATATTGCGAGATCTGATACGCCTTCGGCATATCTGGATAGAAGTAGTTCTTTCGAGCAAATGTGCACGACTGAACAGTGCAATTGAGGGCAAGCCCAATGCGCATCGCCAATTCGACGGCCTGCCGGTTAAGCACCGGAAGCGCCCCTGGTAAACCGAGTGACACAGGATCGATATTCGTGTTCGGGTCATCACCAAACCGGTTCGGGGCACCGGAGAAGAGTTTTGTGTTGGTCGCAAGTTCAACGTGGACTTCGAGTCCAACCACCATCTCGAACCCATCGTGGGTCCAGGTACCTGCATCAGACATGAGCACCCCCTGCTGCTCGTTCGAGTTCTGCAGCAACTGCAAACATCGTCGGTTCGCCCATCTCTGGAGCGAGCACCTGCACACCGATCGGCAGATCCTGTTCACCAGAACCGAACGGCACACTCATCGCAGGATGCCCAATGAGGTTCGATGGAATCGTGTACGTATCGCAGAGATACATCGCAAGCGGGTCCGAGGTCTTTGAGCCAAAGGGGAACGCAACACTCGGCGAGGCAGGAGTAATCAATGCATCAACCGACTGGTACACCTTCGCAAAGTCCTCAGCCATCAAGCGGCGAACCTTCAACGCTTTTCCGTAGTAGGCGTCGTAGTAGCCAGCAGAAAGAGCATAGGTGCCAAGCATGATGCGGCGCTTCACCTCGGGGCCAAACCCTTGACCTCTTGTTGCCATGTACATCGAGTTCGTATCGGGTGCCTCGACTCGCGAGCCAAACCGAACGCCGTCATAGCGAGCAAGATTTGATGACGCCTCGGCTGGAGCGATGAGGTAGTACGCCGTTAATCCATAGGTAAACGCGGGGATCGAAACATCAACAATTTCTGCGCCCGCACTCGCAAGCACCTCGAACGCTCGATCGACTGATGCAACGACTTCTGCATCAGCTCCAGCCGGTAGGTCAACAATTCGGCCGATACGCATTCCGTCAACACCTCGAGTGAGCGATTCACTCAGCGACGGAAACGCCTGCGGGATCGACGTCGAATCACCGGGATCATGTCCCGCGATGCTTTCAAGTAACAATGCCGCATCAGCGACGTCATGTGTAAACGGCCCAATTTGATCAAGGCTCGATGCAAAGGCAATCAGGCCCAGGCGACTCACTGCCCCATAGGTGGGCTTGACCCCCACCAAGCCGCATAGCGCGGCTGGCTGGCGAATCGATCCACCGGTATCAGACCCAAGTGACATCGCCGCGAATCCGGCGGCAACTGCAGCAGCAGATCCGCCTGACGACCCACCGGGCACCCGACTCGTGTCAAGAGGGTTACGCGTCGGACCAAATGCGGAGTTCTCGGTGCTTGAGCCCATTGCGAATTCATCAAGGTTTGTCTTGCCAACAAACACCGCTCCCGAGTTCGCCAGTCGAGACACGACCGTCGCGTCGTATGGCGGCCGCCAACCGTCAAGAATCTTGGAGGAACAGGTGGTCGGTATGCCTCGGGTACAGAGATTGTCCTTCAGTGCAATTGGAACTCCAGCCAGAGGACCGACTACTTCGCCAGCAACGATCCGATCATCAATCTGCTGCGCTGCTTGCAGGGCCTCCTCGCGGAGTACGAGGTTAAAGGCATGTACTTCTGCCTCGCGTTCATCGATGCGAGCAAGGTGCTCTGTGAGAACGTCAACAGCAGACGATGCCCCTGATGAGACAGCTTCAGCTATCGACCGCGCGCTCTGAAACCCGCTCACAGTTCAAGCCCCAGGATCGGTGGGACACCAAATCGGCCATCAGATGCATCTGGGGCGGCCGCAAGCACCTCATCGTGGTCAAGGGTCTCGAGCGGTACATCGTCGCGCATCACATTCACGAGTTCATACGGCTGGGTCATCGGCTCAACATCTTCGAGATTGAGCGCATCGATATCGGCGAAATGCGCCAACATTCCGGCGAGGCGAGTCGTTGCCTCGTCGAGTTCTTCGCTCGTCAATTCGAGCCGCGCGAGTTTCGCCACCCGCTCAACCGCTCGTCGATCTAATTGTTCCGACACACTCTTGAGGCTACCGGTCGTCATTCTCTGAGGTCTGTTGAACATCGAGTTCTTCGAGAGTTGTGCGAGACGAGGACGTCAGTAGCAGGAACACACCACCCCCGAAAATCGCAGCGATCGCGACCCATTGATTCCAGCGGAGACCCCCAAGTACCGATGCGTCATCAATGCGGAGCCCTTCGATCCAGAGACGACCAAGCCCGTAACCAGCGACATACAGGGCGAAGAGCCTCGAGCCAACGAGCCGAGGTGACCCGCTGAGACGCATAAGGCACATACTGAGCCCAAGGGTCCACAGGCTCTCGTAGAGAAAGGTCGGGTGGAAGGTCGTGCCAGACTCGAAAGAAGCAGGCAGGTGAGCATCATCAATCTGCAAGGCCCACGGCAATGACGTCGGCCGCCCAAACAGTTCTTGATTGAACCAATTTCCCCATCGGCCGACAGCTTGAGCGAGCGGAATTGCTGGAGCGGCTGCATGCAACGTATCGGCCGTAGATATTCCAAACGAGCGTGCGCGAAGGACGCCGACAACAGTGCCGAGGAGCACTCCTCCAGGAATACCTAACCCTCCATGCCACACCTTTGGTATCTCACTCAGGTTGTCCGCGAAGCGATCCCACTCGGTAACAACGTGGTACAAACGAGCGCCGACCAAACCCGCACCAACCCCCCAGATACCAATCGATGGAGCGGCTTCGGCGGTACCGGGCCGGAGTTGGTCGATACCAATACCGAGTCGACGGACCGCCAAAATCACACCGATGGCGATCAGCAATCCGTAGGCACGAAGTTCGAGCGGTCCGAGCGACAGGCTCGACCACGGAGGTGAGGGGATTGCTGCGAGAGTGCTCAACGGTCGCAGGTCAGTCAGTCAGTTGCGAGAGGAATGCAAGTGAACGCTCGACGATCAGTTCTTTGTCATAGTCCTGTGTTGCAACGTGAAACGACTTCGTTAACCACACATGATCGACTGGCCCACCGTAGGTTGACGCAAGATGTGCGCTATCGGCCGGATCTACCACATGGTCCTGTTCAGAGGTGAAGAGCAGTAACGGAGCGGTGAGGTCTCCCCAGTTTTCACAGCGAGGACGAACCCCTTCGAAGAACATTGATCGAAGCGGCACGAGGGGTGTGCCTTCGTAAGCAGTCTCGATGACATCAGGGTCGGCGATGTCTGAGCCAATGCCGGGGAGAATCGTCATTCCGTCCTCGATGAGTTCCTCAACCATTTCAACCTCTTCGGGAGACCTCATTCGTGCAACCGGGTTCACACAGATGAGACCTGCTGCCGGACGAGCACCGCCGACAGCAAGGGTCAACAGTCCACCCATCGACAGTCCCGCTACCACCACCCGTTCGCATCGTGCTGCGAGGGCATCAAATGACTGCAGCGCTGCGCCAAACCAGTCGTCCCAACCGGTGGTCATCATGTCTTCGACGGTTGTGCCATGTCCTGGCAATCGGGGCATCTCGACATCAAATCCGTGTGCTACCGAAGCCTCAGCGAGGATTCTCACCGATGACGGGTTGCCGGTGAATCCATGCAGAACAAGCACCCCGGTTGTCGACCCTGCGGTGTGAGAGAGCGGCTCCGCGCCCGGGAGAATTGCTGGAGATGAATTGTTGCTGTCGGCCATCGTTACATTCTGCCTGACATGAAGCGATGAGAAACCCCTCGGCACTCTGCGTAACCTCATACCCGTGGATCGCACACCACCGCATCTTCACCGCAGAAGGGTCGATCTTTCCTCGTTTGCTGCGCTCGCTCCCCTTGCGGTGGTGCTGCCGTTTTCATTGATTTCGCTGCGACTCATCTGGATTCCGGTGAGTGCCATACTCAATCTCATCGGCATCAACCTGTCCTTTTGGGTGGTTCCAATCGCATGGACGCTGGGGGCATGTTGTCTGTTTCTTCGGTTCGCTCAGACTCTGGTTCTTAGCCCCGCTCTCGGCGCCAGATCACTCACCTCCGAGGAACACGATGTTGCTCAACCGATTTGGGAACAGGTCAGTGCGGCTGCAGGAATTGACCCAAATAGGTTTGTGTTACGGGTGATCGATGCCGACGAACTCAATGCCTTCGCATGCGGCGGACACATGGTGGTTACCACGTCATTCTCCCTGCGGAACCTCAATCAACGCGAGCTCGCCGGTGTCTTCGCTCACGAATTATCCCACCACCTGGGCCTCCATACGATTTCTCTCACACTGATCCATTGGTACTCCCTGCCAATCATCGCTCTCGCTCGCATTGGCTTCGCATTGAAGAACATTGCCCGTGCGGCAACCGAAACATTTGTCGCACACTCATCTGCACTCACCGCAGTCGGTACGGTCATCGCCGGTGTGCTTACCGGCGTGTCGTGGGTGTTTCTCAGCGTCCTGTACGCCAGCGATGCAGTGGGAAATCTCGTGGGACATCGCTCAGAGTTCGACGCAGATCAGCGAAGTGTTCAATTGGGCTACGGAAATGAGCTCGTTGCCGCACTCAACCGCGTCATCACCTTCGGTGGCGGCCAACGCAGCATTGGCTGGCGCCAACGCTTGCGGGCATCGCATCCACCTGCGCGCACGCGAGTTGCGCGCATCGAAGCCGCTCTTCGTCACCCATCAGGGATCTGATTGAACTCGCCTCAACCGGTAGCGATATCGGCAAACATTCCGCTCGTGACCGCTAGGAGGTCATCGGGACCGATTGCGACATCGAGCCCGCGGCGACCTCCGCTGACGAAAACCTCGTCATACAACAGTGCGGTCTCATCGATCACCGTTACCAGCGAACGTCGCTGAGCGATTGGCGAAATACCACCGACGAGATAGCCGGTGGCTCGTTGAGCACGCTCTGGTGGGCACATCTCGACGCGCTTCACCCCCACTGCATTCGCAAACGCCTTTAACGACAGTTGCCCGCTGACCGGAACGATCGCGCACATCTCGTCTTCTCCTGCGATGACGATGAGCGTTTTGAATACCTGATCTGGATCGAGTCCAAGTTCGTTTGCCGCTTCAATACCGAAATTTGTGTTTGCGGGATCATGGTCGTACTCGCAAAGACGAAAAGAAATCTTGTATTCGGTCAGTAACTGCACTGCTGGGGTCATTGTCCACGACTCCTCACACCAGCACGATACGGTCGAGGGTTGTGAGAATGTCTATCGAACCACCAACTGACGCCTCGGCTTACGACTTCTCGCACCGCATCCGCGTGCGTTTTGCCGAAACCGATGCGATGGGAATCGTCCACCACAGTCGCTATCTGCCCTACCTCGAGGAAGCTCGAGTCGAGTACCTGCGCCACATCGGCCATCCGTACAACGAAATTCGGGCTGAAGGTGTCGACATGGCTGTCCTTGAAGCAGGGGTTCAATATCGGCAACCGTTGAGATTTGATGATGTTGTTGACGTACATGTCGCAATGGGACCAGTCACCCGAGCAACCTTTCAGATGGTGTACCTGCTGACCGTAGAGGGCGCGATTCACTCAACCGGTATCACTGTGCACGGTGCCGTCACCCCCGAGGGTCGGCCAACCCGGCTACCTGCTTGGCTGCGCAGTTTTTCAAACGACGCTTCTGGCGCGTAGCGTCTGGGTGTGCGTTCACCTAAAGACTTCTTCCGCCCCCTCGCCGTCGGCGCTCCAGAACCCGTCCGCGAGATTCCATTTCGGCCGAGCCGAATGCTGCACTTCTTCCCTCCGAATAACGAGAAGATGCGCAGCAAAGTGCCATCACTTGTCGGCAAGGTTGATGTCCTTGTCGCCAACTTAGAAGACGGTGTTCCGATGGCAGAAAAAGACGCTGCCCGTGCCGGTCTTGTCGATGTTGCGAAGAACGTTGATTTTGGAACAACCCAGTTGTGGACCCGAGTCAACAGTCTCGACTCACCTTGGTGCCTTGCCGACATTCGTGCCGCTGTGCTCGAAGCAGGGCACGCAGTTGACGTCATCATCCTTCCGAAGGTCGAGGGTGCCGAGGACATCCACTATGCCGATCGGCTCATTGCACAACTCGAGGCAGAGGCTGGTCTCACTCGACCAATCCTGCTTCACGCCATTCTTGAGACCGCCCGCGGTGTAGCGAATGTCGAGGAAATCTGCTTGGCATCACCTCGTATGCAAGGACTTTCGCTCGGGCCAGCTGACCTCGCCGCCAACCGGCGAATGAAAACCACCCGAGTCGGTGGTGGACACCCCGATTACCTCGTTCGGTCAGATCCTGACCCGGAAAACCCTGAGGCAGAGCGGTCTACCTTCCAGCAAGACCTGTGGCACTACACCATCGCTCGCATGGTCGATGCCTGTGTAATGGCAGGCATCCTGCCGTACTACGGCCCATTCGGTGATATCCGTGATACCACTGCATGCGCAGACCAGTTCCGCAATGCCTACCTTCTCGGATGTGTCGGAGCCTGGAGTCTGCACCCCGACCAAATAGCAGTAGCGAAAGAGGTCTTCTCTCCATCCGCCGATCAGGTTGCCCACGCCCGCCGAGTCATTGAGGCAATGGGCGACGGAACAGGAGCCATCATGCTCGACGGCAAAATGGAAGACGATGCATCGGTGAAGCAGTGCCAAGTGGTTGTGCGTCTCGCCGAGCAACTCGCTGCGAGCGATCCGGAGCTAGCCGCTCTGTACGAGTTGGGAGCCTGACATGACCTCACTTCGACCACGTCGATCCGTTCTCTACATGCCAGCCGCAAATGAACGTGCGCTCGAAAAAGCAAAAACAATTCCGGCCGACGCGATCATCTTTGATTTAGAGGACGCCGTCGCACCTGATGCCAAAGATGCTGCCCGGGTCAATGCTGTAGCCGCGGCGTCTTCTGGGGAATACGGCAATCGCGAATTGACAATTCGTTGTAACGGTCTCGATACCCCCTGGGGAGCAGCCGACCTTGCTGCGGCAGCAACATCGGGTGCAGCCGCCGTCGTCATTCCTAAAGTGACCTCAACTAATCATTTGAACGACGTCGATGCACAGCTTCGTTCAGCAGGTGCCCCAGAAGAAATGACGATTTGGGCAATGGTTGAGACTCCCACTGCAATTTTTGATGTTCGATCGATCGCAGCTCACCCGCGCGTCAATGTGCTCGTCATGGGAACGAATGACCTGGTGAAAGAACTTCGCGCCGAGCAGCAGGCCGATCGTGCACCGCTGCTCCCCCACCTCGCGGCGGCTCTACTTGGTGCACGCGAGGCCGACAAAGTAATTCTCGACGGGGTCTACAACGACGTGAAAAATGCTGAAGGGTTCCTTGCCGAAGCAGAACAAGGACGAGCCTTCGGATTTGACGGCAAAACGCTTATCCACCCCACCCAGGTTGAACCGGCAAATGATGTGTGGGCTCCATCAGAGGCCGACATCGACTACTCCAAGCGGGTGATCGAAGCATTCGATGAAGCAGTGAGCGAAGGTCGTGGGGTGATCACAGTCGATGGACGCATGATCGAAAACCTGCATGTCGATAACGCACGTCGTGTTCTCGCCACAGCCGAAGCCATCGCTGAACTCAATAGCTAGCTACGAGTTGTCGCCGGAAAGGCGCCGCCCAATCTCAACAATTCGCTCAGTCGAGTTATTTGCGTCATCGCCCTGCTCCTCAAGCAGCATCGACCGGTCCTTAGCTGCTTCACGCTCAGCGCGTTCAGTGTCAGCGCGCTCAATCGCGGCCTCGGTGCCATGCTCACTAATGAACTCAGCCCACTCAACCAGCGCTCCAACCATTTCATCCTCGGGAACAACCGCGACATTGCGTCCCTTCACGAACAAATGGCCACGCTTGTTGCCCGCTGCAATCCCAAGGTCAGCCTCACGGGCCTCGCCTGGACCGTTCACCACACAACCCATCACTGCTACCTGAAGCGGAAGTTGACGCTCACCAAAGGCCTCCATCGCCTTCTGTGCAACCTCAATCACGTCAACTTCAGCTCGGCCACAAGATGGGCACGCAATGAGATCAACATTCTTTCGCTCACGAAGCCCAAGCGCCTCAAGCAATTGACGACCGGCCCGCGCCTCTTCAACGGGGTCAGCGGTCAACGAGTACCTGATGGTGTCGCCAATCCCCTCCAACAGCAAGGTTGAGATACCGGCAGTTGCTTTCACCAAGCCGGCGGGGGGCGGGCCAGCCTCGGTGACCCCAAGGTGCAGCGGGTGATCCGTCACCTCGGCGAGCTGGCGATACGCCTCAACCATGAGTGGAACGCTCGAGGCCTTCACCGAAATTTTCACGAGGTCAAAATCGACCTCAGCGAAGTAATCCAGTTCACGCTGCGCCGACTCGACCATCGCCTCTGGTGTTGCTCCGCCGTACTTCTCATACAGGTCCGGGTCAAGTGACCCAGCGTTCACCCCAATGCGGATTGGGACTCCACGGTCTCGACATTCTGCTGCCACCGCCTTGATGTGTTCAGGTCGGCGGATATTTCCAGGGTTCAAGCGGAGACCGTGCACACCCGCCTCCAACGCGGCTAGTGCCATCTTGTATTGATGGTGGATATCAGCGATGACCGGAATTGGTGACCGCGGAACAATCTGTGCCAATCCAACCGCAGCTTCAGACTCATTACAGGTGCATCGAACAATGTCACATCCCGCTGCCGCAAGCGCATAGATCTGCTGAAGGGTCCCCTCGACATCAGCCGTTTTCGTGACCGTCATCGATTGAACCGTGATCGGCGAGTCACCGCCGACGGGCACACCACCAACGTTGATCACTCGAGTCTTACGGCGCTCCCCTGACCATCCTGTGACTTCCATCGAATTCTCCTCAGCGAATCGGGTTAACGATGTCGAGATATAAACCCGACATAAACATGAATGCCAGCATTGCCACCACCGCCATCGTCAAAGGAACAAGACGAGCAACATCAGCGTGATACCGAGAGCGAGTTCGACCTTCACGAACACGCTCGTAGGTTGCAATCGCCGCATGCCCACCATCAAGCGGCAACAGTGGGAAAAGGTTGAAAACCCCGACGAACACATTGAGGTAGGCCAACAACTCGATAACACCGGCAAACCCACCGGATTGCCCGACATCGTCACTCACCGCTGTGATTCCAACCAATGTCGTCGGCCTCGTCATTGGGTCAGCATCATCACCGGTGAGATGTGCAACAACATTCGCGGGATTCAGAACGGTGACCACACCTTTCACCGACATCCACATCTGATCTCCCATCGCGGTAACCGAGTGCCACGGCGCCGCCCACCACGCTCGTTGCTCCATCGACACTGGCATCACAGTCGACACTCCAAGGAACGCAGAGGACCCATCTCCTCCAACCAATGCGTTCGAACCCAGAGTCGCTGCAACCGTTGATCTCACTCCGTTACGTTCAAGATCAATATTGACGGTTGAACCGGGCTCGAATGACCTGACGACATCACCTAGTGCGCCATCTACGACAACACGATCATCGATGCTGAAAATGACGTCCCCTGGCTCGACAACACCTGCCGCTGGCATGTCTTCGCCGACTGACATCACTTCAGCTCCTGGCAACACGACAGCCTCACCACGGGTTGCAAACACTGCCGATAACAAGACCAACGCCAACAAGAAATGCGTGAGCGACCCGGCTGTGATGACCAGCATTCGCTTTGGATACGACTGCGACCGGTATGTCTCTTGTTCGTCAGCCTCATCGACGTCATCCATCATGTTCATGCCAACAATTCGGACAAAGGCACCAAGGGGCAACGCGCGAACACCAAATTCAGTTGAACGCCGATGCACACTCCACACTCGAGGTCCGAAACCCACAAAGAATTGGGTGACTTTCATACCACTCCATCGAGCGGTTGAATAATGCCCTAATTCGTGCAACACAATGGAGAGCAACAAGCCGACCGCAAAGACGAACCACCAAATGTTCGCAAGCGCTATCGCAACGAATATCCCGATGAGAACGAGCAAGCCGACAACACCGGTGCCCTTCTCGTCAGGGTTCCGCTCACCAACCGCACCACCGGCAACGACCTCGGAGACGAACCGCGACGAGGCGGTCGGCGCCGGCCATGTGGAAGGCGAAGATGATTCTTGTTTCACGTTGTCAGCCACGATTCCTCTTACGAAATCATGCCACTGATCACACGCTCCGCGTCCTCACGAGCGCAACGATCGGCATCAATGACTTCTTCAACCGACGTCGGCATAGCAATCGTCGAACGGTCGAGAACGGCGGCCGAGACATCGTGGATCTGGTGCCATGTGATCCGACGCGACATGAACGCATCCACCGCTACCTCATTTGCTGCAGAGATCACCGCTGGGGCTGTTCCGCCAGAGCGCCCCGCCTGGTACGCAAGGTCCAGACATCGAAACGCACGTCGATCTGGTGGCTCAAAGTCAAGTTGTGAGAGTTGGGTCCAGTCGATTTTGCCAAATGGCGTCCTTAAGCGCTCTGGCCAACCGAGGGCATACCCAATTGGAAGGCGCATATCGGGCATCGATAACTGGGCAATGGTTGAACCATCGGTGAACTCCACCATTGAATGCACCACCGACTGCGGGTGGACCACCACATCGATCTCATCGAACTCAGTCCCGAATAGTTCGTGGGCCTCAATGACCTCAAGACCCTTATTCATGAGAGTTGAAGAATCAATGGTGATTTTCGGTCCCATCGACCAGGTTGGATGCCGAAGCGCTTCGTCAACACTCACTTGCTCGAGATCCGCAAATGAGCGACCTCGGAACGGACCGCCACTCGCAGTCAGCACGAGACGAGCCACCTCGCGATTGGTGTCCACTGATGATCGAAGACATTGATGCAGTGCGCAATGCTCTGAATCAACTGGAATGAGTTCAGCTCCCTCAACGTGGCGCAATGGCTGCACGACAGGTCCTGCCGCTATGAGGCTTTCCTTATTGGCAAGCCCGAGTCGCCGCCCATTCTTTAATGTCGCCATCGTGACCGGTAGCCCAGCGAATCCGACGACGCCGTTAATGACGACATCAGCAATCCCGCACATCTCGGTGGCATCTGCTACGACCTCAATGCCGTCCACTCCGGCAAGGGCATCGCGGACCTTTTCCCGGGCTGCCACATCGCTCATCGCAACAACTGATGGGCGAAACTTCAGCGCTTGCTCGACGACGAGGTCAACAGATGACCCTGCCGACAACCCCACGACGACATACGAATCAGGCTCAGCAGAGATGACCTCGAGCGTTTGTCGACCAATAGACCCTGTTGAGCCTGCAATTGCGACCCGTACGGGAGCCATCGTGGTCAGGTACTCGTCAGCCGGCCCACGGCTCAAGAATCAGCGTGAGGTAATACACGGTTGGCAGCGTGAGCAAGAACCCATCAAACCTGTCGAGCACCCCGCCATGGCCCTTCACCAATGAGCCAAAATCTTTTACACCCAAGTTCCGCTTGAACATCGACTCAACCAAGTCTCCCATCGGGGCGAAAATCGAGACCACGATCGCCAGAAGAAGAAGGTCACCCGTGGAATCCCACGTGGTGTTCCAACCACCGATACCAGCAATGATCAGTACCACGATGGTGAGTAATGCCCCACCGATAAAGCCTTCAACTGTTTTGCCTGGTGAAATCCACGAGCGCAACGGGGTTCGACCTGCGGCCGCACCTACGAACAACGCACCGACGTCATTTGCCACGACAGCGAGGGCCAACATGAACAGGGTGTCAGTACCGTTATCTGCTCTCAGTACTTCTCCAGTCGTGGAGAAACGAAGAATCAGACCAGCGAAGGCTCCTGCCAGACCGATCCACACGATCGGCAATGTTGTGATCGACACATTTGGCAACGGCCCGATGTCAACTGAGCGGGCACCGATATATGTGCCCGCAGTTGCGATGAACGCAAACATCACGACAAGCGGCAACGCCCCATCGCCCTGCCAGTAGGCAGCGAGTGGCGCAATCACACAGGCAACGATCCCCGGTACAACCGCTGGCCGATAGCCCTTCTCGGTCACCTTGTCGTAGAACTCAACTGCTGCAAGTCCGAGGATGACTGCTACGAGAGTCAGCGCTGCCCATGGTCGGTACGCGAGCGTTCCAACAAAGATCGCAACAAGCAAAATGCCAACTGCGGTCGCCACCGGCATATCTCGCCCAGCTGAGGCGGGCGCACCCGGTCGAGGCACGGATGCCTTTGCCTTACCCGTCGCACGGCGACGTGTGCCGCCTGAGTCCTCACGAATGGCTGCTTGTGCCGCCGAACTAGGGCGATCCATTCCTGAAGGATCTGTCCCGATCACGATCCGCTTCTGCTCGGCCGTTGCCGGATCTGTTGCAGAGACGGGGTCATCAAATGTGCCGATCGCTGGCGATTCACGCGTCGGTTCTGGGGTCTCGCCTGGTTGCCACACCGGCTGTTCGGCAGTAAAGGTCGCCCAAAGGTCATCCTCTGATCGGCCGGTGGGAACATCGTCGTCAAGAATTCCAAGATCGTCATCATCGAAGGACCGAACCGGCAAACGCTGTTCGGTATCTTCCCCGGATTCGTCAGGCCGCGGCATTCCACCCGATGGTGCTTCCGTCCAATGGGGCAACGGTCCTGATTCGTCATCAAAAGAAAACGATGGTGTCGCCGGCTGACTTGCGGCGCTCGACTCGTCTTCTGATCGTCGACGCTCAGGCTCATCAAACAATGATTCTGAGTCGCCCCACATGTCGTCACTCATTGCACGTCGCCTCTCTACACTTCGAGGAGTTCGGTCTCTTTGCGACCGAGCCCCTGGTCAATTCGCTCCACGTGTTCGTGGGTGTACTTATCGAGTTCTTTCTCTGCCCGTTCGAGATCATCAGCAGAGATTTCGCCATCTTTTTCTGCGCTTTCAAGCGCTTTACGAGCATCTCGGCGTATGTTCCTCACCGCAATGCGGCCATCTTCGGCCATGTTTTTTGCGACTTTCACATAGTCGCGTCGACGTTCTTCGGTTAACGCCGGGAAGTTCAAACGAATCACCACGCCATCGTTATTCGGAGCGACACCAAGATCACTATCTCTAATTGCTTTCTCAACTGCTGCGAGCGAGCCCCGATCGTGCGGCTTGATGAGTAGCTGGCGAGCCTCTGGAACCTGAATTGACGCAAGTTGCTGCAGCGGAACGTGTGCACCGTAGTACTCAACCTGTAAGTGCTCAACAAGAGCAGGAGCCGCTCGCCCGGTCCGAACCGTTGCAAACTGGGACTGCACGTGCAGTACGGCCTTTTCCATCTTTTCGATGGACTCGAGAATGGTCTCGTCGATCACTCCACCAGCGTACCCATCCGCCGGTACCCCGTTGGGGACAGCAACAAAATGTTGAAGGTTGCCCGGCAGGCGTCAGCGGCCTCAGACGTCGTGCACCATCGTGCCGACTGCGTCTCCGCAAAGAATTGAGCGCAATGCTCCAGGCGCCGTCATGTCGAAAACAACGATCGGTATTGAGTTGTCGCGGCAGAATGCAATAGCCGTGGCATCCATGACCTTGAGGTTCTTCGTCATGACTTCCATGTAGCCAACTTCGTCGTACTTCACCGCGGTTTCATCGACACGAGGATCAGCGTCATACACACCATCGACACCGGAGTGCGTGCCCTTCAGAAGAGCATCGGCCTCAATTTCAGCAGCGCGAAGCGCAGCGGCGGTATCGGTGGTGAAAAAGGGGTTCCCGGTTCCTGCCGCGAAGATGACCACGCGACCCTTTTCGAGGTGGCGAACCGCACGCCGACGGATGTAGGCCTCCGCGATTCTCGGCATTTCGATCGCTGATTGAACGCGAGTCGGCTGACCCTGCCGTTCGAGAGCGTCCTGAAGAGCCAACGCATTCATCACCGTGCCGAGCATTCCGATGTGGTCGCTCTGGGTGGCATCCATGCCTTCCATCGCTCCCGTTCGGCCGCGCCAGAAGTTTCCACCGCCAACGACGACGGCGACATCAACTCCAAGGTTTTGGCGAAGGTCGATGATCTCCCGGGCAGTTGCGTCAAGCGTCGGGCCATCAAGTCCGCGACCTGAGGGCCCAGCTAGCGCCTCACCTGAAGGCTTAAAGACGATCCGTCGCCATCGTGGGGTGGTCGTGGAATCGTCAGCCATATGTGAATTATTTCAGCCGATCTCGACTTGAGCGAACCGGACGATTTCAGCAGAGCCAATCACCTGCTGGATTGACTGCTTGTCATCTTTCGCGAACGGCTGCTCGAGTAAGCAGACATCTTTGAAGAATCCGCCGATTCGGCCCTCAACAATCTTTTCGATTGCCTGTTCGGGCTTACCCTCATTGCGCGTGATGGTCTCAAGCGTCGAGCGCTCGGCGGCCACCACATCGGCAGGAACGTCATCACGGTTCAAGTACTGCGGACGGGCAAAGGCGATATGAACTGCGATGTCGTGAGCAAGCTCATCGTTGGCACCTGACATCTCAACAAGAACGCCATTGACTCCCCGACCACCCTGAATGTGCTCATAGTGGCCAATGGTGTTGCCATCTGCTGCAGCCATGTGTACAACATCACCGAGTTCGATCTTCTCTTTCAGAAGAATGCGAAGTTCCTCAAGTTGAGTTTCACGGGATGCAACTGCATCGGCACCGCCGGCGAGTACTGCCTTGAGAAGCTCCGTCGCCTCATTGATGAAGTGTTCGCTTCCAGCAACAAAGTCGGTCTCGCACTTCAGCTGCACCATCGCAGCGGTTGCACCCTCGATACCGAGGGCGACAAGTCCCTGATTGTTCTCACGGTCGTCGCGCTTGGCGCTCGCGGCCAATCCCTTCTCGCGGAGGTACTGCTTTGCGGCATCAATATCACCTGAGGACTCCTCAAGTGCCTTCTTGCAATCCATCATTCCTGCGCCAGTTGATTCGCGCAGAGCTTTTACGTCTTGTGCGGTGAATGACATGTGTCAGCCTTCTTTCAAATCTGTTCAGGACTCGGTCGAAGCGTCGGCTACTGGAGCTTCTTCGGTGGCGGGAGCATCGGCGGCGGCTTCATCGGCTGCTTTCTTTGCTGCCATGCGAGCCTCACGCTCTGCCTGAGCACGGGCTGCAGCCGCACGGGCTTCAGCCTGGGCCTGAGCAAAGGCTGCTTCTTCCTCTGGGGTACGCTCCTTCGGCTCCGGAGTTGCTGGAGCAGCCTGTGGGCGACGGGAAGCGATGTACCGGCCCTCGAGAACCGCTTCGGCGATGACATTTGCGAACAGCGCATTTGCCCGAATTGCGTCGTCGTTTCCTGGGATTGGGAATTGAATCGAATCAGGGTCAACGTTCGTGTCAACCACCGCAACAACCGGGATTCCAAGTTTGTTTGCCTCGGTGATTGCAATGTGTTCTTTCATTGTGTCGAGCACGAAAATCGCGTCAGGAGCCTTCTTCATCGAGCGAAGACCACCGAGGTTGCGCTGCAATTTCGTGAGTTCACGATCGAGAAGCAGTGCCTCTTTTTTGATCATGAGGTCGAACTCGCCGATCTCTTTCTGGCGCTCAAGTTCGAGCATTTTGTTCACGCGGAGTGAAATCGTTCCGAAGTTGGTGAGCATTCCGCCAAGCCAGCGCTCGTTGACATACGGCATGCCGCAACGGTCAGCAGCTTCACGAATTGGATCCTGTGCCTGCTTCTTGGTTCCGACGAAGAGAACATTGCCGCCATCGGCAACGAGGTCACGTAAAAAGTTGTATGCGGTCTCGACCCGGTTCAGTGTTTGGTCGAGGTCAATGATGTAGATGCCGTTGCGCTCTCCGAAAATAAAGCGACGCATTTTCGGGTTCCAACGACGGGTCTGGTGGCCAAAGTGCGCACCTGCCTCGATCATCTGACGCATGCTGATGAGAGCCATGAGAGTCTCCTATGTAGGGTTGCGGTTGGAGCTCATGTCGGGGCGCCGAAACGACCGCAAGTGACATGAACATTTCTAATCTCGAGTGACCTGAAGATTCAGGTGCCGACCGGTTGGTAGGCCGTCTGACACGCTATCGGCGACGACCTGGGTTTTCACCGGGGTAACCACTCGAGCACGAGGTTCGAATTTGCGCCGGCCGAGGGGGTTCTGTCACCGGAACAAGTCGAACTCGATTTGGAGCGGCAGATAACCAAAGTTCGGGGTCGAGATAGTGACCATTCGAACGGATGCCAAGGTGAACCGTACCTTTGGCCTGTCCGACCGGGTCACCTGCCGCAACGACTGAGCCCCGTGGATAGCGATCGAGAACTTCGATGCCGCCAATCGTGACCAACAACGAAACAACACTCCCCTCCACCAACAACGTCAGATAGCCCGTACTGCCGACGGTTCCGTGAAACCACACGGTGCCGGTAACGACAGACCGGACTTCATCGCCTGGCTCGGCACCAAACTTCACTCCGCGATTACCCGAGCACCACTTGCATTCAGGTAGTCGAAATGGATCAGAGATCGGGCGATCAACAGGTGGTCGCCAACACATTTGTCCCGCCCAAACATCGCTAGACAACTGAGATTCAAGCAAAGAGATCTCGCCTGATTTCGCGTCTGGCGTCACGACCCGCAACAACATCGGATTGTCCAAGTGGGTGAATCCGCCTGCCACAACGGCCAGTAATGCAATGACAGCAATGATCACTGCTGTCGGATCGGGATAGCTAGAGGTGGCCGGAGGCGCGTAGTCGGGACCGGAGATGCAGCACAGAGCGAGCGTGTAATTGAGATACTCGAGACTCGGTGACATCGAGGATTTCGCCGATATCTGCCAATGTCAGATTCTCGTCGTAATACAACGACAGAACGAGCCGCTCCCGTTCGGGAAGGTCGCGAACGGCCGTACGAATCACCACGCGAAGTTCCTCGGCTTCGACCGCCACGACAGGGGTATGCGCCCCATCGAGTTCGTCTGCCTCGGGCTCGAAGCCCATCGAAATCGCCCGATCGAGCGTGCCCACAGTTGTGGTGGCAACCTCGGAAAGCCACGTCTCCAACTCTTCGGTAGCGATGTTGAGTTTCTCGGCAAGTTCGTCTTCGCTTGGTGATCGCCCCAACTCGCGCTCGAGATCGGCCATAGCTTGCTCTATGCGTCGAGCATGAGTGCGAACCGTTCGAGGTACCCAATCGAGCTCGCGAAGGCCGTCGTAAATTGCGCCCCTGATCCGCGGCGCCGCGTACGTCTCGAACTTGACACCATGCGCGACATCGAACTTTTCGATGGCGTCGATCAGCCCGAACACTCCGTACCCGACGAGATCGGATGGATCTACCGACCGCGGAAGACCTGAACCCACACGTCCTGCAACGAATTTCACCAGCGGCGAGTAATGCACAATGAGATGGTCGCGAGCTGATGGCGTGCGACGTCGACTCCAACGACTCCACTGCTCGGCCAACTCGGTCGCAGCATCGACAAGACCCGGCCGCTGACCCGCCGGTGGTGGTGGAGGCGTCATGCCCGCGGGTGCGACTGGCGGTACGCCGCGGTAAGCCGCTCTTTGCTGACGTGCGTGTACCGCTGAGTTGTTGCAACATCAGCATGACCGAGAAGTTCTTGAACTGCGCGCAGATCGGCTCCGCCGTCAAGAAGGTGTGTCGCATAGGTATGCCGCAGCGCATGAGGGTGCGTTGGGGAGGCGCTCCTGCGATCGAGAATTCGACGCACATCCCGTGGAGTAAGACGGTGGCCACGCTCGTTTGTGAACAGCGCATCACCGACTTCACTCGGTGCCGCCTCGGAACGAACGTCGATCCATGAGCGCAAGGCATCAGATGCCGGTTCGCCGAGTGGCACACGACGTTCTTTAGAACCCTTGCCCCACACACGAAGCGCCTGCTTCGTGAAGTCGATTGCAGCACAATCGAGTGAACAGAGTTCGGCAACGCGTAGGCCCGATCCGTACAGCAACTCGAGTACGGCATCGTCTCTGTGGCGACGCCATAGCGGCTCATCAGGATCAACCTCAGGTTCGAGAAGGTGTTCGAGGTCACGCCGATCGAGCACCCGTGGAAGGCGACCTGTCCCGCCACTCACGTGCACACCAAGGGTTGGATCGGTGGACGCGGCACCGTGGCGCAACGCCCATTTGAAGTAACGACGAATTGCGGCGACTTTGCGCGCAATGCTGCGCTGGGCGTACTGGCGTGTTGATAGGTGGGCGATGTAGCGCCGAACCATTGTCCGGTTTACTGCCAGAGGTTCGACGATGTTCATTCGCGAAATCCACTCGGTAAACATCCGGAGGTCTGTCTTGTACGCATCGACCGTTCGCTCCGATAGCGAGGTCAAGGACGCGATAAAACGATCGATCTGCCACGGGTCGACCTGATCGGTCTCGACTGCAGAATCGAAATCCACATAGACGAGGGTATTCGCTCATTGACACTCTTTGCCGGACACCAGCATCGATCTCGAAAGTTCGAACCAACCGTTGCTTTCCGTGATGATCTGATGGCGGAGAAGCTCACTTACGACAACTACGACCTCCCCGATCGTGGTCGACATGCGCTCAACCAGTTGATTGAGGGTGAGTGACTCTTGAGATAGTTCGTGCACGATCTCGACTGCCATTCCTTGGACCCGGTGAGTCGATTGGGGTACCGGCTGCCGACTCGTGCTGAGTCCAAGCTCGTCAAACACGTCACCGACACTTGTTACCGGGGCTGCTCCATCTCGAATGAGAGCATTTGTCCCACTGGATGTTGCAACACGTGGACTTCCCGGAACTGCCATCACGGTTCGGCCGCGCTCAAGCGCCTCACGCGCCGTGATCAAACTCCCGCCCGTATCTCCGCTCTCGACAACAACAACAATCTCAGAAAATGCCGAAATCAGTCGGTTACGCATCGGGAAACGAAATGGTGCTGGAGGCGTACCGGGTGGCCACTCACTAATGACCAGATGCCGTTCTGAGATCTCGTCGAACACCGATTGATGGCGCGCCGGGTAGCAGCGGTCGAGACCACAACCCACCACCGCAGCGGTAGACCCACATCTCATTGCGCCCCGGTGGGCCGCCGTATCAACCCCCAGCGCCAAACCAGACACCACGACAATGCCAGCTGCTGCAAGCTGCTCGGCAAGCTCTGTTGCGGTTGCTCTACCCGACGCCGTTGCACGCCGGGTTCCAACGATGGCAACCATACGGTGTTGAAGAATCGATATATCGCCCCTCAAGAAGAGCACGGGAGGCTTATCGCCGTCTTCTCGAAGAGCTGCGGGAAAGTCATCTGAGATGCATGTGACAACCCGTATCGAATACGCAATGAGTTGTGCTCGCGTGGAATCGATGTCGAACCGATGCACTTCGTATTGAAGTTGCCGAAATTTCTCGTGTGAAAAGAGTTGACGGATGTTTGCCCGACCAACTGAGATATCGCTCCAAACACCCTCAGGCTCACGCTCACTCAACGCCTGCCGCAATCTCGTTGGCGACATCGCTGAAAGAGAAGCAAGTGCAGCAGCGACTACTTCTGCATGACTTGGAACACGCACTGTCATTGACGCTCAACCCCGATTGCAGTTCGGAGAGACAGCGCTATCTCGACATGACGTTCGTCGATGATCTCTTCAGGCGTTGGCTCGAGATCTGCGATCGTGCGCGCAGTTCTGCGAACACGATGTAACCCACGGCCGGTCAGGTGACCCGCATCAAGTTCGGCGCGCAGCCGAGTCACCGCTGCTGTCGACAATGGCGCAAACGCATCAATCTCAGATTGAGGGATACTGGCATTGGTGCCTCCCGAACGTTCGAAGGCAAGATTTCGTGCCCTCTCAACTCGCTTGGCGACGGTTGCACTTGATTCTGATGGCTCGGTGGCCATGAGCTCGCCTACCTGAGATCGTTCGACAGCGACGCGTAGATCGAATCGATCGAGGATTGGCCCCGACAATCGCCCGAGATATCGACGTCGTGACCGCTCATCACATCTGCAGACCCCAGGCCGCAAACCTTCACCACACGGACATGGGTTTGTTGCCCCAACAAGTTGAAATCGAGCCGGCAATGTCACATGGTGCTGGGCCCGGCTGATCGAAATTGAACCGGTTTCGAGCGCCTCGCGGAGGCAGTCAATCACCGCAGGGGCAAACTGCCCCATCTCATCGAGGAACAGGACCCCTCCATGGGCAATGCTGATCTCTCCTGGACGGAGGTAATGGGCGCCACCGCCGACAAGCGCAGGCGCAGTCGATGTGTGGTGAGGCGCTCGGAAGGGTGGCCGCCTGACGAGACCTCCAGGGGGAAGGCGAACTCCGGCAGCAGATTGGACCATGGTTGTTTCAAGTGAAAGATCGTGCGGGAGGTCTGGGAGCAGATACGGAAGCCGCTCTGCAAGCATCGTCTTGCCCGATCCGGGCGGGCCAATGAACAACAGGTGATGGCCACCCGCCGCGGCGACCTCAAGCGCAAAGCGTGCAACAGGTTGTCCACGGACATCGGCAAGGTCTGGTCCGAGATCGACGGCTGACTCATGTGGCGCGCTTGGCGGAACGGTTCCCCAGCCCCCAATGCCGGCAAGTGCGTCAACAAGCTCTCGTAACGAATCGGTTGAACGAACCCGGCCACTTGTCACGAGTCGTGCTTCGCGCACTCCATCGGCGGGCACAATCCACTCCGCTTCTGGGTGCACCCCAACCATGGGTGCCACCCCAGGGACGGATCTGATTGAACCGTCGAGCCCGAGCTCTCCAATCACACATATTTCGGCAAGGCACTCGGCCGCGAGTTGCTCCGTCGCCATTAAGACACCGAGCGCAATTGGCAGGTCGAGTCCTGAACCAGTTTTACGATGATGTGGCGGCGCAAGATTGACGGTGATCTTCTGGTCAGGCCAGTTAAGCCCCGAACTCAGGACCGCAGCGCGAACCCGATCACGGGCCTCTCGACACGCTTCGTCAGGTAGCCCGAGCATCGAAAACCCAGGCAAACCGCGACCCACATGGACCTCTACCTGAACCGAGTACCCGCGTGCTCCGAGAATTGTTGCCGAGGTAACAGAAGCAATCACAGGGTTACGTCCTTTGGAGTGCTGGCGGTGAGGGGCGTTAACCCGATGGGGTGGCGACAAATTATGCGGTCGTTGTGTCACACTCGTTTCGTGCAGTGCAAACGTCTTGCCACGATCGCGTTCACCGTGTGCATCACTGGAACAACTTTGGTCGCATGTGGAGATCCAGCCCCAGAGCGAGACGCCGCAGCATTCTGTGAAGGGCTACGAACGAATCGCTCAGCGATTGTCGCCGGTTCAATTTCAAGTGAACTTGAACTCACCAGCACACTCGACATCTATCGACAACTCAACAATCTTGCTCCACTCGCCGTCTCGCCGGAGTGGTCAACCTTGCTGAATGCGATCGAGACAGCCAACACGGTTGTGCCCGGGGATGCAGATGGCATTCAACGCGTTGCGGAAGCCGCATATCAAAGCGAGGCAGCGGCACTAGCGATTACTGAATGGGCGTTGGCCTCATGCGACGTTGATCTCGGGCCAGTAACTACCTTGGTCCCTCATGATGCACCCGAGCCGGCAACACCGGTCGGCGCCTCAAGTTAACTATCAGACGATTTCACCGCGGCGCAGGATCACGTTGTCGCAAAGACCGTATTCCTTGGCCTGTTCTGCGGTGAACCAGCGGTCACGCTCTGAATCTTGCTGAATCTGCTCGAGAGGCTGACCCGAATGTTCTGCAATGAGTTGAGCCATTCGCAATTTGGTGTAGGCAAGTTGCTCCGCCTGAATTGCGATATCGGCTGCCTGGCCACGAAGGCCAGCAAGTGGCTGGTGCATCATGATCCGGGCATTTGGCAGGCTGTAACGCTTTCCGGCGGCGCCTGCTGTGAGCAGGAACTGCCCCATCGAGGCTGCAAGTCCGAGACACACTGTTGCGACATCACATGAGACGAACTGCATCGTGTCATAGATCGCCATACCAGCAGTTACAGAACCACCTGGCGAGTTGATGTACAACCAAATGTCACTATTTGGGTCTTCGCCCTCGAGGTAAAGCAACTGGGCGCAAATCTGATTCGCAATGTCATCGTTGACATCAGAGCCAAGCAACACCACCCGATTTTTCAACAAACGGTTGAACACATCGCTGCGGGGATCGAAACCACCCTCGAGAGCGGCCGGGTTTGGATTCACGTTGTCGGCGGACATGGCCTTAAGGCTACCTGCCCTTACCGCCGGGCTCAGCGTGCAGCTCCGGAAAGAACGACAACAATTGGTCGATCATCGAGCCGACCTGCGTCGATATCGGCGAGCACGCCAGCCACGCCGGCAGCCCCAGTCGCAGATGTTGGTGGCCCCACAGCGTTAACCATTTCGTGAGCTTTTTCAATATCGGGTTCTGAGGCAACGACCGATCGACCGCCCGATCGCTCAAGTGCACGAGCGATGCTGATCCAGTCATACGTCTCGTCGTCGAGAATTCCGTCAGCGACCGACTGCGGTGACTCCCACGGCGTCATGATCTCCCTCCAGTGTCGTTCGGGAGTATCGATTTGTGACGCCGCCCGCAGCGCTCGATCAAGCGGAGCGCAACCCTCGGCCTGCACGACAACAAGCGGGATACTCGAACCCAAACCAAGTGCAAGCGAACTTGCAAGAGCTCCTCCCCCAACTTGCACATACATCGCCTGGGCCTCAACCACCTCGGCATCAAGTTGATCTCGGATTTCCCAACCGATCGTTCGACCACCATCAAGACACCATGCATTTGCGGGTCCTTGCACGCTGAACGGTATGGCACCAGCCCGAACCGCATCTCTAAACGCCACCATGGCGGGATCCCCGGTAGCTCCGTCGACCCGTGGACATCTGTTGACACTCGCTCCGTGCGCATCCAACCCTCGACCAAAGGCATCGTCCATCCAGGTCGGAACAAAAACTTCAAGTGGCCACTGCTGACCCGCTGCGACCTCGGCAGCCGCAAGCGCAGCGTTACCACACGACGAAATCGCAAGTGTCTCCCGCTTGGTCAACAAGCCGAGTTGTTCGGCAACGATGAGGTGCAACATGATGCCAACGAGGTGGCGAGACTTGTGCGACCCGCTTACACCGACGGTTTCATTCTTTGCCCACACCGTTCGACCGAGAGATTCGCTCAGGTATTCATGGTGCTGGAGCGGCGTGATGGTGAACGCCCCAGCCACTGATCGCGCAATGTCGACCGTTGTTGAATCTGACATTCCGTACGACCGAGCGAATGCCCACCAACCCATTCGCTCTCGATAACGAACAAACGGATTTTGCTCATCCGTCTCTATCGCTATGACCGGAGTGGCGTGATCATCAACAAACTCGAGCACGTGATACGGATCCGATGCAGTCGAACGCTCGCAGGTCCAAGAACACGGACGAGAAATCTCAATCTCGTCGCCGCATACCACGCATCGAAGACCAACGATCATGTCAGTTGATCAAGAAGATGACACTCGGTCATTGAATTCAGTGATCATCGAGTCCCATACTCCGACATATCGGCGGAGATTTCTCCAAAACGACTGATGGCGTCGCTCTTCGAATAACTCAAAGGGCGTACCTTGCTGCTCAACCCAGGTGTAATAGCCAAGGTTGAACACCCGACGGCGATCAGCCTCAGTCATCTCGATCATGTGCTCGGTTGAAACATGTGAGAGGTGTTCGCCGAAAATCGCAGCCGCATCAGCCTCTGAGAGTTCTCCACCAAATCTTGTCGCGAGGGTTTTCGCTCGCTCACTCGGGTACAGCGCACCACCATCGGTTGCCACCGTGATGATCGCATCATCTTCACCAAGATCAAGTAACCGCGCCGTCTTAATCGCAGCCAGGGTGTTACAGATTGCTGAGAATCCAAAATGCGAGAGCGCCTCGATCGTCGCTGCATCTAACCCATGCCGATCGGCCAGCAGTCGTCGACCGGCCTCGGTATTGAACAAGACGTCGAGTTCATCCGTTGAGCGGTCACTGATTGCAACGACAACATCAGTGTTCATCACGTTATGGATGAGCGGGATGTGCTTGTCGCCAATTCCTTGGATGTTGTGTTCGCCGTAGCCATTTTCGAGCATCGTCGGACATTCCAGTGCCTCGACCGCCACAATCTTCGTTCCGTATTCATCCTTTAAGCGGTCGCCGGCAGCGATCGTTCCTGCCGAGCCTGTCGCCGATGTAAACGCAGCCAGGTTGAGGTCTCGACCACTGCCACTTCGAACGTGCTCGAATACGTGAGCGAGCGCTCGACCGGTCACGGTGTAGTGACCGAGATGATTTCCAAATTCTGAGAACTGGTTAAGAACAAAATTTTCTGGATTCAGCGCAAGTTCATTACATGCGTCGTAAATCTCTTTCACATTCGACTCAGTTCCATGGGTACGAATGACATCATCAGCCGGGTTTTCGCACCAACGATCAAGCCAATCAAATCGCTCCTGGCTCATCCCCTCGGGAAGAATCGCAACACCACGACTTGCCATGATGCGGCTGATGGCAATTCCCCCACGTGCGTAGTTTCCAGTTGATGGCCACACCGCCCGATGGCGAGTCGGATCAAACTGTCCCGTCACCACGCGAGGAGCCAAACACGAGTATGCGGCAAGCACCTTGTGAGCAGTAATCATTGGGAAACGGTCTCCGAACACCACAATGATTGGGCTGGCAACTCCGGTCAGTTCCTTGGGTAACACAATGTGATCTGGAACAGCCACGCGGTTACCTGCAAGATCGTTGTACCAATGCACTCGCCAGAGGTTGCGAGCATCAGCACCTTGCGGGTCGGCATCTCCGACAAGGTTGCTATCAACAGTTGATGGCTCAGCAAGCTGGGCAAATGTCGGCAGAACGATGCCGCGTTCAGCAAAACGGCGCACCGAATTTGCTAGCGCCTGTTCGTCGACCAGTCGGTCAGCGAGCCCGAATTGATTCTCTAACGCGTTGGTGATGTCAGTAGATGCAACCGTCACGCCAACAGTCTGGCACCGATCATGCCCACCCGTCACCTCCCCGTGATTTCAGCAACAACAAATGCTCTACCGTTGGCATATGAGTGTTCGACCGTCTCTTCGTGTTGGAGCCTGCTACGACTTCAGAAACCCGCCGGGCTCCCCTCTCACATGGCCCCAACTCTATGGAGCTGTCCTCGACCAAATCTCGTGGCTCGACGAACTCGGATATGACCTCATCTGGTTCACCGAACATCACTTTGTTGACGACGGATACCTTCCATCGTGGATTCCAGTCGCCGGTGCAGTTGCCGGTCGAACCCGCCATATTCGAATCTCATCAGATATCACGCTGATGCCATTCCAAGAGCCATTACGACTCGCTGAAGACCTCGCAGTGCTCGACAACATCTCTAACGGGCGCATGGAAATCGGTGTTGGAATGGGATACGCCTTACATGAATTTCATGGATTCAACATTCCTCGAACACAACGGGTATCACGCACCGAAGAAGGTGTGGAGGTGCTGCAACGCGCATTTACCGGAGAGCGATTTTCATTCGAGGGAAAGCGGTTCACCTACAACGATGTTCGGGTAACACCAACACCTGTCCAAGAGGGAGGCCCGCCAATTTGGATGGCTGCAATGGGAAAACCGGGGGCCGAACGAGCTGCTCGACTCGGCCTTCATCTCTTGCCCCAAGGTGCGGCTGACCAAGTGCTCGAACCATGGCGAGAAGCAACACGATCTGCCGGAGTTGATCCGCTCACCCGACGTGTTGGCATCATTCGCCCCTGGCTCGTCACCGATGATCGCGACCGAGATTGGCCGCCGATTCGTGCTGCTGAACGCTACAAAGCAGGGATATACGCCGACTGGCTTACCGACTCTGGCGACAATGTGTCACTCCAACTCACCGGTGGAGCAGACCCCATTCCGCAAACCTGGGTCGTTGGCGATGAAGACAAAATTTTCAATGACATGTGCGAATTCATTGATGCCCACGGCATCACAGATGTAGTCACCTGGGGATGCCCACCCGGCTTCCACCCCGAGCAGATGAACGAAAGCTTTGAGCGGTTTGCCAAGGGTGTATTGCCGCGTCTTCGAGAGCGCTATTAGGCGCGTATACAAAAAGCAGATGCCGTTCCGCATCTAAATGTGACGACATTTGCGCATCGATGTGGGCAACAATGGAGTTCATGACTTCGAAAGCCCCTCTCATCGCTCTCGTATCGCTGGCAACTTTGACCGCAGCGTGCTCATCATCAATTTCGCTCACCGACGAGCCTTCGGCGACATTGGGAACCCCTGAAACAACCATTGTCAGCACAGAATCGTCAGCTCCAGAACAAACAACTGAGACGTCAGCCCCAACCGAGGACAGTTCTGGTGATACCGATACAACCGAGAGCTCAACTCCAGAGACAACCGCTCCCGAACAAGATGCAGAGTCGACGACTACAACAGTTGAACCAGCAGCACCCGCCGAACCTGAACTAGATCCAGAAATTGCTGCTGCTCGAGATGATCTCCAGTCGCAATACGCCAGTTCACGTCTCTATGGGCCAATCGTCACCGAGCGGTGCGGAGTGCGTGCTGGAATTCTCATCGGTCCCGAGCAGTGGGGTCCGCTTGCCGACTCTGAAGACTCACGTATTCCAGAAGCGGCCATGTTCAACTGGGTTGACAACGAATGGGTTCGCACCGACCACATCAGCTACGAAAGCGCAACACAAAATGGCGTTGCTGCCGCAGCATTCGCCAGCATCTCATTCATCAACGTCGATGGGTACGACGAACCATTGCTCGTTCGCGCTGAAAGTACAAGTGATGGAAACTACGTGACGACAAAGAAACTCGACTCAAACTGCCGTTGGTGGGACCGTCCGATCATCACGCTTTGTGGGGTGAACCGGACGGCCGAAGAAGTCACCGGCAACGGATCGATGACCATGGTTCCTCAGTCGCTCTACGACGAGGACCCGTTGCCATGTGAGCGAAATGGCTCAATGTCAATCCGCTGGAACCCAGAGTTTCAAATGATTGAACCAGCAGTGAGCGGTGCTGATTGGTGCAACGCCTACGTTTCTGAAATTGAGGCCGGGTATCCGCTCACGCCGTGTACTGAGGGTGCCACGATCTCAGCCGTCCAGGACGGACTCGCCGCTGCCGGATACAACATCGATGCAGATGGATTCTTCGGCCCCGGAACAATGCGGACAATCATGCGCTACCAACAAAGCCAAGGTCTTGAGGTCACTGGCCGTATCTCGGCTGATCTTGCCCTCGCTCTTGGCGATGACGGCAGCGGCGGCGGCGACAGCTGACGCTGACCCAATACTGACAACTCTCAGTACGCTGTGACCCACATGCGGGCGTGGCGGAATTGGCAGACGCGCAGGATTTAGGTTCCTGTTCTTCGGAGTGTGGGTTCAAGTCCCACCGCCCGTACGAAAAAGGTGGTGGCCATTGGCCACCACCTTTTCAGTTTCTAAAAACGGTTCCGATCAGAGACGCTCGATGATCGTGACGTTGGCCTGTCCACCGCCCTCACACATCGTCTGCAAGCCGAAACGGCCGTTGGTGCGCTCAAGCTCGTTGAGCAGCGTCACCATGAGTCGGGCACCGGTAGCACCAAGCGGGTGACCCAGAGCAATAGCGCCACCACTCGGGTTCACTTTCGCCGGGTCGGCGCCGATTTCTTTCAACCACGCCATCGGGACAGGTGCAAATGCCTCGTTGATCTCAACTGCATCGATGTCATCAATGCTCAATCCGGTGCGCTCGAGCGCACGACGCGTCGCCGGGATCGGTGCCGACAGCATCATGATCGGATCATCGGCAAGCACCGTCATGTGATGAATACGTGCGCGAGGCTTCAACCCGTGACGCTTCACCGCTTCTTCGCTTGCAACGAGCAACGCAGCTGAGCCGTCAGAAATCTGGCTTGCAACTGCGGCGGTAATGCGGCCCCCTTCACGCAGCGTTGCGAGTGACTGCATCTTCTCGATATTCGGTTCGCGCGGACCCTCGTCATAATCGAGACCATTGAGAGGAACGATTTCATTGTCGAATCGACCCTCGGCGCGGGCACGAATTGCTCGCTCATGAGATTCAACTGCAAACGCTTCCATCTCTTCGCGAGTGATATTCCAATGCTCGGCCATGAGTTCTGCGCCGTGGAACTGGCTCACTTCAGTGCCACCGAAACGTGAGTTCCACCCTTCTGCTCCAGTGAATGGATTGAACTCCGGATCATCTTTTCCGGCTTGGGCACCGGCGGTAATGGGCACCATCGACATGTTTTCAACGCCGCCGGCGACAACGATGTCCATCGTCCCTGACATCACTGCTTGAGCGGCGAACTGCACGGCCTGCTGAGCTGATCCACACTGGCGGTCAATCGTTACACCTGGAACATGCAGTGGAAGTCCAGCGGTGAGCCATGACGTGCGGGCAATGCACCCCGACTGTTCCCAAATGGAGTTCACGTTGCCAAAGACAACGTCATCAACAGCCTCGGGGTCGACCCCGGAGCGTTCGATCAGATGCTTGATGGAATGAGCACCGAGGTCGGCAGGGTGAACAGTGGACAGTGCGCCACCGCGGCGACCAACTGGTGAACGAACTGCGTCAACGATAAATGCTTCAGTCATACGAGTCACGGTACATCGGCGACCATCTCCCGACATCATCCGGCAACACCACAACATGGCAGGCTCTCAGAATGAATATCGGTGAAATTCCAACTCCAGCCGCAGTCATCGATGCAGCGGCGTTGACTCGGAACCTTCACACGATGGCACAACGTCTTCCCGGTCCGTCGCTGCGACCACATGTGAAGGCACATAAATGCACGTCGCTGGCTGCTCGACAAGCTGCTCTTGGCCACCAGTCGTTTACCTGCGCTACCCCACGTGAAGTCGTCGGAATGATTGAAGCTGGCGTCGGCACCGACCTCCTTCTGGCGAACGCTGTTCTCGATGTCAACCGACTCACACGGGTAGCTCAGGCAGCCGATACCGCCGATGTCATAGCCCGTGTCGCAGTTGATTCTCCTGAAACCATCGAAGCCGCTCACCGTGCAGGTATCCGCGATGTCATTATCGATGTCGATGTTGGAATGCCTCGATGCGGCATTGCTCCAGCTCAGGCTGGCCAGCTCGCGGAGACCGCTCGTCAACGAGGACTCACCGTTTCAGGAGTGATGGGTTACGAGGGCCACCTGCAGATGGTGTCAGACCGAGTTGAAGCTCAAGAACGTGTGGCCAATGCAATGGCAATGTTGCGAGCTGCTCACGACGATGTCGGCGGTGAGATTGTGTCGACGGGCGGAACCGGAACTCACGACCTTCACATCATCGGCCTCGACCATCCAACGGGTGTTACCGATGTGCAAGCGGGCTCGTACGTCATGGTCGATACTCAGTACGCATCGCTTCACCAGGGATTTGAGCAGGCCCTCACAATTCTGGGAACCGTTATTGCACACCACGAGAACCGGTATGTCACCGATGTTGGCCTAAAAGCTCTTGGAATGGATCATGGCGACCCGACAATCGACGACTGCAAGGTGTGGTTTTGCTCCGACGAACACACCACCTTCAGTAGCCAGACTCGATCGTTCACACTTGGCGAGCGGGTTCATGTACGGCCCGCCCATGTCGATCCGACGATTGCACGACATGAAGAACTCTGGATTGTTGAAGATGGCGATGTCGTTGACCGCTGGCCAATCGATTTACGGCATTGGTAACGGCCGGAATCAACCCGCTATGAGCGTTGCCGGAGGGCCTCAGCAAGTGCCGCGAACGCTTGTCCACGGTGCGAGATGTTGTTCTTTTCTTCAGCGGGCATCTCAGCAAATGATCGTCCACCCCCATCAACAGGAATGAAGATCGAGTCATAGCCGAAGCCTGCATCACCAGTCTCGCCCTCAGCGATATGTCCCTCGCAAACACCTTCGACAACAAGCTCACTGCCATCAGCCCAGGCAACGATCACCACGGTTCGAAAACGCGCGGTGCGTTCGTCTGATCGAACCCCCTCAAGATCGGACAGCAGTTTTCGCCGATTATCCGCGTAGGTCGCATCGTCCCCTGCAAATCGCGCTGCATAAATCCCTGGCGCTCCATCAAGCGCATCTACTTCAAGTCCGGTGTCATCAGCCACCGCTGCTTTACCGCTGGCCGCACGGACGGCATGTGCCTTCAACCGGGCATTACCAACGAGTGAATCGGCATCTTCAACAACCTCGCCCATGGAAGCTGGCCTTGGTTCCAATTCAGCAATGCCGACAAGCAGCTCTTCTATCTCAGCGACCTTGTCAGGATTCGCTGACGCACACACGAGGCGCAATTGCGAGGCCGTCATGCACGCGGCGATGGTGGTGACGAAATGAGTTCGTCCTGCAGGTCGGCAATCGCTCCCAGTCCAGACTCAGCGAGCACGAGCATCGAATCAAGCTCATTGCGGGTAAAGGCCATTCCCTCAGCCGTCCCTTGCACCTCGACAAAGCGGGCCTGGCCGCCGACTCCGGCTGGTCGGAGCATCACGACGTTCATATCGACTTCAGCCCGGGAATCTTCAACATAAGGAAGGTCGAGGACGGGCACACCATCGACAATCCCAACAGATATTGCAGAACATGTCGAATGCAGCGGGTGAGAAGAAATCAAGCCTTGTTGCATCCGTCGAGTCAACGCATCATGAAGCGCGATGTAACCACCACAAATGGAGGCTGTTCGAGTGCCCCCATCGGCTTGGATGACATCACAATCGACCACAACCTGACGCTCACCGAGCAGGGTCATATCGCATGCCGCCCGCAATGCTCGAGCAATCAGTCGCTGAATTTCAACCGTTCGACCCGACTGCTTTCCTTTAGCCGCTTCACGGTCGACGCGTTCGGGTGATGAACCGGGGAGCATCGAGTACTCGGCTGTCACCCAGCCTGTCCCTCGACCTTTCATCCAACGCGGAACGTCTTCATCAATTGAGGCGGTGCACAACACCTTGGTGCGTCCGACAGTCACTAGGCACGAGCCATCGGCCATTTCTGTGAAGTCGCGCTCAAAGGTGATTGGGCGCAGTTCATCTGGGTTTCGGCCATCAGGTCGCGACATCGTGTTCTTCCTCTCGAGTGTTCGTGCTCTGTCAGGCTAGGCGCTCAATACTCCCAGCGTTCGGCTGCGACGAGATCAGAGCCAAACAGTGTTGCTCCAAGTTCTCGAAAAGCATCGACATCTCCGCTTGAAAGGAATCGACGATTGCCACGATCGTGACGCAAGCGGAGAAGATTCATTTCTGCAAGACGATCACGAACTGCAAACGCAGTCTCATCGGCTGAGGACACGAGCACCACATCTGGACCCATCACCTCTCCGATTGTCCTTGCGAGAAACGGATAGTGAGTGCAGCCGAGTAACAGCGTGTCGATTTTCGCACCAGCGAGGGGCGCAAGTAACCGTTCTGCAAGCACCATCACCTCGTCTCCACTCAACTGCCCACGTTCGACAAACTCGACAAAACCCGGACAGGCTGCACTTGAGAGTTCGGCGGAGGTGTTGGTTCGAGCGGCAACCGCCTCCACGGCGCGCACATATGCCCCAGAAGAAATCGTGCCGACAGTGCCGATCACGCCAACACGGCCTGTGCGCGAGGCCTGCACAACTGCCGATGCACCGGGCCCAACAACATCGAAAATAGGTACAGGAAGTTCGGCCCGAAGATGGTCAAGCCCAGCTGCTGTTGCGGTGTTACAGGCAACAACAATTGCCTTTACGTTGAAGTCCTCCACTAACGAATGAGCAAGTTCACTTGCGTATTCACGAACATCTTCGAGCGGTTTAGATCCATACGGGTACCTGCCAGTGTCACCGATATAGACATAATCTTCGGCCGGCAACAGGTCGATGAGGGCGCGGGCCACAGTGAGCCCACCAAAACCTGAGTCAAAGATGCCGATCGGCCGATCCACGGTTTCAACGCTACTGAGGAGTCGGCGACGATTGATGTCAACGTTGCCGGAGTTGTGGTGGCAAGCCAGCTGACTTAATCGTCAACGATGTCAGTTGATCCCCCATCGGCATAGTCCAGTGTCTGGATCGGCTCAATTGCGGAGCTGACGATGCCGGCGAGGTTTGCCACGATGCGCTTCCAATAGCGGTGTAACACCGCTCGCGGAACTGCCCAGTGGCCGGGCTCTTCTGACCGCATGTACTCATGAATTTTCTGTTCGCATTCTCGGTTCATGGCCATCGAACGGCCGAGAAATGCTTGGGCAGCAGCTGTGTCGAGCGACACCAAGATGTCCGACGCTTCGACATACATCTGTGAAATAACCTGCCGGCGAGTCATGAACTCATCAATGTCAGGAGCACCTGCCAGCGAGATTCCATCCTCTGCGAGATCGAGGATGTTCTTTGCCTGATCGCCGATTCGCTCAATCTTCTTCAACAGAAGCGTGTACCCCATAACAAGGCCAATATCGTCTCCGCCTCTCACTGCGATATGGACGACAAGTTCTGAACGTAAGCGCTGTTCAGCCGAGTTGATCCGATCGTCAGTCGCTCGAATATCCGCCCCGACCGCGGCAGCATCGGCGCCGGCAAGAAGCGCAGTGGATGCAAGGTCAAAGGAGTGTCGAGCATCACCGAGCATGAGAACCGTCTCATGGGAAATTCGGTCGAGTGGTGATTCACCTTTTTTAAAAAATGATAAGACCATGAGTTCCTCCGATCAGCGGAATAACGCAATCACTAGAAGTGGTATGACGACAAAGACGGTGACGACCCAACCCACTGCAATACTTCGGCGTTTGACCGCGAGTTCTGCAAGCAGTTCGGCACATCGAATTGGTAGCGGGCGAAGAAATGGAATCCCATACAGGACAACAATTCCGAGGATGTTGAACCAGGTGTGAACGAGCGCAATGGTGAGTGCGTCTGACCCACTCGCAGCGAGCGCCGCGAGTAGTGCGGTGATCGTTGTTCCCACATTTGCACCAAGGGTGACCGGATAGATATTTCGCAGGGAGATCACCCCTGCTGCAGCCATCGGGATCAGAATCGATGTCGTGATGCTCGACGATTGAACCGAAATAGTGATGAGCATGCCAATCACCATTGCGACGATGCCACCGCCCTTGCCCAGCACGCGGTTCATTGATGCTTCGAGTCGTTCAGCAATCAACGCTTTCATGTTCTTTGTGATCGCTATCAGCGACACAACAACGACACCAATTCCGATCGTCACCATCGCAATCCCCAACGGTGTCCCATCTAGGGAGAACTGTTTCAGTCCATCTTTTAGCCAATTAACGGGGTACTTGACCCACTCTTTGATTGGGCTCTTCCACTCGGACCCGCCAGAACCTGTGAGCAAGTCAGCTGTGCGTGTTGCAAGCCAGGAAATTCGGCCCGTGAGAAGTTCAAACGGCAGAAGAATCACGACTGCCATCAGATTGAAGAAGTCATGCACCGTTGCAGCTGCAAGTGCTCGCTTGAATTCCTGAGATTGCCTGACATGGCCAAGCGAAACCAAGGTGTTCGTCACGGTCGTGCCGATGTTCGCCCCCATAATCATTGGTACTGCTTGATCAAGTGCAAGCGCCCCCGACGCAACTAGTCCGACAATGAGCGAAGTGCTCGCCGATGATGATTGCACCAGGGCGGTTCCAAGAAGACCGATAAAGAGCCCGACGAGCGGGTTTGAAACTGATGAGAACAGTCGTTCCTGGGTATCTGCCCCCATCACCTTGATTCCTGATTCGAGCGATGAGACGCCAACGAGAAATAGGTAGATGATGACGATGACGAGCAATGCTCGAGCCCAACGAGGCACAACGAAAGTGGAGGCAGTCACTTTCGAGGACTTTACCTGAGTACGACGGCCCTGGAGGACCCGCGCTAACTCAGAAGTAGATGATCTTTTCAGCTGCTGCTTCGGCGGCATCGAGATCATCGGTGTACGCGCCAGTGGAAAGATATTTCCACCCACCATCACACACGATAAACACGATCACACCTGAGTCGATCGATGACGCCACTTTGGCCGCACCTGCAAGTGATGCCCCCGAGGAAATTCCGGCGAAGATGCCGGCCTCGTTCACGAGCCGGCGAGTCCATTCGATTGATTCTCGGGGACGCACCACTCGCTTTCGGTCGAGAAGTTCAAATCCGTTCCAGTTTTCAAATACCGGAGGAATGTAACCCTCTTCAAGATTTCGAAGCCCCTCAACATTTTCGCCAAGCGGTGGCTCGACAGCGACAATCTGAATATCAGGATTGCGTTCTTTTAAGAACCGTCCTGTTCCCATGAGGGTGCCTGATGTTCCAAGACCAGCCACAAAGTGGGTGATTTCTGGGACATCGCGCCAGATCTCAGGACCTGTCGACTCGTAGTGCGCACGAGGATTCGCGTCATTGCCGTATTGGTACACCATGCACCATTCAGGGTGAGCTTCAGCCATTTCGGTAGCGCGGCGCACGGCACCATTTGATCCCTCGCCGCCTGGAGTCAAGATGATTTCAGCACCCATGATTTCGAGCATTTGACGCCGTTCGATCGAAACTGACTCAGGGAGAAGGATCTTGATCGGGTAACCCTTCAGACGGGCGATTGCGGCAAGGGCAATACCTGTGTTGCCCGATGACGGTTCGAGAATGGTCTGTCCAGGGGAAAGTCGGCCATCTTTTTCGGCGGCCTCGATCATCGCCTTCGCAATGCGGTCTTTGACCGAGCCAAAGGGGTTTTGCATCTCCAACTTCGCAATGATGCGCACGTCAGGGTTGGGAGACAGGTGTGAGACATCAACGATCGGGGTGTTGCCGATCAGGTCGAGGACGCCAAGGTTTCCAACGGCCGCGCCAGTTGCCAAATTCGCCGTCATTACCGGATTCATGACTGTTGCAACCTCACGGCTAGGCAGTGTATTCCGATAAATCCGATTCGGCTAGTCGGCTTTTAACATTTCACGCCGAAAACAATCACCGTCATGGCGCAAAACCCAATGAAATCAGGGCTGATAGGTACCGAACACCTCACGGAGCGCATCGCTCACTTCACCCAGTGTGGCCCCGGCAATCAGAGCATCTTTCATTGGGTACAGCAGATTGTCGGTGCCGCGCGCGGCCGCACTCACCGCCTCAAGCCCCGCTCGGACAGCGCTCTCATCGCGGCCAGCCTTAAATGCTGCAAGCCGGGACTTCTGAGCTGGTTCGAGCGCAGGATCAATTGGGAACACCTCTGGCTCAGGCTCATTATCGATCGTGAAACGATTTAGTCCGACGATGACACGCTCATCATCGTCAATTGACTTCGTGTATTCATATGCCGACTGTTCGATCTCGTCCTGTTGGAAATGAGCCTCAATCGCCTCAACAGCGCCACCCATCTCATCAATTCGTTCGATGTACTCCCAGGTCAACCGCTCAACCTCGTCGGTAAGTGACTCAACAAGGTACGAACCAGCAAGCGGATCAGGAGTTGCAGCAACTCCCGATTCGTAACCAATGATCTGCTGAGTACGAAGCGCGAGTCGAGCAGCATTCTCCGTCGGCAATGACAGCGCCTCATCAAAACCATTCGTGTGCAGTGACTGCGTTCCACCCATCACCGCTGCCATCGCCTGCACTGCAACCCGCACCACGTTGTTCACCGGCTGCTGCGCGGTCAACGTCGAACCGCCAGTCTGGGTGTGGAATCGCAACATCGATGAGCGAGGGTCTTTTGCTCCGAAGCGCTCGGTCATGATCTTGTGCCAGATTCGACGGCTCGCACGGAATTTTGCCACCTCTTCAAAGAAGTCATTGTGGCCGTTCCAGAAGAACGACAATCGAGGTGCAAACTCGTCGACATCAAGCCCAGCATCAACCGCTGCCTGGACGTAGGCGATTGCATTTGCCAGCGTGAACGCAATTTCTTGAACCGCAGTCGAACCTGCCTCGCGGATGTGGTACCCCGAAATCGAAATTGTGTTCCATTTCGGAATATGCGCCGAGCAGTAACCGAAGATGTCGGTGATGATGCGCATTGACGGCTTAGGTGGATACACGTACGTTCCGCGAGCGATGTACTCCTTCAGGAGGTCATTCTGAATCGTCCCTGAGATTTGCTCTGAGGACACACCCTGTTCTTCGGCGACGATCTGATACATCAACAGCAAGATTGCAGCTGTTGAATTGATCGTCATCGACGTCGACACCTTGTCGAGTGGGATATCAGCAAGCAACGTTCGCATGTCATCGAGCGAGTCGATGGCAACGCCTACTTTGCCCACCTCCCCCTCGGCTCGGGGGTGGTCAGAGTCGTAGCCCATCTGGGTTGGTAAGTCGAATGCGCAACTCAGGCCGGTCTGGCCTGCAGCAAGCAAAAACTTGAAGCGTTCATTGGTGCTTGCAGCATCACCAAACCCTGAGTACTGGCGCATCGTCCACAAACGCCCCCGATACATCGAGGGATACACGCCACGCGTAAATGGAGCTTCACCAGGAAGTCCTAACTGCTCAGCAGGGTCCCACCCGTTGAGAGACTCAGCGGTGTAGAGAGGAGCAATATCTATACCTGAGTCAGTTTTGCGCACGTCATCTGCCATCCCCACAGCGTAGGGCGACAACACCCCAGACCCCTCAGACGGCGGCGATGACCGAAATTTCCATGAGCCATTCGGGCCGGGCAAGAGCAGGCACTGTCACCAATGTCGAGGCTGCACGATGCTCACCGAGCACTCGGTCGCGAGCCGCCATCACTCCGGCAAGTGGCTGGCCGACCACGGCGTACGTTGTCACCGACACAATGTCGTCGACCGACATTTCAGCGTCAGCCAACATCGCTGAGATATTGGCCCACACCACCACCGCCTGGTCCTCAATCGCCTCTGGAACAGTTCCGTCCGGACGGGTTGGGACCACTCCGGAGGTGTGCAACCACCGCTGCGCCCCAGTGGTCAACATGGCATGGACGTACTGCGCAGCCGGAGGGGCAATCTCGTTCGGCTGAATGGGTTGGTGCGTTGCCATGGAGTGATCGTGCCAGAGATCGGTCCTGCGACACTAGACCAAGTGTGAATTTGTGACTAACGTGCGGATATGGCAATCACCGACAAGCCGATCATCGCATTCCACCCTGAAACCTTTGACGACCTCGAAGAAGAGCGAGCCCACCGCAAGGCAAAACTTGCGGGTGCGCTACGAGTCTTTGGTCGACTCGGATTCGGCGAGGGCGTCGCCGGTCACATGACCGCTCGAGACCCGATCTTGACCGACCACTTCTGGGTGAATCCATTCGGTAAGAGCTTCCGTCATATGAAGGCAAGTGACCTGTTGCTCGTCAACCACGACGGTGATGTTGTTGTTGGCGATATGCCAGTCAACCGAGCAGCATTCGTCCTTCACTCAGCGGTCCATAAGGCACGCCCAGAGGTCATCGCTGCTGCCCACACCCACTCGACATACGGCAAAGCATTCTCAGCCCTCGGCATTCCGCTTGCACCGATCACTCAAGATTCGTGCGCGTTCTATGGTGATCACCATGTGATTTCAGAGCAAGGCGGAAAGGTTGTTCTCGAGATCGAGGCCGGCGAGGAGTTCGCGTCGAAGTTCACGACCGGTAAGGCCGCTATCCACCAGAACCACGGATTGTTCACTGTCGGAACCACTGTTGACGAGGCCGCCTTCTGGTTCATCACGATGGAACGCAACTGTCAGGTTCAGCTTGCAGCAATGGCAGCAGGGGACCCGATTGAGGTTCGTGACGAATACGCTCGCTACACCTTTGAGCAGACAGGTTCACACCTTGCAGGTTGGTTTAGCTTCCAGCCGCTGTGGCAAGAAATCTGCGCCACAGACCCTGAATTATTCGACTGATTCAAACGGTCACCGTGCAACCGCGCAGAGTTCCTGCAGAGGGACTCTTCATCATCTCGGCCATTTCGCAGTACATCGGCGCTGCGATTGCTATTTCAATCTTTGATCAGGTCGCCCCGCAGTCAGTTGGTTGGCTGCGTGTTGTTGGCGCAACGATTGCGCTCTGGATCATTGCTCGCCCCCGTCTTGGTGACTGGCGTGGCCGCAAACTGTTAGGGGCAGCGCTGTTCGGGGTCGCCACCGCAGCAATGAACACATTCTTCTATTTGGGAATTGCGCGCATTGATCTCGGGAAAAGTGTTGCAATCGAGTTCGTCGGACCAATTGCAGTTGCCGCTTTCGCTACTCGATCTCTGCGAAACGCAATTGCACTTGTGTGCGCAGTTGGTGGCGTGTTGGTACTCGGTGGGGTTGAACTCGGCGGGGAGCCTGCTGGCGTTGCCTTTATTCTCGCTTCGTCGGCGTGTTGGGCTGCGTACATCGTGATCGGCTCACGAGTTGCGGTGACCAGTAGTGGTGTTGAAGGCCTGGCAGTCGGTCTGGCAATCGGCTCATTCGCACTCATCCCAATTGGCGCCCCGTGGAGTGGCCCCGTCTGGGGAGCACCGTTGCTACTACTCGCCTGCCTTGTCACCGGTGTCTTCTCAAACGCAATCGGGTACGGCATTGACCAGTACGTCATGCGACAGGTCAGTGTCCGACGGTTCTCGGTCTTACTTGCGATGCTGCCAGTGACCGCCGTCGTTGTCGGTTGGGTTGCATTAGGTCAGCAACCGACCTTGATCGACTTCGCCGGAATCATCGCCGTGCTCGTTGGTGTCAGCATGCAAGAGAGAGACGCAGCCCAACCAAGTGAGCCCCTTGTTCACGCCGGGTAGATCAGTGATCGTCTAACCAAGGGGCGCACAGACCATCGAGATCGCGCACCACAATTCGGTCTCGGTTTTCCCAAGTCACCGGGTTGGACGGATCGGGCCGAAGTTTGAAGGTCCTGAACTCCATCTCCGTCGTATCAACAGAAAGGATTCGACCGATCAGCGCATCACCAAGGCCGAGGATGACCTTGATCGTTTCGAGCGCCTGAATTGACCCGACAATGCCTGGCAACACACCGAGAACACCGGCCTCTGCACACGACGGAGCAAGTTCAGCGGGAGGTGGTTCTGGAACCATGTCTCGATAGGTCGGGCCTTCCTTTGGATGGAACACACTGACCATTCCCTCAAAGCGGAAAATCGAACCGTGCACGACCGGGATGCCGAGCTTCACACTTGCATCGTTCAACACATAGCGAGATGGGAAGTTGTCAGCACCGTCAACGATGACGTCGTAGCCCGAGATGATGTCGACGATGTTCTCGGCGGAAAGGCGAGTGTCATACGTGACGACATTGACATCTGGGTTGAGCAATGTGAGCGTCTTCTTCGCCGAGTCGACCTTGCGATCGCCGACTCGATCAATGTTGTGCAGAATTTGGCGTTGCAGGTTTGATGCATCAACGTCGTCCATGTCGACGATGCCAATTGTCCCAACACCTGCTGCCGCGAGGTAGAGCGCTGCAGGTGAGCCAAGACCGCCTGCGCCAAGCATGAGCACCTTCGCATCGAGGAGTTTTTGCTGGCCTTCGACACCGACCTCAGGAAGAAGGAGGTGGCGCTTGTACCGGTTCTGTTGCTCCGGGCTGAGGCTGGCGGGCTGGCGCCACGGACGACCCTCGTCTTTCCAGCGTCCGAACCCGCCATCCATCGATGTGACCTGTTCGTAGCCGAGATCTTGAAGCGTCTTTGCAGCGAAGGCTGATCGAACTCCACCCGCGCAGTACACGACAACCGGAAGTGATTTATCGACGATGCGGTTTTCGATCTGTGCCTCGAGGTGGCCTCGAGGAATATGAATCGCACCCTCGAGAGCGCCTTCGGCGTACTCGTCAGGTTCGCGAACGTCGAGAATGAGATGACCATCGCCAATGCGCTCGGCTGCTTCTTCGGTGTTTATTTCGACGATCTCAGCTTTAGCGGAGCTGAGGAGGTCTCTGAACGTAGCCATGTCGAAATCCTACTGATTTGGTCAGGTATTGCCACCTTGAGCGAATAATTGAGGAAGAATGTCACCGATTGATCCCCGAAGGACCACGTCGGCGATGGCATCCATCTCTGTTGCTTCCGCATTCACGATGACTATCTGAGCCCCGTTCGACTTCGCCAATGGCACACAATTTGCAACCGGATAGACGCTGAGAGTTGAGCCAACCGCGACAAGAACATCGGCCTGTTCACTCACGCGCATCGCCCGATCAATCACTTCAGGAATGAGTGATTGTCCGAAACTGATCGTGTCGCTCTTTACGATTCCTCCGCACAGTTCACATGCAGGATCAGGATCTCCATCACGAACTCTCTGCAAGGTATCTGACATCTCTCGCCGATCGCCACACTCCCAGCAACGAGAAAACCAGATCGTTCCATGCACTTCGATCACAAGGTCAGGATCTGTACCGGCCTGTTGATGAAGACCATCAATGTTCTGGGTCACCACCGCATGCAAACGGCCACTGCGTTCCAGATCAACAATTGCCTGGTGACCTCTGTTTGGCGACGCAGACCACGCAGCAGCATCAAGGCGCGCTTGCCACGCCGCACGCCGGACGTCTGGGTCAGACAGGTAGTACGAGATATTGCTCGCCTTTTCTGCACCAGGATTTTTCGTCCAGACCCCATTTGGTCCGCGGAAATCAGGGATTCCCGAGTCGGTAGAAATTCCCGCACCCGTCAGTACAACCACTCGTTGAGCGCCGCTCAACATCGATTGGGCGAGCTCAAGTTGTCCGGGATCGACCGCTTCCATATCTCTAGTGTGACGCACACTTTCATCCCAAGCGAACCGGCGAGAACATCACACATCCCACTCCCCCATGCCAATTGCGACATCAGATGAACTCGTCAACTTTCAGCCCTGGGCCGTACCCGCCGACAGAGACGTCGGTCACGACCCACGAAGTACATATGTCGAGAGGTTTTGGCTCAGCACACTCGGGCCGTCGGCCACATGGATCATCCGACGTCTCGCCGATTATCTCGATCATGAGCCCAACGGGTTCATCATCAACGTGAACGACCTCGCTCACTCAATCGGACTGAGCAATGCCAAAGGAGCAGAGTCACCGTTTGGCAGGGCACTTCATCGCTGCACCATGTTCAACCTCATTCGGCCAAGCAATAGCGGATACGACGTCAAACGTCGCATCCCGGATCTGACAATCCGACAGCTGGATCGCATGCATGAACGACTCCGTCGAGACCACGACGAGTGGGTTCAGCGAACTTGGACGACCGATGCAATGGCCGTTGAACACCAACTTGTCGCTGCCGGGTTTGATCGCCGAACCGCGATCATTGCGGCGGAGTCAGCGACTACGCCGACCAGTTCGTAACCGTGTCAATCAGCAGGCGAGTTCCAAACCCGGTCGCACCCTTTGACCGCCACGACTCGTCCCCATCGACTTTCATCGGTCCTGCAATGTCGAGGTGTGCCCAGGGCACGTCACCTGTGAACTCCGACAGGAAAATTGCCGCCGTGATACAACCACCGTAAGGGCCGCCAATATTTCGCATGTCTGCAACATTTGAATCCAGCAGCCTGCGGTAACGGGTTGCCTCAAGAGGCATCTCCCAAATTGGCTCACCTGTTGCGTCAGCACTAGCGGTGAGTTGGTCGATCACCTTCGGACCAGTGCCGAGCACTGCGGCGATATCTGGACCAAGGGCCGCCATCGCTGCACCAGTCAGCGTTGCGATATCGATAATTGCGTCCGGCTTGTCCTCCACCGCCAACGACAGTCCGTCAGCGAGAATGAGACGACCCTCTGCATCGGTGTTGTGCACTTCAACCGTTTTCCCGTTACGCATGGTCAGCACATCACCCAATTTCATCGCCGAGCCGGACGGCATATTGTCGGTACAGACGATGTAGCCAGTTACTTGAGTACGGCAACGAAGATCCTTTAGAGCCGTCATCGTCGACAGCACTGCCGCAGCGCCCGACATGTCCATTTTCATCACCACATGGAATGCGTCGCTTGGCTTCAAACTGATTCCACCTGAGTCGTACATCACGCCCTTACCTACGAGAGCGACATGACCTCGAGGGTTCCTCGGTGTGTAGGTGAGTTTCATCAAACGCGGCGGCTCGACACTTCCCTTATTCACTCCGAGTAGACCACCACAGCCCATCTCAGCGAGGTCATTCTCATCGAATACCTCAACATCAAACCCGTGGTCAGCTGCAAGTGCCGTTGTGATGACCTCAAGATCACGAGCATTGAGGTGTGCTGGAGGGGTGTTAGCCAGATCTCGCGCAAGATACGTTGCGCGAGATCGCACCTGACCCTCTAGAACCCCTCGCTCAACCGCGGCCGTTCCGGAGGTCACAATCGTGAGTGATTCAAACTTGGGCTTGGTCGTCGGCTTCGCGGTAATTCCCGGATATCGGTATGCAGCCAATAGCGCTCCCTCGGTCACTGCACGAGCATCTGCCGCGCTTGCAGAACTCGATGGCAACAGATCGAGAGCGAAATGAGTGTGACGTTGAGCGTGACGAATTGCCGCAGCCGCCGCATTACGCAGGTCGGCGCTTGACGGACGGTCACCCACACCGACCGCAATCACTGTCGCCGCATCACGACGAGGAATCGAGACAACTTGTCCGACCTTTCCAGAAAACCCATGACGTTCGAGATCGCGTCGGGACATGCCGACCGACCTTGGAACACTTCCAGTTGAACGAACCGCTACCGCAACTGCGGTCGCAGAACGAGGAGTTGTTCGTGCAGTGACGACGGTGCTTGGAGTTGCAAACGGAATTGACGTGTCAGGCATAGCGACAGTCTGCACGAATTGACACCAATCTGGCGTTACGCACCGAGAAAGAATTCGCTCTAGTGGACTCCCCTCGCCATGCCGGCAACACTGTCAAGAATGACTGGTCAGCGCATTGTGTCTCGTGTTCTCCTAAGTGTGATCGCTCTCATCGTTCTCGCAGTTGGAGGTGCATGGGTCTACGCAACGTTTATCAATGATGCACCTGATGAGTTTGGAACCGAAGACCTCGAGGCGCGCCTTACTGAGAGCACCTTGCCCCAGGACTCTGCGGTTACCGAAACAACGGAATCAAACGAAGAATCCATCGAAGACGACGATGAAGTTGCAACGACAACTTCATCCGACAGCGCCGCAGGACAGTGGGTCATCGCCGATGGTTCCGAAGTTGGTTATCGCGTTGCTGAGGTGCTGTTCGGAATCGACACCGAAGGAGTAGGACGAACAGAGCTGGTCAACGGGTCAATCACCCTCCAAGAGACATCCATCATCGACGCAGAATTCACTGTCGATGTTGCCTCGATGCGCAGCGACGACAGTCGTCGCGATGGCCAATTCAGAGGAAGAATCATGGAAACAGACGAGTTTCCAACGGCCTCATTCATCCTCTCGGAGCCAATCGACTTAGGCGTGACCGCAACGGAAGGTGCATCCATTACGACAACGCTGTCTGGCGAACTGACAATGCATGGCGTCACAAACCCGGTGACGGTTGAGATATCGGCACAAATTGAGAACGGTCGACTCGGGGTTGTTGGTTCGATCCCCGTGGTATTCACCGACTACGAGATCGTTGACCCTTCGATTACGGCAATCAAGGTTGAACCGCAAGGCCTCATCGAGTTTGTCCTGATCTTCAGCCCTGCCTGAGATCAGAAACAGTTGGCTGACTAGATAACCAGGCTTGCTGTAGAGCGGCGTATCGACCATTCGGAATCGATAACAACTCCGCATGGGTGCCGACCTCAACAAGCCGACCCTCATCACACACCACCACTCGATCCGCACGGCGAACTGTCGACAGACGGTGGGCTACCACGATGACCGTTCGACCAGACATCAAACGCTCAAGTGCCATTTCGACTTCGGCCTCAGTGCCGGGATCAAGGTTCGAGGTCGCCTCATCGAGAACCAGGACTGAGGGATCGACAAGCGCGGCTCGACCAAGCGAAACAAGTTGACGTTCGCCAGCCGACAGACGGGATCCGCGCTCACGAACCACCGTTTCTAACCCTTCGGGCATGAGCTCAAAACGTCGACGAGCTCCAATCCGGTCAAGGGCATCCCAAAGATCAGCATCAGAAGCTGACGGGTCGGCAAGACGAAGATTGTCAGCAACCGTTCCATTGAACAAGAAACCCTCCTGTGGAACCACGACAATCTGCGACCGCAATGAAGACAAGGTTGCATCGACAAGGTCAACCCCTCCAAGCGACACGGACCCAACTGACGGGTCGTAGAGCCGAGCAACGATTTTCGCCAACGTCGACTTACCTGCACCCGTCGGTCCGACTAAGGCAACCCGCTCTCCGCTCGCCACGTTTAGCGTTGCGTCACTCAAAGCTGGCCTCAACGCACCTGGGTAGGTGAATCCCACCCCATCGATGACCAATTCACCAGACCGAGGTAGATCAACCGCGCTATGCCGCTCATCGATTTCTGGTTCGGTATCGAGGATGTCGAACATCTTTTTCAGCGAAGCGGTCGCCGCTTGCACCGTGTTGTACAACTGAGAGAGCTGCTGAACTGGCTCAAACAGACTCGCTAACAACAGCACCACAGCCACGACAGTTCCAACAGAAACATCGCCTCGACCAACGAGCCATCCCCCTGCAAATACGCCAAGAGCGGTCGCTGCAACCCCGCAGAATTCAACAACTCCGAAATACCACGTTGATGCTTTCACTGTTCGAAGGTGCGCTGCATACAAGCCGCGATTTGACGCAAAGAACCGACGGCGCTGTTCATCAACTCGGCCCGAAGCCTGAATAACCCGAACTCCGGCGAGATTCTCTTGAAGGGTGGAGAGGTTTGTTCCAACCCGCTCACGAACCTCGAGATACGCCTCGTTCGACACTCGCTGAAATTTGATTGAAGCCAGAACCACCACCGGCAATACCGCAAGTGCAACCAACGTCAACTGCCAGGACATCACCAACAACACGCACAGTGCAACCACTAGCAATATGCCGGCTGACACAAACTGCAGCAGGCCCCACTGCACAAGTTCTGACATTGACTCGATGTCGGCTGTCATGCGTGCAACGAGAACACCGGCTTTATGTTCGTCGAAGAAGCCAAGCGACTGGCGTTGAATGTGGGCGAACAGCCGCAGACGCAGTTCCCTCAAGAACCCTTCGCCTGCACGATTGATAAGTACGTACTGGCGACGCGACCCGATGTAGGCAAGAACAACCACCACACCGAAAGCGGCAACCGCAACCCCGAGAGCCGATCGGTTCGCAGTTCGGATACCGGTGTCAATGCCAAATCGAACGAGAAGCGGGCCGACAATTGTCGCCGATGTCGCCATCGCAACGAATCCAACTGCAGCGAGAGCCGTTCGCCGATACGGCCGAGCAAGGCGAGCGGCACGACGAAGTACTCGACTCGCATCATCTCTCGTCAGACGGTCTTCTGGGTCAACTCCGGCACCATGCCACATCAGTTCACCACCGCCTCAGACTCTCCAGGTTCTAGGGCCGCGAGCACTTCGCGATAGCGCTGGTGGGAGTCAAGCAACTCCTGATGTGTTCCGGTTGCACAAACGCGACCTTCGTCCAGGAGCACCACCTTGTCGGCCATGGCAATCGTTCCCGGACGATGCGCGATCACCAGAGTGGTTCGGCCATCCATCACTGTTGCCATTGCTGAACGAATCTCGTGTTCTTTGGAAGGGTCAACTGCGCTCGTTGCGTCATCGAGAATGAGCACACGCGGATTCGAAATGATTGCTCGGGCAATTGCGATCCGTTGGCGCTGTCCTCCCGACAGCGAATACCCACGTTCCCCGAGCAACGTGTTGTAGCCATCTGGAAGATCGTCGATAAAACCAGCTGCGCCAGCGAGTGCTGCTGCAGCACGAATGCGTCCCGCCTCTGCGTGAAGATCCATCGACGGCACCGTGAACGCAATGTTTGCGGCAACCGTGTCGTGGAACAGCAGTGTGTCTTCGAACACGATCCCAATTGTTCGGCGAAGTTCGTCAACCCGTAGCGACCGAAGGTCGATGCCATCAAGCGTGATTGATCCCTGTTGCGGGTCGTAAAACCTCAGCAGCAGACGCGCAATAGTCGACTTTCCTGAGCCAGTAGCCCCAACTATCGCGATCGACTCCCCTGCCTCAATGTCGAGGTCGAACCGATCTAACACTCGATCGCCATCGCCGTACGCAAAGCCCACGTCGCTGAATCGAACAGCACCGAAACGCCCTGTTGACAAATCTGGTAACCGGAGTGGTTCGGGCGGATCAGCAATTGCTGGCTCCACCGACAACACCTCATGAACCCGTTCGAGTGCCGCTGCTGCTCGTTGACCAAATGCAACGGTCATGCCGATTGATCTCAGTGGCCAGACGAGCAGAGTGACGAAGAAGTTGAAGGCAACAAGTTCACCAATGGTCATCGAGCCATCGATCACACGAAGCCCGCCAACTCCGAGCACTCCAACCAACCCAACTGATGGAAGCAATTCGAGAAACGGCATGTACTTGGCGCGAATCCGCGCTGCCTGCAGTGACACATGACGAATGTCATTGGCTTCGGTTTCTAACGCCTTCATTCGCACTGCTTCCGCGCCAAACCCCTTGACGACTCGCACACCTGCGATGGATTCTTCAACAACAGTTGACAGTTGTGCCTGCTCAGCTTGAACTGCAAGAACAGCTGGGTGAATTGCATTCGAGAACAACTTTGCCGACACGTTGACAAACGGCAACGGCAACAGTGCAATCAAAGCGAGAAAGGGGTCAAGCGAAATGAGTACTCCGGTCACCCCCAAGATGAGCGCAACATGAGAGAGGGTGAGCGGAATCATGACGACAAACATCTGCACCTGGTTGAGGTCCGATGACATCCGGCTCATCAACTGACCGGTCTGTGCGTTGTCGTGGTACTCCGGATGCAGACCCAACACATGGTCATGGATTCGCTCACGGAGCATGGTCTCCACCATGCGACTTTCCTTAAACGCGAAAAACCGCCTGCCAGCTGTCAACACCCCGGTTGCGAGTCCGGCACACGCAATCCCGATCGCCCAGATAAACGCCGAACCATCGCCAACAATCGCATTGTCAACAGCAGACTGGGTAAGAAGCGGTACTGCAATCTTCCCAACGGTCCAGACAAGACCGAGGCCGACGCCTGCGGAGATCCCTACCCACTGTGCTTTGAGAAGAACGATCAGGTGCGACCAGTTCGTCTCACGAACCGATCGAATACCGCTGCCGATGGGTGCCGAATCAGTCATCAAGCATCTCTGAAATACGTTCGGTTGGGCGTCCGATCACCGTACGTCTGCCGTCTGAAAGCAGCGGCCGTTGGAGAAGTTCCGGAGCGGCAAGCAAGACCTTGACTACTGACTCTGGATGAGCAAGTTGCTCAGCGGTGACACCTGTTGCGGACAGTCCGTCATCGAGTCGAACAAGATCTGCAGGAGTGCCATCAATAGTTGCAATCAGCATCTGAATGGTGTCCACGTCGGGCGGGTTGTCGAGGTAGTGAACAATCTCAATGTCACGCCCGCGTGACTGGTGTAACTCAACGACCCCTAACGCTGCACGAGATTTTGAGCAACGTGGGTTATGAAACAACCGAAACTCTGACACGCCGATGACCGTATCTGACGACTCACGCCAGCGTCGTGCGCTACACCCATTCGTCATACTCAACAAATCGCCACCTTGGCCCGCATTCACACCTCTCTCAGGACGGCCATGCCAAGCGATCGCAACCACATCTCACTTCATCACCAACACCTCATTGGGCTACCAAGCCACCGGGCGCTTCGGTTGCTCGATGCAATGCCGCTACCCAGGGCGTGTCACGACAGGCTCGATGGCGAGTACGACGCGTTGCGGGTAGCCACACTGGCGATTTCTCGCCCACTCTCCGACGAGACTGTCATCGTTGCGAGCGATGTTGATGGATGTGGCGTCGGATTGATCGCTATTCGAAACACGATGACGAGTGACGAATCGATCGACGCAGCCCAGCGAAGTATGAATAGCCCGAGATGGTTCGGTGAACACTCAATGCGAGTCACTGACATCACGGTGTTGTCGGTGCTCCACCAAGGGTTCAACGAGCCCACCTGCGAGAATGTGCGCCGCCTTCAGCAGCGACTTGGCGACTCTGAGATCACACTCACTCGCTGGTTCTGTATCGACAACATGCTCAGGGCCGTTGATGTCGAAACATTCGCCGTTGTTCCGCATTGAGACGAAGTCCTGAGGCCCGCAGTCGCCGTGCGATGTCTCGACTACTCACCTCAATTGCGCCATCTGCGATGAGATCACTCCGCATCTCCTCTGGAATGTCGTAATGGTCCCCCTGAAACGCACGACGATCTACGCCATTTCGATCGGCAAATTCGAGCAACTCTTCGACCGACTCATCACTCACGAGGTGACACCAACGGCGGCCCTTGAACCACCAACGCGCCTGATCAATGAGGATCACGATCGAACTGTTACCCGGCGACTGCCTCGCGGGCAAGCCCCTCGGCACGAGCCTGGGCAGACACTGAACGAGCAACGATGTCAGCAACACCATCTTCGAATGCACCCGGAATAACGCGCTCTGCTGTGGGCTCACCCACCATCGCCGCAAGAGCTTCAGCGGCAGCACGCTTCACTCCCATCGACGCATTCGTTGCCCGGACATCAAGAAGTCCACGAAATACGCCAGGGAACGCAAGCACATTGTTGATCTGATTGGGATAGTCGCTACGTCCCGTTGCAACCACCGCAACATTGTCTGGCATCAGTTCCGGCATGATCTCAGGGACCGGATTTGCAAGAGCGAAGACAATTGCGTCATCACCCATCGAAGCAACCCACTCCGGCTCAATAATTCCCGGACCAGACAGCCCAATCAGGACGTTGGCTCCCTCGATCGCCTCACGAGCCCCTCCAGACCGGTTGTTCTTGTTCCCATTGTCGACAAACCATTGCTTGCTCGGGTGCAGCCCATCACGAGATGAGTCAAGGATTCCTCGTGAGTCAACGCCAATAATGTCACCAACGCCGATTTCTGCAAGCAGATGCGCACACGCCACACCTGCGGCTCCCGTACCAACAATTGTCACCGTAAGTTCTGACATCGAACGTCCAATGACCTTCGCAGCATTCAGCAACGCAGCAACGACAACAATTGCCGTCCCATGCTGGTCATCATGGAAAATTGGTATGTCGAGCATCTCTTGGAGCCGCTCCTCAATCTCAAAGCACTCGGGAGCCTTGATGTCCTCAAGATTGATTCCGCCGAAAGTCGGTGCAATTGCTGCTCCAACAGCGACAACCTCATCAACCGTCGGTGCATTCACGCACACCGGATACGCGTCAACCCCACCGAACTGCTTGAACAGCACTGCCTTGCCCTCCATGACCGGCATTGCGGCCTCCGGACCAATATCCCCCAAGCCAAGTACTGCTGTTCCATTTGACAACACCGCCACAGCATTCGAACGGCCCGTAAATCGCCACACCGATGATGGCTCTTGCGCAATATGAGTCGACACACGTCCGACACCCGGGGTATACGCCATTGCTAACTCATCTGGCCCCACGAGCGCCGTCCGAGGAGAAACAACGATCTTGCCACCAACGTGAAGGTCGAACGTCGTGTCGGAGGAGCAGACACCGTCGACACCACTCAAGTTGCCAAGCATCTCGAGCACTTCAGACTGTTGCGCCGTTCCCGAGCACGCAACAAATACTTCAAGTCCGCCATCAATTGCTGCCGACGAACGAACTTCAGCGCCGAGCTCAGCGATTGCCGCTGAGATCTGTACCCCGTCAACTGCGTCTCCAGTAATGACGAGTGACAGCGCATAGCCCGTCGTTGGGCGCGTCCGTTTAGGCATCGGCGTCACGTCATGCGATGTTGCAGATTGCAGATTCATGTTGTTGGGATCCTCGTGAGTGGAGCCCCAGCCGGCCGCTCACCGCCGGTTGGGGCGGAGCTGGCGGGAGTTGTGATTTCAGCGAATCAACCGGTTTCCCCGCCGGCTCCGAACCCGTACGGGTACGGCGGCGGGAATTCGCGCTGCTGCCGCGGCAATAGCCGCAATTACTGCGGCTACAGGGGCAAGCGGTGCAACTGCTGCTGAGAACACACCGTCAGCGTAGCGCAGCAGTTCTCACCACGCCTCATTCACACAACATTTCATGTGACTGTTCAACAACCACATCGGTTCAACCAACCACCTAAGGTTGCGACATGAGCCAACAATTGACCGGCGAAACCACCGAGTTGTTACAAGCAATGATCAGGAACGCATGCGTCAATGATGGGACACCTGATTCGGGCGATGAAGTGAGAAATGCCGATCTGTTGACGACGTTCCTGGAAGGAACCGGTCTCGACGTTGAACGGTTTGAATCACGCCCGGGCAGATCGTCGATCGTGGCACGTATCGAAGGCCGCGACCCGAATGCTCCAAAACTTTGTCTCATGGGCCACACAGATGTTGTTCCTGTCAGCCCAGACGGATGGGACAACGATCCATTTGGTGGCGAACTCATCAACGGCGAGGTGTGGGGTCGTGGTGCCATCGACATGCTGAATCTCACATCATCGATGGCGGTCGCATTCCGGCACCTCGCGAATTCAGGATTCACCCCATCGGGTGATCTCATTTATTTTGGCGTTGCTGACGAAGAAGCTGGTGGCACATGGGGAGCCGAATGGATGTTTGAGCATCACGCTGATGTCATCGATGCCGATTATGTGCTCACCGAACTTGGAGGATGGTCGACTGTCGACCATGAAGGTCATCGAAAAGTCACCATCAATGTTGGCGAGAAAGGCATCGCTTGGCGAAAGCTCCGCGTCAGGGGCACACCAGGCCACGGATCGATGCCTTGGGGCAGCGATAACGCTCTCGTGAAAGCAGCTGAAGCTGTTCGCCGGCTGGCATCGTTCCGACCGGCAACTCAGATCACCGATATTTGGCGGGGCCAGGTTGGGGCAATGCACATTTCTGACGAGCAGAAAGCTGTGCTACTTGACCCAAGCAAAGTCTGGGATGCACTTTCAGCAATGCCAGTCAGCGCTGCGAGAGCCTGCCATGCGCTGACCCACACGACGATTTCACCAAATGTCATCCACCCGGTCGAGTCACAGAAGACAAATGTCATCCCTGACGTTGTTGACCTTGTCGTCGATATCCGGACACTTCCCGGAACCACCGAAGAGGATGTGCTCGCCATGATCACCGAGGCCCTCGGCGACCTTGCTCCGCATGTCGAGATCTGTGATGCCGAACAGCAGGCTGAGGGAACCCAATCTCCAATCGACACTGCATTGTGGGACGTGATCACACATCAAACACAGATCGCGTATCCAGGCGCAGAGTTGCTCCCTGGACTTGTGGTTGGAGGCACCGACGCACGGTTTTATCGCCAGCGAGGCCGCGTTGGATACGGAGCAGGGCTGTTCTCTCCGTCAATGGACATGGCGACATTTGGCAACCGCTTCCACGGTCATAACGAACGTATCGATGTCGAGAGTCTCGGTCTTGCCACCGATTTCTGGATTGGTATCTGCGAAGAACTACTGGGGTGACGTAACGATGACAAATCTCGAAACACTGCCTGCAACCACCGTCCCCGAAACCGACATCACGCCAGAAACCGATGAGCCAACAAGTGCCCACATCGTCAAAGTTGAGCCAGGTGAATCTGCGGCCGCAAAAGTCTTGCAGGCACGAATCGAAGGCACTCCTCTCGAAGCCCTTTGTGGGTTCGTATGGGTTCCTTCTCGCGACCCAAAACAGTTGCCCGTCTGTCAACAGTGCAAAGAGGTCTATGACATGTTCAAGATCTTCAATGACGGGCTGCGCGACACCCCAAACGAATAATTTCTGAAATTTTCACCCCTACGGGGTGGGTCTGGTTGCACGTGAATCAGCCTTGCAAATGCCATTTCGATGTGTTTGAGATATGTCGCCATGACAACCCCAACACGTTCCACCAAACGTCAACATCGGACATCCGTAAAGGGCATTGGCCAGCGACCACCCTTTCGCTGGACCTGCCCTACATGCCAGTCATCGGTAACCACTTTTGTCACCGTAACGGCGGCACCAACGTGCTCAGCTCACACCGGTGGTGGGCGCCAAATGATCGCTGAACGAGTTCGGTTTCGCGACCTCGACCGGTCTCAATCAAACATCGAGTCTCAGAATGATCGAAGGTAACGCTGGCCGCTCGGCGAGTAACGGACGATGCACCAAAATGCTCGAACACCATCGCGCCAGCCGATCTTTTTGCCCTCGTCATATGTTCGACCGTTGTAGGAAATACCAACTTCAAACACCCGCCAATTTGCGGCAGCAACCTTCGCAGTGACTTCAGGCTCAAACCCAAAGCGATCCTCTTCAATCTCAATCGACTGAATGACTTCACGACGGAATGCTTTGTAGCAGGTTTCCATATCGGTCAAGTTGAGATCGGTGAACATGTTTGACACCAGAGTGAGCAACTTGTTCCCCATGGAATGCCAGAAAAAGAGCACTCGGTGCGCCTCTCCGCCAGCAAATCGACTGCCGTACACGACGTCAGCATCGCCAGCAACGAGCGGGCCAACTACTTTTGGAAATTCGCTCGGGTCGTACTCAAGGTCAGCATCTTGAACAATCACGTATGGCAAGGTCGCTGCGGCAAACCCCGTACGCAGGGCTGCCCCTTTTCCTTGGTTGTGGGGCTGTAACAGCACTCGAACCCGCTCATCATTCAAACCAGCAAGGATCTCACGGGTGCCATCAGTCGAGCCATCGTCGACGATGATGACCTCCCCGACCAGGTCCTGCTCCAACACTGCGGCGAGGCAGGTTTCAATCGTTGCAACCTCGTTATAACAAGGCATCACAACCGACAGCGATGCAGTTGGAAGGTCGACAACACGAGCCATGCGATCAGGCTAACGGTCAGTCAGGTCATGACATCCTCAGCGGAAATTTCGGCTGGTAGACCGACCAGGAGCAGCAAGTGGCTGCAGATGCTCAGCAATGATGTTGACAACACCCTCCGAGCGCTCCAAGCGCCCACGGACCACCAACGCAGGCGCTTGAGATTCAGTACGAAAACGTTTCCAGCATCCTGCCGACACAATCACGTTGATGAGCCCTGTTTCATCTTCGAGATTGATGAATGTTGTACCGCGAGCAGTCATTGGACGCTGGCGATGGGTGACCACCCCCGCAACAACCACTGTTCGATCGGTTTCATGGGTCTGTAGATCCTCAGATGTCACTACTCCAAGGGCAGAGAGTTCTGTGCGCAAAAACGCTGTTGGGTGTCCGTCAGCCGAAATACCGGTTGACCACAGGTCAGCAACTGCTTCTTCGACAGGAGTCATTCCTGGCAAACGAGGAGCAGTGACCTGTGCCGCTATCCCAGGAATAGTGCCCGACCGGGCTTGAGCAGCTGATCCAGCAAGCCAAAGAGCTTCACGTCGGTTGAGCCCCAGTGACTCTTCAAATGCCCCAGCAGTTGCTAATGCCTCAAGATGCGCAACTGTGATGTTGGGAACTCGTCGAACAAGGTCTTCTAGCGACTCGAACATCTTTCGTTGTCGTTGCTCAACAATCTGCCCAGCAAGATCTCTGCCAAGTCCTCGCACAGATGTAAGCCCGAGCCGGATGATGCTCCCACCGTCTTCAAGCGTGGCTCCTTCAGCCGAGACTCCGAGGTCAACCCCTCTCACCACCACACCATGACGACGCGCATCACGGATGAGGGTATGGGGTGACCAGAACCCCATCGGCTGGGCGTTCAACAATGCTGCGCAGAACGCCGCAGGTTCGTGATATTTGATCCACGCTGAGGCGTAGACCAGATATGCAAACGACACCGAGTGCGACTCGGGAAATCCGTAATTCGCGAACGCTTTCATCTTTGTATAGATCTCATCAGCAACATCACCAGTAATGCCGCGCTCAGCCATGCCCCGGTAAAACCGCTCGCGCAAGCGCTCCATTCGTGCCGCTGAACGCTTTGATCCCATTGCTTGTCGAAGCTCATCAGCCTCAGCCGCACTGAACCCGGCAACATCAATTGCCATCTGCATGAGTTGCTCTTGAAAGAGCGGAACCCCAAGCGTCTTTCCTAACGAGTTCTCTAATAGCGGATGCAAATAGGTCACCGGCTCAAGACCATTTCGACGCCGAATATATGGATGAACTGACCCACCTTGAATAGGACCCGGACGAATCAACGCAACTTCAACAACGAGGTCATAAAAGCGTCGAGGTTTCAAGCGAGGCAATGTCGCCATCTGAGCTCGAGACTCAACCTGAAACACCCCCACCGTGTCAGCGCGACACAACATCGCATACACCTCATCTTCTTGCGGGATCGTTGCAAGGTCGACGGTGTATCCGCAGTGCTCAGCGATCAGATCAACAGCAAGATGTAATGCCGACAACATCCCTAGCCCTAGCAAGTCAAACTTCACTAGGCCGGCAGCTGCACAGTCATCTTTATCCCACTGCAACACCGACCTTCCCTCTGCCCTCGCCCACTCGACAGGACACACCTCAATAACCGGTCGGTCACAAATCACCATTCCGCCTGAATGAACCCCAAGGTGTCGTGGAGCATCTTCAAGCCGGTGTGCTAGTTGCAGCACGTCATCAGGAATGCCAGATTCGCCCTGGCCAGCTGTTTTCAGCACACGGCCCCACCCGTCAACTCGACGCGACCAAGCATCTTGGCGACCAGGGTCGTGCCCAAGAGCTCGGGCGGCATCGCGCACAGCCGACCGAGACCGGTAGGTAATGACATTCGCTACCTGTGCTGTGTGGTGACGTCCATAACGCGCATAGACGTATTGGATGACTTCTTCTCGTCGACCCGACTCGATATCAAGATCAATGTCGGGGGGTCCGTCACGATGGGGTGAGAGAAACCGTTCAAATAACAGACCCAGGGAAACCGCATCGGCAGCAGTGATACCAAGGGCATAACACACCGCTGAGTTTGCTGCGCTCCCACGACCCTGACAGTAGATGTCATGTTCACGACAAAACTTCACGATGTCCCACACAACAAGGAAGTAGCCAGCAAATCCCAGTTGTTCAATGAGAGCAAGTTCGCGGTCAATTGTCTGCCAGGCTCGCGATCGCAATGTCATATCTTCCATCGCCGGCGGTCGTTCGCCATAGCGATAACACGCACCCTCATATGCGGCACGACGTAGTAGTCCCATTTCATCTAGCCCATCAGGACACGGGTATGGGGGTAACGACGGCGCAACAAGTGACACATCAAACGCTGCTGACAAAGCAATATCGACGGTGCGTTCCACAACCCCTGGATAACGCTGAAACCGCCGAGCCTGTTCAACACCAGATCGCAAATATGCAGCACCATGAGCGAACAATTGCTCTTCAACACCATGCAGCCCTGAGCGCTTACCGATAGCCGCTACCGCCATCGCCAGATCAGCATCAGCAGTCGTTGCATGAGTCACCGCATTTGCAGCAACACACTCAACCCCCGAACGGTGAGCAATCTCAACCATCGCATCATTGCGATGATGATCAAGAGGGTCACCGTGATCCCAGAGTTCGACCACAACACGATCACGGCCAAATAGATCAATCAGACGATCAAGTTCACGACGAGCTGCTCGCGGCCCCTGCGTGCACAAGGCTGCCGGAACAACGCCAGTGTGATCTCCAGTCAGTACCCACGACATCCCTTTGACCTGCTCCGCTACGACATTGAGATCATGACGAGGAGCCCCTTTCGAGCCGGCGAGAAGGCCAAGAGAAAGCGCACGCGAAAGACCGCCATACCCCGATGGTCCATCAGCGAGAACGACAATGCGATTCCCATGTTCGCGATTTGTGCCGTTCGACAATGTGAGTTCTGTGCCAATAACCGTTGGAAGGTGCAATGACCGTGCCGCCTCAGCGAACCGAATGATGCCGTACAACCCGTCTCGGTCGCACAAAGCGAGAGCATCAAGACCAAGCCGAGCAGCTTCAACAGCAAGTGCTTCGGGGTGACTCGCACCTTCTAGGAATGAAAAGTGAGATCGGGCATGTAACTCGGCATAGGGAATTCGAATCCCTCTTGGTGATGCCTGATCAACTGGTGGTTCAAACGGTTGACGTTGTCGACTCCAGGCTGGAGCATCACCACCGGCGTTCCATGCAGGGCTGCTAGGGGCGCGCCCATCACGACCTCGCTGCGACATTCGACCCGATAATCGGGCTTCAAGTTCATTCCATGTCCACTGAGGGTTCGTGAATCCCACAACACCAAGTATCGAACATATGTTCGATACTTGCAAATGGCGTATCAGGCCTCGCTGGAGAACTCTTGTCCTAAGCGGGCAAGTAGTGCAGCGAGCCGTTCATCACCAGCGCGCTTCACCGCCGCAGCCCAACCGAACCATTCGACACGTTGACTTTCATCAGGTGGCGGAGCAGGATCGGCGTCTCCCCCATCGAGCAAATATCGGAGGTCAAGGTGAGTGTGTCCCCTCCCCCCTTGATGGGCATCAACATGAACAAGTCGAGGCGGATCATTCGTAAAACGCACATCAAGGCCGGTTTCTTCACGAGCCTCACGAAGTGCCGCATCCCACGGAGACTCACCTGGGTCAACATGGCCACCTGGCTGAAGCCACATGCCAAGACGTTTATGTTCGAGCAACACTGTTCCACGAGGCCCGATCACAATCGCTGAACCAGTGATATGAACCAGATCACTCCGCTCATCAAAGGGGTTGCCGCCAGCACGCCGAATACGGTCGACCTCTGCGATCAATGTTGCAACTGATCGTTCTTCATCAGCATCCGCAACCGGATGCACATTCACTACTGCGAGCACTTGATCGATGAGCGCTTCTGACATCTCAGGTACCGTACCGCTCATTAACTGTGCGTACCCATGAGGTGCCACTGTTGACGCTCGACAGCAAGCAAATGTGCGCTGCCATCTTCGAGCACGACTTGAAGTCGTGCGAGCCGGCGACGGCGGCGGTCATCCCACCATCTCTCAATAAGTGGCCACGGACCGGCCCATGCCACCACACGACAAGACCGACCTCCAATCACAACACAAACCGGATCTGACGTCATTTCACCTCGTCCGCTCACACCAACTGACTCACCCCGATCATTCAATACTTCGACCGTGATTTCATCTGGTGGCACGATGACCGGTGCTGGGCGAACAACCGACCCAGGCCACGGGGCAAGTGCATCGACGTGATGATCGGTATCGACAACCGTGGTCGACACCCACCCATAACGATCTTCTGGCAGGCGACCACCAATGGGCATTGGAACTCGAACGCCTTCTGAACCACACAACGTCACCAACCGAGCAACCGCCCGAGCTGCACGGCCATCGGCTTCACTTGCTCCACCCCAGAACCCCTGTTGCACGCCATCATCAGGGCGAACTGCAGTGACCGAAATCCGAAGAACAATTACTCCTGCGCTCACTGCAGATGATTCGTTAATCCATGCATCAAGCTGCCATCGCACACGATCGACAATTGCAGCGGCCGTGAACCCTTCTGATCGATACCAGTGCCGCTCAGTGCGCTCAGAATGTTCGGTTTCGGCAGCCACTGTGATGCGAGTAGATACGAGACCTTCGATCGCCAGTTCTTGAACAAGCTCTGATGCAAGTTCGCGAGCAGTAAACACCACCGGGGTGACCGAAAGAACTGGTTCTTCAAAACGACGTTCGCGTTCTGGCAGTTGCGATGGAGCCACAGATGAGAGCGGACGTTCATCAGCACCTGTCGCAACTCGATACGCCCGCACCCCTGGCAGACCAAAACGAGTAAGTACATCTCGTTCATCAAGAGCAGCGAGATCACCAACTGCTCGGATGCCAAGTCGATCAAGAAGTTCAACGAGCTCGATTGACATTTCACCAATGGCATGCAGCCAACGCAAACTCATCGTGGTGAATGCTGCAGCGGTTCGTCCCGGCTCAACAATCACAGGCCGGTGAACCGCCCCCGAACGGCGAGCAGCTATCGCCGATGCAGCCCGGCCATCTGCAACTCCAATACCAATGGGAACTTCTGCTGCTAATTGGTTCTCGATAACCGACCGCACATGGTCGACAACAGAATGTTCACCCCCGAAATACCGGGTTGGCCCACGCATATCCAGACACAAACTGCCGGGTTCCAATAACTCGACAAGAGGAATGATCTCAGCCACCGCCGACACCACCCGCTCAAATGCCTGTACTTCAGCTGAGTAATCGCGTGAAACAACCGTTGCGTTTGGGCAGGCACGCAATGCTGTTCGGCGGCGGTCTCCAGTACGAACCCCAGCGTCGCGGGCGCTGGGGCAGGCAGCGATCACTCGATGTTGGTCGAGAACAATGAGTGGCTCTTGCACTGGTGGAACTACATGTACTGGCCACTCCGGACACCACAAGGTCAGCACCCGCGGCACCGATGAACTCACACCACCCGAAGCCGCCATCGCAGTTCCTCACTATCGATAGCTACGTCGATCAGTTCGTCGACCGCCCCATCTGTTTCATCATCGTGAGACCACCCCCCATACACATCATCTTGGGGTGGCAACCGCATCGCTGATTGCAACGGCCGAGGAGAACGCCGACCCGTTGATGTGACAGTGAGATATCGAGCAAGAAGTCGGCCTGAACCCCAACCAATTCCTTCCCAACGAATGTCGGTGCCAGCAAGTTCAATGTCGCCAAGAGATGTCGTGTCGTGCGCTCGCATCTCATTGGTGTCATCAATAACGACGAGAGTGACACCTTTCGCTCGAATACGTTGCGCAATCCGACGAGCCAAGGCTCCGCGATAACGAGAAGCAGGCATCATGACGGCGTCGAATCCGTCGAATACGGCTGACAGCACGTTCGCGAGATCATCACCAGCTGACACACCGACCACTCGATGTAAGGGGATATCAAATTCGACAAGTGCCTCAGGCGAGACCTGGTCGAGATCAACCATTGCAAGCCATGAACCAACCGCAACCGCTCTCGCAACCAAACCAAGCGCAATTGAATACGCAGCCGGTCCACGACAGGTCACCACTTGCCCGCGTAAAAGCCCGGCAGGCAGCAGCTCTGCATACATCTCTGACAGCGGTAAGGCACTGTCAGATTTCGTCAACGACGAAGCAGAACGGAGATGAGTCGACTCAAGAGCAATGGACATCAATGTCCACTGTATCGAACAGGTGTTCGATTATGATTTGTCGGCGGATCCATCGACTTTTGAAGTCGGCTTCCCTCAAAGCGTGCCTTCCGGGCAAACTGTAAGAGTGAGTACCAACCCCTATCAGCCACCTCGCATCCTCACATTGATGGGCTCTGGGGAAACCGCTCCAACCATGGTCAGCACTCACCGTCGACTTGCAGGATCACTCGCCAACGGCCCCGCAACCGTTCGTTCAATGGTGAATGCCGCCTTACTTGACACTCCGTACGGCTTTCAAGAAAATGCCTCAGAACTAGCTGAGCGGGCAGTCAACTACTTCTCCGAATCTGTCGATGTCAATCTTCGAGTGAGCGGCTTGACCTCTCTCCGCATGGCAGATCCTGTGACACGCGAACGAGGGCTAGAACTCCTGCGAACCAGCGACTACCTCTTCGCCGGCCCAGGTTCACCGACCTATGCCCTCCGTGAATGGGCACAGACCGACGTGCCCACAATTATTTCCAACAAACTTGAACATGGCGGGATCGTTGTCTTTGCTTCTGCAGCAGCGCTCACCATCGGTGCCAAAACTGTTCCTGTCTACGAGATTTATAAATGCGGTCATGACCCGTACTGGCTTGATGGCCTGAACGTGCTCGGCGACATTGGCATTAATGCTGTGGTTATCCCCCATTACGACAACGCCGAAGGTGGACATCACGACACAAGGTTCTGTTACCTCGGTGAACGTCGACTCAGGCAGATGGAACAAGAGCTCCCAACCGATCACTACGTCCTCGGAATTGACGAGCACACCGGAGTCATCTTGAATCTCGATGAGGGTTCCGCTGAAGTGGTGGGAAATGGCATGCTCACGGTCCGCATGAACGGCGAGTCGCGAACATTCAATTCTGGAACCACCATCGACCTTGCCTTCCTTGCGAACCCTGGAAGCGATCCAACATCGTCAGCCAAAGGAACTACCGCTGCTGCAGCAGCATCGACAGCCACAACGTCGGAGGATCCACCCGCCGACACCTCCTTAGGGGCCACGACTGACCGCTGCATTCGAGACTTCGACGAGGCAATGGCCAACGCAAATGCCGATCAAGCACTTGGAGCGGTGCTCGCGCTTGAAGAAGCAATTACCGCATGGTCAGCTGACACGTTGCAAAGTGACGAGGCTGACCGGGCGCGCTCAACTCTTCGATCGATGATTACTCGCCTTGGTGATGCAGCAGAAAAGGGTCTTGGTGACCCAACTCTGGTTCGTGCGCCGCTGGTTGAGGCTCTGCTCGAGATTCGAGCACTAGCAAAAGGCGAAAAGAGATTTGATCTTTCGGATCTCATTCGTGACCGCCTTGACGCAGCAGAAATCGAAGTCAAGGACACCGCAGACGGTGCCGTTTGGAACTTACGTAACGAGAGTTAGAAGACGTCAGGCAGTTCGCCTGCGAATCGCATGTTGACGAACCATGTCGAGCACTTGTTTGATGTCCTGACCCAACACCACACCATCACCAATATCAGCCTGAGTCGAGTTCATCACCGCTCGACCCCCCGTCACCACAAGTACCTCAGGAAGAACCTTGCCCAGTTCTGCTGTGACGGCCACCGCAGCCGGCATCGAATCCTCATGTGAAATCGACAACAGAACCGCAACCGCATCTGACTCTTTGACAACTTGGATGAATGACCCGGCGGGGCAGTCAGCACCCAAATCGATGACGGACCACCCGTCAGCACGAACAAGGTCGGAGAGAACTGCGCTCGGAATTGAGTGCTGCTCTCCAGATGGCGAACCCACTACCACTGTTCCGCGGGAACGTCCACGGCGGTTCAGTTGCGGTCCTAATCGCCCCAGAAGACGCTGGACGACAACAGTTGCACGATGTTCGTCAGCTACCTCGAGCTCACCAGCCGCCCATCGGGCCCCAATTGATTCCATCGCGCCGGCGATGTACTCGGTATACACACGGTCAACCGTTGAACCTGCGGCCATCGCCGACTCGATGACGCCCCACGCTCCTTCAACGTCGCCCGCAATGAGGCGCGCTTCGAGTCGAGAAGACCAAGGAGCCTGTCGCCGTGAACGAGTTCTTGTCGAGTTGCCGTTCGTTGTCTCTTCACGACGAGAAAATTGGTCAACATCTTTGAGCGCCACACGCCACCCCGCAGAAGTTCGCAAAGCAGGCAATTGGCCTTGACGCACGTATCGATACGCCGTCATGTAGTGCACGCCGAGGCGCTCAGCCGCCTCATGTAACGTGACATCTTTCCCCACGAAGATGACGTTAGAAATGTTTTAGGGACCCTGCGTGACTGTGCAGGGCTTTGAGGTCAGCCGTTTTTTGCTGCCCATCGCTCTTTTGCTGCTTTGCTTCGCTCAAGGAGGTGAGCGGGCACGCGTTGCGCAGCTGCGGAAAGTTCTTCCCCACCATCTCCTGTTGCAGCTGGAGCCGCCGCCTCTTCAGGCTGAAGGTCTTCGAATGAAGGGGGTTCAACACCGGGCAACCAGTATTGGTACAGATTAGAGACGATGTCAGCGAGGCCTTCGCCAGTACTTCCTCGTGCAAGCTCGACGGTCACGATGTTTGAAAAGACGTGAACGGTGTCGACACCACCATGGTCGATCAACCGACGGGCCAACACCGCACTTGGACGGTCACCACGCGCTTCTTGTGCCGTGCTGAATCGTTCATGGCCCTGTCCCGACAATGTTCGATTGAGTTCAAACCGTAATGTTCCCGGCTGATTCGTTGCCTTTTCTGTGACGCCTACAAGTTGTCCCATACAGTTCTCAAACTATCGCAGTGAAGGCTCCGCAACCTTGCCCATCGGATAAACCTCTCCCGGTGGACATCGAAGGCACCTCAGCGACACCCAATCGGGGATAACGTGACCCTGTGCCCAAATGGCGACTTCTACGCGCCACCGAGAACCCTGCTCGGCTCGTGCTCACTGCGTTCGCGTCACTCATCGTGATTGGCACCATCCTGTTACGTATCCCTGCCGCGTTCGACGGTCCACAGCCTCCGATTCTTGATTCGTTGTTCACATCGACGTCAGCAACAACCGTGACCGGCCTCGCCACTCTCGATATCTCTGGATTTAGCGCATTTGGCGAACTCATCATTTTGCTGCTGATTCAGGTTGGCGGATTCGGGATTATGGCGCTTGGGGCAATTCTGAGCGTCGTCGCCTCACACCGAATGGGGCTCAGCCAGCGCAAACTCGCAGCCGCTGAATTTGGAACCCTCGATAACGGTGTGCTCGCCGAGGTCGATCTACGCGGCATTCTGCGGCGAGTTGCAGAGATCACCCTTCTCGTTGAGCTCACCCTTGGGTTCATTCTTTTTTTGCGACTATGGCTTGGGGGCTACGAGAGTGTTACCCGATCGCTGTACTCCGGCTTGTTCCACTCAATATCAGCATTCAATAACGCAGGTATCTCGCTGTACTCAGACTCACTCGAACAATTCCACGGCGACCCCTACTTGTTGATACCGCTGTCGCTGGCATTCATCCTCGGTGGCTTCGGATTTCCCATCATCATCGAAGTGCTACGGCAAGTCCGAGGCACAGGCCCTGTCGGACAGCGTTCGAATCGGCGCGGCCTGGCACGTATCGATCCAAAGCGATGGAGCCTGCACGCAAAGATCACCGTGACAGCAACCATCGCGTTGGTTGTCATCGGACCGCTCACATTCGCAGTCCTCGAATGGAGGAACCCGTTAACCCTCGGCTCCCTCGACGTCGGTGAACGAATTCTTGCCTCATGGTTCCAGGGCACAACCCCTCGCACTGCTGGCTTCAACACCATCGATATCGGCGGTCTTCAGGAGCCAACACTGTTGTTTGTCACCACACTGATGTTCATCGGCGCTGGCCCAGCATCGACAAGTGGCGGTATTAAGGTCACGACATTCGCTGTACTCGCATTCGTCATTTGGGCCGAGGTTCGGGGGCGAAATGACGTGAACGTCTTCGGCAGGCGGCTCAGTCGCGGTGTTGTCCGCCAGGCGATCACCATCGCGTTGCTCTCGGTTGGGCTGGTCGTCGGAACCGCACTCGTTCTCGTCGGAACTATGGATGTCACGCTTACTCCGGCACTGTTCGAAGCAACATCAGCTTTCGGTACCGTTGGATTATCAACCGGGCTTACCGGAGAACTCAACAGCATTTCGCGAGCACTACTCGTCATCGTCATGCTTGCTGGGCGAATTGGTCCAATGACCTTCGTGACCGCTATCGCACTAAAAAATCGAGACCTGCCCTATCGTTATCCCGAGGAGAGACCGATCATTGGCTGAGAGAATTACACGCAATATGCAGAGCATGCTCGATGGCATGCGCGGCAACCGCTTCGAGCACTCCGGTGAGATCGTTGTAATTGGTCTCGGCCGCTTCGGCAGTGCCCTTGCAAACGAACTCATGCGCTTAGGGCATCCCGTGCTCGGCATCGACCAAGATGCGGGCCGAGTTGATGAACACAAAGGACAACTCACTGAAGTCGCTGAGGCCGACACGACAAGTGAACGTGCACTGAGAGCACTCGGAGTTCATGAGGCTCTCACGGTTGCCGTCTGTATCGGTAGCGGTATCGAAGCAAGTGTTCTCACAACAGCGCTACTTGTTGAACTTGAAGTCAAGAACATCTGGGCAAAGGCGATTACCTCAGATCACGGGCGAATCTTGTCGAAAGTTGGCGCCCACCATGTGGTGTACCCCGAGGCTGAGATGGGTGAACGTGTCGCTCACCTTGTCACCGGCAAACTCGAAGAATTTGTCAGGCTCAATGCAGCAGACGAGGTTGGAACCCCGATCGATCCCGACAATGAGTTCGTCATTAGTCAGATGCTGGTGCCAACGCACGTTGCAGGAAAGACCCTCGGCGAGGCAGGTATCCGAGGAGAGTTCAAAGTCACTGTGGTGTGCATCCAGCCCGATGGCGGCAAGTTCACCTATGCCGAGGCTGACACCATCCTCGGGCCCCAAGACCACATTGTTGTGGCGGGACATCCAGATGACGTTGAACGCTTCGCCAGGTCAGACTGATCACTCACAGGAGTGGGCACTACTTTCATCGCGCAAGTACCTTCTCAACAATGTCAACCGTTGAGCAATGCGTCTCTGAGTCAATTCACGTTCCGGCGGCGCCAGCTGACGTCTTCGAGCTCTTGAGCGATCCTTCTCAGCATCATCGTTTCGACGGCTCAGGGATGGTGCAATCAAGCCGCGGCAGCGGCACGACGGTTGAGTTGGGTTCGAAGTTCGGGATGAACATGAAACTTGGCCCTATCCCCTACCGAATGAATAACACGGTGGTTGAGTTCGAGCAGAACAGACTCATCGCATGGGCGCACGTCGGCGGTCACCGCTGGCGCTATCAAATTGAACCCGACGGCGATGGCACTCTCGTCACCGAATCCTTCGATTGGTCGACGGCGAAAATTCCGAAGTTTCTTGAATTGATGAATTATCCATCGAGAAATCGACAAGCAATTGTGAACACTCTTCAGCGGCTCCGAGACTTGTTCAACAACCAATCAAATGTCTGACGTAATTCACTTTTACTGGCGACCCGGTTGTCCGTTCTGCACAATGTTGCGGCGCGGGCTCGACAAGCGAGGGATCACCACCGTCGATCATGACATCTGGTCAGATCCGAATGCTGCGGCCATCGTTCGGCAGTTCGCAAACGGAAACGAAACCGTCCCGACGGTTGTCATTGGCGACACCGGATTTGTTAATCCATCAGCGAAAGTTGTCGAGGAGTACTTAGCGAAGAACGCTCCTCATCTGTTGCCGTCGCACTAGTCGCTCATCGCTAGTTTTCATTCACCCCGGCTGCCGCCTTGTGTGCACAATGGAGGCAACGACCGCGGATATCAAGGTCGTGACCATCCAGAACGAAACCCTCTGATTGGGCGATGGCATCGAGTGACTTGTCGAGCACACGCTCTATCTCCATCGGCAGTTCAACATCAACAACCACACCACATGCTGTGCAGACAAGGTGGTGATGGTGGTGGCCGGTGAGACGCTCATCTAGTTCGTAGCGGGCGTGGTCGCTGTCATGGACGATTCGTCGAACCGCTCCCGCGTCAATGAGCACTCCGAGACCCCTGTAGGCGGAACTCTGCGCAAGTTCCTCCCTCCGGTCGAGGAGTTCAGGAAGAGTGAGCGGCCCATCACCGGCAAGGGTGTCAACCATCGCCCTCAAATTTGAGGTGTAGAGGTTGCCCTCCCGCAATAACAAGTCCCGAACTGCTTCATGAAGAACAGCGTTGCCGTTGCCGCTCACAATGACTCTCCGTGACCGTCTCCGCGCGAACCGCGGTGATCATGGTCGTGCTCATGATGGTGATGATGCGAGTCGAGGTGCGCAGAAAGGTCCGTTGCACCAGCGTGCTGCTCGAGGTCGTGATGATGGTGCTCGTCGACAACAACCGCTTCACCAGCGACCATTCGTCCACCGAAGGCTTCTGCAAGCAGTTCGGGAACGAGTACCTCCTCTGGGGAGCCGTCGGCGAGTACACATCCCGCAAGCAACAGCACACGATCAGCTCGTCGAGCTTCACCTAGATGATGGGTGGTAAAGACTGCAGTGCCACCTCGAGCCGAATGATCTTCGATGACATCAAGAATGATCTGCTGACTCGGTAAGTCGAGTCCGGTGATCGGTTCATCGAGCAACAGCACATCTGACTCGGTCGCAACTGCCTTCGCAACAAGTACACGCTGCCGCTGCCCGCCAGACAGCACACCGAACGACCGCTTTAACAGGTCAGCAATCTCAAGTTGCTCCGCGGCTCGGTCGATGGCAATTCGATCGGCTCGACCCATGCGACCGATCCAAGACCGATAGCGACCCATTCGCAATACCTCCTCGACAGAGAGCGGCATCCATTGGTGATGATGTTGATGTTGGCCAACGAACGCCACTGCCCCATCAACTTCAACCTTGCCATCTGTTGGCTTGATCAATCCGGCGATGAGATTGAGCAGGGTGCTCTTGCCGCTGCCGTTTGCTCCAATCACTGCCACTGACTCTGATCGTGTGCAGACGAGGTCGGTCGGTGCAAGGGCAACGCGTGATCCAAAGTGCATGCACGTATCACGCAGCCGTATGAGGTTCATCGGCGATGCCGCTTCACCAGCGACCGGGGAAACTGCTTGTGTTGTCCTCACTGTCCTCATGATATCATTTTGGGAATGATTCTCATTCCTAAATGTGCACGGCTCGGCTCAGTAGCCATCGCAGTGGGAATGTTCGGCCTTTGGGGAGCCGGTTGCTCCGGTTCAACAACGCCCGAAAACAGCACACAACCCGCCCAGTTACTTGCGACAACAAGCATCTGGGCGGATATCACCTCGTCTGTTGTCTGTGGCGAGTATGTCCCCTCCCTCATGCCTATCGGAAGTGACCCGCACACCTGGGAGCCTTCAATTGCAACACGCGCTGACATCGATGAGGCGAGGGTGATCATCGCTAATGGCCTCAACCTCGAAAGCGGCCTCTCCAACCTGTTGGGCGCGGCCGAATCAGATGGCAAGACTGTGGTCGAGATGACCGACGTCGTCGATCTCATATCGATTGGATCTGTTGGCGGCGTCAGTGCAGGCGAGCATGAAGATGATCATTCCGATGAAGTTGGCGATCACGACCATGATTCGCAGTTTGATGCCCACATCTGGCTTGATCCAACACGTGTCATCGAAGCGATTCCAGCAATTGTCGATGCCGCAACAGCAGCGGGTTTTGACCGCTCGACAATCACGCCATGTGCGGAGCAATACGTCACATCCGTGCAAACCGCAGATCGAGATATCGATGAAATGCTGTCATCACTGAGCGACAAGCAACGCGTCATCGTCACTAACCACGACTCACTCGGTTACTTTGCAGAACGTTATGGCCTTTCGGTAATTGGAACTGTGCTACCCGGATCAGATACTTCGGTTGAGGCCAATGCTGCCGACCTCGCAAAACTTTCCAACATGTTGGTTGAACTTGAAATAGCCACGATCTTCACCGACGCCGAAAGTACAGATGTCGATGCTCGCGCTCTTGCCGACCGTCTTGGCATCGACATCGTGCCACTGCTGACGTCATCGCTTACCTCGGGCGTTGATAGCGGGCGTTCATATCTCGACCTCATGCTGACCAATGCGCAAGCAATCAGTGATGCGTTGAACAAACAGATGGAAAACTCATGACCTGGTTGACCAGTCCGTGGGAGTGGTGGATCAGCCCGCTAGTCGATCACGCCTTCATGCGTGATGCAGTTCTGGCGGCAAGTCTGGTTGTGCTCTGTTCAGCGACTGTTGGCACGTGGATTGTGCTGCGCGGCCTCTCATTTCTTGGGGATGCACTTGCCCATGGCGTGCTCCCCGGAATTGCAATTGCTTGGATCATCGGCGCAAACACATCGATTGGAGCACTTATCGCTGCACTTGCAATGGTGGGTGGAGTCAACTTGGTCAAGTCATCGTCGCCACTGCCCGACGATGCCTCAATCGGAATTTTATTTGTTGGCTTTTTGTCCCTCGCCGTCGTCATCATGTCGTCCTCAGGTGCCTCGGGTGACCTCAACCGATTCTTGTTTGGGTCGATCACCTCTGTTAACCAGAGCGACGTCGCATCGCTCGCAGTTGTCGCCGCGATCACCATCATCACGATCACCGTGTTACATCGAGCACTGCTCACTGGAACGTTCGATGCAGATCAAGCATCACTTGCGGGATTTCATCCACGGCTCGTCCACCTTGCCCTGCTCACTCTCATTGCCGTGGTCGTCGTTGCCTCATTCGAAACTGTCGGCAGCCTCTTGGTGTTCGCATTTCTTATTGCGCCACCGGCGACCGCTTCACTCTTTTCGCGTCGAGTGATCAGCATCATGTTGTCAGCAATTCTCATTGGTGTTGCGAGTTCTTACATTGGTCTCATCATCAGCTACCACCAGCGCAGTGCCGCTTCAGCAACGATGGCGCTTACCAACATCGTGATGTTTTTTATCGGCATCGCCATTCGTTCGATAGCCATCAAACAACGCTCTCAAACTCCGCTCAACTGACATCAATGCATGCGCTATGCGCACCCTGCTGGCTGAAATCAGAACAGTGAACCCTGTTCTCCTTGACGCTGCCGTCGAGGAGCGCCGTCCCACGGCATGTGATTCTCCATGAATGCCCACGAGGTTCGGTGCTCCACAGATGGACCCCATGCATGAAGCCCGGCCCGATGTTGCGCACATGGGTAGCCCTTATTTGACGCGAACGCCCAATGCGAGTGATGTTCAGCAAGCTCACGCATGTGGCGATCACGGGTCACTTTCGCGAGAACCGAAGCAGCAGCGACACTTGCACATTCACGATCGGCTTTCACCTGCATCACCACTTCTTCAACGACTGGCGAGACGAAATCCCAGCGACCATCGACAATTGCGACATCAGCAGCAATGCCCAACGCATCGAATGCACGCCTGCATGCCAAGCGTTGCGCCTCCGACATTCCAAGTTCGTCACATTCACGAGCAGATGCCCACCCGGTTGACCAATGTGCGCAGGCCTCGACAATTCCATCGAAGACCCGTTCACGTGTCCGCTCACTGAGCGCTTTCGAATCACGCATCCCTTCGGGCAAGTTGCCAGACGCCGCCGATGCACCAAGCACCGCAATACCGATCACTAACGGCCCAGCCCAGGAGCCCTTCCCAACTTCATCAACCCCTGCCACAACCAGTCCCTCGTTAAGGAACGGTGTTTCAAGATGAAGTCCCGGTCCATCGGAAGAACGTCGGTCACTCATGCAAGCACAATGCCTGCGGCACCAGCCTCTACTTCGCCGACACGCCAAAACCCCTGACCGACAAGATCATCAGCCAGATCAGATTCAACGGAAGCCAACAGCCCGCCTGAGGTTTGCGGGTCGTAGCAAATCGCTGCGCGAGCATCATCAGCCATTGTCTCAACGTGACCATCGACGTACTCACGGTTGCGCGGGTCACCGCCCGTGCGGCCACCGTCTTCGGCAATCCGAAGTGCCCCCGGGTACATCTCGAGTGAACTTGTGTCGACAATGAGTCGAACCTCAGAACGTTGCGCAACTTCCCATCCATGCCCCGCAAGGCCATAGCCCGTCACGTCAGTAACGGCGTGAACTGAGCTACCTGCAGCCACCAACAACTCCGACGCCCTTCGATTGACGGTCTTCATGCCGGTAATTGCTGCCGCCTTCTCAGCCTCTGAGCCGGCCGCCAACGTAAGACCCGTTCCTAATGGCTTCGAGAGAACGACAACGTCCCCTGGTCTCGCGCCGGACTTACGAAGAACTCGGTCGGGGTGCACAACTCCTTGCACTGCGAGTCCGTAAATCGGCTCAGGATTTCTGATGGTGTGACCACCAGCAACCGTTCCACCAGCCTGAGCAACGATCTCTGCTCCGGCAGCAAAAATCGCGGCGATTGCTTCTTTTGGAAAGTCCTCAGGAAATGCAGCCACATTGATTGCCATCACCACTGAGGCTCCCATCGCGAAGACATCACTACAGGCATTAGCAGCTGCTATTGCTCCAAAATCTGCAGGGTCGTCAACGAGTGGCGGGAAAAAATCGGTGGTCGACACCATTGCCACATCGTCGCTCACTCTGTAGACCGCTGCATCGTCAAATGGAGCAAGTCCGACGACGAGTGACGGATCATTCGAGCGTGGAAGGTCAGCTACGAGGTCAGAGAGTAACGAGGCTCCCCACTTTGCTGCACAGCCTCCGCACGAGGTCCACTCTGTCAGGCGCAACGAACTGAGATCGCTCAGAGAACTCATAATTTGATCTTAGGACTCGGCGGGTTCAGCAGTGTGAGCGAGCAACGTCTCGCCCTTCAGCTCGCTCGACGACCAATTGGTATCAAGTGATGAAGAACACAAGGTGACCTCTCCACCCTCGACTTCCCAAACAATCGCAGGACGGAGCCCATGCCACCTGACTGCGTACGACACTGATGCCGTAGCGGACGCTGGCAAGTGAAAGATCTCAATGGGCTGCAGAGACCAATCCGACGGCATTCCACCGGAAAGGATTTCGGTCGTTGAGCCGCGCGGCGCGACGAGGCGCTCTTCGAATGTGCGCACCGCTGTTGCCAGTGAATCGTTTCGGGTATCACTGCGATCTGCCAATCGGGTGATGATGCTGCGTACATCATTTGCACCGCGATCTTCATTCGCCTGCGTGAGGATTCTCTCCGCAGCCTGAAGGGCCATCTCTGCTCCCGGCAGCTGCCGGCGGGCCACAAGTTCAACGGCACGGGCAACATCATCAACAAGAGGTTCAGGCCGTTCACCCATACGACAGAGTTCGTCCCACTCGATCAGAGCGCTCACCGGGTCACGTTCTGGATCGGCTAGGCCACCAAGCAACCACGAACAGCGGGCGGCCACGATTGCGTCTGATATCGATGAGCCGGAGACGCCCGGGGGAAGTTCCATTCGGCCAGCACGATCGACAATCGACCTCCAACCAGAAATCACAGCATCAGCTGCTGGAACGCCCTCGAACCACGTGTCGTCGGGTAGTGCGTCTGTCGGGACGAGAGCGATCCGAGTGTTCGTGTGATGGCCAAGTGAGATCGAGAATGCATCTGGGCCAAGATCAGCACCTGCAACTGACCCGACCGCTGCTGATGACTCGACAAGCACGTCACCCCGGTCGATACCAATTGCCACCGGAAGCGCAGAATCGTTGTAGAAGTCAACAACGATCATTCCGCCCCGATGTGCGGTGGCGAAAGTGGTTTGCACAATGTCACCGCTTGGCACCCTCATTCGAGTCTCAACAACTGGGACACCTTCTCGACGCATTTGTCGAACTCCCGCTTCATTCGCTCCGTGATGCCAGCGATCTTCAGCTGCAACATGGAAGCCAAGGGTTCGACCATCATCTGATACTGCAATAGTTCCGTTGGGCGAGACCTCACCCCACCACGGCATTCCGGCTACGCCGATTGTCACGGGGTCAGCGAGAAACTGTCGGAGGATGTCCACTCCTCCAGTCAACAGGAACTTCAGCAGGCGCACACAGTTGAATTCGCCTTACGCTGTCATCATGCCGGAGTCAATTGCGAAGCGAGCACTCACCATTGCAGTGCCAATTCGTTCATTTGCGGGCGGCAAAGAACGAATGTCTTCAGCATTATCTGCACACGAGCGGGGCGATCTTGCGCGGCGTGTGTCGAACAATCTCATCGATGCCATTGGTTCCTTCCACGTTGTTGTTGTCACCAATGACACCGAGGTTGAACAGTGGGCCCTTCACCGAGACGTCGAGGTGATCCATCCCAGCTCGACTGGGCTCAACGCCGCCGCCGGGACCGCACTCGCATGGGCCGCACGAAATCACCGAACCCAACTCACCATCGTCCACTCTGATGTGCCCCAGCCCCGCTCCCTCACACGCATTTGCGAACATGAAGGCATCACGATCGTGCCCGACCATCAAAGGGATGGCACCAACGTTCTTTCGCTACCAGTGCATCTCGATTTTGAGTTCAGTTACGGAGTGCACTCATTCGCACGTCACGTTCACCAGGCGGCTGCAATTGCGAAAGCCAACCGTTGTTCGCTCCGAGTCATTCATCATCACGAATTAGGTCTAGACCTTGACACACCAACCGATCTTGCCCACCCTCTTGCTTCCTTCGCCGTAAAGGATCTCACACCATGAATGCCAACGACCCTGGACAGCCTCCGATTTCAGCTCATCAAGTGAAGTCGACGAGCAACCTCAACGTGCCGAAAGTTGCTCTTGCAATCGGCGCCCACCCCGATGATGTCGAGTTTGGATGTGGTGGCACTCTGGCAAAGTGGGCGCAACTTGGTTGCGAAATCCATCACTTTGTGATGACCGACGGCTCAAAGGGCACCTGGGATGCGACCGCAAACACTCACCTCCTCGTCGAGCGTCGACGTGGCGAACAGATCGACGCTCACACCTGCCTTGGAGGGCAAGGCAATGATCATGTGCATTGGTTGGGGCGGGTTGACGGCGAGTTAATTGCTGATGTCGATGGTCGATCAGAAGTCGCCCGAGTGATCCGAATGGTCAAACCCGACGTCGTACTGTCTCATGACCCCTGGAAGCGATATCGCCTCCACCCAGATCATCGAGAAACTGGGCGGCTTGTCTGCGATGCGATCGTCGCCGCACGCGACCCCCACTTCAATCCTGAGCACGGTTTAGAGCCCCACCGCCCCGAACATCTCTTGCTGTGGGAAGCCGACGAGGTGAACCATATTGAGGACGTCACCGTCTCGATCGAGATCAAATTGCGTGCTCTTGAATGTCATGTCAGCCAATTTGAATCGACAATGAAGGCAGTCGATGAGGCTGGATTAGAAGAGTTTCGATCTCGGATGAGAATGCGGCTCGCCGACATCGGGGAGCCATTTGGAATGCCTGCCGCCGAGGCGTTCCATCTCATGAGCAATCTGTAGCAGACGCGAAACTGGCGGGGTCATTGACCCCGCCAGTTCTGTATTCGTATTGAGCTGAAGAGCCTTAGCGCTTCTTTGCTGCCTTCTTGGCTGGAGCCTTCTTAGCAACCTTCTTCGCTGCTGCCTTCTTGGCTGGAGCCTTCTTAGCAACCTTCTTCGCTGCTGCCTTCTTGGCTGGAGCCTTCTTAGCAACCTTCTTCGCT